>RCUT01001021.1_pt1 | contig 13706 bp, 13 predicted proteins | sample 2166171 | NCBI WGS metagenome assembly RCUT01 (sample SAMN09932757, study PRJNA488358) | compost metagenome | isolation source: compost soil in 4-hydroxybenzoic | place: Germany: Experimental Botanical Garden
CTGTCGCGTGCGTTTCAGGACGGCATTCACCCGCGCGATGATTTCATGCGGATTGAAAGGCTTGACGATGTAGTCGTCGGCCCCGAGGCGCAGGCCCGTCAGCTTGTCCATATCTTCCGCAAGCGCGGTGACCATGATGACCGGCGTATCCCGCTCCCGCCGGATGCGCGTCAATACGTCGATGCCGTCGAGCTTGGGCAGACGAATATCGAGAAGAATGAGATCCGGTCTCAGCATGGAAAAATGCGTGATCGCCGTTTCTCCATCGCCCGCCCTGACGGTTCTGTAACCATCGCGGATGAGATAGGCATCCAGAATCTGCATGATGTCGGGATCGTCTTCGACGATGAGAATGAGCCCTCTGTCCATGCTGAACCTGCAAATTTACTTATATAAGTTGCGTTAATACTGGGACGCTAGGCCGGTGTGAAGCATCGGGCAAGGGTTCTTGTGCGAGATATCGGCTGTCGGAGCCGTTTTCCTCACGCTCTTGGGTATTCCTCCGCAAAGGCTTGACATTTCCGGGCAAGAAAACCGGTCATGGACCAGTATCTCTTCAGTAAAGCCGGGGCGGAAAAGCTGAGCCGGCCCGCAAGGCCGAAGTTTCGCTTCAGCGCCGTTCACATTGCCGGCCGGGCTTTCCGTAATCCCGCCCTGCTCGCCCTTTTCGTCGCATTTGCGATGATGCTGTTTTTCTCGATCTGGCCGGGTATCGATCTTGATGTCAGCCTCGTCTTCTGGGACGACGGCTTTCGCCTGGGGGAGGACAGGTTCCTGGTTTCCGTCCGCGACCTGAACCGCGCGCTGCCGTCCGTCCTGTTGCCCGGGCTGGCATGCATGCTTCTTGCCATGCCGTTTTTCGCCGGTCTAAGGCGGATTTTTCACCCTTACAAGTTGCTGCTTGTCCTCACCTTCTTTGCTTTGGGGCCGGGGGCAACCGTGCATATTCTGAAAACCCTGTTCGCCCGGGCAAGACCGCAGCAACTCGGCGAATTCGGAGGGGATTTGTTTTTCACGCCGGTTCTTTCGCTCGACGGGGCCTGCATGCGCAGTTGTTCTTTTCCGTCCGGTGAAAGCTCGACCGCAATCGCTTTGCTGGCCTTCACCATCCTCCTGCCTGCAAGACTCCGCCTCATCTGTGCGGCGATTTTGATGCCGTTCATCGTGGTCGTCTCGCTGAACAGGGTCGCGATGGGCGCGCATTTCCTTTCCGATGTCCTGATCGCGTGGCCATTGATGCTGGCGGTATTTCTTTGCCTGCACCGGCTGTTCCTGAAATATCGACATGCGATCGACACCGCCTTTTCCCGCAGCTCCGGCGGATCACGCCGGGCCGCAGGGTGATCGCCATGCCGGGTCATGACGTCTGGCGATGACCCATGCCTTGTCAGATCGCCATGAAGGCGTCATCGAGGATCAGCAGCTTGCGCGCCTGCGTGCGGGCATATTCCTCGTAGAAACCCTGGGAGATCCAGAGGGCGGAGCGGCCTCGCCGCCCGCTCCAGCCGATGCCGCCGATCAGTTCGGCCGCTGCGAGTTTGCGGCTGACATGGGTTCGCGACAGCGACAGCGATTTCGCCAGTTGCGAGACCGTCTTCACATCCGTCAGGTGCCTGCCCTGTTCGAGAGGGTTCTCCCGGTCGATGCCGGCAATCAGCCGGTCCATCAGCAACCCGCCCGCATCGAACCAGTTGAAGATGATGGAAAGTGGGCCGGGGCAGCGCACCTCCGGATTGGACAGCAGCGCCTGCGCCACGCGAGGATGAATATGCGCCAGCATGGTCTCGGACCGCTCGATGAAACGGCAGGCCCTGAACCCTTCGTCAACAAGGTCGAGCGCCTGAAAATGGACGTCATACCAGTGCGCGAGCATCGCCAGTGTCAGCGGTGAGGGCACCACGCCGCCAGCCCTTTCTCCGTCGGATTGATCCGCCGGGTTTGTAAGTCCGCGTTCCAGTGCCTGTCTGAAGAAAGCATAGGCGACATCGTGGCTGGCGAGGCCGTGCTTCAGCGCCAGCTGCGCGAAATCCTCCCGTGTCAGAAAGGGCTCTTCCGTCTCGGCCTCGCAGGTGCCGCGTTTCTGGAAATAAAGCGCCACCAGCGCGTGGCACAGAAGCCGGCTCTGGCGTGTCGCGAAAAGCGCGGTCATTTCGGGCGAACCTTCATAGAGGCCGATGAAACTTCCCGCCAGCAGGCGCAGCGCGGCAGTGAAGGACGCCTTTTGAGCCAGCGCGTCGATTTCGCCGAGTGGCGGTTGGCTGCATCGGGTGGCGGCGTCCGGCAGCCGCGAAATCGCAAAATCGAAAAAATTGGTCATGGTGCGCGCTCCTGAAGCTGCCGGACCCGTTTCCCTTTGAAGGTGCATGGAACTGATCGATCCATGGGCCTTACAGGGGTGATGGCGAGACGTCTTCTCATTGCGCGCAGAGGCGAAATTTTAAACCGCGGGCACGCCCATGGCGCGGATGTCGCCGGGCGTCCCGCCATAGGTGGCGGCAAACACCCGGTAGAAGGTCGCGAGGCTGTCGAAACCGCAGCCAAAGGCGATCTGTGTGATCGGCAAAGCGGGAGATTCCAGCAGCAGCCGTTTTGCCTCCTCGATGCGCATGGAGGAGAGGGTGCGGGAAAATGACAGTTCCGCGCCCTCGAACACGACATGCAACTGACGCAGCGAAATGCCCAGTTCTTTCGCGACTGCGGCGGGTGTCAGGTTCTGGCGGGATTTTTTCCGCATCATGATATCCCGGGCCGCATAACACAGCCCGGTCCGCAGGGCGGCGCGCACCTCCGGCATGGCGGGGGAAAGCCGCCCGCGCGCCGTCATTGCAAGCCGGGTGATGTGGGTCACATCGCGGGCGGGGTCGATGAGACGGCCGTGGTCGCCATTCAGCGCATTGAAGAGCGCCCGGAACGGGCGGGAGAAGGCGGCATTGTCGGCATAACGCGCCGCAAACAGGTCATAGGCCGTCTGGCCGAGCATGACCTCGTAATCGACAGGGATTTTGAGCATCCGGAAATGAAAATCTTCTTCGCCGTCCGGTATGCCGGCATAGGGCAAATCCGAATGATTGATGGTGATATCGCCGCCGCCAACGGCATGAACCCGGTCCCCGCCCGTATATAGCAATCCGGAACCCCTGACCTGCAGGCCGATACAGAGGCTGTCGCCGGCAATACGGGCAATATCCGCCTCGGTGCGGTTGACGCGGTAGGCGGAAGCGCGCATCTCGCTTACGACCGCGCCAGCGATGGCGCGCGCCTGAAACGAACCCTGAAACGTCTGGCGACGATCCGGCGCAAGTTCGATCGTCACGCCGAACAGGTTTTTGCCGCGCACCTCGCGCCAATGGTCGAAACGGTGCTCGGGCAGGAAATCGTCGGTGGCGAAGCGGATGATGGTGCTCGTGGCCTGGTCCTCCCCGACGGTTCCGGCGGCTTATTTTTCCGTCGCGCGAAATTTCAGGTGCACGAGCGGGTAGGGCCGCCCCTGCCCGTCAAGGTCGGAGCGCCCGGTCGGTTCGAACCCCAGCCTGCGGTAAAAGCCCATGGCCTCGATGTTCTGCTCGTTGACATCGGTCGTCAGCGCGGGGTGCGAGGCGATGGCCGCCTGCACCAGCATCCTGCCGATGCCTTTGCCGTGGTGATCCGGATCGATGAAAAGCGCTTCCATGTGCCCTTCGTGCAGAAACATGAAACCAAGCGGACGATCCGAAACATCGACCGCAAGCGTCAGGGGCATCTGTGGCAGGAAGGCTTTGACTTCCTCGCCGATTGCGGCGCGATCCGCCGGAAGAAGAAAGCCATGGGTGGCATCAACGGCCCGGCTCCATATGTCGAGGATGCGGGCGGTGTCATGGCTGGTGGAGGGGCGAAGTGTGATCATGTCCCACCCTTAGCAATTGCGCTCTTTTCACGCCATGGCCCCCTCTCGCTCTTTTGCGAGAACATTTTCGTATTCGCCGGATTTCCGGTGTGATTCCGGCCCTGCCTGTTCAGCCTGTCCGTGGCGCTGGCGATTTTTCCCGAAAAAAGCGCTTGCAAAAGTCGCGCTAAAAAAAATAGATAAAAAGAAGTTCTATCTATTTATTTTAACGGAGAGGTCGCTGAATGCATCAGATGGTTAGGGAAATCACGGAAAATCCGACGCCGGTTTCTGCGATTGCGACAAGTTCGGCGCTCGAAGATGCAAAAATTATCTATAATTTGCCGTTTAACGATCTGCTGTTTCGCGCCCAGCAGGTGCACCGCCGCCATTTTGATGCCAATGCCATCCAGATGAGCCGGCTTTTATCGATCAAGACGGGTGGCTGCCCCGAGGATTGCAGCTATTGCAGCCAGTCCGCCCGCAACCCGACAGGCCTGAAGGCCTCCAAGCTCATGGAGGTGGAGCGGGTTCTTGCGGAGGCGCGCAAGGCAAAGGAGGGCGGGGCGACGCGTTATTGCATGGGCGCAGCCTGGCGCAATCCTAAGGAGCGGGACATGGAGGCCGTGGTGGCCATGGTCGAGGGCGTCAAGGCGCTGGGCATGGAAACCTGCATGACGCTTGGCATGCTGACGCCTGAACAATCCGGACGGCTGGCCGAGGCGGGGCTCGATTATTACAATCACAATGTCGATACATCCGAGCGCTTTTATTCGCAGATCATCACCACCCGCACCTTTGAAGACCGGCTGGAAACGCTCGCCAATGTGCGCGATGCGGGCATCAAGGTCTGTGCCGGCGGCATTCTCGGCATGGGGGAAACGGTCGAGGACCGCATTTCGATGCTGGTGACGCTTGCCGGCCTGCCGGTTCCGCCGGAAAGCGTGCCGATCAACATGCTGATCCCGATCCCCGGCTCGAAGCTCGCCAATGCCGATCCCGTTGATCCCATCGATTTCATCCGCACCATCGCGCTGGCGCGTATCCTGATGCCGCGTTCGCATGTGCGGCTTTCGGCCGGGCGTACGGAGATGAGCGACGAAACGCAGGCGCTCTGTTTTCTTGCCGGGGCTAATTCCATTTTCGTCGGCGAAACGCTGCTGACGGCGGATAATCCGGGTGAGGATCACGATACGGCGCTGTTCCGGCGTCTGGGCCTGAAGCCTATGGAACTGCAGCCTGCGCAGGCGGGAGAGGAGCCGTGAACCTATCGGCGCTTTCTCCTTACGAGGCGAAACTTGCCGGCCTGCACCGCAAATCGCGGCTGCGGGTGCTCGCTCCCCGGCAGGGGATCGATTTCACCTCCAACGACTATCTCGGGCTTGCCGATGCACCCCGTCTGAAGGCTGCGATTGCCGATGCAATCGCAAGGGGCGCGCCGGCCGGCGCCGGCGGCTCACGGCTTCTGCGTGGCAATCATCCGGAACATGAGGCGCTGGAGGCGGAGGCAGCGGCGTTTTTCGGCGCGGAAAAAACGATCTATTTCGGCAATGGTTTTGCCGCCAATGTCGCGCTTTTCTCAACTCTGCCGCTGCGGGAGGATATTGTCCTCTATGATGAACTGATCCATGCCAGCGTGCATGACGGTATTGCGGCCGGCAAGGCGCAGGCGCTCGCCGTGCCGCATAATCAGGTCGAGGCTTTCGAACGGGAAATAAGCCGCTGGCGACAGGCCGGCGGCCGGGGACGGCCGTGGATCGCCGTCGAGAGCCTTTATTCCATGGATGGTGACCGGGCGCCGCTGGCTGCCCTTGCCGCTCTTGCCGAGACCCATGGTGGTTTTCTGGTGGTCGATGAAGCACATGCCACCGGCATATTCGGGCCTGACGGGCGTGGCCTTGCTGCGGAGCTGGAAGGGCGGAGCAATGTGGTGGCACTGCATACCTGCGGCAAGGCGCTCGGCCTTTCCGGCGCACTTGTGAGCCTGCCTGCGGTTCTCGCCGATTACCTCGTCAACCGCGCCCGGGGGTTCATCTATTCCACCGCGCCTTCGCCGCTAATGGCGGCGGCGGTGCGGGAGGCGTTGCGGGTCGTCGCCGATGAAGGCTGGCGGCGGTTGCGGCTGGCGGAACTGATGAATTTTGCCGGCGAAGAACTTCGCTCCCGGCTCGGGATAACGCCGAGCGGCTCGCAGATCATGCCGGTGGTGATCGGCGACAATGCCCGTGCGCTCGCTGTCGCCGCGCGCCTGCGCGATGGCGGGTTCGATGTGCGGGCCATCCGCCCGCCAACCGTGCCGGAAGGAACGGCGCGCCTGCGCCTCTCCATCACGCTCAATGTGGACGAGGGCCAGATCGCCGATATGGTCGGGCTGCTTGCCCTGACACTGAAGGAGGAGCCGGCATGAGCCCCCGTTTCGTCATTTCCGGCACTGACACGGGCATCGGCAAGACGGTTTTTGCCGCGGCGCTGACCCACGCCCTGCGGGCCTCCTACTGGAAGCCGATACAGTCCGGACTGGAGGAAGAGACCGATAGCGCCACGGTGGAGCGGCTGGGCGGTGCACCGCGCGCCCGTATCCTGCCGGAAGCCTATCGCCTGAAAATGCCGGCTTCTCCGCATCTTTCTGCCCGCCTCGACAATGTGGCGATCGATCCGGCACTTCTGCTGCCTCCGGAAACGGAGGGGCCGCTGGTCATTGAAGGGGCGGGCGGGCTTCTGGTGCCGTTGACCGATGAATTATTGTTCGCCGATATCTTCGCCCGCTGGCAAATTCCGCTGATCCTGTGTGCCAGAACCGCGCTCGGCACCATCAATCACACGCTGCTGTCGCTGGAGGCGCTGCGGCTAAGGGCCATTCCGGTGCATGGTCTGGTTTTCATCGGTGACGAGAACGCGGAAAATGAGCGCGTCATCACCGATATCGGCGGGGTTCGCAGGCTCGGCCGGCTGCCGCGTCTGCCGGAAATGACCGCCGGGGCGCTGCATCAGGCTTTCGCCCGGCAATTTGATCTAGCCGATTTTCTGGAGGTGCCGGCATGAGCCGCTCGCCCATCTGGCATCCCTTCACCCAGCACGGGCTGGAGCCGCCGATGAAGCGCATCGTTTCGACGGAGGGCGCCTATATGGTCGATGAGGATGGCGCACGGCTGTTCGATGCGATTTCATCCTGGTGGGTCATCACCCATGGTCACCGGCACCCGGCGATCATGGCCGCGATCCGTGCCGCGACGGACGCCTTCGATCAGGTGATTTTTGCGGAATTCTCCCATGAGCCTGCCGAAACGCTGGCAAAAGCGCTGATCGAATTTGCGCCGGCCGGGCTGGAGCACGTGTTTTATTCCGACAGCGGCTCGACCGCCGTGGAAGTGGCGCTAAAAATGGCGCTCGGTTACTTCCATAATCGCGGGGAAAAGCGCGACCGCATCGTGGTGATGAACCATGGTTATCACGGCGATACTATCGGTACCATGTCCACCGGCGAACGCGGCGTGTTCAATGCCGCCTACGAACCGCTGCTCTTCGGCGTCGACCGTCTGGCTTTTCCGGAGCAGGGCGGCGCGCAGGCGACCCTCGACATGTTCGAGCGCTTCTGCCGTTCAGGCCGTGTCGCTGCCCTGCTGATCGAGCCGCTGGTGCTTGGTGCCGGTGGCATGAAGATGTATGGCGCGGATGTTCTGGCCGGGCTGAAGCAGATTGCGGAACGCCATGGCTGCCTGTTCATCGCCGATGAGGTGATGACGGGCTGGGGCCGGACAGGAACGCGTTTTGCCTGTGAGCAGGCAAAGGTTTCGCCGGATATTCTGTGCACTTCCAAGGGCCTGACTGGCGGTTCCCTGCCGCTGGCGGCCACGCTGTGCAGCGGTGATATCTTCGAGGCGCATTATTCGACCGACCGCCGCAAGACCTTTTTCCATTCGAGTTCCTACACCGCCAATCCTATCGCCTGCGCCGCCGCCGTCGCCAATCTTCAGGTCTGGCGGGATGAGCCGGTGGCGGAGCGTATCGGGCAACTGGAACGGATGCTGAGCGACAATCTGCGGCGCTTTGCGGATGACGGACGTTTCACCAGTCTCCGGCAGGTGGGCACCATAGCCGCACTCGATATCGTGGTGCCTTCCGGCGGTTACCTTGCCGAAGCGGGGCCGCGTATGCGGCGCCTGTTCCGCGAGCGCGGGTTTGTCATCCGCCCCCTCGGCAACGTGGTTTATCTGATGCCCCCCTATTGTTCGACATCGGACGATCTGGACCGCGCCTTCGGCGCCATCGATGAAGTCGCCTCGATCGTGATCGGAGCCGTGTGACGCCGGATATCCGCATCCTCCTGCAACATTCTTGAAAGACCAGACAATGCAGATACTTACTTCGCGCATGGCCGGTTTTGGACATGCCGTTCCGGGGCGGTGCGTCGGCAATGACGAGATCGAGGCGCGCCTCGGGCTGGAGTCCGGCTGGATCGAGCGGCGAACCGGCATCCTCAGGCGTTATTGGGCGGAGGAGGGCGATACGCTGAGCGGCCTTGCCGCCGAAGCCGGCCGCATGGCGCTGGAAGATGCAAAAATCGATCCCGATGATATCGCACTGACATTGCTGGCAACCTCCACGCCGGACCATCTTCTGCCACCTTCCGCACCGCTGCTTGCCTACCGGCTGGGCCTGTCGCGGTCGGGCGGGATCGATCTCGCCGGTGCCTGTTCAGGCTTTCTTTATGCACTCACCCTTGCCGATGGTTTTGTGCGCACCCACGGCCGCGCCGTGCTCATCGTCGCCGCCAATATTTTGAGCCGCCGTATCAATCCCCTGGAAAGGGCGAGCGCGGTCCTGTTCGCCGACGCCGCCGGCGCGGTTGTGCTGACACCGTGCCGGGAAGGGCAGCGCGGCCTTCTTTCGGCCGATCTCCGTTCCGATGGCAGCGGTTACGATCTGATCCGGATAGCGGCAGGTGGCAGCAGCCAGCCTTTTTCCGCCGATAGCCCCGCCGAGGATACGTTGATGGCAATGCGCGACGGCCGCGAGGTTTTCTCCCGCGCCGTGGCGCTGATGACCCGGACTTCGCAGCAGGTGTTGCAACAGGCGGGGGTGCCCGCCGCCAATATCGGCCGTTTTGTGCCCCATCAGGCCAATGCCCGCATGTTCGACGCCGTTTGCGGCAATCTCGCCATCGACCGGCAAAAAACCGTCCGCACAGTGGAAAGCTTCGGTAATTCTTCCGCCGCCACCATTCCGCTGTCACTGTCGCTCACCAATGCCGAACGGCCGCTTGCAGGAGGCGAGACACTGCTCTTGACGGCCGCCGGTGCGGGAATGACGGGCGGCGCGGTTGTTTATCGGGCGTGAATACGCAAGCTGCGGCACGACGCAGGGCCACCAAATGCTGTAGTCAAGTAATTGATTTTACTTTGGAAAATTTGGCTGGGGAACCTGGATTCGAACCAAGATCGACGGAGTCAGAGTCCGCTGTTCTACCATTGAACTATTCCCCAAAAGCTTGGAAGCGCGTGGCGCATTCGCTTTGGTGGGTCGTCATATAGATGATTTATTCCGGGGCGCAAGTCGAAAAAATCGAAAAATGCGTTTTATCCCGCTTTTGCGTTTCACTTCAGGGTCAAAGCCTCGCGCGGGTGGAGCGCGGGGTGGAAAGCAGCAGGCTGGTCTCGCTGCCGGTGATGCCGGGCACGAGGCGGATGCGGCGCAGCACGGCGTCGAAATCGCTGAGCGTTGCGGCGTTAAGTTCCACGATCAGGTCCCAGCGGCCGTTGGTGGTGTGGATTTCGGATATTTCCGGGAAACCGCCAAGGGTGCGGATGACACGATCCGTCACATGGCCTTCAATCTCGATCATCATGATGCCGCGAATTGCCGCTTCCACGGCATCGGCGCGCAGGATGACGGTGTAACCGATGATGGTGCCGTCATTTTCCATTCTTTCGATGCGGGAGCGAACCGTCGCGCGCGAGGTTTCCGTCTCCACCGCCAGATCGGAAATGCTGCGCCTGCCGTTGTGACGCAAAAGGGTGACGAGCCGTTCGTCGAGATTATCCATCGATGTCCATTTTGATAAATAGATTTTGCCAGATCGATAACTCATTTCGATAATCTTGCCAATATTTGATGTTCATTCCGCCATAGCTCTATGGTTTAGTGAGACAGTCGGTTGGGAAAGCGAGGACGGGAATGGATATCAGGCTTATCGGTGCGCCGCTGCAGATCGGGGCAGGGCAATTGGGATGTGAAATGGGACCGAGCGCCTATCGCATCGCCGGCCTCACGCGGGCGCTGGAGGATCTGGGACACCGGGTGGTCGATACCGGCAATGTGACGCCGGCGCCGCTTAAGGAATTTTGCCATCCCAACTCGGCCGTTCACCATCTGGCCGAAACCGTGGCCTGGACCGAGGCGTTGACGGAGGCCGCCTATCGTGAAAGCGCCGATGCCGTGCCGATCTTTCTCGGTGGCGACCATGCGATTTCGGCGGGAACCGTGGCCGGCATGGCGCGCCGGGTTGCCGAGACGGGCCGGCCGTTTTTTGTACTCTGGCTCGATGCCCATACCGATTATCACACGCTGGAGACGACGCGCAGCGGCAATCTGCACGGTACACCTGTCGCCTATTTCAGCGGGCGTGACGGGTTCGCCGGTTATTTCCCGCCGCTCTCCCACGCGGTACCCGAAGACAATATCGGCATGATCGGTATCCGCAGCGTGGATCCTGCCGAGAGGGCTGCGCTGGAAAAGAGCGGCATCACCGTTCACGACATGCGTTCGATAGACGAACATGGCGTTGCGGTGCTGCTGCGTGAATTTCTGGCGCGGGTTCAGGCGGCGAACGGCCTGCTGCATGTCAGTCTGGATGTCGATTTTCTCGAACCGTCGATCGCGCCTGCCGTCGGCACCACCGTTCCCGGCGGGGCAACATTCCGGGAGGCGCATCTGGTCATGGAAATGCTGCATGATAGCGGGCTGGTCTGCAGTCTCGATCTGGTGGAACTCAACCCGTTTCTCGATGAGCGCGGCAGGACGGCGACCCTGATGGTGGATCTGGCCGCCAGCCTGATGGGCAAGCGGGTCATGGACCGCCCGACGCGGGCTGGCTGAGAAAGGGGGCTGTGATGACCGTGATACCGAACCTCAATATCGTTCCCTTCGTCAGCGTCGACCATATGATGAAGCTCGTGCTGCGGGTGGGGATCGACACGTTTCTGCGAGAGCTTGCCGGTGTGGTGGAAGAGGATTTCCGCCGCTGGGAAAGCTTTGACAAGACGCCACGCATCGCCTCGCATTCGAAGGAGGGCGTCATCGAGCTGATGCCGACCAGCGACGGCACGCTGTATGGCTTCAAATATGTCAACGGTCATCCCAAGAACATGAGGGAGGGCCGCCAGACGGTGACGGCCTTCGGCGTGCTTTCCGATGTCGGCAATGGTTATCCGCTGCTCCTGACCGAAATGACGATCCTGACGGCGATGCGCACCGCCGCCACCTCGGCCGTCGCCGCCAGGCACCTTGCCCGCCCCAATTCCCGCTCCATGGCCATCATCGGCAATGGCGCGCAGAGCGAATTCCAGGCGCGCGCCTTCAAGGCCATTCTCGGCATCGACACGTTGCGCCTTTTCGATATCGACCGGTCCGCCAGTGAAAAATGCGCCCGTAATCTCGCCGGGCAGGGTTTTGCCATCAAGATCTGCGAGAGCGCGCAGGAAGCGGTCGAAGGGGCTGACATCATCACGACAGTTACCGCTGACAAGCAATATGCGACGATCCTGACCGACAACATGGTCGGGCCCGGCATTCACATCAACGCCGTTGGCGGCGATTGCCCCGGCAAGACGGAGTTGCACCGGGATATTCTGTTGCGATCGGATATTTTCGTCGAATATCCGCCGCAGACGCGCATCGAAGGCGAAATCCAGCAATTGCCGGCGGACTATCCCGTTACCGAGCTCTGGCAGGTCACCACCGGGGAAAAGCAGGGGCGGGGGAACGACAGGCAGATCACGCTGTTCGACAGCGTCGGTTTCGCGACGGAAGATTTTTCGGCGCTGCGTTATGTGCGCTCGAAACTGCCATCCACCGGGCTTTATACGGAGCTTGATCTGCTGGCCGATCCGGATGAGCCGCGTGATCTGTTTGGGATGCTTCTGCGTTGTGAGGCGGCTCTCGTCTGATCGATCTCGCCGGGCGTGAGGCTCAGGCTTGGCGGCGGCTCCTCCTGGCAACCACATGTTCCCGCCAGATGGTGAAAAGGCCGGCGGCAATAACGATCGCCGCACCGATCACCATGTTTGATGTCACGACCTCGCCATAGATGGTGACGCCGATGATGGAGACGAGCACCAGCTGGTAATAGGAAAAGGGTTGCACCGAGGCGGCATCCGCCAGTTCGAATGCTTTTATCAGGCAATAATGGCCGCTCATGCCGGTAATGCAGAGCGCCAGCATCCATCCCCAATCCTGCGGAGCGAGGTTGACCCAATAAAACGGGCCGACCAGCGTCAGCGCCGCCGCACCGGCCACGCCGGTATAGAAGAAGCTGGTCATCGCTGAATCGCTCTTGCTGCCGAGGCGGGTCAGGACACTGTAGAGCGCCAGCATGAAGGCGGCCACGAAGGTGATGATCAGCTTGTTGTCGAAGCCTTCGCCATCCGGCTTGAGGATGACGAGAACGCCGATGAAGCCGACAAAAATGGCGCACCAGCGCCGCCAGCCCACATGTTCTCCCAGCAAAGGCATGGACAGCGCCGCAACGATCAGCGGCGCGGAGGCGAGGATGGAATGACTATGCGCCAGTCCGACGACGGCGAAGGAGAAGATCGAAATAACGATCTGTACGGCGAGAAGGACGCCGCGGCCGATCTGCAGCCAGGGACGGTTGGCCATGACGGCGCCCCGGATGCCGCCCGCCGACCTTGCGGCCATCAAAAGAACAAAGACGGCAAAGGCCCAGTATCGCAGCATGGCGATAAAAACCGGCGGATAGGCGCTGCCCAGATGTTTCGATATGCCATCCTGTGCCGCAAAGATCGTGAAGGCGACGAGCGCGTAAAGAAAACCGGTCTTGGGTGATGGCATGGAAAAACCGCTGTCCGGCAATTGCCGGCAAAAGAGAATTCGGCATGAATGAGGTGGGTGGCAGCCATATGTTATGGCCGCACCTTGTCAGACAACCTTATTTTCCGAATAGCTGCCATGCAAGGCCGTAAACCGCCTTTTTGGCAGGCAGATCGCCGCTGGCGTTTTTCGCGGCAGCATCTCCTCCGTCAATCCCCGAGGCTTGGCCGGGGGACTGACGAGAGGCTGAAATCCTGAACCCCCGGGTCAAGCCCGAGGGTGATGTCGTGGCCGGTGGAATATCCATGAAACATCTGCCAGCCAGCGGGGCGGCACCCGGGTCACAGAGTGATTTCCACGGTCCTCAGCCGATCGTTACGGCTGTCTTAGAGGTCGCGGATTTCAGCGCGGCGTCGGCCAGCTTCAGCGCGACCAGCCCGTCCTTGATGGACGGCGACGGGGCGACATTGTTTTCAATGCTGTCGATGAAAGCGGTGATTTCCGCGGCATAGGCTGCCGTATAACGCGTCATGAAGAAATCATGCAGCGGCGGGCGGGTGTAACCTTCCGCATTGGCGATCTCGATGGAAACGGGACGCTGGTTTTCGGCCGCGGCCGAGCCCAGCGAACCGTGCACTTCGATGCGCTGGTCGTAACCATAGGTCGCGCGGCGCGAATTCGAAATGATCGCCTGCCTGCCGCTCTTTGTCGTCAGGATGATGCTGGCGCTATCGAAATCGCCGAGCGCGCCGATTTCCGGATTAACGAGAACGGAACCGGTGGCGAACACGCTGTC
>RCUT01001023.1_pt1 | contig 13688 bp, 16 predicted proteins | sample 2166171 | NCBI WGS metagenome assembly RCUT01 (sample SAMN09932757, study PRJNA488358) | compost metagenome | isolation source: compost soil in 4-hydroxybenzoic | place: Germany: Experimental Botanical Garden
TCATAATTAATCTTTGTAATAAGCCTGTCATAACTACAAAACGGTTCACCGTTAACATCAAATAGGATATTGCGTTGTGAAAGATGACTATATTTTAATCGTCGATGACGAACTTCCCATTCGAGAGATGATTCATACCTCTTTAGACATGGCAGGCTTTCAATGCTTACAAGCAGAAGATGCAAAACAAGCGCACCAAATGATTGTGGATCAACGCCCTGCACTTATTTTACTCGACTGGATGCTTCCGGGTGGCATCAGTGGCGTTGACTTGTGTCGCCGCTTAAAACGTGACGAGACCCTGACCGAAATTCCAGTGATTATGCTGACCGCACGCGGTGAAGAAGACCATAAAGTTCAAGGTCTCGATGCTGGTGCAGATGACTATATGACCAAACCTTTTTCTACCCGAGAATTGGTGTCGCGCATTAAAGCGGTGTTACGTCGTGCCAATGCCCTAAGTGGTGAAAAAACCATTGATGCCAATGGATTAATACTTGATCCAGTCAGCCAACGGGTGAGTTTTGGTCAAAACATTTTAGAGATGGGCCCGACAGAATATCGTTTATTGGCCTTCTTTATGACTCACCCAGAACGTGCTTATACGCGTGCTCAATTGCTTGATCAAGTTTGGGGTGGTAACGTATATATTGAAGACCGTACCATTGACGTCCATATTCGACGTTTACGTAAGGTGCTCGAACCGTATGCTGTAGACCGCTTTGTACAAACTGTTCGTGGCACAGGTTATCGTTTTTCTACCCGCGCGGATATCGCTTTAGGTTAGTCGTTTTTTAGGTAAATCATGTTTTATGTATGAACCATACCCTGTCCCAGAATTGACACGAGAACATCAAAAATTTCGCTACAGTAGTTTATGGACTTTTGCGAAACAAGATTTACGTCTACTCGCCTTTTTACTGCTGATTGCCAGTTTAATTGGCATCGGGATCGGGTATTTTTGGATTTTAATTTTTATCGCGTTTGCGATCTTTTTTGTACTGCAATTACGTTCACTGTATTTGGTCAATGAATGGATTTCCAATCGTCCTTATGATGTGCCGCCTAATTTAGATGGCATTTGGGGTGCATTGCTGTTTAATGTTTATCGTGCACAGCGCCAAGAACGTATTGTACAAGCAGAAATGGTCGGCTTAATTGATCGTGCGCAATCCTCACTGGTGGCATTAGCAGAAGCCGTGGTGTTAATTGACGAATCACACCAAATTGAATGGTGGAATCCAGCAGCAGAAAAATTGCTCGGTATTCAGCCTTTAGACCGTGGGCGTAATATTTTAACTATTCTGCGTCAGCCTAGTTTTATTGAATATTTTAATCATATTGACCAAGCACCTGATGGCTTAAAAATGAAATCTTCAGCCTTTGAAGATCATTATGTACAAGTGAAAATGACCCGTTTTGGTGGGGAAAGTCGTTTATTGGTGGCCTATGACGTAACGCGTATGCATAACCTAGAACAAATGCGTAAAGACTTTGTCGATAATATTTCCCATGAATTACGCACACCGCTGACTGTACTCAGTGGCTATATTGAAACTTTTACCGATCAAGAAGATTTAAACCCGCGTTGGAAACGTGCCTTTGACCAAATGCAGGCACAGACCAAACGCATGAATGCCTTGGTCAATGACTTACTGCTGCTGTCTCGTTTAGAAAGCAACAAACAAATTGCCAAAAATCAAATTATTGAAATGCCTAGTCTGATGAACCAATTATTTGATGATGCGCAAGCCTACAATGTTGATTATGGGCATACGCTGAACCTCGAAATTGACAGTCATTGCGACCTGATTGGTTCGGATATGGAACTTGCCAGTGCATTTAGCAACCTCATTACCAATGCCATTAAATACACTCCCAAAGGGGGCACCATTACCATGGGTTGGCACGATGACGGAGTGCAAGGTTATTTTACCGTTGAAGATACCGGCATTGGCATTGACCCCAAACATTTACCCCGTTTAACCGAACGTTTCTATCGTGTCGATAGCGCACGTAGCCGTCAAACTGGGGGAACGGGCTTAGGTCTGGCGATTGTCAAACATGTGCTCATGCAACACGGCGCGCACTTAGAAATTGAATCGAAAGAAAATCAAGGTTCAACCTTTAAAGTGGTGTTCCCGAAAGAACGTCTCTACCATATGAGTTAACGATATAAATACTTTATAGCCTGATGCCAGTCAATCAAGGGGTTTTACAATTACCCCTGAGCTTTTTAGTTATTCATGACGGAGTCTTATCGTTTTAAATCAAAGTTTTGGAGCTCGCTATCCATCATTTAAGCCAAAGTTTGTTCTTTAGCGCGTGCACGTTGAAAAGCGGGACGTTGTGCAATACGTTGTAAATATGCCTTGATATTTGGATAAGAACCCGTTGTTCTGGATTGTATTGCTTCTAAAGGAAAGCACATTTGAATATCCACAAAAGAAAATCTGCCTGCAAAATATTCATGCTTGGATAAATAATCTTCTAAATATTCAATATGATCTTTTAAACGAGGGCGAATAAATCCAGCCTTGACGCCTGTGGTAATTTTTTCTGCTATCGGCTTAATCAGCCATGGTACGTGTTTGGGTACATTATTCATCACCAACTGCATCACCAATAACGGCATTAACGAACCTTCGGCATAATGCATCCAATAACGATACTGCTGCTGCTCTGCTTTATGCAGCGGTTTAAACTGCTGCCGTACATCATAGCTTTCTTGCAAATACTGTAAAATCACCGCAGATTCCGCAATCGTTTGATCGTCATCGGTTAATACCGGTGCTTTAGCCAAAGGATGCACCAATTTTAATTCAGGTGGTGCAGCAAAAGTCGGTAAGCGCTGATAAAACTGCACTTGATAATCAAGTTCCAATTCCTCTAAAGCCCATAAAATTCGAAAAGAACGCGACTGATCTAAGTGGTGTAATGTAATCATTTTTTGACCTCTATTTTTATGCTTTGACTATACGCATCGCTCTAAAAGAATGACACCCTGCTTTACACAAAATGTCATAACTATCGGGTCATTAAACAAGTACTGTCTTTACCTCTACGCTACGTAACAAGGTTTTGGTCACAGGCGTTTTACTGCTGATCTCTAAAACTTTTTGTTTCAGTTCCTCCGATAGCGACTGTACAAAAGATAAACGACGTTCAATCCATTCTTTGCCTTCTTTATTGGCATAAAAATCGGCTTCCACAGAAAATTCGCCTAACTCGATCCCTTTATGACTGGCGTACATGCGTAGCGTGATCATGGTACAAGAAATAAGGCCAGCACAAAGCAAATCATAAGGTGCAGGCCCTTGATCTTGTCCACCAAAAGATTCAGGTTTATCGGTGATAAATTGGTGTGTGCCACTTCTCACCTCACCTGACCAAGGTTCAGCAAGCGTTCGTACTTCGGCATTTGCAATGATGGCCATAATCATGAATCCTCTATTTTATTTTTATCGCGATGCACGCATTTTATCTGGGAATGCCGGTGCTTCTAATCTTGGACCTGGATAATCCGCAATATCACCAAAGCGTTGATCTTGATTAATCCATTGATCTCGTGCAAGGCTTAATTCCTCCTGCGTACGTCCGACAAAATTCCACCAGAGCAATATTGGTGACTCAAAGGGTTCGCCGCCTAACAATAAAATACGGCTACCAGCATGCAACTGAATTTCAATTTCAGTCAGACCGGGTTCTAACACCACCATATTGTCTTCAGTCAATTCATGCCCATTGACCACAGCCGTCCCATCCAAAGCCATAAAACCATGTTCAAATTTTGGATTGAGTTGAAGTCGCGTGGTGGTCGACTCTTTTGCCGTTAAATCGACACCGAGTAATTCGGTATGCACCGCGACAGGAGATTTGGTTTTTAAAAATTCACCGACCAAAACGGTGAATTCCACCTGATCTTTTTCTACCACAGGGAGTTCTGGATAATGGTCAAAACGCGGTGCCATATTTATTTTATCATCAGGCAATGCAATCCAAAGCTGGGCAGCATGCATATGGGTTTCAGTTTCTGGTGCAACTTCAGTATGTGAAATACCATAACCTGCCGTCATCAAATTGACCTGCTTCGGGCGAATCAATTGTTTGGTGCCTAAGCTATCGGTATGCATCATGGTGCCTTCAATCATCCAAGTGAAGGTCTGTAAACCCATATGCGGATGTGGACCAACATCTAAGCCATCCCCTTGAGGAAAAGTGACTGGCCCCGCATGATCTAGAAAGCACCATGCGCCAATTAAGCGTTTGTGACGACTGGGCAATGCACGTTTAATGATGGTTCCCTGCCCAATTTCTGCACTACGCAAAGGGAATTCCTGAATAAATTGATTCACGTATTTTTCACAATCGTCTGAGTTAGAAAGCTCTGTATAGTTGCTATTGGTCATATTCTTATCCTAAGTCTTACGGACTAAACCGTGCTTTTAATGTCTTCATCTATTTTTATCATCATATAGACTCTTACACACTCAGCCTATAAGTCACTTAATACGCTGAATACTATGTATAGGACAATATCATTTTTGAAACTTTTCTTGATGAGCAACCGTTTGCCGATTGATCCCATTTAATATTAATCTCTTATTCATATGAATTTTATACATATAAAAAAAAATGTCACAATTGCACTCACCGTTCAGTATTTATCTTATATACAAGATTTATTCTTCAGCATATGATTCTTTACGTACACCCCATACAGGGCTGATTTAAATGTTTAGGAGAGATCAAAAAAGCTCTCGTGACAAAAATGATAAAAATAGTCATCATTTTAAAACACCTAGAGAAAAAAAATTCAATCATGAAGCTGCTTATATTTTACCGGAGCAGGTATGTAGTGCTGAAAATCGAAAAATAATAGAACAAGCGTTAGATGCTCCAATCACTCGTATTCCAGTACAATTTCAGCAATATTACTTAAACTATCAAAATAAACACCAACGACAATTTTTAAAATACGTTAATTACATTGGCCAACTTACATTTTTAATCTATTTTTTTGTAGATTGGTTTTTATTACCTGAAATCGTTGTGATTTCTGCCATATCACGGCTTGGTCTTGTACTGAGTGCACTATTCATCAATATTTTCTTCTTCCGTTACTGTAAAAATATTAATATTTTAGATAGTTTACTGCCTATTTATGTCGCAATAGCCGCAGTCATTTGGTTAGGACTGTTGTATTTATCACAAAGTCCGCTCGTTCATACCTATATCTATGCTTCTGTTATTTTTATTTTATTGGGCAATTTATGTATACAGGTCTCTTTTCGATATTCCATATTTACCTCTTTACTCATTAGTGCGGTCATTTTTGCAGGGGTATTTAACTTAGTCAGTTTTCAAGAAGCCATTCTATTTTCATTAACATATACCCCTGTTTTATTACTCAGTATGTATATCAGTTGGAATAATACTTTAAATTCAAAGCGGAATTTTTTACGGGTTTTATTAAACGATTGGAATTATTACGCTTTATGTCAACTCGCTCATACAGATGAATTAACCCAACTCAATAATCGTAGACAATTTATGCAGGTGGCTGAAAAAACCATTCAAAAATGGCCTAAATATAATTTAGCTTGCTTGCTCATGTTTGATATCGATTTTTTCAAAAAAATTAATGATACTTACGGTCATGATGTCGGAGATGAAGTTCTTCGTATACTGGCCGAGATTTCTCGCCAAGAAATGCGCTACACCGATGTGCTCGCTCGTTTTGGCGGTGAGGAATTTATTGCATTACTGCCCAATACCACACTCGATGAGGCAATTATTATTGCAAATCGCTTATGCAAAAAAATTGAAAACCATCAAATTTGTGTTCAAAATAAATTCTTTTTTAACTTTACCGTGTCCATTGGTATCGCTCAACTGCAACCACAGCAAAATGATTTAAATTTATTGATTAAAAATGCAGATATTGCACTCTATGAAGCCAAGAAAAATGGACGTAATCAAGTCGCCATTTATACCTATAAATAACTAAAAATTTTCTTCGTCAAAACGATCCTGATCAATTTTGTAGATATGAAAGCGATGGTCGATCTGAACACCTAAGCCAAATTCAATCATCAGTGATGTGAGCTTCTCACCATCAATGAACACAATTCCCGATTTTTTAGCAGATTCAATCGCTTCTTTACTAAAACTAGAAGTTGTTATAAAAACACCTTTTTTCGCAACTTGATCCGCCAAAGCACCTTTGAATTGTTGGATATCAGGGCGACCCACTGTATTTTCCCAACGTTTGGCTTGAATATAAATTTTGTCTAAACCTAAACGATCTTCACTAATCACACCGTCGATACCACCATCGTTAGTTTTACCAATTGCTTGAGCTGCATCTTGATGTGAACCGCCATAACCCATAGCAACCAGTAAATCGACAACTAATCTTTCAAAAAATGCAGGGCTATTTTCTTTAACCAATTTCAGTAAATCACTCTTTAATGATTCTTTTAATAATTCAGTTGTCTCTATGATTATTTCATCAGGCGTTCTTTTATCATCTGACTTCTGTAATAGTATTGTATCAATATTTTTTTCTTGCTGAATTTCCTGATTTTCTTTAGAGATTCCTAATTTATAATTTGAGAAACTTTCGAACTGCATCAAAAATTCATTTGTGATACCTGTCAACTTTGCTAAATCTAATTGACGCCCTATTGGGCTTAATTCACAAAATCCACGCTTTGGCTGATTTATCAAACCAGCCTTAGCTAAATAAGTTTTAGCCCAACCAGTACGATCATAAAAAATTGTTTTTGTACCACTTGATAATCTTAAATTCAGTTCTTCTTGACTCAACCCTGAACTCTCTGCCAAAAGCCTAGCCATTTCACCAAATTTAATGGCCTCTTGTTGCTCTGAAAGTAACCTCATCAATGGAAGCATCAGTTGATCATAAGTTGGTAAAGACATTTTGTTCTCTAATATAAGATACTAATTTTCAAACAGTATAAAAAGAAAAGAGCGCCTAAGCGCTCTTTTTTAAAGATAATTTTCGTTAAAAAATTATTCCCATTCAATCGTTGCTGGTGGCTTAGAAGACACGTCATAAACTACACGTGACACATCTTTAATTTCGTTCATGATACGAGTTGAAATCTTATCAACCAAATCATAAGGAAGATGTGCAAAACGTGCTGTCATAAAGTCAACCGTTTCAACTGCACGAAGCGCAATCACCCATGCATAACGACGACCGTCACCTACAACACCAACTGATTTAACCGGTTGGAATACAGCAAATGCTTGCGCAGTTTTGTCATACCAACCACTGGCACGAAGCTCTTGCATAAAGATGTCATCTGCAAGACGTAAAATGTCAGCATATTCTTTTTTCACTTCACCCAAAATACGCACGCCCAAACCTGGACCTGGGAATGGATGACGATATAGCATCTCAAATGGTAAACCTAAAGTAGTCCCTAAACGACGCACTTCATCTTTAAACAAGTCACGAATTGGCTCAACCAATTCAAAGGCTAAATCTTCTGGTAAACCACCCACGTTATGGTGTGATTTAATCACGTGTGCTTTACCATTTTTTGTTGCAGCAGATTCAATCACGTCTGGGTAAATTGTCCCTTGTGCAAGGAAGTTTACACCATCCAAACCACGTGCTTCTTCAGCAAACACTTCAATGAATTCACGGCCAATGATTTTACGTTTTTTCTCAGGATCAACTTCACCTTTCAGTGCAGTTAAGAAACGCTCTTCAGCATCGGCACGAATCACACGGATACCCATGTTTTTCGCAAACATGTCCATCACTTGCTCGCCTTCGTTCAAACGAAGTAAACCGTTGTCTACAAATACGCAAGTAAGCTGATCGCCAATCGCACGGTGTAAAAGTGCCGCCACAACTGATGAATCTACACCACCTGAAAGACCTAAAAGCACTTTTTGATCGCCAATTTGTTGACGTAATTGTTCAACACGGAGGTCAATGATGTTTTCAGAATTCCAAAGATTACGACATCCACAAATGCTGTGTACAAAGTTAGACAATAACTCAGCACCTTTTGCAGTATGGGTTACTTCTGGATGGAACTGTACACCGTAGAAACGACGTTTTTCATCGCTTACTGCTGCAAATGGGCAGCTTGGTGTGCTTGCAGTCACTTGGAAACCTTCAGGAATCGCAGAAACTTTATCGCCATGGCTCATCCAAACATTCAGTTTGTTACTGCCACTCTCAGGATCAGCATCATTTAGATCACCAAGAAGCTGGTCACGAACCAATACATCTACAGCTGCATAACCAAACTCATGTACTGTGCCCGGCTCTACTTTACCGCCAAGCTGCTCTGACATGGTTTGTAAACCATAGCAAATACCTAATACAGGTACACCTAAGTTGAACACAACTTCTGGCGCACGTGGACTACCTTCTTCATGCACACTTTCAGGGCCACCAGACAAGATGATACCGTTCGGATTAAACGCACGAATGTCTTCTTCAGACATGTCATAGGCATACATTTCAGAATAAACACCAGCTTCACGTACACGACGTGCAATAAGCTGACTATATTGAGAACCGAAATCCAAAATCAGGATACGATCTTCAGTAATTTGGGTATTGGTAGTCATGGATAAACCACTATGCAGGCAAACGAATATAAGCGCGACATTCTATCATTTTTATCTGCTAGACGCACACCATTCATCCAAGGTGCACATTCAATTGATTGCATTATATTTCAGTGCTAAAAAAGCGCCTATTTTCGGGCGCTCTATAGCAATCAATCCAGAACTTTTTCTATTTTAACCACTTCAATATCGGTCGGTTTATAACGATGCGTATCGACCTCACCTACGACTTGAACCTTATCACCTGCTTTAATATGAGATGCTTTCCATAAATCATCATCTATATCCAGCAAAATGACCCCTGTACCATCACTAAATTCGTAGTGATCTTCATTGAGATGCTTCAACAATGTGCCCTTTAAAGTGACAGCAGTTTCGTCTTTTAAATGTTTAACCTCTGCCACTTTCACCTGATTGCTTGCGGCTTCTTGAATGATGACATGATCATCCTTACCCGCCCAAGTGCTTACCGTTGTACAGATAGAACTGGTGAATAGAATAACCATCAAAATCTTATGCATATTTATTTTCCTAATTCTAAAGTGCGCTAAAATTTTATCTAAACAAAATTTGAACCATCTGTACGCTGACTTTTTGTAATTTCAAGGCTATTTAATCCAGACAAAATCAGCCTTTATAACGCTAAAAATCAATCTATTATTTTTCAATATGATGATCTAGGCTAAATTTACCCGCACCGTGTAACATCAAGAATAATAGCCCGCCGGTCATGGCCATATTTTTCATAAAATTAATTGCATCTTCGGCACCATGATGAAAAATAAAAGCAGTGATTAAACTAAATATGGCTAAACCCAATGCGGCAAAGCGAGCTTGAAAACCAAATAACAACGCCAAACCACCACCAAACTCAACCAAAATGGTTAAAGGCAGCATGACGCCGGGCACACCCATCGACTCCATATAGCCAACGGTTGCACTATAAGCCGTGATTTTTCCCCAGCCTGCAACAATAAAAATATAAGCCATCAGAACACGAGCAATCAGACTGATTAAAGCATCGGTTTCTAGGCCTTGAAGCAGATTTTTTAGTACAATATTTGGATTTAACATGAGGTGACCTATTCGATATTTTTGTGATAATAGATTCATACTAGGCTGTTTTTTTTGCTGAATAAAGCAGCGATTTGTAGATACATCGTTGCAAATATAGAATGATTGAATTGGAATTTATTTACGTTTTTATACTGACTTTCATACCTTAGACTGCTAGGATTTCAGCACATTTTCGCTGTCTGTGACCCCATGGAACTGATTGATTTTATATTGCATGTTGATGACCATTTACTCGAATTTATCACCAATTATGGCATCTGGATTTATGCCATTCTGTTCTTAATTATTTTTGTAGAAACGGGTTTAGTGGTCATGCCATTTTTACCGGGTGATAGTTTATTGTTTGCCGCAGGTGCATTAGCTGCTTCAACTGGTGTGATGGATCCCTTTGTTTTGGTGATGCTACTGTTTACTGCTGCTGTACTCGGCGACACGCTGAATTATCATATTGGTAAATTTATCGGGCCACGCGTATTTGAAATGGAATCACGTTTTATTAATAAAAAACATTTACATTACACGCAAAAATTCTTTGAAAAACATGGTGGCAAGACCATTATTTTTGCCCGCTTTGTTCCTTTCGCTCGCACTTTCGCTCCATTCGTGGCTGGTGCTGGCAATATGAATTACAAATTCTTTCTCAGTTTTAATGTGATTGGTGCAATCTGCTGGGTCGGTTCATTTATTACGTTAGGCTATTTATTTGGCAATATGCCGATTGTCAAAGACAATTTTACCCATCTTATTTTTGGCATTATTATTCTGAGTGTGCTTCCCGGTATTATTGGTTTCATTCGTCAAAAGCTGAAAAAGAGCCACTAATTACGTGTGTGACAACAGGTGTAAGTGTTAAAAAAACCGAACCACCACGGGCAACATACAGAGCAGTAATAACATGGCCGATCCTTTATATAAAAGATCGGCTTTTTTTTGCTTCGATTGACCGGCCAAAATCGTACGGCCAAAAGACATCCAAAACATCACGGTTGGCAAAAGCACCAAACCAAAGACCGCAAAAACCAAAATAAAATTGCTTGGATTATGCCAAGTTTCAGGCGGTAATACGCCCGCAGCAAATAATAAGGCTTTCGGATTTTTTAAGGTAGAAAAGAACAGTTGACGAGGCCGAATAGATTGATAGCGTTGACTATGCTCTTCTAAATGGGATGTTTTCCATAAATGAAAAGCTAGCCAGAAAACATAAAGAGCACTGAGTAAATGTAATAAGTTGATTAAATGTGGCCACGTTGGACTACATAAATGGATAAATAATGCCCACAAATTAATGGCATAAAAATAACCCAATAGCTCTGCTGGAATAAAAAGGCTAGTTTTTACCAGCCCTTTTTGATGTGCCGAGCTTGCAAGTAATGCATTGGTCGGACCGGGAATCATCAGAACCGCAATCACTGCCAACACAAAAAGCCAACTCTCAATCATACATACCCAACATCACCATTAAACAGTGACACACCTTATATGAAAGTCATAAAAAGTAACAAGTATTTCAATCGAAAAACATGACTTCAAGCGTTTAAATATCACCTTACAAATAACTAAATAATTGATATTTAAAACATATACTTGAAACATTTTGCTAATATTTTATCACTCTGCTGTTTCTCAAAGAACAACAACAGAGTGATCATTGCGACGATTATGGCGCTTTATTACGAATAATAATGGGACAATTTTTGAATTTAGCCGCTTGAACCACGGCTTCTTGCTCGCCTAAAAGACGTGCTAATTCAGTCTTTTTCGTATTAGAAGACTGGCCCATATTCACTGAAACACTTGGACCAATGCCCCAACCGCCACGACTGCCCCAACCACCACCTAATCCAACACCGACACCGACGCCAGTACGCTTAGCGGGTTGCACACCGTTATCGACATATTGCTGAATACGGTTATATTCACTTTGTAATTGTTGACAGTTCAAAGCCTGATACTGTGTGGGTGATATATAGGTCGGTTTTACTGTGGTCGCACATGCACCTAATAAAACGCTACTCGCCATTAATAGGCTGACATAAACTTTTTTCATAGGAAATCTCAAATCGGGTTTTGCTCAATTTCATTGAACAATGATTGATAGGCTTGCGTCAATTTATGATCAGTAGCCAAATGAATTAAAGGCTGATTTTTAAAATGAGATTCCTTCATCAAAATTGACGGTGGCAACATACTGGCTAAAACAGGTAAACCTTCATCTTTAAGTTGTTGTACCACTTCACGTGGTAATTTTGCTTGTGCTTGAAATTGATTCACCACAATGCCTTCAATTTCCAAGCGGTCATTATGATCATCTTGTGTTTCGATGACATTTTCAATCAAGGTTTGTAAAGCACGTTTTGAAAAAACATCACAATCAAAAGGAATCAAGACGCGATCCGCAGCAATTAAAGCCGATAAGGTAAAAAAGTTAAATGCTGGCGGCGTATCAATATAAACCCGCTCATATTCTCCATCCAACTGTTGTAAAGCATCACGTAATTTATAAATTTTATGTTTCGATTCTAAAGCATAGGCCAGCGCACCCAAGGTTGGACTTGCAGGAATCACATCTAAATTTTTAAAAGGAGATGAGTGCACATAACTTTGTAAACCTTTGGCACGATTTTTTAAAATGGAACCGATCGCGTTGCTCAAAAGCCCTTTGCTTTGTGTTGTGCCCAACATTTCTTCAAAATAGTTTTCAATATTCGGCTCTAAAGCGGGTTTATCCGCCGAATACGTTGCATCATCACCCAATAAATACTGGCTAGAATTGGCTTGTGGATCAAGATCAATTAACAAGGTCTTAAAACCTTGATATGCACTGATTGCTGCTAGATTCACGGCAATACTTGATTTACCGACCCCACCTTTTTGATTAAAAACCACACGTGTCCGCATTAATAACCTCCATGCTTTATATTTATGTATTGTTTGCAGTTTAACCTAGACCGATTGCTGCACAAATAATAATGTCTAACAATTAGCCGAAATTAGGCTTCACCATCACTAAACCAATAATTGCAATCAGTGCCACCATCGCAATGGCTAAACCCGCACGACGTTGGACCAATAAAATACTGTCATCTTTTTTATAGGCTTTCATTAAAGAGGAAAATAAAACCAGAAACAGCACGACCTTGGCATAAAACCATGATTGCACCTCAAAGTTTTTAATGACCAAAGAAGTAAGCCCCGTCAAAACAATTAAAGTCATTGAAAGATGTTGTAATGCCACAAAAAGTTTACGTGCTACAGGATTCGGTTGATTGCCCTGAACGCCTACAAATAAAGTAAAAGCGCGTGCAATCACCACACCAATCAGTAAAGTCACACTGATCATATGCACAATTTTAACTGTCAGCTGCATGTCCATTTTTCAACATTCCTTATTGTGATTTAGGTGCATGGGCACATTCAGGGCTAGCAGTCGCTTGCCCTTGCCATTCCGAAGCAACAAAAGCATGAATCGCCAAAGCATGAATACTCCCCGGACTAAGCAAGTCGCCTGCGGCAGCATAAATTTTTTGATGGCGCTGTACCAAACGTAATCCTTCAAAAACATCGCTAACCACAACCACTTTAAAATGTGACTCTTTACCTGGGAAATAACCACCATGACCGGATGATTCATTCACCACTTCTAAATGGCTTGGTGACAAACTTTGTAATCGTTGAATTAATTGCTGTTCTAAATTCAAAATAATACTCCCAAAAGGCTCAAGTTCTCGCTTCAGTATAACGTGTTCTGATTCAATCTTTTGCCTGTCATTTCAGAAATCATTCATCATTTTTCAGCCCAAATTTTCCTTACAGCTATCAACTTTGCTGATGAAATAACCATTTTTTAAGAAACTGGTTTTATTTTATGCAATTGATACAAGTTTTTTCACAAAAGGATTGACCACATTTTCACATAATGTATTATACACGGCATGCGGGAATAGCTCAGTTGGTAGAGCATAACCTTGCCAAGGTTGGGGTCGAGAGTT
>RCUT01001025.1_pt1 | contig 13672 bp, 13 predicted proteins | sample 2166171 | NCBI WGS metagenome assembly RCUT01 (sample SAMN09932757, study PRJNA488358) | compost metagenome | isolation source: compost soil in 4-hydroxybenzoic | place: Germany: Experimental Botanical Garden
TTTTTGTACAATATTAAATTCAATACCATGGGTTTTGGCAAACTCTAGAATGGTGTTATGTAGCGTCAAAGATTGTTCTGCCGCAGGAATGATAAAATCAACACCATGCAATGCTTTCACTGGGATTCGTTCATATTTTGCTAAAGGATGATTTTCCGGCAAAATAAAAATTAGCGGTTCACGAAGCACAAATAAGCTTTCGATTTCATCACTGTTTAAATTCTGACGGGTAAAGGTGACATCCAGATCGCCTTTCTTTAACAGCTTTATTTGCTCAGTATTATTGAGACTGAGCAATTCAATTTTTAAATCTGAATTTTGTACCCGTAAATTGGGTAATACATAAGGAAAGATTTTCATCTCTGCCACAGGCACAAAACCAATCCGCAACATTTGCTGTTTGGCTTGTAGGACTTGGCGTGCCATAGCAATGGCTTTGTCTGCTTGAGCCAAGGTGAGGCGAGCTTGTTCTAGAAATACGGCACCTTCTTCCGTCAGTTCAACTTTACGCTTGGTACGATATAACAGCTTTACGCCGACATCTTCTTCGAGGTCTTTAATTTGCTGACTTAAAGAGGGTTGGGCGGTATAAAGTTTTAACGCAGCTTTACTAAAGTTAAGTTCTTCTGCAACGGTGATAAAATATCTAAGGTGTCGTAATTCCATATAATCTAGTCCAATGAGTAATCCAAAAAATGTCTTACTATAATTTGGCAAGAGTATAATCTATAAACAACTATGCCGTGAAGATGATTCTGCCATTTAGAAAATAAATGGTTTTTAATTTTTCATGACCATTTAAGTATAAGAAAAAAACACGGCGAATAATCCATAAAATATCTTAATTGAAACAAAAAAAATATTTCACTAAACGCCGCTAAAAAACCATTATCCACTAAAAGTTGAGTCTATTTACTTTGTGACAGAGTACGTCACAGGAGAGCTTCTCATGAGTGGAAAAATTGATGTGCGTGAAATTGATGCTTTAGTCGATGCACAAAATGGACGTATCTCGCCATATATTTATACCGATCCAGATTTATATGAATTAGAGCTTGAACGCGTTTTTGGTCGTACTTGGTTATTCCTTTGTCATGAAAGCCAAATTCCTAAAGCGGGCGACTTCTTCAATACCTATATGGGTGAAGACCCGATTATTGTGGCGCGTCAAAAAGACGGCTCAATCAAAGCATTTTTAAATCAATGCCGTCACCGCTCTATGCGTGTGAGCTTTGCAGACTGTGGTAATACGCGTGCATTTACTTGCCCATACCACGGCTGGTCTTACGGTGTTGATGGTTCACTCAAAGATATTCCATTAGAAGATCGTGCCTTCCCGCAAGGTGCGTGCAAAGAAAAATGGGGTCTGGTTGAAGTGAATCGTGTTGAATCTTATAAGGGCTTAATCTTTGCCTGTTGGGATGAAACCACACCTGATTTAATCGAATATATGGGCGATATTGCTTGGTATTTGGATGGTGTTGTTGATCGCCGTCCGGGTGGCACCGAGATCATTGGTGGTGTGCATAAGTGGGAAATTGAATGTAACTGGAAGTTTGCCGCAGAACAGTTTGCATCGGATCAATACCATGCCTTGTTCTCTCATGCATCTGCCATCCAAGTTTTGGGTGCAAAACCAGATGACGAGTCTTCTAAAAAATTAGGTGCTGCACAAACAGCGCGACCAGTATGGGAAACGGCTAAAGATGCTATCCAATACGGCTCGCGTGGTCATGGTTCAGGTTTCTTCTTTACTGAAAAACCCGATGCAAATGTTTGGGTCGATGGTGAAGTGGCGAACTACTTCCGTGAAACCTTTGAGGAAGTAAAAGAACGTTTGGGCGAAACGCGTGCATTACGTTTAGCGGGTCATAACAACATGTTCCCAACCATGTCATGGTTAAACGGCACGGCAACGCTTCGCGTATGGCACCCACGTGGGCCAAATAAAACTGAAGTCTGGGCATTCTGTATTGCCGATGCTGAAGCGTCGCAAGAAGTCAAAGAAGCTTTTGAGCGTTCTGCAACGCGTGCTTTTGGTCCTGCTGGTTTCCTAGAGCAAGATGACTCTGAAAACTGGATTGAGATTCAAAAAGTATTACGCGGTTATAAAGCGCGTAATAACAAACTGATTATGGAAATGGGCTTGGGGAATGAGAAAAAACGTGAAGATGGTATCCCTGGGATTACCAACTACATTTTCTCTGAAACTGCGGCACGTGGTTTATACCGTCGCTGGGCAGATCTTTTGATCCATGACACATGGGAAGAGGTCGAAAAAGCCGCTGAGCAATATGAGAAGGAGCTAATGAAATGAGTCAGATCAGTTTAGAACTTCATCATCAAATTAGTCAGTTTCTGTATCGTGAAGGCAAAGCGCTGGACGATTGGAAATTCCGCGATTGGCTGGATATGTTGGCGGAAGATATTTCTTATACGCTGCGTACTACGCCGAATGCACAAACCCGTGACCGCCGCCGTTCAGTTGAACCGCCAACCACTTGGGTATTTAACGATACCAAAGATCTTTTAGAGCGTCGTGTTGCACGTCTTGAAACAGGTATGGCATGGGCTGAAGAGCCGCCATCACGAACCACACATATGGTGTCGAACGTGATTGTAGAGCCGACTGAAGTGGACGGTGAATACGACGTGTATGTTACGTACTTGCTGTACCGTACGCAAAAAGAGAAAGACGTAACGATCTACTGTGGTAAGCGTCACGACAAATTACGTCAAGTTGAAGGTGGCCTCGGCTTCCAAATCTTCAACCGTAAAATTACCTTAGATCAAGTGACTTATAACTCACATAACCTGAGTGTGTTCTTCTAATGAATAAGATTTTTGTTTGCCAAGTTGATGAATTAGATGAAGGCGAAGCGCTAAAAGTAGATTGCGGCGTGAACGGAATTGAAGCGCTGGCTGTATTCAACAATGGCGGAGAATTCTTCGCCATGAATGACCGTTGTTCACATGGTAATGCCTCAATGTCTGAAGGTTATCTTGAAGATGACGGTACAGTTGAATGCCCATTGCATTCAGCACGATTCTGCTTAAAAACAGGTGAAGCATTGTGCCTACCAGCAACTGATCCAATTAAAACCTTCCCTGTGATTGTTGAAGATGGTCAATTGTTCGTAGAGATGGCAGGAGAGTAATCATGGGTTGGCTACAAGGTGAAGTTGCACTGATTACTGGTGGCGGTTCAGGTCTGGGTTGGGCTTTGGTTGAGCGTTTCTTGCAAGAGGGCGCACAGGTTGCGGTTCTTCAACGTTCAAAAGCAAAAGTGGATGCCTTGAATGAACACTTCGGTGGTAAAGTTCTTGCGATTGAAGGTGATGTAGCCAGCTATGCAGACAATGTCCGTGCTGTTCAAGCGACCGTTGAGCGTTTTGGTAAGCTTGACTGTTTCGTCGGTAATGCCGGCATCTGGGATCACTACGCAGATATCGTCAATACCTCTGGCGAGCAGCTGGAAAAAGCCTTTGATGAAATCATGGGCATTAACACCAAATCACTCATTTTGGGTGCCAAAGCTGCGCTAGATGAATTAGTCAAATCTGAAGGTTCAATCATCTTTACCTTGTCTAACTCTGCGCTGTATTCAGCCGGTGGTGGTCCAATTTACACCGCATCTAAACATGCGGGCGTGGGCATCATGAAAGAACTGGCCTATGAGCTTGCACCTAAAGTACGCGTCAATGCCGTTGCGCCATCAGGCATGAACGTCAATATCAAAGGGGCGGCATCACTCGGTCAGGAAAGTCTGGGTCTGCTGGATGCGCGTGACCCTGAGAAAATTGGCCGCGGCATGCCATTAGGTTTCTTACCAGAACCTGAAGATATGACCGGTTCTTATGTCTTGCTGGCATCTCGCGCCAATAATCGTACCCTGACTGGTGTTTTAATTAATGCGGATTGCGGTTTAGGTATTCGCGGTTTGCGTCAGCCGCGCGCAGGTTTCTTTGACGAGTGATTTATTCACTGAACTATTCATAGATTAAATCCTCCCCTTGTGAAACAGTGTTTCTCATCCTTTAAAAAGGAGGGAGTATCTCGAATTTAAATCAAAATTTCATATTCGAAAATTTCCCCTCTTTTCAAAGATGAGGAATATATTCCGTAAGAGGGGGAGATTAAGAACTACAGTCACTGCTTCTATTTCGGAGTCACACATGGCCGTTAAACTGATTTGTGCTTCACACAGCCCACTCATGGAATTTGCTTCGCCACAGCGAGCAGAACAGGAAACCAATGTTCGTGCCGCATTTGAAAAAATGGCGGCTGAAGTCAAAGCCTTTGATCCAACTTTAATTATTACTTTTGGACCCGACCATTTTAACGGTTTCTTTTACGACCTCATGCCAAGTTTCTGTGTCGGTATTCGTGCCACAGCCGCAGGCGATTGGAATTATGGTGCAGAGAACAACAAGATTAATGTGCCAGAAGAAACAGCCCTTAATTTAGTGCGTCGTGTCTTGGATGAAGGGGTAGATGTTGCTTATTCTTACCGTATGCAGGCCGACCATGGTGTGACTCAACCTTTGCATTTCCTATGCGATGGTCAACTGGATCGTTATCCAACCATTCCAGTGTTTATTAATGGCGCAGCAGCACCAATGCCAACGACTAAACGGACAGTTGCTTTAGGTCGTGCCATTGGTCAGTTCATCAAATCACTGAATCTTGAAAATGAACGGGTACTGATTTTAGGCACAGGGGGATTGTCACATGATCCGCCTACACCGCAAATGGGTTCAGTTCCGCCTGAAGTGGAAGAATTTTTGATTGCAGGGCGTAATCCATCCACTGAAGCACGTCATGCACGTCAAGCCAAAATTATTGCTGTAGGGCAAAAATTGGCAGCAGGCGATACCTCTGTTGCCGTGCCTTTGAATGCCGCATGGGATATTGCCTTACTTGAAACCTTCAAAAATGCTGACTTTGCTGCAATTGAAGCGATGACTGAAGCCGAAATTCGCCGTGACGGTGGTCGTGGTGGTCAGGAAGTTCGCTCATGGATTGCCGCATTTGCCGCATTGTCTGAATTAGGCGAATACCAAATGACCACTCAAGTCTATGAAGCAATCAGTGAATGGATTGCGGGCTTCGGCATTGTATCGGCAGAATTGAAAAACTAAGGAATGACGGACATGAGCCAAACGAATATTGAAAGCATTGTTATTGTGGGTGCTGGTCAAGCTGGTGCAAGCGCCATTTTAGAACTTCGTGCCAATAAGTATGAAGGCAAAATCATTTTGGTGGGTGATGAAACACATCTGCCTTATGAGCGTCCACCGTTGTCTAAAGATGTGATCCTCAACCCTTCCGATACCAAAATTGAAATCTTGTCCCCACAAAAACTGGCCGATTTGAATGTTGAGGTGATCCGCGGCAATGGCGTAGTGAAAATCAATAGCGACGCTCACAGCATTGAGCTTAAAAATGGTGACGTTGTTGCTTACGATAAATTATTACTTGCAACAGGCGGTGCTGCGCGTCGTTTGCCAAACTTTGATGCTTTGGGTAAACACGTTTATACCTTGCGTAACCTTGAAGACTCTCAAGCCTTAGTCCCTGTGTTGCAAGCTGGCCGCCGTATCATCTTGATTGGGGGCGGTGTAATTGGTTTGGAACTCGCATCAAGCGCACGGTTTAAAGATTGTGCTGTGACTGTCATTGAAATGGGTTCGATGGTGATGGGCCGTTGTTCACCGCTTATCCTGAGTGAATTTTTGCTTGAACAGCATCGTGCTAAGGGTATCGATGTTCGTCTTGCAACGCAAATCGCTGACTGCCGACTGGATCAAAATCAGGATGGCGAAGAAATTGTAGTCACTTTGGCTTCTGGTGAAGAACTTTGTGCCGATGCTGTAGTTTACGGTATTGGCATTGTACCCAATGCGCAACTGGCGATTGATGCTGGCTTAGATGTAGACGTGGCGATTAAAGTTAATCAAGATTGTCAAACGTCAAATTCAGACATTTATGCCGCAGGCGATGTTGCCACTCAATTACGTGACTGTGGTCATCACCGCCGTGTGGAAACTTGGGAAAATGCCAACCTGCAAGCGGGAATTTTTGCGCGTCATGTGATGGGCGTTGAACATCCTAAAGCCAATCCAGCATGGTTTTGGACTGATCAATTGGATATTAATGTTCAATTTGTTGGTGATATGGCAGCACGTGAATGGCACGTCCGTGGTGAAATGGATGCAGCGAAGGGTGCAGACAATTCATTCGTGATGTACGGTGTGACTGACGGTCAAATTGTTGCAGGCATTACCGTCAATGCGGGTAAAGAAATGCGACATTTGAAAAAAATGATCAGTAAAAATACGGCATTTGAAATGGAAAAACATTTGGATATCACACAAGACTTACGCAAAATTGCTTAAAGTTTGTAACGCGATCTTTGAACAGTCCTGTGCTTAGCACAGGACTGTTTTTTTATGCATGTTTAATGCTGTATTTATCATCAGGAATGTTTATCTGCTCGGTTATTTGGGTATGCGCTATTTTTAAAATCACAGATTGAGCACGTTTTGGCTGCATTAAGCAGACGTATCAATTTCTCATCTTCACTGACGGACATTCGCTTTTAAAAACAACAAAAAGATAAACCATATCATCCATGCTTTCGTTACTATAAATAGCGGGGGACAATCGTGCTTGCTGTATTGGATAACAATAAATTCAGGACAACTTTAAATGTCTGACTCAAATAAAATGGTGGTGTATGCGGCTTTACTGGGTAATTTAGCCATTGCCTTGGTCAAGTTTGTCGCTGCATATATCACCAATAGTTCAGCCATGCTGAGTGAAGCAATTCATTCCGTAGTGGATACGCTGAATGAAATTTTATTGCTCTACGGCATAAAAAAATCACAACAGCCTGCCAATGTGAAGCATCCGTTTGGTTATGGGCGTGAACTGTATTTTTGGGCCTTTATTGTTTCTCTGATGGTCTTTGCATTGGGCGCAATCGTGTCGATTTATCAGGGTATACAGCATGTGCGTCATCCTGAGGAAATGCTCAATCCGAGCTTGAATTATATTGTTTTAGCAATTGCGATTGTATGTGAAGGGGCATCGTGGCTGGTGGCGTTAAAGGCTTTTCGTCGGGTCAAAGGTCAGCAAGGTTATTTTGAAGCTTTTCGCCGCAGTAAAGATCCAACCACTTTTACCGTATTATTTGAAGACACCGCGGCTTTATGCGGTCTGTTTATTGCGCTCATTGGGATTTATTTGGCGCATCAGTTAAATATTCCTGAGTTGGATGGTGTTGCCTCGATATTGATTGGTATTGTGCTGGCTGTTTCTGCTATTTTATTGGCGCGGGAAACCAAAGGTTTATTGCTGGGTGAAACCGCAGATCCACAATTACGCAATAACATTTTACTGATTGCGCAAGAAGATATTGCAGTCTTGTCTGCGAATGGTGTTTTGACTGAACAGATGGGTGCGCATCAAGTGCTTGCGTCTTTAAGTTTAGAGTTTGAAGACCATTTGCAATCGGATGAAATTGAGGCATGCGTCAACAGAATTGAAGCGAAAATTAAACAAATTCATCCTGAAATTGTGGCATTGTTTATTAAACCACAAACGAAAAAAGTGTGGTTGGAACGTATGAAAGGACGTTTGGAATAAAAAACGTGATATACATGAGGGAACATTCGAAATATCGGATTTTGAATGTTTAAGTCACACTAAGAAATTGAATGTACATGAAGCAAAAGCCCGAACAATTACACTTTCAACTGCCTACACAAGAATGTTGGTCACATAGTTGGCGTCAGCCTTCATTGCAATTTATGCATTCGAGCCAGCATGATGGTCAACGATTCTGCAATGTTTTACCGCGTCCACAAGGGCGTGGACGTGCAGACCTATTAAAATGGTTATTAAAACGCAAGTCATCGACATGGAATGTCGATGTTGCTAAAGAACATGCAGAATTTCATGCCGTTAAACGGGCCATGCCTCAAGATCGTCCACAAGCCAGCATTGATGATTGGCAGGTTTGGTTTATTGGGCATGCGACAGTACTTTTACAAATTGGTCCGTATAACTTATTAACCGACCCTGTATGGTGTGAGCATGTCGGTCCGAAGCAAGGCAAAGGGCCAAAACGGGTCATTCCTGCGGGCATTGCTTTACAGGAATTACCGACCATTCATGCGGTATTGCTGAGTCATAATCATTATGACCATATGGATTTAGCCAGCTTACAGTGGTTGCATCATCAATTTGCCATGCCCATTTATACTGGCTTGGGTAATTCATGGTATTTGCCAAAAAGTTTTCATGTCTTGGAAATGGACTGGTGGCAATCGGCTTTATTACAGGATTTAAAAATTATCTACACACCTGCGCAGCATGGTTCGGGGCGTGGTATACGTGATCAAAATCGCGCACTGTGGGGCGGTTTCTCAATTTTAGCAGGTAAAGATCATTGCTTCTTTGCAGGGGATACGGGTTACTCGCCACATTTCAAAGAGATCCAAAGTCGTTTAGGTGCACCGCGTGTTTCGCTCTTGCCGATAGGTGCGTATGAGCCACGTGAGTTGATGCGTTATATGCATATGAATCCACAAGATGCTTTTCAAGCGCATCAAGATTTACACTCGAAATGTTCACTGGCGATTCATTACCGAACCTTTCAATTGACCGATGAAAGTCGTGAACAACCTGAGTTAGATTTAAAAGTGGCGATGAAAAATACCTCTAAATTGATGACTCCTTTTTACTGCGTGCGAGAAGGGCGACGTTTGGTGGTTTGATAGTTTAAAGCGGACTGTTTCTGAGCTTTAAAAGTTGAATCGCAACGATTGATAGAACCATCATGGCAATATTCATGACCATAGGATTAAATGCCGTGGTGAGTTGTAATGGATCTGTGATCATCATCAGGAATAATAATCCAGTTAAGCCCAAAATATTGAGCTGATGGATTAAGGCTGTTCTTTGCCAAATGAGAAAAGTACAGCCAAACATGATTTCCAGCACACCTGATAGGGCAACACATATTTTTGCCATACCGAGTTCAAATCCCATCGTTTGCCAAATATTAATTTCAGCATTGGATTGAAATAAAATTTTCGGTATCACTCCCTGATAGATCCAGAGCACAGCCAGTGTCATCTGAATGAGTTGGAGTGGTTTTTCTAAGCGTTGCTTATCCATCACGAAGCGCATGCTGCAAAAAGTGGCGCTTATTCTCGGCAGATGGAAGCAAACAAGTATTGGTTTGACCAAAAAGCTGATAACGATGGAGTGCCACACAGCGGTATAGAAAGTCTCGGATTGGGCGAGGGATGATATAGCCTGTATTCATCAGTGAAAAAGGCAGCCCCAAATGCTGCATGACTTTAAGTAAAGCGGTCGATTCGGTATAGAGCTGTCCATTTAGAATGACGATCATGGTGGTATAGTGCGTGGTGGACATCGCATAATATTGCAGAATTTGTTCCCCCAAAGCCGATTGAGCAGAAACCAATTTAAATTTTAACTTTTTATCGTGTTTGATTAAAAAATTTGCCCAACCATTACAAATCACGCAAATGGCATCAAACAAAATAATGTCATGTTTTTGAATAATTGCGGCAATGCGATGTTCCATGACTTGATTTATTCTTAGTGGTTATAGCATGACTATAGCAAATTATTTTCGATAAAAAACAAAGTCAAAAATGCAATTATGATTGTTTTTTAAATGTAGTGAAAATATCGCTTTAAAACTTTTAATTCATCTTTTTAAAATTGAATATTTTTAATTTTTCTGTATCTCTTAAATAGACATTTTCGATTGTTTTTATTCGTAAAATCTGCTTTTGATTGTGATCTAAAACAGCTATGTTGGTAGGGTAATCAATTTATAAACGGTTCTTCACAATAATCAATTGAACGTAAATTTGGAGTTCAAAAATGACAAATGATACGCAAGCTGCATCGGGTTGTCCTTTCCATAAGGAAGGTGCAAATACCAATATAGCCAGCTCAAATACGGCTTGGTGGCCGAATGCTCTAAATCTAGATATCCTTTCTCAACATGATAAAAAAACCAATCCAATGGATCCAGACTTTGACTATGTCAAAGCTTTTAATTCATTGGACTTGGAAGCAGTAAAACAAGATCTTCGTACTTTAATTAATACCAGCCAAGACTGGTGGCCAGCCGATTATGGCAGTTATATTGGTATGTTCGTGCGTACGGCTTGGCACTTGGCGGGTTCATACCGTAAACAAGATGGCCGTGGCGGTGCCAATACAGGTAACCAACGCTTTGCACCTTTAAACAGCTGGCCAGATAACGTTAACACCGATAAAGGTCGCCGCCTACTGTGGCCGATTAAACGTAAATACGGCAACAAAATTTCTTGGGGCGATTTGATTGTTCTCGCGGGTACAGTCGCATATGAAGAAGCAGGTTTAAAAACCTATGGTTTTGGTGGTGGTCGTTTAGACATTTGGCACCCAGAAAAAGACATTTATTGGGGTTCTGAAAATAAATGGCTGGATGCAACCAAAAACCGTTATGAAAATGACCAAGACCGTAAATCATTAGAAAATCCATTAGCAGCAGTGCAAATGGGCTTAATCTACGTCAATCCAGAAGGGGTTGATGGTGTCCAAGACCCACTACGTACTGCACAAGACATGCGCGTCACTTTTGACCGTATGGGTATGGATGATGAAGAAACAGTCGCATTAACAGCGGGTGGTCACACGGTGGGTAAAGCACACGGTAATGGTAAAGCCGAATTGCTAGGTAAAGATGTTGAAGGCGCAGATGTTGAATTCCAAGGTCTTGGTTGGCATAACCCTGAAGGTACAGGTAATGCAGGCAATACCATGGTCAGCGGTTTGGAAGGGGCTTGGACCACACATCCAACCAAATGGGATAACGAGTTTTTCTATTTGCTGTTCACTTATGAATGGGAAAAGACCACCAGTCCTGCGGGTGCGAAACAATGGGAACCGATTAACATCAAAGAGGAAGACAAACCTGTAGATGCGCACAATCCCAATGTACGCCGTAACCCAATGATGACTGATGCCGATATGGCACTGAAAATGGACCCTGAATACCGTAAAATTTCAGAGCGTTTTTATGCAGACCCAGCTTACTTGTCTGAAGTGTTTGCGCGTGCTTGGTACAAGCTAACTCACCGTGACATGGGACCAAAATCCCGCTACTTAGGTGCAGATGTACCGAATGATGATTTAATTTGGCAAGATCCAATTCCATCGGTCGATTATGTTTTGTCTGAAGCTGAAATTGAAGAGTTAAAAGCGAAGTTGCTAAATAGCGGTTTAACTTCGGTTGAATTGATCAATACTGCTTGGGACAGTGCGCGGACTTTCCGTGGTTCAGACTTCCGTGGTGGCGCCAATGGTGCCCGTATTCGCTTAGCGCCACAAAAAGACTGGGTGGGCAATGAACCAGAGCGTTTAGCCAAAGTTTTGGCGAAGCTTGAAGAAATTCAGGCAGGCCTTGCGAAAAAAGTCAGCATTGCAGACCTCATCGTATTGGGCGGTACTGCAGCCGTTGAAAAAGCAGCGCACGCTGCGGGTGTAAATGTGAAAGTTCCATTTACCCCAGGCCGTGGTGATGCGACTCAGGAAAAAACAGATGTGTATTCATTTGAAGATCTTGAACCCGTTAGTGATGGTTATCGTAACTTCCAAAAAGCTGAGTTTGTAGCACAACCAGAAGAACTGCTGTTAGATCATACCCAATTGTTGGGTCTAACTGCACCTGAAATGACCGTACTGGTTGGTGGTTTACGTGTATTGGGTACGAACTATGGCGGTACTCAGGATGGCGTATTTACCGATCGTGAAGGCGTGTTGAGCAATGACTTCTTTGTGAACCTGACAGATATGGCAAATACATGGACGCCAGTCGGTAAAAACCGTTATGAAGTCCGTGATCGTGCTACAGGTGCGACGAAGTGGACAGCGACACGTGTGGACTTAGTCTTTGGTTCCAACTCAATTCTTCGTGCATATGCAGAAGTGTATGCGCAAGATGACAACAAAGAGAAGTTTGTAAAAGACTTTGTTGCCGCTTGGGTGAAAGTGATGAATGCAGACCGTTTTGATGTGAAGTAATTTTCACTGAGATATAAAAAACCGTCCGAAAGGGCGGTTTTTATTCTTTTTATATCTATGTAAAAATTATATTAGTATTAAGTGTGACTTTAGAATTATTGTTGGAGCTTTGGAATTGGGAATTGGCGATAAAAAATTTAAACTAGCTTATAAAGATTATAGTAGAGTATCAAATTTAGCTGTTAAGATTTCGCGCTTAAGTGCTGGTAGAAATGGGGAAGAAGATAAGGTTGTTTGGGCATGTATTTTATTTACAAAGTTATGTGTAACTGGTCGTAGTTTAAAAAAGTTATTAGATCATGATGTATCAAAAGAATATAAATTAGATTGGGATTATTCATCAGCTTTTAGTTTAACTCGTAATATCATGGAGTGTTACCAGGCGCTTTTTTATTTATGTTTTGATGATGCTCCAGAAGAAGAGTTGAAAGCAAGAAAGTATTTGTTCAATGTTCATGATTATTATTCTAGGAAGACATTCTTTTCATTTGTTTCTGAAACATTTGATATCGAAAGAGAAAATACTGAAATAGAAGAGTTTGTTCTTAATCAGCTTAAGGGGAATAGTTTTTTTAAAACTTTAAATGAACAACAACAGAAAAATTATTTAAAAGGAAAGAATGCTTTTTTTATTAGCAGAGAGGATATTGAAGAAAAAGAAGGCATGAGGAAAGATGATTTTAGATATTGGTATAAATTTCTATCATCTAACATTCATTCTTATCCAATGGGATTTTTTAGAATGATCGATGGAGATCGAGGAACAGGAGTTCATTCTGACGTTGAAGAGAGATATAGTGCAATTGTATTAGAATTAGCAACAGGATATTTAATTCGTGGGTGCTTGAATATGTTAAAATTTTTTCCAGATATTAATGAAAAAATGAGTCCTCAAGAAAAACAATTGTTAACCTTAATAGTTAAGTAATACAGGAAAAAATATCTACTTTTAGTAGATCCCAATCCCCAAACTCAGGCTCGACCAACAAGGTCTGCGATACAAAGCCATAACATACCCGCTGTACATTTAAGCTGATTCGCTTGAGTTGTATTTCATCTCCAACATGAGGCTCAAGGATGCTGTGCCACATCTGTACCATCATGGCATAACTTTTACGGTAACTTTCAATGTTTGAAACCTGCCGTTCGAGCAAAAAAGTCTGTGCCCAGAGAAACTGTCGAGCCCGAATCTGCTCAAGCTGAAAGTGAATAATTTGCTGTAAATAGTCTTCAAAAGTTAATTTTGTGGATAACTCTATTAGGCTTTGTGCATAACTTTTTAAGGTTTCAGCATTACTTTTCACATGCTGATGAATGGTCAATGCAACCAAATCTTCCTTCTTGGAAAAGTACTCATAAAAAGTACCTAAACCGACTCCCGCCACATCGGTAATTTCCCGAATGGTAATTTCGTGCGCATGACGCTCATGCAAAATCCGAACAAAACTTTCTTGCAAGGCCTCTTGGGTGAGCTTGGCTCTGGATTGGCGCGGTCTACGACGGACTTGGATCTCAGGATTCTTCATAGCACAAAGCTGAACATGGCAGACTCAAT
>RCUT01001029.1_pt1 | contig 13655 bp, 9 predicted proteins | sample 2166171 | NCBI WGS metagenome assembly RCUT01 (sample SAMN09932757, study PRJNA488358) | compost metagenome | isolation source: compost soil in 4-hydroxybenzoic | place: Germany: Experimental Botanical Garden
TAGTAGGCATCAGCAGTATATCGCCGTAATCTGCCCCTCCAGTGCCACTTAAATGGGTGTGAGAAAACCCTATGATTGAACTATCCGAACTGTGATAACCGGAACACCAATCCCAACCTTCGGTACCGGTATCAGGACTCACCTGAACCATGCCAAAAGGCAAGGTTGCCCCAGGGAAGGTATGGCCATGTCCGCCTGTACCTATAAACGGATCAACATACTTTGTGATTTTTTGAGCATGCAAGCTCATGACTATCGTACTTAGCAAAACAGAAAGCGAAGTTTTGATAAATTGTCGATTCATTCTACTATTGGTTTGATTTTTCTAAAATCGAGATAATCTGCTTAAATGACAAAAACTATATGGATTTAGCAGTTAATTTTTTGTGAATTTTATGATTGAAGCTGCTAAATTCTGCTCATTGTTTCCTAATTGTATTATAGTTAGCCATAACTACCAATACTTTCTATTATTTTAATTACAATGAACCGCTAAACCTTCTCTTTTGTTGTTCGTTATTACTCAAAAATACCTGTGCGTAAACCATGATTGACTAAATAGGCAAGAACAGGTTGGTTTGCCAATAAACGAACGTCGAATTTAATTGGGCAGAATGTACCCCTTGGGTAAAAGACAGCACGAGATAAAATCCATTGGTGTCGCACATTATCTTGCCCGATATTTTAATCAAAGTTTATCTTTGCCTTCCAAATCTATTCAATTTGAATCCTGAAATACTTACAGAAATCGTTACGATGCGCATGCCATACGGCAAGTATAAAGGCGTTATTATTTGCAATATTCCTGAGCCCTACCTGGTTTGGTACCATAGCAAAGGTTTTCCAGAAGGCAAACTCGGTATGTTGTTACATACAATGTATGAAATAAAGCTGAATGGATTAGAGTATCTTTTGGAACCTTTAAAAAAGAAATAAGCTATCTCATTTTACTGAACGCGGATTTTTCTCCCAATGCTTCTGACATACCGGATCGTTTTAACACGAAAGATGTCATAAAACATAGCAAATACCAAAATAGCCGCAGGAATGTAAAAGGTTGCATAAGACAACTTCTTAAAGAGCAACCCACCGGAAATCCCTCCGATGAAAAAGAAAGAGATGATCGTTAATCTTAAACCTATTTTTTTGATGAGCTCCGATCGTTCGCTTTTATTAGTTTTAAAAAGAGCGGATAGATCTATTCCAAGGTCGGTAAATATGCCGGTTAAATGAGTCGTTCTTACTACCGATCCGGACACCATTGATACCATCGCATTTTGCATACCCATTGCAAACAAGAGAGCTCCGGCAAACAACTCAGTCTTTAAAAGTGATTTATCATAGTTAGCTCCATAAAAGCCAACCAAACTCAAAATAATGATTTCGATTATTATTGGGATTGTGTGGTAAAACCGTTCATAACGGCTCATTAAGAAACTATAAAGACTGGAGAAGAAAGCGCCCAGAAAAAAAAGCAACATCCATAAACCAACTATTCGGGCCGAAGCAAACTCTCCATTTGAAATTTTCTCAGCAAAGATGGCTACATGTCCGGTTACATTGGTGGTAAGAACTGCGAACGCTAAAAAACCAGATACGTTTACAAATCCTGCTGTGAGACATAATAACGACGCAAGCCGCATATTGTGTCTGTGAGTTCTTCTGCTTCCTGAATGTCTGAACATCTAATTTCGTTTAAAAATCCATCCTGCCAATTTTTCCTTTTGCACCTGCAAACCAAGCTGTTTTTCCGGAAGGAGAAAAACGAAAAGTATAAAAGCCTTCATCATTAATCTTTACCCAGGTACGTCCATAATTATCCGAATAATAAATCCCAGGCAGGCAAGCTGCTATCAATTTCTTTCCTTTCGACTTAGGAACAAATTGAATACATGATACAAACGGAAGATCCTTTATTTCTTGTCCGTGTTTATCGAATTTGTTCTTCCAGATTTTTCCACCGTCAACTGATATCGCTATGGTATTATCAGTTTTGGCTTTATTATCGTAATTACCGCCGGCAACAACCCCTAGTTTTTCATTATACATCGCCAATGAAAAAATGCCCGTCATTTTTTCACCTTGCTGCAATGGCGTTTCGGACACCTTCCATGATTTACCACGGTTACTGGAATAGATCACTCTGGCTTTCGGACCACCTGTTGCAATCCATACAGAACGCTCTTTTGCATCTATTGAGGTATTAGAAGAAGCAAAAAAGGCTTCACCTGTTTCGATCTTTGGCAAAAAAGCACAATCAACAGCAGACCAATTTAAACCTCCGTCAACGGTTTTCAACAACTGAATGCATCCTTTTTGAGGATCGCCCAGTGCCCATCCATTTTTGTCGTCAGAAAAAACTAAAGCGTCAAAAAACTGCTCCTTATTTTCGTTTTTATATACTTGTCGCCAACTGCTACCCATATCATTTGTTCTCAAAATGTATCCGGGAGAAGCAATATTGGCAATCAAAACCGCATTATCAGGAGTTACGGCAATGCTTCTGAAATCGGTATTTTGCCAGCCAAGCTCTGTTTTTCCCATCTTCCAATCTGAGCCATTTGTAGTTGTATATCCCCAACTACCATTGCTTCCCCCAAACCAAACTGTTGAGTCATTTACTACTGCAATTGCTCTAATATTTGTGGCGGTATCTGGAGTAAACGTTATTAATGACTTTGTTTGAGCTATTGCCGAACTTGTCAAACATATACCTGCAAAAGCCAATATGCAGCTATTTTTTTTCATCTTTCAAGAATTTGGTTTTTCTCATTCAAATTGACGTAAATTTATCTGCTAAACAAATTGAAATTTCTACATTAAACATACGTTTTCCCCAATGGACAAAAAAGATCAATTCCGCGAAGTAGTAACAAATGGATATACCTTTTCTGGTGACAGTATAATTCTTGGAACATCTATCCTTGACGGTGTGGTGCTGGAAAACAACCAGATCAAAGCCCCATTAAAAACATTCAACAGACATGGACTGATTGCAGGTGCAACCGGTACCGGTAAAACAAAAACATTACAGGTAATTTGTGAAAAACTTTCAGAAAAAGGGGTTTCTATCCTGGCAATGGACATTAAAGGTGATTTAAGCGGAATTAGTCAGGCTGGTACTGAAAATCCAAAAGCAACTGAACGTGCAACAAAAATTGGCATTGAATGGAAGGGCAAAGCTGCTCCAACAGAATTGATGTCAATTTCAGATGAAAAAGGTGTTCGCTTACGCGCTACTATTTCCGAATTCGGCCCTGTTTTACTTTCCCGAGTCCTTGATTTAAATGATACACAATCAGGCGTTCTATCCTTAGTATTTAAATACTGTGATGATCAGAATCTGCCTTTGTTGGATATTAAAGACTTACGTAAAGTCTTGCAATACATTACCGCCGAAGGAAAAAAAGAAATTGAATCATCTTATGGTGCCGTTAGTCCAGCCTCGGTTGGCACTATTTTGCGTCAATTAATTGCACTGGAAGAACAGGGTGCCGATAAATTTTTTGGAGAGAAATCTTTTGAAGTTGAAGACTTGCTTCGCAAAGACGAAAATGGCTATGGCTACGTAAATATTATCCGACTGACAGACCTACAGAGTAAACCTCGCCTGTTCTCTACCTTTATGCTTTGTTTACTGGCTGAGATTTACCAGAAATTTCCGGAACGAGGTGATGCAGACATGCCTGAATTAGTCATCTTTATTGATGAGGCCCACTTAATCTTCGACCAAGCTAGCAAAGCCTTGTTGGACCAGATCACCACTATGGTAAAACTAATCCGTTCAAAAGGTGTTGGAATTTTCTTTGTAACCCAAAATCCTACAGATGTTCCTAATGAAGTGTTAGGGCAATTGGGGATGAAAATACAACATGCACTCCGTGCTTTTACCGCCATAGACCGCAAAGCCATTAAGTTAACGGCCCAAAACTATCCGGAAACTGAATTCTATACAACAGAAGATATTCTTACCCAAATGGGTATTGGTGAGGCGCTTGTAACTGTGCTAAATGAAAAAGGTATTCCAACACCTTTAGCGCATACACTCATTGCTCCTCCTTCTTCTAGAATGGATGTAATTTCTCCTGTTGAAATGGATGCTCTTGTGGATAAATCTGTTTTGGCACGTGAATATAATGAAGAACTTGATCGTGAAAGTGCCTTTGAGATTCTTACTCAAAAATTAGAACAGGTTAGAAATCAACAGCAAACTGAAGAACAAGCAAAACAACAAGAAAAAGAAGAAAAGAAAAGCGCTAATGAGAAAAGCTTTGTAGAAGAAGCCATCAACAGTCGCGCCGGACAAACAATCATTCGTGAAGTAACCAGAGGTTTATTAGGTGTTTTGGGGTTATCGTCTACAACCCGTAAGAAGAAAACGACAGGCTGGTTTTAGAAAGATAAACCTTTAAAATTATACAGTATTATACACCCTAACCCCTAAGGGGGACTTGTAATGATCAATCAGATAAGAGTTTCCCCTTTAGGGGTTAGGGGTTAAAAACATAATATTCTTAAAATCAATCCCTCTGCACGCATAGGTTTTCAGGGAATTTTTCTACTTTCACCGATCAAAATTGTTAACCTCTTAAATAATATGTTCGAACCAATAGTAAATGCCATAAAAGGGGAGTTTGCAGAAAAAGCACAGTCTGTATTAGGCTTAGAGAGCGCTCAAATAGAACCAACATTAAAATGTGTAAGCGGATCATTAGTGGATACCATTAAAAAACAAGTATTTGGAGGTAAGCTGGATGACGTGATCGGATTATTAACCGGCGCAAACACTGCTGATGCAAGCAATCCATTAATGGGTGCTTTATCAAGCGGCCTGATTGAAAGTTTCACCTCTCGCATGAGCATGGATGACGCACAAGCGCAAAAAATCACCGACTTTACAGTTCCTTTTGCAATTGAAAAAATTGTAGAAAAATTTAAAGAGTCTGGTAATACTGCAGACCTTGATGGTTTCGCTTCATTTATTGGCATTGATAAAAACATTTTAAAATCTGTTTCGGGTGGCCTTGGAGGTTTCTTCGGAAACATGTTCGGATAGTCAACACTTAAACAAGAATGATAAAGGCCAGAAGCAGGATTGATCCTTGTTTTCTGGCCTTTATCATTTTAGAATTCCGTTCCGGCAGATTTTCGACAGAATTAATCTGTTATTTTGTACTAAACCATGAGTTGCAAAAAATGAAAATACTGGTTGTTGAGGATGAGAAACAATTATCTGAAAGTATAATCGCTGTCCTAACAGATGAAGGATTCGATTGTGAGGCCGCATATACATTCAGGGATGCAGAAAGTAAGCTAACCAATAAAATCTATGATTTGGTAGTACTTGATATTAATCTTCCCGGAGGATTAGGATTTGACCTATTCACAACAATCAATGACCAAAAAAATGCATTGCCAGGTGTTCTGATAATTTCTGCAAGAAGTAATCTTGATGATAAACTAAAAGGACTTAACCTCGGAGCTGATGATTACCTGGTAAAACCATTTAACATTAGTGAATTAGTGGCTAGGGTTAGAAGTATTATCCGGCGTAAATATCCGCAGGAAGCAAACGAATTATCCTTTCTTGATGTTGCTTACACTTTAGAAGGACAGAAGGTCTTTGTTAATAGCAGCGAACTTAAACTTACCAAGAGTCAATTACGGATCCTGTATTTTCTTTTGGCAAATAAAAACAGGGTGGTTTCAAAAGAATCATTATGCGATTATGTTTTAAAGGATGATATCGACATGGTGGATTCCCTTGACTTCATTTATACACATATTAAAAACCTTCGCCAAAAATTAAAAAAGGCCGACAGCGACGTGACCATTGAATCTGTATATGGCCTAGGGTACACTTTAAAGAAAAAAGATTGAGCAAGAATAACAATTTATACAGGAGACGTTTCGATAATCGCCTGAAGAGAAATTATATAATAGCATTGCCCATAATGCTCACGTTTGCGATTTTATGTAATTATGTTTCAATCCGTACGTACTATCAATGCATTTATCCACTTCAGTTTGAGCGAACCGTTAAAGCAATAAATGAACACATTGTAGCTTATCATGAACTGCCTGAAATTGAAAATGTTCATTATAAGAAACTGGATTATGGAACCATACCAAAAACCTATGGCGTTGAAACCTTTAGTTTTGACAAAAATGAATTGGCAGTACTTTCATATTACTCATCAGTAACATTACACGATCAGTTATACGAAGTAAAGATCAATCGCTACTATAAAAGCAATGATGGGCCGGGAACAGGGGTAATTATATTCGCTTTGTTAATTTCTGCTGGCTTATTCTTTTTCCTGAACTGGCTGTTTTTCCGCTTAAGTATTAAACGGTTGACGTTCAATATGTGGAAGCCTTATTACAGTAATCTTAGGCGGGTAAATGCCTATAATGTTGGCAGCAATAGACCCTTACAGTTAGTTAATACAGATATACGCGAGTTCAACCTTTTTAATGAGGCCATTTTACGCTTCACTGGAAATGCTCAAAAGTCTTACGAACAGTTACGTGAGTTTGTTGAAAACACATCTCATGAATTGCAAACACCTTTGGCTATCTTATTAACAAAGGTAGAGTTGATCTTAAAACATAAAGACCTAGGGTCGGCAGAAGCAAAAGAGTTAATTGAAGTTAAACAGATTATTCAACGTCTTTCCGGCGTTCATAAAGGCTTAAGTCTGCTTTCCCGCATCAAGAGTATTCAATGCTGTTCATATTATGACAAAGAAAATGTTAACATCAACGATGCAATTAAAGATAGCTTTGAAATTTATGAGGAACTTATAGCCTTCAAAGAAATTTCTGTAACGATAGAAGAAAGTTTGCAGCTTACCCTTTCAACCAATATCGAACTTATAAAAATTCTAGTTGATAATTTAATACGTAACTCAATTCAACATAATTACCATGAGGGAGTAATTGCGGTTCAGGTTTCTGAAGAAGGTTTTAAAATCTGTAATACGGGAGTTGAAGCCCCAATGCCGGGTAAGGACATGTTTAGCCGTTACCACACCAGCTCGAAGGATAGCGGAAGGTTAGGAATAGGATTGGCCATTGTGGAAGCAATTTGTGAAACATTGCATTTCACTTGTGAGTATTCTTCGCAGACTAATCTACATTCCTTTACAATAAAGATAAATTAACTTAACCTCCACCTGCAGATAGTACTGTAATACTAGAAATCAGACCAAATTTTACTTTAACGAAATTAAATTGCTTAATTTGACTTTTAACAATACCAAAAACTTCTTTTTAAAAGAGCATTTATCAAAAAAGACATATGTAACACTGAGTCTTCAGACTTTTTGCGGATAAAAAAAGAAAACAAATATGCTATTTCTTGTGTTAAGCTTCCTATCACAGACAGATGACAGAGCTTAAGTAACTTCTTTAATATAGAGAAAAGTTGGCGTTTTGTTTTTTGCTTTATTTTGTAACTTCATTGTTAGATACGCTCTAAAAGTCTATCAGTCTTATTTTTTTCTATTCCTGCCCAGCGTTTTCAACAGTTTTTCGACAACATTGGGTAGTTTCTTTGCGAACACATTCTTATATAATAATTAAATCATTTTACAACTTATGGATATGAAAATATCAGAAGCAGCTCGTTTATTTCCGTTTCTATTGCTAGGAGGAGTACTGCTGACAGGTTGTGGTTCATCTGCTAAACAAGATCAGCAACAACAAATGCCTGCTCAGGAACTTCCCGTGATTACTATCAAATCTACTCCGGCGTCAATGTTTACCGAATATACTACATCTCTTCAAGGCAGGGTAAATGTGGAAGTCAGAGCCCAGGTGGATGGTTCCCTATTGAAAGTATTGGTGGATGAAGGACAATATGTAAAAGCTGGTCAACCTTTATTTAAAATAGACGATCGCGTTTACCGTGAACAGGTAAATACAGCGGCGGCCGCTATTCAGTCTGCAGAAGCTGGCTTAGCAAACGCTCAGGTTGAGATTGACAAATTAACTCCTTTGGTTCAAAATAAAGTGGTATCAGAGATACAGCTTAAAGTAGCAAAAGCCAATTATCAAACTGCTAAAGCTAATGTTGAACAAGCAAAAGCACAATTGGCATCTGCAAAGATCAATCTTGGATATACAACCATTACAGCTCCAGTAAGTGGTTATATTGGCCGTCTTACACAACGTGTAGGTAGTTTGGTTGGAAGGTCAACTGCTGAACCATTAACTGTTTTATCAGACGTTCAGGAAATCTATGGTTATTTCTCTGTTGGTGAAGCTGAATTTATTCGCTTCAAGGAACGTTATCCTGGCAAAACGTTGGAGGAAAAATTGAGAAATGTGCCAGGTGTTACCTTAATCTTAGCCGATGGAAGTGAATATCCACAAAAAGGTAAAGTACAAATGGGCGAGGGTCAGTTTGATAAAGCCACCGGCTCTATCAGCCTACGTGCAACCTTCCCTAATAGTGGCGGCATTTTGCGTTCTGGAAACACCGGTAAGATCAGAATCTCGGAAGAAAATCCATCAGCACTGATTGTTCCTCAGGAATCAACCTTAGAAATGCAAGATAAAATCTTCGTTTACACTTTGGCCGACAGCAATAAAGTTAAGGCTACGCCAATTACCGTTGGTGGAAAAAGTGGAAACGCTTATGTAGTAAAAACAGGCGTTAAAGAAGGCGACAAAGTCGTTTTCACCGGATTGGGCAGTCTGCAAGACGGGATGAAGATCATTCCTAAGCCTATAAACACTGACAGTGTTTACAAGGCACAGCTCTCAATGAAATAACAATTGCTCGTAAATGCTGCTTAAACCATGAGCTACGCGGCATTTAACAGATCATTATTATCGCTCAATAGTTAAATACATGTTAAAGAAATTTATAGAACGGCCCGTTCTGGCAACAGTAATATCGGTGATATTAGTGATGCTTGGTGCCATTGGGTTATATACCTTGCCTATTACGCAATTCCCGGATATCGCACCTCCTAGCGTACAGGTGACAGCAAGCTATCCGGGGGCCAACGCTGAAACGGTTCTCCGTTCAGTGGTAATTCCGCTTGAAGAGGCTATCAACGGTGTGGAAAACATGACTTACATTAAGTCAACTGCAAGTAACGATGGTTCTGTATCAGTAAGCGTATTTTTTAAGTTAGGAACTGATGCCGACCAAGCTGCGGTAAACGTTCAAAACCGTGTTTCTGGTGTTACCAACCAACTTCCTGTGGAGGTTGTACAATCTGGTATCACTACGGTAAAACAGTTGAACAGTTTTATCATGCTTATCAGCTTATATTCTGATAACGATAAGTTGTATGATGAAACCTTCCTACAGAACTACGGAAAGATTAACATTATTCCGGAAATCAAACGTGTTCCGGGTGTAGGCCAGGCGCTAATCTTTGGTAATAAGGATTATTCAATGCGTATTTGGTTAAACCCTCAGCAATTGGCTTCTTATAAATTATCTCCTCAGGAAGTTTTAGGAGCCATTCAAGACCAAAACCTTGAGGCTGCTCCGGGTAAATTCGGAGAAGGTAGTAAAGAAGCTTTCGAATATGTGATCAAATACAAGGGAAAACTGAGCCAACCAACGGATTATGAAAACATCATTATCCGTTCTAACAACGACGGCTCAATTCTACGTCTTAAGGATGTTGCCAGAGTAGAGTTCGGTTCTTTCACTTATGCTGGTGATACTCGAAATAACGGCCGTCAGAGCACAATGGTTGCGGTATTCCAAACTGCGGGTTCTAATGCGAACGAGGTTCAGACACAAATCAACAAACTAATGGTTAAAGCCGAAAAGGCTTTCCCTAAGGGTGTTCACTATGATAATATTTATAGTACAAAAGAACAATTAGATGAATCAATCGATCAGGTAGTAAGTACTCTGGTTGAGGCATTTATCCTTGTGTTCATCGTGGTGTTCTTATTCTTGCAGGATTTCCGTTCGACATTGATTCCGGCTATTGCAGTTCCGGTAGCGATCATCGGCACGTTCTTCTTTATGTTGTTGTTTGGTTTCTCCATCAACTTATTAACCCTTTTCGCACTTGTATTGGCAATCGGTATTGTGGTGGATGATGCCATTGTGGTAGTGGAAGCCGTGCACGTAAAAATGGAGCAGACACATTGGCCGGCACGTAAAGCAACTTTCTCTGCAATGAGTGAGATTTCTGGCGCCATCGTTTCGATTACATTGGTTATGTCGGCAGTGTTCCTGCCTGTTGGATTCTTTACCGGACCAACCGGTGTATTCTACCGTCAGTTTGCCTTTACTTTAGCAATCGCCATCTTAATTTCAGCCGTAAATGCATTGACTTTAAGTCCGGCATTGGCGGCCTTGTTCCTAAAGAACACACATGCAGAAGGCGACGGCGTTCAACATAAGCAAAACTTTGCTGGTAGATTCTTTAGCGCATTTAACGCTGGATTCACCGCAATGACAAACAAGTACATAAAAAGTCTTCAGTTCTTAGTTCGTCATAAATGGATCTCTTTAGGAGGACTTGCAATAATTACTGCTGCCACTATTTGGTTCATGATTTCAACCCCTAAGGGATTTATTCCGAATGAGGATAACGGTTTCGCAGCTGTAGCGGTTTCACTTCCTGCAGGATCATCTTTAGAAAGAACCAATGAAGTTATGGCTAAAGCTGATAGTGCATTAAGGGCAATTCCTGCTATCAGTGATGTGATCGGCATCAGTGGTTTCAACTTGTTAAGTAACTCTTCGAGTCCTTCATTCGGCGTTGCATTTGCCAATCTTCGAGACTTAAAGGATCGTGGTGATGTAAAAGATGTGAATGGTATTATGGGCCTTATGAACCAGAAACTTGCCGGCATTAAAGAAGCTTCATTCTTTGTGTTTACTTTACCAACCGTTCCTGGTTTTGGTAACGTTGACGGCTTGGAGATGGTATTACAAGATCGTACCGGTGGTGACTTGAATAAGTTTAGCCAAACAGCCTTTGCATTCAACATGGAGCTAATGCAACAAAAAGAAATTGCAGTTGCTTATACCACCTTCAAAAACGATTATCCACAATTTGAGTTGGAAGTTGACCAAGTGAAAGCAAAACAACTTGGAGTTAACGTAAAAGACCTGATGACTGTTATGCAGGCTTTCTATGGAGGGATGATGGCTTCTGACTTTAATCGCTTCGGTAAATATTACCGTGTAATGATGCAAGCTGACGCGCCTTACCGTCAGACAGAAGGTTCTTTAACAGGCGCATTTGTTAAAAATGACAAAGGTGAAATGGTTCCTTTAAATACTGTAGCGAAACTAAAACGTGTTTACGGACCTGAATCTTTAGACCGTTATAACATGTTTAACTCTATTACAGTGAACGTAATGCCTAAGCCAGGTTTCAGTACCGGCGATGCATTAAATCGTGTAGAGGAGGTGGCTGCCCGTAAATTACCTCAAGGTTATTCTTTCGAGTGGACCGGAATGAGTAAGGAAGAAAAGGAATCAGGCGGACAATCGGTGATTATTTTCTCTCTTTGTTTATTGTTTGTTTACTTCTTATTGGCAGCTCAATACGAAAGTTATATTGTTCCATTGGCAGTAATTCTATCTATTCCAACAGGTATGCTTGGGGTATTTATTGCTATCAATCTAACGGGTATTCAAAACAACATCTATGTACAGGTAGGATTGATCATGTTGATCGGTTTGTTAGCCAAAAATGCCATTCTAATTGTTGAATATGCCATTCAACGCCGTAGGGCAGGAATGAGCCTGATGGGCGCTGCTATTGAGGCTGCCCAGCTTAGGTTACGTCCTATCATCATGACTTCAATTGCATTTGTGGTAGGTCTTATTCCGTTGATGCGCGCAACAGGTCCATCTGCTATTGGTAACCACTCCATCAGTATCAGTGCGGCAGGGGGTATGCTTGCCGGGGTAGTATTAGGTGTATTTATTATCCCTGTATTATTTATCGTTTTCCAATACATTCAGGAAATGATAACCGGAAAAGCTTACATCAAGAAATACGTGGATGAGGGTGAAGAAGAACCTGTATTACACTAATTTTTTAACAGATAATCAAGAATCAACTAATGATGAAAAATAAATTTCAGTTAGGTGTAGCTCTTTTGGCCTTATCGGCAAGCTTTAATGCTTGCCGCGTAAGCGAAAAATATGCGCGTCCTGATCAGAAAATGCCGGAACAATACCGCGATTATACTTCTTCAGCTGATACCAGTTCTTCCATAGGAAAATTAGAATGGAGAACGTTATTTAAAGATGAAGAGTTAGTATCACTTATTGACAGTGCAATACATAATAATATCAATCTTCAGCTGGCGGTTAAAAACATAGAAAGTGCAGAGCGATTATTGAGTCAGGCGAAGATGGGAAACATCCCGGAATTATCGGCACAAATTGCGGCATCAATCACTCGTCCTTCTGATAATAGCTTAAATGGTATCAGTGCTGGACAATTTTTAGGCTCAAAATATGTAAAAGATTATCAGGCAACCTTGAACCTTTCATGGGAAGCTGATATCTGGGGAAAAATCCGATCGCAAAAGGAGTCTGCTTTAGCTACCTACCTTCAAAGCCAGGAAGCTGCCAAAGCTGTACAAACGCAAGTAGTTGCGGCCGTTGCACAAGGTTATTATAACCTGTTGATGCTAGATGAACAACTCCGCATTGCCAAAAACAATGTGGAACTAAATGATAGCACATTGTTTATCATTCGTTTACAGCGAGATGCCGGACAGGCAACTACATTGGCTGTTCAGCAGGCTGAGGCTCAAAGGCTGAATTCTGCAATATTAATTCCGCAACTGGAACAAAGCATTGCCATTCAGGAAAATGCGCTTAGCTTCTTAACCGGTGAGATGCCCAAAGTAATTACACGTCGACAAAATCTTTACCGTGTTGACCTTCCAACGGAATATAACTCAGGTGTTCCAGCATTATTGCTAAGTAACAGACCTGACGTAAAGTCAAGTGAACTTGCCCTCGTTAGTGCAAATGCCCGAGTTGGTGTTACTAAGGCTGCGCTTTATCCCTCATTGACGATCACCGCTACCGGAGGATTAAATGCATTTGAGGCAAGCAATTGGTTCAATATTCCGGGATCGTTGTTTGCAACTGCAGCTGGTTCTGTAGCTCAACCTATTTTCATGCGTAAACAATTGAGAACTCAATATGAGTTGGCAAAAATTGATCGCGATAGGTTTGCCCTTGATTTCCGTCAATCGGTACTTATAGCGGTTGGAGAAGTTTCTGATGCTTTAGTAAGGATTGATAAAATACAAGAGCAGGAAACCATCGAAAGAACTAGGGTGGATACTCTGAAATCGGCCATTGTAAATGCCAAACTATTGTTTAACAGTGGAATGGCTGATTATCTTGAAGTCTTAATTGCACAGGGAAGTGCATTGCAAGGTGAACTAAACCTGGCGGATATTCAACGTCAGCGTTTAGCGCTAGCTGTTGAATTATACCGTTCATTGGGCGGTGGCTGGAAATAACAATTAATCTCTCTTTTATATTTTACTAGCCTGGTAGGAATTATTTCTTACCAGGCTTTTTTATTCCTTTTTGTGAATAATCGACAATTTCTATTTTTGACTTAAATAATTGCAATGAAGCAGATTCCAGAAAATGTCGAGAGATTTGAAGGTGAATTGGGAAC
>RCUT01001030.1_pt1 | contig 13648 bp, 13 predicted proteins | sample 2166171 | NCBI WGS metagenome assembly RCUT01 (sample SAMN09932757, study PRJNA488358) | compost metagenome | isolation source: compost soil in 4-hydroxybenzoic | place: Germany: Experimental Botanical Garden
TGCGTGCGAAGAACGGCCCGGTTTCGGGCGGCTGGTTGCTCATTTCGTCTCCTCCCCATCGCCAGAATTATCAGTGTCAGAATTATCAGGGGAACTATCGGCCTTCATGCTGGCCAGGGCAAGCTTGGCGATCTTGAAAGCATGGTTGGCGGCGGGCACGCCGGCATAGATCGCCACATGCAGCAGCGCCTCGCGGATATCGGCTTCGGTGGCGCCGGTATTGGCGGTGGCGCGCACATGCATGGCCAGTTCCTCATCCTGCCCGAGTGCTGCAAGCAGGGCGATAGTCACCATCGAGCGCTCGCGCTTCGTCCAGTGATTGCCGGACCACACCGTGCCCCAGGCGGCTTCGGTGATGAGCTGCTGGAAGGGCTGGTCGAAGCCGGACGTCATGGTCTGCGCCCGGTTGACATGGGCGTCGCCCAGCACCGAGCGGCGGGTCTTCATGCCCTGTTCGAAACGTTCATTCTTGTCGATATGGTCCGCCATCGGTCAATGCTCCGGCAAGGTCTTCAGAAAAATGGAGGCCGCCTGTGTGTAGGCAAGCGGCTGTTCAAGGCAGGGGATGTGTCCGCAGCCGGCAATGGTGACGAAGCGGCTTGCCGGGATAAGATCGGCTAGCGACCGCACCAGTTCCGGCGGTGTCGAGCCGTCCTGATCACCCGCGACGCAGAGTGTGGGCACGGCGATGCGGCCCGCTTCATCGGTAAAGTCGGCATCGCGGATGGCGGCGCAGGTGCTGCTGTAGCCGGCTTCCGGCTGCTGCGAAAGCATGTTGCGCGCACCGGCATAGGCGGCATTGTCAGGCTGGCGAAACGCTGGCGTGAACCAGCGCTCCATGACGGGATCGACCAGCGAGACGAGGCCATCGGCGGCGATCTTGTCGATGCGGGCATTCCACATCTCGGCCGTGCCGATCCTGTGCGCGGTGTTGCTGAGCACGAGTGCGCGCACCAGATCGGGACGGCGGGCATAAAGCCCCTGCGCAATCAGTCCGCCGACCGACAGGCCCCAGATGATGGCGCCTTTGACGCCGAGATGATCGAGAAGCGCGATCAGGTCACCGGCATGATCGTCGATGGAATAGGGGGCATGCCCGACATCCGAGAGCCCGTGGCCGCGCTTGTCATGCAGCACATAGGCATAATCATCGCCAAGCGCTTCGATTACCGCATCCCAGATGCGGAAATCGGTGCCGAGCGAATTGATGAAGGCGATGACCGGCTTGCCTGTGTCCAATCCCTTGACGCGATAATGGATCACGGTCTCGCCGCAGCGCAGAAAATGCATGATGTGCTCCTCCTGCCAAGGATATTGCAAGCGGGTTCCGGTTAAGTAAAATGACATTATCGATGAAAATCATAACCTGTGGATTATATGAGCGATGGTCGATCAGCGTATCAAGTTCCGCCACCTGCAGACTTTCGTGGAGGTGGCGCGGCAGAAAAGCGTCATCCGCGCTGCGGAAATCCTGCATGTCAGCCAGCCGGCGGTGACGAAGACGATCCGTGAGCTGGAAGACATTCTCGGTGTCTCGCTGTTCGACCGTGAGGGGCGCGGCATCCGCATCAGCCGTTATGGCGAGGTCTTCCTGCGCCATGCCGGTGCGACAATGACGGCGCTGCGGCAGGCGGTCGATTCGGTATCGCAGGAGGCGGCGCGCGCCGGTCCGCCGGTGCGGGTCGGCGCTCTGCCTACGGTTTCGGTGAGAATCATGCCGAAGGCGATGGCCGGGTTTCTGGCCGAGAAAACCGGCAGCCCGGTGAAGATCGTCACGGGTGAAAACGCCGTGCTGCTGGAACAATTGCGGGTCGGCGATCTCGATCTTGTTGTCGGCCGTCTGGCCGCGCCGCAGAAAATGGCGGGTTTTTCCTTCGAGCATCTCTATTCGGAAAAGGTGCGCTTCGTGGTGCGCGCCGGCCACCCGCTGTTGTCACCCGGTCTTTCGGTGTTCGATCACCTGCATGAATATCCGGTGCTGATGCCGACACGGCAATCGGTCATCGGTCCCGTCGTCGAGCAGTTCCTCATCGCCAACGGCGTTCCGGCCCTGCCCATCCGCATCGAAACCGTGTCGGACGCCTTCGGCCGCGCCTTCCTGCGCACCAGCGATGCGATCTGGATCATCTCGGAGGGTGTGGTGGCGGCGGATGTGGCGGATGGTATTCTCGCAATCCTGCCTGTTGAGACCGGCGATACCAGCGGCCCGGTGGGGCTGACGGTGAGGGCCGATACGCAGCCGTCCCTGCCGCTCTCGCTGCTGATGCAGGCCATCCGCGAGGCGGCGGGCGAGTTGCTGGATGGGAGGCCGGAGGCTGGTTCCTGATACGAGGGGCGGGGGTGGAAAAGTCTGAGAAGCTTTCCTCCGTCATGCCGGACTTGATCCGGCATCCAGCCCCGGCGTGTCCGCGCCGTAAATAGAGTCTTTTGCGATCAAGGACTTGATCGCGCTGGACCCCGGATCAGGTCCGGGGTGACGGGTGTGGAAACGGTGCAGATAAAAAGCCGCGTGTCTGGTGGAGCTCCTAATAGGGAAGCCCGACATAATTCTCCGCAAGTGCGGTAGATGCCGCGCGCGATTGCACGAGGTAATCCAGCTCCGCCTCCTGGATGCGCTGGCCGAAATCTCCCGTATCGGGAAAACGATGCATCATCGTCGTCATCCACCACGAGAAACGAACGGCCTTCCAGACGCGGGAAAGCGCTTTCTGCGAATAGGCATCGATGCCGGCTTCAGATTTTTCGCGATAAAACTCGACCAGCGCCTCGCTCAGATAATGCACATCGCTGGCCGCAAGGTTCAGGCCCTTGGCGCCGGTCGGCGGTACGATATGGGCGGCGTCGCCAGCCAGAAACAGCCGCCCGAACCGCATCGGTTCACTGACGAAGGACCGGAGCGGCGCGATGGATTTTTCGAAGGACGCGCCGGTGACCATCACATCCGCATGGTTTTCCGGCAGGCGGCGGCGGATTTCGTCCCAGAAGCGCTCGTCGCTCCAGTCCTCCGGCCGGTCCTCCAGCGAACATTGGATGTAATACCGGCTGCGCGTGTTTGAGCGCATGGAACAGAGGGCAAAACCGCGCGGGTGGTTGGCATAGATGAGTTCGTGGTTGACCGGCGGCACATCGGCGAGAATGCCGAGCCAGCCGAAGGGATAGACCTTCTCGAATTCCTTGATCGCGCCTTGCGGCACGGATTTGCGGCTGATGCCGTGGAAACCGTCGCAGCCGGCGATAAAATCGCAATCGATCCGGTGGGTTACGCCGTCTTTCTGATAGGTGACATAGGGGCTTGCGCCATCAAAATCATGCGGCTCGACATTGCCGGCGTCGTAGATGGTCACAAGGCCCGCCGCCTCGCGCACATCCATCAGATCATGCGTCACTTCGGTCTGGCCATAGACCATAACGCGTTTGCCGCCTGTCAGATCGAACAGATCGATGCGGTGGTCTCGGCCGTCGAAAGTCAGCGAAAAGCCGTCATGCGGCAGGCCCTCGCGGCGCAGGCGCTCATCCGCGCCGACCTTTTCCATCAGCTGCACGGTGCCTTCTTCCAGCACGCCGGCGCGGACGCGGCCGAGGATGTAATCCTTGCTGACCCGATCGAGAATGACGGTCTCGACGCCGGCTCCCGCCAGAAGCTGGCCAAGCAGCAGGCCCGATGGGCCGGAGCCGATGATGACGACCTGTGTACGCATTGTTTCCTCCCGAACTTGTCTCCGGTCAAGAAATTGACCAAGGCGGGTCACAAGCTCAATGGACTTTCCGGTCCGTAAATTGCACAATCCGACCATCAGGCGAAGGAGTGGAGTGAGATGCGGGCGACTGCCAATGAAGGGCTTTATGGCGAAGAAGCCTTGCAAGGCACCGATTTTCGCTTCCATTGCGAGACGCTTTTTTCACGAAGCAGCCTGCACCGCTTTGAAATCGGCCTGCACCGTCATGCTGCCTTTCTGCAAATCTTGTACATTTTTGGCGGCGAGGGTGATGCGTTGCTGGATGGCCGCATCGAGCCTATCCGCCCGCCGGTCGCCATCATCGTGCCGCCGGGCTTCGAACATGGCTTCCGCTTCTCACGCGATATTGGCGGGGTGATTGTCACCATGCTGCCGGGGGCGCTGCCGGCGTCGGTGCAGGCGTTGTTGCTGCGGAATTTCCAGCAGCCAGTGCTTCTGCCCTTACGGGATTTTGCTGAGGGAGAATGCCTACGCAGTGGTTTTGAACGAATTTCCGCGGAATATGAGGCGCGCGAGATCGGTCGCGATGCGATGATCGAAGGCCAGCTCGCCACCGTGGTTGCGCTTCTTTCACGGGCGGCGCGACCGCTTTTGGAAACCAGCGGCGAGGGCCTTGCCGAGCAACGTTTCGAACGGTTGCTGTCGCTGATCGCCCGCCATATCCGCGAGCCGCAAAAAGCCGGGTTTTATGCAGGGAAACTCGGGCTTTCCGAAACCCACCTTAACCGGCTCGTCCGTTCGGTTTCCGGCCTCAGCCTGCAGCGGCTGATCGCTCGGCGGCAGATCGAGATCGCCCAGCAGGAACTGGTCTTCACGGTTTCCAGCGTGCAGATGATCGCCGAAGGGCTGGGTTTTGCCGATCCCGCTTATTTCAACCGCTTCTTCAGGCGGGAGACCGGCATGACGCCGCGTGCCTGGCGTCTCGCCGAACAGCGCAAAATGGGCGACATGGGCGGGCGGCTGACACCGTCTCAGTCTCAGACCAGCATTCGCGCCAGCTCCCGCTGAACGGAAAGAAGCGCCGGCAGATAACGCTCCACCAGATCTTCCATTGAGGCGACTGAAGCGGCAAGCCCGACATTGAGCGCGGCAACCGTCTGGCCGCGCATGGTTTTCAGCGGCACGGCGATGGAGCGAAGACCAATCTCCACTTCCTGATCGATCAGCGCATAACCGCGATGGCCGGTCACCTCGATTTCGGTAAGCAGGGCTTGCATGTCGGTGATCGTGTTTTCCGTGCGGGCAACCAGCCGGGAAGCTCCGAGAATATCGCGTTGCCGCTCGGGTGTTTGTGCGGAAAGCAGAACGCGACCCATGGAGGTGCAATAGGCGGGCAGGCGCGAGCCCGGCATCAGCGCAATGGACATGACCCGCTGTTGCGCGGCGCGGGCGACATAAACGATTTCGGTCTCGTCCAGAATGGAAACCGACGTGCTCTGGCCGATCTCCTCTGAGAGACGGTCGATGAGCGGCTGGACGATCTTCGGCAGCGGCATGGTGGCGAGGCAGCCGGTGCCAAGCCGCAGCACTTTCGGCGTGACGGTGAAGAACTTGCCGTCATAGGCGGCATAACCAAGCTCCGAAAGGGTCAGCAGACAGCGGCGTGTGGTGGCGCGGTCCAGCCCGGCGATCTCGGCAGCGTCGGAGATGGACAGGCGCGGCCGCTCGGCGCTGAAGGCCTCGATCACCCGCAATCCCTTGGCGAGACCGCCCATCATGTCTCTTTCGTTGACGGCCATGTCGCGGCTCCATTTGTGCGATATACGAACAAAAATCATATAACGCACAAAATCCTTGCCGTCGAGGTGGTTTCGGATTTACCTCACGGTCAGGCAGCCTTGCGGGTTCCATCCGTCCGGCTGGATGGAGGTTTTAATGGACAAGACAATCAAGAGCGCTGAAGAGGCGCTTTCCGGCATCGGTGATGGTGCGACGATCATGATCGGCGGTTTCGGCGGCTCCGGCGCGCCCATCGAGCTGATCCATGCGCTGATCGACAAGGGGCCGAAGAACCTGACGGTCATCAACAACAATGCCGGCAACGGCCGCATCGGCATCGCCGCGATGATCGACGCGGGCATGGTCAGGAAGATGATCTGCTCCTTCCCGCGCTCGTCCGATCCGCGCGCCTTCACCGACCGCTATCTGGCAGGCGAAATCGAGCTGGAACTGGTGCCACAGGGCACGCTTGCCGAGCGCATCCGCGCCGGCGGTGCCGGCATTCCGGCCTTCTACACCCCCACCGGCTTCGGCACGGAACTGGCTGAAGGCAAGGTCATCGCGGAGTTCGACGGGCGATCCTACGTGCAGGAGCGCTGGCTGAAGGCGGATTTCGCGATTGTGAAGGCCGAGCTTGGCGATACCTATGGCAACCTCACCTACAACAAGGCTGGCCGCAATTTTAACCCGCTGATGTGCATGGCTGCAAAGACCACCATCGCGCAGGTCTCGAAGATCGTCGCCGCCGGCGAGATCGATCCGGAGCAGGTCGTCACGCCCGGTATTTTCGTGAACGGCGTCGTGGAAATTCCCGATCCGCAACAGGAAGAAGTCCTCATTCGCGCGGGAGTAGCCTACGCATGACCACGACCATCGACACCCGCGAAGACATCAAGCTTTCCAACGCCCAGATCGCCTGGCGTGCGGCGCAGGACATCGAGGACGGTGCTTACGTCAATCTCGGCATAGGCTTTCCGGAAATGGTGGCGCGTTACCAGCCGCCCGGCCGTCAGGCGATTTTCCACACTGAAAACGGCATCCTGAATTTCGGCGAAGCGCCGCCGGAGGGCGAGGAGGACTGGAACCTCATCAATGCCGGCAAGAAGGCCGTGACGCTGAAACCCGGTGCCGCCTTCTTCCACCATGCCGACAGCTTCGCCATGGTGCGCGGCGGGCATCTGGATGTGGCGATCCTCGGCGCCTACCAGGTGGCGCAGAATGGCGATCTCGCCAATTGGCGTGTCGGCTCCAAGGGCGTGCCGGCCGTCGGCGGGGCGATGGATCTGGTGCACGGCGCCAAGCAGGTCTTCGTCATCACCGAACATGTGACCAAGAACGGCGAACCGAAGCTCGTTGAAAAATGCGCCTTCCCGCTGACCGGCGTCGGCTGCATCACCCGCATTTATACCAGCCATGCCGTCATCGACGTGGTGGATGGCCGTTTCGTGCTGCGTGAAAAACTGCCGTCTATGACGTTTGAGGAATTGCAGGCCATGACCGGCGCGCCTTTGGCGGTCGATGGCGAGGTCGTTGATCTCGTCGCCCCGGAACTGTGAGGAAAAACCGATGACCGATGCATTCATCTGCGACTATATCCGCACGCCGATCGGCCGCTTCGGCGGCGCGCTTTCCCCGGTGCGGGCCGACGATCTCGGTGCAATTCCCCTGAAGGCTCTTGTCGAGCGCAACCCGTCCGTTGACTGGGAAGCCGTCGAAGACGTGATCTTCGGCTGCGCCAACCAGGCGGGTGAGGATAACCGCAACGTTGCACGCATGTCGTTGCTCTTGGCTGGCCTGCCGGTTTCGGTGACCGGAACCACCATCAATCGCCTTTGCGGTTCGGGCATGGACGCCCTCATCGCGGCCGCGCGCGCCGTGAAATCCGGCGAGGCGGAACTGATGATCGCCGGCGGCGTCGAAAGCATGAGCCGCGCGCCCTTCGTTCTGCCCAAGGCGGACAGCGCCTTTTCCCGCAATGCCGAAATCTATGACACCACCATCGGCTGGCGCTTCGTCAATCCGCTGATGAAGGCGCAATATGGCGTCGATTCCATGCCGGAAACCGGGGATAACGTCGCCATTGATTATCAGGTCTCCCGCGAGGATCAGGACGCCTTCGCCGTTCGCAGCCAGCAGAAGGCGGCCGACGCACAGGCCAATGGCCGCCTTGACAGGGAAATCGTGCCCGTGACGATCCCGCAGCGCAAGGGCGATCCGCTGGTGGTTTCGAAGGATGAGCATCCGCGCGCCACAAGCCTCGAATCGCTGGCGAAGCTGAAGCCGGTCAACAGGCGCGAAGGCGCGACGGTGACGGCGGGCAATGCATCAGGCGTCAATGACGGTGCGGCCGCACTCATCATCGCATCGGCGGAAGCCGCGAAGAAATACGGGCTGACGCCGATCGCCCGCATTCTCGGCGGTGCCGCCGCCGGTGTGCCCCCGCGCGTGATGGGCATCGGGCCGGCCCCGGCCTCGGCCAAGCTTTTGGCGCGGCTGGGGCTGAAGCAGGAACAGCTTGACGTGATCGAGCTGAACGAGGCTTTCGCCAGCCAGGGCCTTGCGACGCTCAGGCAGCTCGGCATTGCGGATGACGATGCACGGGTGAATGCGAATGGCGGCGCCATCGCGCTTGGCCATCCGCTCGGCATGTCCGGTGCGCGCATTGCCGGCACCGCGGCGCTTGAACTTTCGCTGACCGGCAAGCGCCTTGCGCTCGCCACCATGTGCATCGGCGTCGGGCAGGGTATTGCCGTGGCGCTGGAGCGGGTCTGACGGGATAGCGGCATTCGGCGTCGTGATAACGGTGCGAATGTCGCCGTAAAACGGTACGAATGCCCGCTGCCGCAGCTTCCTTACGTGTGACAGTGGCCATTCAGGTTACTCGGCAGGTGATTTTTTCGCTCTGACACATCCCAGCCCCCTCATTCCTGTGCTTGTCACAGGAATCCAGCCGACGCGCGTCTGCGCGGCGGAGAGTCTCCTTCAGCCCAAGGACTTGGGCTGGCTGGATCCCTGTGACAAGCACAGGGAGGAGGCGTGATAGACTAGTCGCAGTGGTTAGTCGTGATGGGCTGGCAAAGCTGGAACTGTTCAAGCGGCGGCGGTCGGAATTTTTCCCATGACGCTCCCGGCCATATCCCTTCGCCATATTGGATTCCATCATCATCCGTGACATGTTTTGCGAGATATGACGGAAATCTTTCCGCCTGCGGGAGCCAGCATGAAGCGTCCAACCATCACCGATGTCGCAAAAGCCGCCGGCGTCAGCGTCGCCACCGTCGACCGGGTGCTGAACGGTCGCCTGCCGGTGCGGGAGGAGACCGCGCGGCGGGTGTTCGAGGCGGCGGAGAAGATCGGTTTCCACGCCACCAACATCATCCGCCAGCGTATGCTGGCCGATATGCCGTCCTACAGTCTCGGCATCATATTGCGCAAGGAACGGCACGCCTTTTACCAGACCTTCGCCGATGAGCTGGAGCTTGCGGCGCGCAACATCCGCGATCGCCACCTCAACCTGCGCATCGAATTCGCCCAGTCCGGCGAACCGGGCGAGCTTGCGGCGCTGCTGACCGGCATGAAGGGCCGTGTGCAGGCGGTTGCCGCCACGGGGCCGGACCATCACGATGTCACGGCCGCTGTCGAGGCGCTGAAGGCCAAGGGTATACCGACCTTTTCGCTGCTGTCCGATTTTGCTCAAGGCGTGCGGGAGGCCTATCTCGGCGCCAACAATATGAAAGTCGGGCGCACGGCAGCCTGGATGATCTCGCAGCTGGCGCGCAGCAGGGGCAAGGTGCTTCTGCTGCTGGGCGGGCACCGTTTCCACGGCCATTCGCTGCGCGAAACCGGCTTTCGCAGCTACATGCGGGAATATGCGCCGGAATTTGAGGTGATGGATGCCCTCATCACGCTGGAAACGCGTCGCCTGACCTATGAGCTTGTGATGGACACCATCGCCAAGCACCGCGATCTCGTCGGCATCTATTGCATCGGCGGTGGCATGGAAGGGGTGATCGAGGCGCTGCAGCAGGAAAACCGGCACGAAAACATCGTCTGCCTCGTGAATGAACTGACGCCCGAATCCCGTCAGGCGCTGCTGGAAAGGCGCATCAGCGGCGTTTTCCAGACACCGCTTCGCGAGCTGTGCGCCGACCTTCTGGCCACCATGGTTCACACCATCGAACACGGCATGGCGGAAACGCCGGGACAGCGTTTTGTGCCTGCGCATCTGTGGGTTCCTGAGAGCCTTTGATGGTTTGATGGATTCCATCATAAATCCGGCGCGCGTTTCTATCAGGCTTGATGGTTTCGGCGGTCCCTGACGCGTTGACGCCGGGGCCGGACTAGGAAATCTTGGCCTGCGTGCGGAACGGGCAGGAGGCCGGACCCACACGACATTAGATTATTTCAAGGCTGTTTGACGCTGCGGGTTTCCTTCGCGGCGAAGGCCAGCTTTTGCCGGAAGGCGGTGGCGGCGCGATGCGCTCAGGCCGGCTTGACCGGTTCTTTTCAAAGGGGTTTGGAGGAGAACGACATGAAAAGACATTTCGCAATTGCAGCTTTCGCCACGATGCTGGCAACGGGCGCATCGGCGCAGACCGTCGGGGTTTCGATGGCCCTGTTCGACGATAATTTCCTGACCGTGCTGCGCAACGGCATGATCGATTATTCCAAGGGCATGAGCGGCGTGTCGCTGCAGGTCGAGGATGCGCAGAACGATGTCGGCAAGCAGCTGAGCCAGGTACAGAATTTCGTCGCCGCCGGCGTTGATGCCATCATCGTCAATCCTGTCGATACGGACGCGACCGTGGCGCTTTCGCAGGCCGCTGCCGCCGCCGGCATTCCGCTCGTTTACGTCAACCGCCAGCCGGTCAATCTCGACAGCCTGCCGGACAAACAGGCCTTTGTCGCCTCCGATGAAAAACAGTCGGGCACGCTGCAGACGCAGGAAGTCTGCCGGCTGTTGAAGGCAGCGGGTAAGACGGAAGCCAGGGCGGTGGTGATGATGGGCGAGCTTTCCAACCAGGCGGCGCGCATGCGCACCCAGGATATCAAGGATGTGGTCGCCACACCCGAATGTAGCTTCATCAAGCTTGTCGAGGAACAATCCGCCAACTGGTCGCGCACGCAGGGCTCGGACCTGATGACCAACTGGCTTTCAGCCGGCGTTGAGTTCGATGCCGTCATTTCCAACAATGACGAGATGGCCATTGGCGCTATCCAGTCGCTGAAGGCGGCAGGCCGGTCGATGGACAGCGTCATCATCGCCGGCATCGACGCCACGCAGGACGCGCTTGCCGCCATGGCGGCGGGTGATCTGGATGTGAGCGTTTTCCAGAATGCCGCCGGGCAGGGCAAGGGTGCCCTGGATGCGGCGCTGAAACTCGCCAAGGGCGATGCGGTGGACAAGAAGGTCTTCGTGCCCTTCGAACTGGTGACGCCTGACAACCTCAAGAACTATCAGGCCAAGAACTAGCCATGGCCTTGCCCAGGCGGCTTCTCCGCTCCCGGGGAGTGCCGCCGGGCAGGCCGAACGCGCCGGAGCCGGCAGGATGGCCGGCTCCGGCGACACGACATGAAGCAACCAGCAGCGATTTCCGTGGGAGGAAACCTTGAAGAAACTATTGATGGCGACGGCACTCTGCATTTTCGCGACACCGGCCTTTGCCGAGACCCGTATCGCTGTGTCCATGACGTCTTTCGACAATCCGTTTCTGACGATCCTGCTCAACGGCATCAGAGCCGAGGCCGGGCGCGATAAAAACATCGAGCTTCTGGTTGAGGATGCCCAGCTTGATCCGTCGAAGCAGCTTAATCAGGTGCAGAATTTCATCGCCAATGGTGTTGACGCGATCATCGTCAATGCCGTGGATGGCGACGCCACCGCCGCAATCACCAAGGCCGCATCAGCCGCAAAAATTCCGCTGGTGTATGTCAACCATCCGCCGGCCGAACTGGAAACCGGCCTGCCTGACGGAACGGCCTTCGTCGGTTCCAACGAACTCGATTCCGGCACCATGGAAGCTGAAGCCGCCTGCAAGCTGATGGGCGGCAAGGGCAAGGCCGTCATCCTGATGGGACCATTGGAAAACCACGCGGCGCTGGTGCGCACCAAGGATGTCGAAACGGTATTTTCCAAACCGGACTGCAAGATCGAAATCCTCGAAAAGCAGACAGCGAACTGGAGCCGCACGCAGGCGCAGGACCTTGTCTCCTCCTGGCTGACGGCGGGCATCCAGTTCGATGCCGTGATCGCCAATAATGATGAAATGGCGATCGGCGCCGCGCAGGCGCTCAAGGCAGCGGGCGTTTCCATGAAGGATGTCGTCATTGCCGGCATCGACGCCACGCCGGACGGTCTTGCCGCCATGCAGGCCGGAGACCTCGATATCACCGTTTACCAGAATGCGACGAAGCAGGGCGAGGTCTCGGTTCAGACGGCTGTGAAGGCCGCCGCCGGGCAAGGCACTGAGAAGACGCTCTGGGTGCCGTTCGAACTCGTCACCCCGGAAAACATGTCCGCTTACGCGAAATAGACGGGGCTTCTGCCCCGGTCCATCTATCACTCCACTGGAAACAGCCATGAAACATACGCTCGATCCCCACATGTTCCGGCACCTCTCCCTGGCCGAGACCTGCCGCAAGGTTGCCGAACTCGGCTATGATTATGTCGAACTTTCGCCGCGTCCGGATTTTCTCTCCTGGTGGACGAGGCCGAAGGTCTATCCCGAACGGGTCGCCGAATTCAAAAAGGCGTTGAAGGACCATGGTGTCGGCCTTGCGACGCTGCAACCGATGTATCGCTGGGCAAGCCCCTATCCGGACGAATGGGAGGTGGCGATCGACAACTGGAAACGCGCCATCGAGATTGCCGTCGAGATGGAATGCCCGATGTTCGTTTCGGAATTCGGCCGTGGCGGCTCGCCTGAGCGCAGCCTTAACGACCGTTCCGGCCTGCACCGCCCGGAAACCTGCGAGGCGCAATTCTTCCGCGCCATGGATATTCTGGTGCCGATCCTCGAGCGGGAAGGGCTGGTGCTGTCTCTGGAGGCGCATCCCGAAGACTGGATCGAGGAAATCGCCCCGGCCATCGACATCATCAAGACCATCAATTCCAAGGCGGTAAAGGCATCCTTCATCGCGCCGCACACGTTCTTTTACGGGCCGGACATGGTGGCGAACCTGCGCGCGACGAAGGGCCATCTGGTGCATGTGCGCCTTGCCGATACCTATGACCACAACAAGTCATCGCAGCTGCGTTACATCGTCAATCCGCCCGGCTCGAAGGTGAGGGTGCATCAGCACACCGATTTCGGCCAGGGCGAGATCGACTGGGAGACCTTCTTTGCGACGCTTGCCGACATGAAATTCGATGGCGTGCTGTCGAACTGCGTCTTTGCCTGGGAAGACCGCGTCGATGAAAGCGCGCGGTTCATGCTCAGCGAAACCCGGCGATACGTCGCCAAATACTGGAAATGAGGTTTTTCAGATGACTGTGAGAATTGGTGTCGTCGGCACCGGCGCAATCGGGCGTGATCACGCCCGCCGTATCAACAAGGTTCTGGGCGGCGCGAAGATCGTTGCGCTCAGCGACGTCAACCGCGCCTCGGCCGAGGCGGTCAAAAACGACATCGCCCCGGATGCCGTCGTGTTCGCCACCGGCGAAGAGCTGATCGCATCGCCTGACGTGGATGCCGTGCTCGTCACCTCATGGGGCGCAACCCATGAGCAATATGTGCTGGCGGCCATTGCCGCCGGCAAGCCGTGCTTCTGCGAAAAACCGCTGGCGACAACGGCCGAAGGCGCAAGACGCATCGTCGACGCCGAGGTGGCGCATGGCAAACGGCTGGTTCAGGTGGGCTTCATGCGCCGTTACGACGCCGGTTACGTGGCGCTGAAACAGGCCGTCGATAGCAAGATCGGCGCGCCGATCATGGTGCATGCCGCCCACCGCAACCCGACGGTCCCGGAGCAATATGTCACGCCCATGGCGATCCATGACACGATGATCCATGAGATCGACGTGCTGCGCTGGTTGCTTGACGATGACTATGTTTCGGCCCGCGTCCTCTTTCCCCGCTCCGCCGCCCGCAGCCATGCCAAGCTGAAGGACCCGCAGATCGTCATTCTGGAAACCGCCAAGGGCACGATCATCGACGTCGAAATCTTCGTCAATTGCCACTACGGCTACGATA
>RCUT01001031.1_pt1 | contig 13644 bp, 11 predicted proteins | sample 2166171 | NCBI WGS metagenome assembly RCUT01 (sample SAMN09932757, study PRJNA488358) | compost metagenome | isolation source: compost soil in 4-hydroxybenzoic | place: Germany: Experimental Botanical Garden
CCTCCAACGGACTCTTTCCTGTGGATAGTGCTTTATATATGGAAGGTGGTGGAAAAGAATTTTATGAATCAAAGGTAAATACAGTAAAACCTAAAGGGCCTACTCCTAAAGGAATGGTTTTCATTCCTGGAGGCGAGTTCAGCATGGGAGGGGTTAACCCTGTCGGGATGGAAAACGGCGGCCAACAAAATATGAATGATGCCAGGCCTATCCATCGTGTCTATGTGGATGGTTTTTACATGGATGAAACCGAAGTGACTAATGCCGAATTTACAGCTTTTGTAAAAGCAACCGGCTACATTACCATTGCCGAACGAAAACCAACAAGAGAAGAATTTCCAGGCGCGCCTGAAGAAAATCTTGTTGCCGGATCAGTTGTATTTACACCGCCGGATCATGATGTTTCACTGAACGACCACTATCAATGGTGGCAATATGTAAAAGGTGCTGATTGGAAACATCCGCTCGGTCCACAAAGTAACATCCAGGGGAAAGACAATTATCCGGTTGTACATATTGCATGGGAAGATGCACAGGCCTATGCAAAATGGGCGGGTAAACGCTTGCCAACAGAAGCAGAGTGGGAATTCGCAGCACGTGGAGGCGACTTTGGAAAGATGTATGCATGGGGAAATCAGTTTAAACCGGACGGAAAATGGATGGCCAATATTTTCCAGGGCAAATTTCCCGTAAGTGACGAAGGAAAAGATGGCTTTGTGGGTATCGCTCCCATTAAACAATTTTCTGCCAGCACTTACGGACTATATGATATTGCCGGAAATGTTTGGGAATGGTGTGAAGATTGGTATCGCCCCGATTATTATGAAGAACTTGCCCATAGAGATGTTGCTCGCAACCCACAAGGTCCTGATTCAGCATTTGACCCGATGGAACCCAACGAAAAGAAAAAAGTACAACGTGGAGGCTCATTTCTTTGTACCGATCAATACTGCACCCGTTATATGGTCGGAACAAGAGGGAAAGGAGAATTTCGCTCTGCCTCAAACCATGTGGGCTTACGGTGTGTTAAAGACCTCAAGTAAATCATCTAATAAATCGCTAAAAATATGATTCAAGTAAAAGGGTACGCAGCTGCCCAAGCGAAAGCTCCTTTAGCTCCGTTTAATTTCCAGCGTCGTGAAGCGGGTCCGCACGATGTGATAATCGAAATTCAATACTGTGGTGTTTGCCATTCTGATATTCACCAGGTTCGTGATGAATGGGGAGGATCTATCTTTCCAATGGTTCCCGGGCATGAAATCGTCGGAAAAGTTATTAAAGTTGGAGAGCATGTTAAGAACTTCAAAGCAGGAGATCTTGCCGGCGTTGGCTGTCTGGTCGACTCATGCAGGACATGCACTAGCTGTGTCCAAGGATTAGAACAATATTGTGAGGTACATTGGGTTGGCACGTATAACAGTGTTGAAATGGATATGAAAACACCAACCTATGGTGGCTATTCAAATCAAATTGTTGTCGACGAAGGTTTTGTATTACGCATCTCCGAAAAGTTAGACCTTAAACGTGTTGCTCCTTTATTATGTGCCGGAATTACAACGTATTCTCCATTACGTCAATGGAAAGTGCGCAAAGGTGAAAGAGTGGGGGTTGTCGGACTTGGAGGATTAGGACATATGGCAGTTAAACTGGCTGCTTCTATGGGAGCCGAAGTCACCGTATTAAGCACTTCTCCTTCTAAAGAAAAAGACGCGAAAGACTTGGGAGCTCATAAATTTGTGGTTACCAAAGACGAAGATTCATTAGCCTCCGTTAATAATTATTTTGATCTGATTATTAACACTGTTTCGGCACCTACCGATCTGAATGTTTATCTGAACTTATTGCGTTTAGATGGAACTATGGTTTTATTGGGGGTTCCTCCTGAAGCTCCGCAAATAGCGGCATTTAACCTTATTGCAAAACGTCGCCGACTTGCCGGTTCATTAATCGGAGGCATTCCGGAAACACAAGAAATGCTGGATTACTGTGCGGAGCATAACATTATGTCTGATGTAGAAGTTATCGCTATGAAAGATATTAACGAAGCTTACGAACGAATGCTCAAAGGGGATGTTCATTATCGCTTTGTTATTGACATGGCAACTCTTTAAGCAGTATTTAATATTCTGAAAAGCACCTTAAATATACTCAAGGGTGCTTTTTCTATTATTAACCAATTCAATCAACAAAAACTTACATTTTAATGACAGGTTTTATTTGCAATTAAATTGTGCACAATTTAATTTTGCATCATCAAATTAAAACTATGGACTTTCTGAAGTTAGAAAACCAGCTTTGTTTTCCACTATATGCGTTATCAAGAAAAGTAACAGCACACTATAAACCATTATTAGATGAACTGGATTTAACTTACCCGCAGTACCTGGTCATGCTTTTGTTATGGGAACATCAAACATTATCTGTTAAAGAATTAGGGGATCACCTGATGCTCGACTCCGGAACGCTGACTCCTCTTTTAAAAAGATTAGAACAAAAGAAAATTGTGTCAAGAAAAAGAAGTGCTGAAGATGAACGAATCGTACTTATTTCGTTAACTCCGGATGGAAAAAAATTGCAAGAAAAAGCCGTCGAGGTTCCGAATAAACTCCAATGCAGCCTCAGTCTTTCTGATGAAGATATAGTGGTTACACGTTCGCAAATAATCAAACTCTTAAATAAACTAAAAGACGTATAAATTATGGGCTCTCTTAAAGTATTAATGATCACAACCTCCCATAGCGAATTGGGAAATACTGGCCACCAAACAGGTGTTTGGCTGGAAGAACTTGCTGCTCCTTATTACATCTTTAAGGATGCAGGAGCTGAAATAACTATCGCTTCTCCAAAAGGTGGGCAGGTACCTCTTGATCCAAAGAGCGAAGATGCTTCTTCAGAAACAGAAATGTCAAAAAGATTCAGCAATGATCGTGAGGCTTTGTTACAACTTGCCAAGTCTGTCAAGATTGAAGATGTAAAAGCGAAAGATTTTGATGCTGCATTTTTACCGGGCGGACATGGGCCAATGTGGGACCTTTCAGACAACTATGAATTAAGGTTATTACTGGAGGATTTTTATAACGCTCAAAAACCAATCGGCTCTGTTTGTCATGGAGTAGCCGGTTTGATTCCTCTCAGGGATAAAGATGGCCATGCAATTGTAAAGGGTAAAAACCTTACCAGCTTCAGCAATACAGAAGAAGAGCTGGTTGGCCTTACCAAAGTAGTTCCATTTTTACTTGAAACTGAGTTGAAAAACCTGGGAGCCAATTATTCAAAAAAGGAAGATTTCGCCCCTTTCATGATCAAAGATGGATTATTAATTACAGGTCAAAACCCTGCATCCTCAGAAATTACCGCTAAAGAATTATTAAACACAATCAACAAATAAATTTAAACATGATTAAGCCTTTATATACAGCAACAGCCTTTGCAACCGGCGGAAGAAATGGTAAAGTAACCTCATCAGACAATGTGCTCGACCTTGAGGTAAGAACTCCGAAAGAATTAGGTGGTTCGGGAGGAGAGTACACCAACCCTGAACAATTATTTGCTGCAGGCTATGCGGCTTGTTTTGATAGTGCATTAAGTCTTGTTATACGAATGGCGAAAGTAGAAATAGCCGGCCCAACCAACGTTACTGCACATGTGAGCATTGGTAAAAATGAAGCAGAAGGATATGGCCTAGGCGTAATTCTACACGTAAATGTTCCAGGGGTAAGTGAAGAGCTTGCAAAAAATCTCGTAGAAAAGGCGCACCAGGTTTGCCCTTATTCAAATGCTACCCGAGGAAATATCACAGTTGAATTAAACGTTTCAAACAATTAATCTTAATTATGAACGCTCGACAAATCGTTTTGGCAGCTCGCCCCAAAGGAATGCCAACCGTAGAGACATTCCGAACCGAAGAAATAACACTCCCTGACTTACAGAACGAAGAGGTTTTATTAAAAGGCCTTTATTATTCTGTTGACCCTTATATGAGGGGAAGAATGAGTGCAGCAAAATCATACGCTGCACCATACGAAGTCGACCAACCAATACATGGAGGGATAGTAGCGGAAGTAGTACAAAGTACCTCTCCGGAATTTGCCAAAGGAGATGTTGTTTTAGGTTACCTACCGTGGTCAACAACCATAATTGCCAAGGCTAAAGATTTAAAAAAAATAGATACCAACTTAGCTCCTGCAAGTTACTACCTGGGTATTCTGGGGATGCCTGGATTAACTGCTTTTTTCGGATTGATGGACATAGGTAAACCGAAGGCTGGAGAAACAGTGGTGGTTTCAGGAGCAGCCGGAGCTGTAGGAATTTTGGTCGGACAGATCGCCAAAATACAGGGTTGCCGTGTAGTAGGCATTGCAGGCGGACCGGAAAAGACGAATATGCTCTTAAATGAGTTCGGTTTTGATGCAGTTGTTGATTACAAAGCAACAACTGATCTAAGCGCAGCAATTGCGCATGCTACTCCCAATGGAGTCGATATTTACTTCGATAATGTGGGCGGAGAAATTTCTGACGCGGTTATTCAACAGCTGAACTTTCATGCAAGAATTCCTCTTTGCGGTCAAATTGCGCTGTATAACAATACTGAGGTAGCTCTTGGTCCTCGTATTCAACCTTTTTTACTAACCCGTAGTGTGCTGATGCAAGGATTTATTGTTGGTAATTATGCAAGTCGCTTTAAAGAAGGGATAGTACAATTAGCGGAATGGGTGAAGACGGGAAAACTAAAGTATACCGAGACAATCGTAGAAGGATTTGATCAATTACCAGCAGCATTGTTGGGCTTATTTTCAGGCAACAATACCGGCAAAATGATTGTTAAAGCGTGATCTTAATCATTAAGTATTTATTAATTTTGAGCACTTCAATTATTATTTACTTATGAGTATAGAATCGCCATCTTCCATGTTAGTTATCTGGACTACCTTACACGCCGCTTTTTGGCTTTTTGTAATCGTATTCGTGCTTAGGAAGGTCTTCAAGCATTATAATTCAAAAAAATCAGCATCCAACTAAACAGAAGGAAAGGAAGAGCGTAACTATATGCTCTTCCATTTTTTGTTATCCGGCCCAGCCTTCCCGATCCAGGCTTCTGAAATTAATTGCTTCGGCCAGGTGCTCCACTTCAATGTTTTCTGTATCTGAAAGATCTGCAATTGTACGGGCTACTTTTAAAATACGATCATAAGCACGCGCCGATAAACCTAAACGCTCCATCGCTGTTTTTAATAGCTGTAGACCTTCTTCATTGATCTTACAAAGATCCCTTACCATCTTTGAGCTCATCTGGGCATTACAATACACCTCTTTTTTGTCTTCATAACGCCTTTGCTGTAAGTCGCGCGCCACAATTACACGATTACGAATCACTTCACTTTTCTCGGATAAACGCTCAGCCGAAAGCTCATGGAATGCAACCGGAGTTACCTCTACATGAATATCAATACGATCGAGTAAGGGTCCTGATATTTTACTCAGGTATTTCTGCACCACTCCCGGTGCACAAACGCATTCTTTTTCCGGATGATTATAAAAACCACAAGGACAAGGATTCATAGACGCTACCAGCATAAAACTGGCCGGATACTCCACGGAAATTCTAGCACGAGAGATAGTTACTCGACGCTCTTCCAGCGGCTGTCGCATTACCTCCAACACCGTTCGCTTAAACTCCGGCAGTTCATCCAGAAACAAAACACCATTATGAGCCAGAGAAATTTCACCCGGCTGAGGATTTCCGCCTCCTCCAACCAATGCTACATCAGAAACAGTATGATGAGGAGATCGGAAAGGACGAATTGTCAACAAGGCATCACTAGCAGAAAGCTTTCCGGCCACAGAATGAATTTTGGTTGTTTCTAACGCTTCATGAAGATTTAAAGGAGGAAGAATCGTAGGCAATCGTTTAGCCAGCATTGTTTTCCCTGCCCCCGGTGGACCAATCAGAATCAGGTTATGACCACCAGCTGCAGCAATTTCCAAGGCTCGCTTTATATTTTCCTGCCCTTTAACATCGGCAAAGTCAAACTCATAGTTATTGATGTTTTTATAAAATTCTTCGCGCGTATTTACCTTCACAGGTTCCAGTGTTGAATTTCCATTTAAAAGTTCGACCACCTCTTTTATTGATTCTACACCATAAACATCCAAATCACTTACAATCGCAGCCTCTCGTGCATTTTGTTTGGGAAGTATAATCCCCTTAAAGCCTTCTTCCCGAGCCTGAATAGCGATGGGTAACGCTCCTCTTATTGGTTGTAATCCTCCATCCAATGACAATTCACCCATAATAATGTAACGACCCACATTTTCTACGTCAACAATCTGTCCCGAAGCTGCTAAAATTCCGGCAGCAATAGTGAGATCATAAGCGGATCCTTCCTTTTTAATATCTGCCGGAGCCATGTTTACCACGATTTTCATGCGTGGCAGGTGAAAGTCTGTATTCTTTAAAGCCGCTTCGATACGCTGATAGCTTTCCTTTACTGCATTATCAGGTAGACCGACGATGAAATATTTAGTACCGGCAGTAACGTTTACTTCAACAGTAATGGTTATGGCCTGAACACCGTACACGGCGCTGCCAAATGTTTTTACAAGCATAGCTGTTTAAATTCCTTAAATGTCTAACAACGGTTAACCCAAATGAATTATACTGTTTTTCGGAAGGGTTTGTTAGGAGATGGAAGGAGAAATTCTTACTACTATTTTTCTTAGTGAGCTATGAAATCGTTATAATGATTCCTGAAGAAATTACCTTTAAGCCTTTTAGATAGGAATTAACTAACAAGTAGTATTTATATATTCGGAAATTCATTTCACTTGGTTAAACATACTTCTCATTAGATCCCCTCACTACCCATTAAAGCGCGAATACTCCATAGTTTGAGCCTTCTACAATACATACTTTTTTTTCATAACAACCTTTATATCAATTAGTCGTTAAATAAAAATGAGAGAGTAAGGATCTGAATTGCTTTATGGCGATTGGATCTTTAGAAGTAAGTTCCCGGTCGTTCTATAAATGATCGGGAATTTTTCGTCACAATTAGTTGAGGTTTTATAGTAAAGGTTTTTAAATGTTAACCAACCAAAGTCGTCGGTTATAAAATGAATACTCCATCGGAGTAAAAAGTCGGTAATTCAGCGATTATAAAACAGCTTTTGCGCCGTCAGGTGCAAAACTTCCAGCAATTGTTTAGCCCTTAACAGGGCTATAGACATAAGGGGAACAAGATATTTTTACCGATCTATTGTCCCTATCGGGACATCTTATTGAACTGGCAACTATTTTCAACCATCGATTTCCCAGCCTAACACATTGCTACTATCTATAATGCGGGAGTTGCCGATCTATTGTCCAAATAGGAACATCTGATTTACACGCACCTTGAAGGTAATTAATACCTAATTTCAACCCATCTATTTCCAACTTAACACATTACTACTATCTTTAGGCTGATGCCGGAAAAACTAATTATCTCATCTCACACAGGGCGTACTGTTTTACGAAACAATGAAGAGTTTCTTGTTTTCGCGGGAACTGCCTATTTAGGCATTCCTCAGAACGAAGTTTTCAGGAAGTTACTAATGGAAGGGTTCGAACGTTTTGGAACCAATTATGGGAGCTCCAGAAACGGGAATGTGGTTTTCGACATTTATGAAGAAGCAGAAGCTAAGCTTGCAGAAATGGTCGGTAGCGACTCAGCCTTAACTGTTTCTTCGGGTATGCTGGCCGGACAACTGGTATTACGACAGTTTGAAGATCATGCACATTTATTCATTTCTCCCGGAATACATCCGGCTTTAAGGCCATTAAATTACCAATCGCGGATTCAGACCTATGAACACTGGACCGATCATGTGTTAAAAGAGTTAAAATCGCACAAGTTTCCGGAAGCTGTTATTTTTCTTAACACTATTGATATTCTGCAAGCCAAACGCTATGATTTAAGTTGGTTGCAAAACTTGCCTAACGACCTACGACTAATTATAGTAATTGATGATTCACATGGATTCGGATTAATAGGAGAACAAGGGGCAGGTCATTGGCCGCAACTTCCAAAATCACCTACCATCGAGCGGATCATGGTTTCATCGATGGGAAAAGCACTTGGATTACCGGGCGGCATTATAGCCGGCAGTGAGAATCGGGTCAATAAAATTAAATCTGATGGGGTGTTTGTTGGAGGCTCTCCGCTTGTACCTGCTTATTTACATGCATTTGTAAATGCGCAATCGATCTATGAAGACGAGAGGCAAAAATTAAGAACGATAAGGACTCATTTTGCTATCCTGATTGATTCATTGAAGAAAACAATCACTTCTGAAGGACTTCCGGTTTTTAACATTAACAACAACGGGATCACAGAAAAACTGCTTCATCATCATATCCTGTTGTCGTCATTTCCTTACCCAACTCCTCAAAGTGAACCGGTAACTCGTGTTGTATTAAACAGTACACACACTAAAGAAGATGTAGAGCAGTTGGCAAATGCATTACTGACTTACTTGTAACCGATAAAGTTCTTCAAAACTGATGTCGGTAAGGTCATAGTCTTTCCAATTATTGAAATCATAATGCCACCACTCTTCTTTATAAACGGTAAAACCATTTTTAGACATTACTGATTTTAGCAATTCCCTATTGGCTATTTCCTTTTTAGAAGCATTGGGAGAATCAGCATAGGCTTTTGTGGTGAAGTCATCAAAGCCCGTTGGCATTTTGAGTTCTTTACCATTTTTTAAATTGATGATAGTAAGATCGATTGCACAACCTCTGTTATGACGCGAACCTTTCCAAGGTGCAGCAACGAAAACTGAATCTTTTTGCTTTTCATAAAAGGCGACAGTTACAGTATAAGGTCGATAACCATCAAATATTTTCAAACCCAAACCTTTTTCATTTAACTCCTTTTGCACTTTTTGTAATGCTCTAACAACAGGTAAACGGGTAAACGCGGCGGCAGAAGCATACATTTGCTCGCCCATGAAATTTTTTGTTGTTGCATAACGTATATCGAGGGCAACATTGGGAATATATTTATTGATCTCTACCAACGTTTTATTCGAATCCAGTTTTACTTGTCCTTTATAGCTTTCAACATCCGAAACTATCTTCAGTCCATATTTATTCGGCTTAGCCATCTGGCTAAATGCATGGAAAGACAAGAAGCTGAGTGCAAGAAAAAAGGTGTAGTGTCTTTTATTCATTCGAAGAAGATTAAACCTGTGCGGCAACCAATAAATCAAGATCCTTATAAGGAATATTAAACTGATCGCCCAGGTATTTATTTGTTAAATGTCCTTGGTAAACATAAACACCGTGTCTAACGCCCGTTTTATTCCACAGCATATTTTTTATCCCTCCATGATCACCAATATCTAACAAAATAGGTGTAAAAATATTGGTAAGTGCATAAGAGGCTGTTCGGGCTACCCGGGAAGCAATATTTGGAACACAATAATGAATTACGTTGTTTTTCATAAAAACCGGGGTGTCATGATTTGTAACCTTTGAGGTTTCAAAACATCCGCCCTGATCAATACTTACATCAATAATCACTGAGTCTGCAGGCATTTGGGCCACCATTTCTTCGCTTACCACACATGGAACCTGACCGTTCTTTGCGCGAATGGCACCAATAGCCACATCACAGGTTTTTAATGCTTTTAGCAGTACTTTGGGTTGAATAACAGAAGTGAAAATGCGTTGACTTAGTGCACCTTGCAAACGGCGTAAGCGATATAAGGAGTCATCAAAAACTTTAACTTCACAACCTAGAGCCAAAGCTGCACGAGCTGCAAATTCGGCAACTGTTCCTGCGCCGAGAATAACGACCTCTGTAGAAGGTATCCCTGTCACGCCTCCAAACATCATTCCCTTTCCATGCTTGCTATTGCTCAAATATTCAGCGGCTATTAAAATAGCGGTATTCCCTACAATTTCACTCATTGAACGCACCACCATAAAACTGCCATCGTCATCCTTCAGGTATTCATAGCCTAATGCATTAATTTTCTTATGCATTAATGCTTTGATGGCATCTTCTTTTAAATTAGCAAGATTAAGGGCTGAAATGAGAGTTTGTCCGGGTTTCATGAGCTCTATCTCAGACATTGATGGAGGAGCCACCTTCATGATGATATCCGACTGATACAACTCTTTACGATCGTAAATGATTTTTGCGCCAGCCTCACTGTATTTCTTGTCAGAAAAACGGGCACCTTCGCCAGCTCCGGCTTCAACATGCACATCATGACCATTGTTTACTAATACTTCAACGGAAGATGGTGTTATTGCGATCCGTTTTTCCTGGAAATAAGTTTCTTTAGGAATGGCAATAACAAGCTCGCGTTTTTTATGCTTAAGCTTCAACAATGATTCTTGTGGCTGCATCAGCGCCTGCTTGGCTACTTCACTAAACCCCTGCATGGTTGTAGAACTCATTAATAATACGTGTGGATAATACCGTGTTTTTCAAAAATAGCAAAAAAATTACTTCAAGGATGTGCATTCTTTAAAGTATTGCTCTTCTTTTAAACCTTTATATCAGAAATTTGTTCGTGTTCAATTAAACTAATTTATATGCTTAACAAGGCGAATATTTCGATGTCCGTTTTCGGCCTCTGCAATAATTACTTCAGTATAATGCTCAGGAAGTAGGTTAGGGATTTTTGAAGGCCATTCAACAAAACAATAACTCCCGCTATAGAAATATTCTTCATAGCCCATATCAAAAGCTTCCATTTCATTTTTTAACCTGTAAAAATCGAAATGATAAATCACAGGACCATCCGTTTCATACTGATTCACCAATGAAAAAGTAGGACTGGAAACCACTTCTTCAACGCCTAATACTTTACATACAGCTTTAATAAAAGTAGTTTTGCCTGCTCCTAAATCACCATTAAAAATTATAACACGATCGTCAGCAGCAAACTCGATCAGTTTTTGTGCGGCATCAGAAAGTCCATCAATATTCTCTACAATAACTTCCATGGTCAATTTGCATTTACAGGCAGCAAAAATACTATTTGAGCAGCAACTTATCCATTCAGAACTACTCTGAATGTTGTTCCTTTTCCTAATTCAGAATCTTTAACATATACCTGACCTTTGTGGTAATTCTCTACAATACGACGCGTAAGTGAAAGTCCCAAGCCCCAACCTCGTTTCCGGGTTGTATAACCAGGCTGAAACACGGTTTCAAATTTTGATTTAGGGATACCAGTACCCGTATCTGAAACATCCACATACACGTGTGTTTTATTCTGAGAGACATTTAACGTAATCTCACCTTCATTGGTACCAATGGCATTTACTGCGTTTTTACAAAGATTCTCAATTACCCATTCGAACAACGGAACGCTTAATTCTGCTGCTACAGGTTCTCCGGTAACTTTAAAACTGATTTTCTTAGATATTCGTTTCTCTAAATAATCAATATAATTTCTGACTACATCTTTTACATTATGCTTTTCAAGTACCGGGGCCGACCCAATTTTAGAAAAACGTTCGGCAATAACCTCTAGCCGACCAACATCACTCTCCATTTCTTCCAACAATTCTGCATCCTTTTCACCGTATTTGTCTTTCAATATTTCAATCCAGGCCATCATTGATGAAATAGGCGTACCTAATTGATGCGCCGTCTCTTTTGCCATACCTACCCAAACCTGGTTTTGCTCGGATCGACGGGATGAACTAAAGGCCAGGTATGCCAGAATCAAGAACACTGCAATACCTGTTAACTGACGGTATGGAAAATACTTGATTGAATTAAGCAATTGTGAGTCTTTATAATACACATAAAAAGCATCATCAGAGCCCACCTTCACTATAATAGGAGGATGTTGATCCTTCATAATTTCCAACTGTTCCTTAAAGTAAACCGGATCATAGGTTCGGCTTTTATCCGTAGAAATATTTGTCTTTAAGGAATCAAGACCTTTATAAGAAAGGATTTGATTCTTAGAATCTGTAAGTATAGCAGGGATTTGTGTATACTTATTTTGTACGTCGGTTAGGAAATCCAGGAAATGCTCATCTTCCACTTCAATTTTAAGTTTGGTACTTAATGCCCACAATTCTGCATTTCTACGTTCGCTTTCTGCCATCAAACTCACGAGATAATTAGTATAAACTAGTGAGATAGCACCTATAGACAACGCAAATATTAACAATAACAATTTCCAGCGCCTTTTTTGCGCATAAACATCCATTCTCATCGACGGCAATACAGAGTCAAATACAATTTTTCTGAAAGTTAGTTTGTTTTTTTATGGTCATCAAGCAGTCACAAGCTAACATTCATTTAATTTTTATAAATTATTACACATGGTGATTTTAAATGTACAATTTTAGAATTAATTGCATTGAGCTTAATGCAATTTTAAGCATGATCACCTTGCTAAAAACACAGCGTGTTATTTATAAAACGACAAGATTGTAAAATAAGGTATATTTGCGCCGATCTGGAAAAAGAACACCATCTTCCTAATCAGGTTAAGACGCAGATGTTCAATCCATTTATCCTTCTAAAAAATTATGGCTAATAAAGTTCGAGTTCGTTTTGCACCAAGCCCTACCGGAGGTTTGCACCTCGGAGGTGTTCGTACCGTATTATTTAATTATTTGTTTGCAAAGCATCATGGTGGTGAGTTTGTGTTGCGTATTGAAGATACTGACCAAACCCGTTACGTTCCTGGTGCTGAAGAATATATTGTTGAGTGTTTGAAATGGTGCGGCCTAAATCCGGATGAGAGTCCGCAACTGGGTGGCCCCTATACTCCATATCGCCAAAGCGAACGTAAACCAATGTATCGTCAGTATGCAGAGCAGCTGGTAAATGCCGGTTTCGCTTATTATGCTTTTGATACCCCTGAAGAGTTAACGGCTAAACGTGAAGCTATTCCAAATTTTCAATATGGACATACTTTTCGCCAGGAAATGCGTAACTCAATTTCGCTTTCGGCTGATGAAACGAAATCATTGATCGAACAAGGCATTCCTCATGTGGTGCGGATAAAAATGCCTGCCGATGAAACCGTAACGTTTACCGATATGATTCGTGGTGAAGTAAGTTTCGATACTAACCTCGTTGATGATAAAGTGCTTTTGAAAGCTGATGGTATGCCAACTTATCACTTAGCGGTTGTAGTGGATGATTATCTAATGAAAATCTCGCACGCTTTCCGTGGTGAAGAATGGTTGCCATCTGCGCCAATCCATATTTTGTTGTGGAAATATTTAGGTTGGGAAAATGAGATGCCTGAGTGGGCTCACTTACCGCTTATCTTAAAACCTGATGGAAATGGTAAACTAAGCAAACGCGATGGTGATCGTTTAGGATTCCCTGTGTATGCGATGAACTGGACAGATCCAAAATCCGGTGATCTAACCAAAGGATTCCGTGAATTGGGTTTCTTGCCAGAAGCTTTTATCAATTTATTGGTGATGTTGGGTTGGAATGACGGAACGGACCAGGAGTTATTTACGCTTGATGAAATGATCCAAAAATTCTCTATCGAACGCGTTAGCAAAGCCGGGGCAAAATTCGATTTCGAAAAAGCTAAATGGTTCAATGCTGAGTGGATCAAAAAGACTGATACCGAAACCTTACGCCCACACGTATTATC
>RCUT01001035.1_pt1 | contig 13605 bp, 11 predicted proteins | sample 2166171 | NCBI WGS metagenome assembly RCUT01 (sample SAMN09932757, study PRJNA488358) | compost metagenome | isolation source: compost soil in 4-hydroxybenzoic | place: Germany: Experimental Botanical Garden
AACTGCTGCTGGTAAACCCCAACCTTGAACGCATCCTGCAACCTTATGTCGAAAATCTGGCCAGCATCGGCATCGATGCGCGCTTGCGCACCGTGGACCGCGCCCAGTACAAACAACGCCTGGACCAGTTCGATTTCGACATGATTCTGATGACCCTGAACCAGACGCTGAGCCCCGGCCTCGAACAGTGGCTGTACTTCCACTCCAGCCAGGCCACGACCAAGGGCAGCAAGAACTATGCTGGGGTCAAGGACCCGGTGGTCGACCATCTGCTCGACACCCTGCTCGCCGCCCGTACCCGCGATGACCAGGTCGCCGCCGCCCGCGCCCTGGACCGCGTGCTCTCATGGCAGTACTACATGATCCCCAACTGGTACCTCGACAACCATCGCCTGGCCTACCGCAACCGGTTCGCCTTCGTCACCACACCGCCCTACACCCTTGGGCTGAACAGCTGGTGGATCAAGACTTCGGAGAAAGCCCAATGACGCCAACGCACCGACTGCGCCGGCTGGCAGGCAGCCTGTTGCTCGCCTGCCTGAGCCTTCCCGCCCTGGCCGCACCGCAACACGCGCTTACCCTGTACGACGAGCCACCCAAGTACCCCGCCGACTTCCAGCACTTCGACTACGTCAACCCTGACGCGCCCAAGGGCGGCACCTTCCGCCAGTCCAGCTTCGGCGGTTTCGACAGCCTCAACCCGTTCATCAACAAGGGCGTGCCGGCCGAGAACATCAGCAGCATCTACGACACCCTGATGCGCCAGAGCCAGGACGAGCCGTTCACCGAGTACGGCCTGGTGGCCGGCAAGATCGAAAAGGCCCCGGACAACAGCTGGGTGCGCTTCTACCTGCGCCCCGAGGCACGCTTCCACGACGGCCACCCGATGCGCGCCGACGACGTGGTGTTCACCTTCAATGCCCTGATCAAGGACGGCGCGCCGCTGTACCGCCAGTACTATGCCGACGTCGCCGAAGTGGTCGCCGAAGACCCGCTGACGGTGCTGTTCACCTTCAAGCACAAGAACAACCGCGAGCTGCCGCTGATTCTCGGCCAACTGCCGGTATTGCCCAAGCACTGGTACGAAAGCCGCGAGTTCAACCGCGGCAACCTGGAAATCCCGCTGGGCAGCGGCCCGTACAAGGTCGCCGAGGTCAAGGCCGGGCGCTCGGTGCGCTACGAGCGGGTCAAGGACTACTGGGCCAAGGACCTGCCGATCAACCGCGGCTTCTACAACTTCGATGTCATGACCTTCGACTCCTACCGCGACACCACCGTCGCCCTGGAGGCGCTCAAGGCCGGGGCGTTCGACTATGCGCTGGAAGTCAGCGCGAAGAACTGGGCCACCGCCTACAACGTGCCCGCCGTGCGCGAAGGCCGCCTGATCAAGGAAGAGCTGCCCAACGGCAACCCCACCGGCATGCAGGGTTTCATCTTCAACATCCGCCGCCCGGTGTTCCAGGATGTGCGCGTGCGCCAGGCGCTGAGCCTGCTGCTGGACTACGAGTGGACCAACAAGCAGCTGTTCAACGGCGCCTACACCCGTACCGGCAGCTACTTCGACAATTCGGAAATGGCCGCCCGCGGCCTGCCCGGCCCCAGCGAGCTGAAAATCCTCGAACCGCTGCGCGGCAAGGTCCCCGAGCAGGTATTCAGCGAAGCCTTCCACAACCCGGTCAGCGACGGCAGCGGCATGATCCGCGAACAGCAGCGCCAGGCCTACAAGCTGCTGCAGGAAGCCGGCTGGAAAATCGTCGACGACAAGATGGTCGACGCCCAGGGCAAGCCGGTGAGCATCGAGTTCCTGCTGGCACAGACCGAGTTCGAACGCATCCTGCTGCCGTTCAAGCGCAACCTCGCCGACCTCGGCATCGACCTGAACATCCGCCGGGTCGACGTTTCCCAGTACATCACCCGCCTGCGCTCGCGCGACTACGACATGATCGTCGGTGGCTACCCGCAGTCCAACTCGCCGGGCAACGAGCAGCGCGAGTTCTGGTCCAGTGCCGCCGCCGACAACCCCGGCAGCCGCAACTTCATCGGCCTGCGCGACCCGGCCATCGACCAGCTGGTGGAACAGCTGATCAATGCCGATTCGCGGCAGAGCCTGATCGACCACTGCCGGGCCCTCGACCGCGTACTGCTGTGGGGCTACTACGTGATCCCCAACTGGCACATCAAGACCTGGCGCGTGGCCTACTGGAACCACATCGGCCACCCGGACGTCTCGCCCAAGTACGACATCGGCATCGACACCTGGTGGATCAAGCCCGGCGTAACCCCGGCCGTCAGCGCAGCCCCTGCGGACGAGGCCGAATAACATGCTGGCCTATATCCTGCGCCGCCTGCTGCTGATCATCCCGACCCTGTTCGGCATCCTGATCATCAACTTCATCATCGTCCAGGCCGCCCCCGGCGGCCCGGTCGAACAGATGATCGCCAAGCTCGAAGGTTTCGAAGGCGCCACCAGCCGCATTGCCGGTGGCGGTGCCGAAGTGTCGGTGGCCGGCTCCAACTACCGTGGCGCCCAGGGCCTGGACCCGGCGCTGATCGCCGAAATCGAGCGCATGTACGGCTTCGACAAGTCGCCGCCCGAGCGCCTGTGGATCATGATCAAGAACTACGCCCGGCTGGACTTCGGCGACAGCTTCTTCCGCGATGCCAAGGTCATCGACCTGATCATCGAGAAGATGCCGGTGTCGATCTCGCTGGGGCTGTGGAGCACGCTGATCATGTACCTGGTGTCGATCCCGCTGGGCATCGCCAAGGCGGTACGGCACGGCAGCCACTTCGACGTCTGGACCAGCTCGGCGATCATCGTCGGCTACGCCATCCCGGCGTTCCTGTTCGCCATCCTGCTGATCGTGCTGTTCGCCGGCGGCAGCTACTTCGACTGGTTCCCGCTGCGCGGCCTCACCTCCAACAACTTCGACGAGCTGAGCACCACCGGCAAGGTGCTGGACTACTTCTGGCACCTGGTGCTGCCGATCACCGCGCTGGTCATCGGCAACTTCGCCACCATGACCTTGCTGACCAAGAACAGCTTCCTCGACGAGATCAACAAGCAATACGTGGTCACCGCCAAGGCCAAGGGCCTGAGCCGGCCACGGGTGCTGTACGGCCATGTGTTCCGCAACGCCATGCTGCTGGTGATTGCCGGTTTCCCTTCGGCGTTCATCGGCATCTTCTTCACCGGTTCCTTGCTGATCGAGGTGATCTTCAGCCTCGACGGCCTCGGCCTGATGAGTTTCGAGGCAGCCATCAACCGCGACTACCCGGTGGTCTTCGGCACCCTGTTCATCTTCACCCTGCTGGGGCTGGTGGTGAAACTGATCGGCGACCTGACCTACACCCTGGTCGATCCACGCATCGACTTCGCCAGCCGGGAGCACTGACATGGCCTTGTCCCCTCTCAACCGCCGGCGCTTCGAGCGCTTCAAGGCCAACCGCCGCGGCTGGTGGTCGCTGTGGCTGTTCCTGATCCTGTTCGGCCTGAGCCTGGGCGCCGAGCTGATCGCCAACGACAAGCCGATTGCCGTGCGCTACGACGGCGAATGGTACTTCCCGGCGTTCAAGCGCTACCCGGAAACCACCTTCGGCGGCGAATTCCCGCTGGAAGCCAACTACAAGAGCCCGTACATCCGCGAACTGCTGGAGAAGAAAGACAGCTTCGTGCTGTGGGCACCGATCCCGTTCAGCTACCAGAGCATCAACTACGACCTGCGCGTACCCGCCCCGGCCCCGCCGTCGGCGGACAACTGGCTGGGTACCGACGACCAGGGCCGCGACGTGCTGGCGCGGGTGATCTACGGCTTCCGCATTTCGGTGCTGTTCGCCCTGACACTGACCCTGCTCAGTTCCATCGTCGGTGTGATCGCCGGCGCCTTGCAGGGCTTCTATGGCGGCTGGGTCGACCTGGCCGGGCAACGCTTCCTGGAAGTCTGGTCGGGCCTGCCGGTGCTGTACCTGCTGATCATCCTCGCCAGCTTCGTGCAGCCCAACTTCTGGTGGCTGCTGGGGATCATGCTGCTGTTCTCGTGGATGAGCCTGGTGGACGTGGTGCGCGCCGAGTTCCTGCGCGGGCGCAACCTGGAATACGTGCGCGCAGCCCGCGCGTTGGGGATGCGCAACGGCGCGATCATGTACCGGCACATCCTGCCCAACGCCATGATCTCGACCATGACCTTCATGCCGTTCATTCTCACCGGCGCCATCGGCACCCTCACCGCCCTGGACTTCCTCGGCTTCGGCCTGCCGCCGGGCGCACCGTCGCTGGGCGAACTGGTGGCCCAGGGCAAGTCCAACCTGCAGGCCCCATGGCTGGGCATCAGCGCCTTCGCCGTGCTGGCGCTGATGCTGAGCCTGCTGGTGTTCATCGGCGAATCCGCCCGCGATGCCTTCGACCCGAGGAAGTGACATGAGTGAACAGAACCTGATCGAAGTGCGCGACCTGGCGGTGGAGTTCGTCACCGGTGACCAGGCCCACCGCGTGGTGAACGGCATCAGCTTCGACATCCGCAAGGGTGAGACGCTGGCACTGGTGGGCGAGAGTGGCTCGGGCAAATCGGTCACCGCGCACTCGATCCTGCGCCTGCTGCCCTACCCCCTGGCCCGCCACCCCAGCGGCAGCATCCGCTACGAGGGCAAGGACCTGCTGCAGCAGAACGAGAAGACCATGCAGCGCATTCGCGGCAACCGCATTGCAATGATCTTCCAGGAGCCGATGACCTCGCTGAACCCGTTGCACTGCATCGAGAAGCAGATCAACGAAATCCTCCTGCTGCACAAGGGCCTGACCGGCAAGGAGGCCACGGCGCGCACCCTGGAGCTGTTGGAGATGGTCGGCATTCCCGAGCCACGCAAGCGCCTGAAGGCACTGCCCCACGAATTGTCTGGCGGGCAGCGCCAGCGAGTGATGATCGCCATGGCCCTGGCCAACGAGCCGGAGCTGCTGATTGCGGATGAGCCGACCACGGCGCTGGACGTGACCGTGCAGTTGAAGATTCTCGAACTGCTCAAGGAGCTGCAGGCGCGTCTGGGCATGGCCCTGCTGCTGATCAGCCATGACCTGAACCTGGTGCGGCGCATCGCCCACCGTGTGTGCGTGATGCAACACGGGCAGATTGTCGAGCAGGCCGAATGCGCCAGGCTGTTCAGCGCGCCGCAGCACCACTACACGCAGATGCTGATCAATGCCGAGCCCAGCGGGCTGCCGGCGCACAACCCGGTGGGCGCGCCGCTGCTGGAGGTGGATGACCTCAAGGTGTGGTTCCCGATCAAGAAGGGCCTGCTGCGGCGCACGGTCGACCATGTGAAGGCGGTGGATGGGGTCAACTTCAGCTTGCCGCAAGGGCAGACGCTGGGGATTGTCGGCGAGTCTGGGTCGGGCAAGTCGACTTTGGGTTTGGCGATCTTGCGGCTGATCTCCAGCCAGGGCGGCATTCGCTTTCATGGGCAGGATCTGGAAGGGCTGAACCAGAAGGCCGTGCGCCCGTTGCGCCGGGAAATGCAGGTGGTGTTCCAGGACCCGTTCGGCAGCCTGAGCCCGCGCATGTGCGTGGAGGACATTGTCGGCGAAGGGTTGCGCATCCACCGTATTGGCACGGCGCAGGAACAGGAAGCAGCGATTATTGCGGCCCTGGAGGAAGTGGGGCTGGACCCACGCACGCGGCATCGCTATCCGCATGAGTTTTCCGGTGGGCAGCGCCAGCGCATTGCCATTGCCCGGGCGTTGGTATTGAAGCCGGCGCTGATCCTGCTGGATGAACCTACGTCGGCGCTGGACCGCACGGTGCAGCGGCAGGTGGTGGAGTTGCTGCGCAATCTGCAGCAGAAGTACAACCTGACGTACCTGTTCATCAGCCATGACCTGGCGGTGGTCAAGGCGTTGAGCCACCAGTTGATGGTGATCAAGCATGGGCATGTGGTGGAACAAGGGGATGCGCAGGCGATCTTCCATGCGCCGCAGCATCCGTATACCCGGCAGTTGCTGGAGGCGGCGTTCTTGGAAGTGGATGCGGCTAGTTAGCTTTTGGGGGCTGCTGCGCAGCCCATCGCCGGCAAGCCAGCTCCCACCCCGACCGCGCCGCCTTCAAGCCATGCGCTATCCCTGTGGGAGCTGGCTTGCCGGCGATGGGCCGCAAAGCGGCCCGCTTTCGGCGAGGTAAAAAACAGACTTATCCCCTTCCTTGTAGGCCATTTCCCAAACATACTCCTGCCGCGTGTTTTCCGTTGCGGCTGCTCTGGCAGCACTCTAGTCTCAGCGCGTCGTTGCTCATCAACGACACGGCTTTGACAGGCCGTAACGGTATATGCACACGGCTCGCCTGTTTTGGCGGCTGTACATGGGGCACGTTCGCGTGCGCCGGAACTTGCATAGTCCGCCGGTCTGTCAACCCATGTACAGCTGCCACCCAACTGTTTGACAGCAGCCAGGTGGAAGCCCCACCAAAGGTACTATGCGATGTTGAAGATGGTCCCCGATCCACCCCACGATACCCATTCCCTCGAAGACACCCTGATCCAGGCCACCGACTACGCGCTATGCGCGGCCACTGTGGTGCATCAGGCCTTGCTACTGCAGCCCAAATCGCCGGCTTCGATCCTGATGATGACCTCGATGCATGAGCTGGAGGCGCTTCGGACTTTGCTTGAGTCGGCACTGGTTCAGGTGCAGATGCCCGCTGAGCCTCGGACTTTGCACTGAGGTTTGAGTGTTGCGTTGTCTGGGCTGGCCTCTTCGCGGGTAAACCCGCTCCCACAGGATCTCCACAGGCCTTGAGGTAGATGCAGTACCTGTGGGAGCGGGTTCACCCGCGAAAGGGCACGTCCGGGCAGTCGAGAATTTTGAGGGGATGCAAAAATGACCAAAGAAGACACCCAATTCACTGTCGGTAAAACCACGTTCTACCAAGGCGAACACGGCACCCACCCACTGTTCCGCATAGAGCCCGGCATTCCCTGTCGCGATGCCCGCGAGCAATCTTCGGAGCTGATGGGCTATGTACGCGAACTGACCATCACCGGCCTGATGGATGAAAAACCGATGATGATCTGGGCTGCCCACTACCTGAGTGCGATGGCCAAGGCCCTCATGGATGACGCCGAGCTGGGCATGATGCGCTGATGCCGGGAGTGCCTGGGACCGAATGTTGTGACGCCTCGAAGGAAAGTCACGCTACCCAGGCACCCAGCCACCATGAGGTATCGTTTCGTTTATTGCGATTTTCGAATATTTCGAATATAACTCGGTTAGGCTGTTGCACCGTCGCAGCAGCCCCACGATCGATATCCCACTGGAGATGCCCATGACCACCGCCGACCTCTCTCGCAAGGTGCTTCCCGATGAGAAAGAGATTGCCGTGGCAGTCGAATCGAGCCGAACGCTAGCAGCCTTCCTCTCGACAAAATCAGATACCCAACGGATTGAGTTGCTCAATGAAGAGAATCAGCGCCAGGTTGTTGAAGTACCTACCTTCGCGCTTCGTCTGTTTGGCGAGATTCTCAGCGAGCTGGCTCTGGGGAACTCGGTCAAAGTCGTTCCAATCCACGCCGAATTGACTACCCAAGAGGCAGCAGACCTACTCAACGTCTCTCGGCCGTACTTGGTAAAACTGCTAGACGAATCTGTGATTCCTCACACAAAAACGGGTCGCCATCGTCGGGTCAAATTCTCCGACCTGGTTGCCTACAAGGACAAACGTGACGAGGTAAGCCGTGCCGCAATGGACGCGCTGGCAGCCGAAGCCCAGGAGTTACGGATGGGGTACGAATGAAGCACTCGCCCTTCACGGCCATTTACGACGCGAACGTTCTTTATCCTGCCCCACTCCGTGATTTCCTGATGAACCTTGCATTGACAGGTATTTACCGAGCACGTTGGTCAACGAAGATTCATGACGAGTGGAAACGCAATTTATTGCTCAACCGGCCTGACCTCACACTCGAGCAAGTAGATCGGACGTCACGGCGAATGGACGCTGCTGTACCTGACGCACTCGTAACTGACTACGAGTCGCTGGTAGAAGGGCTGGACTTGCCAGATAAGGATGATCGACATGTCCTCGCTGCTGCAATCAAGTGCAACGCTTCCGTCATCGTCACCTTCAACCTGAAGGATTTCCCCGAAACGGCTCTCGACGTTTTCGATATCGAGCCCTTACACCCGGATGACTTCATCGCCGACCTGTGGGACCTGGACAAGGCAGCAGTACTTGAGGCTGCCCAGCGGCAGCGAATGTCCTTGAAAAACCCACCTCACAGCGTGCAGCAGTATCTCGACAGACTGCTTCAGCAAAAGCTTCCCGAGTCGGTGAAGTTGCTTTCAGAATTCAAATTCCTCCTCTGAACATGCTACACAGACGCTTTCTTGGTCTGAAGGGTGTTTGGTAAGACCGCTCCCACAGTGGATGCATACGCCCGCTAGACAGGTGTTAGCTGGCAACCACTGCTCCGGGCAGCGAATCCAATTATCAAATTTTCTGACAACAATCGTCTTCCATCATCAGCCAGATCGGGCATAAATTCTCCACCGTCAACCCCAGCAGCAACGGTAGAGCCCCATGTCCAGCCCACAACACCAGCCCGCCTCCCCTGCCCTGACCACGCTGATCCAGCGCTCCGGCCTGCCCAGCCCTGCGCTCGGCGAAGCCCAGGCACATGCCGTGCTGCAAACGCACTACGGCATTGCCGGCAACCTCTCGGCATTGGGCAGCCAACAGGACCTGAACTTCCGTGTAGACGCACCACAAGGCCGTTTCGTGCTCAAGGCCTGCCACGGCAGCTACGCCCAGGTGGAGCTCGAGGCCCAGCACGCGGCCCTGGCCTACCTGCGCGAACAGGGCTTGCCAGTGCCCGCCGTGCGCCCGACCAGCGATGGCCAGATGCTGCTGGCGCTGGAAATAGACGGGCAACCGCTGCGCATGCGCCTGCTCGACTACATCGACGGCCAGCCACTGACCCGCCTCAAGCACATGGAACCACGCCTGATGGCCGAACTCGGCGGGCTCTGCGCGCGGCTGGACAAGGCCTTGGCCACTTTCGACCACCCGGGCCTGGCGCGCACCCTGCAATGGGACCCGCAACACGCCCAGGCACTGATCCAGCACCTGCTGCCCGTGCTGGGCAACGCCGAGCAACGCGCCCGCATCGAGCAGGCCACCCAGCTGGCCGCCGAGCACCTGGCGCCGCTGGTCGACCAGCTGCCAAGCCAGGCCGTGCACCTGGACATCACCGACGACAACGCCGTCTGGGCCCGCGACGGCGAGCGCCAGTGGCAGTTGCAAGGGGTGATCGATTTCGGCGACCTGTTGCGCACTTGGCGCATCGCCGACCTGTCGGTGACCTGCGCGGCGCTGTTGCACCACGCCGAGGGCGACCCGCTGCGCATCCTGCCGGCCGTGCGTGCCTACCAGGCGCTCAACCCTCTGAGCGAAGCCGAACTGCGGGCCCTGTGGCCACTGGTGCTCAACCGCGCCGCCGTGCTGGTGCTGAGCAGCGAGCAGCAGCTCGCCGTCGACCCCGGCAACCAGTACACCCGCGACAACATCGCCCATGAATGGGAAATCTTCGACACTGCCACCGCCATACCTTTCGCGTTGATGGAAGCGGCCATCCTGCAAGCTGCGGGCCTGCAGCCAGCCACGCCGGACCTGAGCGGCTGCGCCCTTCTGCTCCCTGAACTGGATCGGCAGGCAGTGACGCGCGTCGATCTGGGCGTGCTCAGCGTGCATTGTGAGGCGGGCAACTGGGAGCAACCGGGCTTCGACCAGCACCTGCTGACCACGCAACCGGCCCCGGCCTGCAGCCTGCACGGGCAGTATCGCCTGTCGCAAACCCATATCGACCGCCCCGAAGAGCCCGCCACCTGTGCCCTGGGCGTCGAGCTGCATGTACCCAACGGCAGCCTGGTGCAAGCGCCAGATGCCGGCACCTGGCAGCGCCATGGCGACGGCCGTGGCTGCCTGCGCAACGCGCACTGGGCGTTGTGGCTGCAAGGCCTGGAAGACGCGCCTGCAGATGGCCAGGCCGTGGAAAAAGGCCAGTCGCTGGGCAGCAGTTGTGGCTTCCTCAGCGTGCAGCTGTGCCTGGATAGCGGCATTCAGCCGCCGTTCTTCGCCACCCCATCCCAGGCGGCCGCCTGGCTGGCCCTGTGCCCGTCACCAGCTGCGTTGCTGGGCTTCGACTGCAATGCCGAGCCGCTGCCCGACCCACAGGCCCTGCTGGCCCGCCGCGATGCCAGCTTCGCCCGCTCGCAGAAGCACTACTACGCGCAACCGCCTCACATCGAACGCGGCTGGCGCAACTACCTGATCGACATGCAGGGCCGCTCGTACCTGGACATGCTCAACAACGTCGCGGTGCTGGGCCACGGCCACCCGCGCATGGTCGCCGAGTCGGCGCGGCAGTGGTCGCTGCTGAACACCAACTCGCGCTTCCACTACGCCGCCATCACCGAGTTCTCCGAACGCCTGCTGGACCTGGCGCCCGAAGGTTTCGACCGGGTGTTCATGGTCAACAGCGGCACCGAGGCCAACGACCTGGCGATTCGCCTGGCCTGGGCCTACAGCGGCGGGCGCGACCTGCTCAGCGTGCTGGAGGCCTACCACGGCTGGTCGGTGGCCACCGATGCCATTTCCACTTCCATCGCCGACAACCCGCAGGCCCTGGAAACCCGCCCGGACTGGGTGCACCCGGTCGAGGCGCCGAACACCTTCCGCGGCCGCTTCCGTGGCGCCGACAGCGCCACCGACTACCTGCGCGACGTCGACGCCAAGCTGGCCGACCTCGACGCCCGTGGCCGCCAGTTGGCAGGCATCATCTGCGAGCCGGTGTACGGCAATGCCGGTGGTATTTCGTTGCCGGCCGGTTACCTGCGCGAAGCCTATGCCAAGGTCCGCGCCCGGGGCGGCGTGTGCATCGCCGACGAAGTGCAGGTCGGCTATGGCCGCCTGGGCGAGTACTTCTGGGGCTTCGAGGAACAGGGCGTGGTGCCCGACATCATCACCATGGCCAAGGGCATGGGCAACGGCCAGCCACTGGGCGTAGTCATCACCCGCCGCGAGATCGCCGAAGCGCTGGAGGCCGAGGGCTACTTCTTCTCCTCGGCCGGCGGCAGCCCGGTCAGTTGCCGCATCGGCATGGCGGTGCTGGATGTGATGCAGGAAGAAGGCCTGTGGGACAACGCCCGCGACACCGGGCGCTATTTCAAGGCGCGCCTGCAGGCACTGGTCGACAAGCACCCGCTGGCCGGCGCGGCGCATGGTTCGGGCTTCTACCTGGGGCTGGAACTGGTGCGCGATCGCGCAACGCTGGAGCCGGCAACCGAGGAAACCATGGCCCTGTGCAACCGCCTGCGTGACCTGGGCATCTTCATGCAGCCGACCGGTGATTACCTGAACATCCTCAAGATCAAGCCGCCGATGTGCACCACCCGGGCGAGCGTGGACTACTTTGTCGACAGCATTGATCGGGTGCTCTCCGAAGACCTGTAAAGAATTGCGAAGCTGGCCGAGGAGTGTTCATACTTTTCGGCCACAACGCTTCCTCGTCATCAGGTTTACTGACAATGGCCTTTACCAGCGACTCCCTGGCAATCTTCCTCGCGGTGCTGGAGGCAGGCTCGTTCTCTGCCGCCGCGCGCAAGCTGGGGCGTGTGCCTTCGGCCGTGAGCATGGCCATCGCCCAACTGGAGGCGGAGTTGGACCTGGTGCTGTTCGACCGGGCCACGCGCAAAGCCTTGCCCACCAGCGCCGCCCTGGCCCTGGAACCCCAGGCCAGGCAGGTGATCTGCCAGCTCAACCTGCTCGACGCCCAGGCCCTGCAACTGCACAAGGGCCTGGAAAAGCGCCTGACCATCGCCATGGCCCCCGAACTGCAGACCGGCCGCTGGAGCCAGCCGCTGGAAACCCTCGCCCAGGAATTTCCCAGCCTGGAAATCGAAGTGCGCTCGGCCACCCAGGCCGAAGCCATCCGCCTGCTGCATGACGGCAGCGTGCAACTGGCACTGGTCTTCGAACGGCCTGGCATCGACGAGCGCGAGTCATTCCTGGAGGCCGGCAGCCAGTTGCTGGTGGCCGTCGCCTCACCCCGCCATCCAGCCGGGCAGAACAGCGGCATGCCGTTGCCGGAGGAGGCTTTCGCCGAACAGCGGCAGATCATCGTGGCCTCGGGCAAGGCCACCGGGTCGGACCCGCGCATGGTGCTGTCGCGGCGCATCTGGCTGACCGACAGCTACCTGGCCACGCTGGACCTGGTGCAATCGGGGCTCGGTTGGGCCTACCTGCCGCAGCCGTTGGTAGAGCCGTTGATTGCTTCGGGCGCGCTGGCGGAGGTGCGCTTCGACAACATGGCCAGCCGATTGCGCTTGTGGGTGGACATCATCTGGGTCAAGTCGCGCCCGTTGGGCCTGGGCGCCCGGCGTTACCTTGACGTGATGCGCCAATGCTTTGAAACAGAATCCCCGAGGTCCTGAGCAATACGACTGCCTCGTCCGAAAGCGAAAAATCCTACAACTGGTTAGGAAGCCAATAACTACCTGCGGCATTGATTCCCCGTTAGGTTTCTGCTCGCCATCAAGAAGAAAAGGAACTTCTCATGTCGAGCCAGTCCGCGCAGGGCTACGTGCAGTCGGTCGATCACTTCGCCAACCAGCAGCGCCAACCAGAAGAGGCCCTCTACCTTTTACTGGACCCATTCGCCGGCTGCCCGCCTGAGCACCCGCTGGCCATCGCTGCCCTCAGCGAAGCGCTGGGTAGTGATGCCGTAACGCGCGTCGACTGCAGCGGGCTGGTGCAGGATCCTGAGTGCTGGCCAGCTTTGGTGCGGCTCGCCAAACCCGGCGATGCGCCCACAGCCCTTGCGCCATTAAGCGCGACCTGCGCCGCTCGTGAATCGGCAGCTACTTGGCACTACGTTTGTGGCTGGCTGACCAGCGATCAACCCGCCGACCTCATCGCCCAGCACATCAGCCAGCAGTGTCAGGTGCTGCACCAACCAGAACCGCACGGTATCACCGCCTGGTTCGAACCCGTGCGGCTGACGCTGCTGCGCGCGACCCTGAAAGACGCAGGCGAGGTCCTCGGGCCTGTTCGCAGCTGGCTACATCCCGATGGTTGTGGCAGTTGCGAGGTATTCGAGCGAGAACCCATGGCTGGCGAACTGGCCGTCCCCGAGGCCGTAAGGGCGACCCAGCACGTCGCACCACAGATCATTCAACTGCTCGGCGCCTGGCATCGCCTGAGTGCCGTGCAGAATACCCATGCACCCTGGCACTTCGCAGGTTCCTCAGGCTTGCCGGAAAACGCCCCCACCCATGCCATGAACCTGATCCTCAAGGCGTTCAAGCAGGGCCTGCGCGACCGCGCCGATATCCAGTGCATGAGCCTGCACATGCTCATGATCCACCCACTGCTCCTTCAGCACCCGACCATCCGGCACGAGGTGGGAAAGGCAGCGGCCGGCGAGCAGCGCCTGGCGGACCGCTTCGCCAGCTACGACGACTGCACCTGGTCGCACATCGTCGCCGGCCTGCCGCAGGCAAGGAGTTACTCATGAGCATCAGCAAAGCCATCCACATCGCCATGCAGGAAGAGATCCCCAACACCT
>RCUT01001036.1_pt1 | contig 13605 bp, 11 predicted proteins | sample 2166171 | NCBI WGS metagenome assembly RCUT01 (sample SAMN09932757, study PRJNA488358) | compost metagenome | isolation source: compost soil in 4-hydroxybenzoic | place: Germany: Experimental Botanical Garden
CGGTGAAGGTGGCTATCTGGTCAATTCCGAAGGCGAGCGCTTCATGGAGCGTTACGCGCCTTCCGCCAAGGATCTTGCTTCGCGTGACGTTGTCTCGCGCTGCATGACCATGGAAATCCGCGCTGGTCGCGGCGTTGGCAAGAACAAGGACCACATCTACCTGCATCTCGACCATCTCGATCCGGCTGTTCTGCATGAGCGCCTGCCGGGCATTTCCGAGTCGGCCAAGATTTTCGCAGGCGTCGATGTGACCAAGGAACCGATCCCGGTTCTGCCAACCGTTCACTACAATATGGGCGGCATTCCAACCAATTACTGGGGCGAAGTGCTGAACCCGACCTCGGAAGATCCGGACCGCGTACAGCCGGGCCTGATGGCTGTCGGTGAAGCAGGCTGTGCTTCGGTGCATGGCGCGAACCGTCTGGGTTCCAACTCGCTGATCGATCTCGTGGTGTTTGGCCGTGCGGCGGCAATCCGTGCTGGCGAAGTCATCGACCGCGCTGCCAAGATCCCGGATATCAACGAAGAAGCCGTTGAAAAGATCATGGATCGCTTCCATCGTCTTCGTTATGCCAACGGCTCGACGCCGACCGCAGAACTGCGCGAAAAGATGCAGCGCACCATGCAGGAAGATGCGGCCGTGTTCCGCACGGATGAATCGCTCAAGCAGGGCGTGGCACGTATGGCTGAGATCTGGAAAGAACTTCCGGACATCAAGGTCAGCGACCGCTCGATGATCTGGAACTCCGATCTGGTTGAGACGCTGGAACTGGAAAACCTGATGGCAAACGCGATGGTGACAGTCGTTTCGGCTGAAGCCCGTCACGAAAGCCGCGGCGCGCATGCGCATGAGGATTTCCCGGACCGTAACGACGCCGAATGGCGTAAACACACCCTGTCGTGGCTGTCGCCAAATGGCGACGTGAAGCTTGATTACCGCCCAGTTCATCTCGATCCGCTGACGACCGAAGATGAAGGCGGCATCAGTCTGGCCAAAATCGCGCCGAAAAAGCGCGTTTACTAATCGAGGGAATGAGCAATGGTTGAACTCGCACTTCCCAAAAACTCCCGTATGCAGGAAGGCAAGACCTGGCCGCGTCCAGATGGTGCCAAGAATGTAACGGAGTACCGCATTTATCGCTGGTCGCCGGATGACGATGCAAATCCGAGCATCGATACCTATTATATCGACCGCGACGATTGCGGCCCGATGGTGCTCGACGGTCTTCTTTACATCAAGAATAAGATCGATCCGACGCTGACTCTGCGCCGTTCGTGCCGTGAAGGCATTTGCGGTTCCTGCGCAATGAACATTGATGGTGCCAACACGCTTGCCTGCACCAAGGGCATGGATGAGATCAAGGGGCCCATCAAGGTTTATCCGCTGCCGCATATGCCGGTTGTGAAGGATCTGGTGCCTGATCTCAGCAACTTCTACGCCCAGCACCGTTCGATTGAGCCTTGGCTCAAGACGGTTTCGCCTGAGCCGCAGAAGGAATGGCTGCAGAGCCACGAAGATCGTCAGAAGCTCGATGGTCTTTACGAGTGCATTCTCTGCGCCTGCTGCTCGACCTCGTGCCCAAGCTACTGGTGGAATGGCGACCGTTATCTTGGACCAGCCGTGCTGCTTCAGGCCTATCGCTGGCTGATCGACAGCCGCGATGAAGCCAAGGGCGAACGTCTCGACAACCTCGAAGATCCGTTCCGTCTGTATCGCTGCCACACGATCATGAACTGCGCGCAGACTTGCCCGAAGGGTCTCAACCCTGCAAAGGCGATTGCCGAGATCAAGAAGATGATGGTCGAGCGCCGCGTTTAGAACGCACTGCATTGAAAGAAAGAAAAGGGAGGCTCTGCCTCCCTTTTCTTTTGTCTCATCTATTGGCAGGGACTTGATCTTTGCTGTTTTGCCGATATCTGATCTAATTAGTGGAATTCATCGCTGCTTTGAAGGTCTTTCATGCTCGATCATATCGGTTTCAACATTTCCAGCATGCCAAAATCCCGCGCATTCTATGATGCAGCGTTAGCCCCTCTGGGCATCACGCGGGCGATGGAATTTGGTGATTGGGTCGGTTATGGCCGAAATGGCAAGCCGGAATTCTGGATCGGTAAGCAGAAAGGCTCAAAGCTTGCAGGCGTGTTGCATGTGGCCTTTTCGGCAGGCACGCGTTCCGAAGTAAATCGCTTCTATGAGGCAGCACTTGCTGCAGGCGGGCGCGACAATGGTAAACCCGGTCTGCGTGAGCACTATCACCCGGACTATTATGCGGCTTTTGTGATTGATCCCGATGGACACAATATCGAGGCTGTCTGCCATTTGCCGGAATAAAAAAGCGGGCACGGCCCGCTTTTTTCATATTGATCGCTCAGACCAGCTTGGCATCCAGTGTTACTTCGATTGCACCAAGTGCTTTCGAAAGTGGACAGGATTCCTTTGCTTTCCTGGCGAGACTTGCAAAGTCATCTGCAGAAATGCCGGGTATAGTAGCATTGAGCGTGAGTGCGCTGCGTGAGATTGCGAAACCACCGCCGGAAGCAGGGCCGACCGTTACCGTGGCAGTGGCTTCCAGCTTCTCAGCCGGTGTACCGTGCTCTGTCAGGAGTGCGGAAAGTTGCATTGCGAAACAGCCAGCATGCGCTGCACCCAGCAGTTCTTCCGGATTGGTGCCAGCGCGGCCACTTTCATCTTCAAAGCGTGCCTTGAAGTCGTAAGGCAAGTCTTTCAACGCCCCACTTTGCGTGTTGAGTGTGCCTTTGCCGTCCTTGAGTGTACCTTTCCAGACTGCCGTTGCTTTTCTGTCCATGGGAAGCTCCTCTGTTTGGGTTACACCTCACATAGGGCGGTGCTCCGCTGCTTCCAGTACTAACTTATTGCAACTTTCCGGTTTGTATCCGCTGCCCATGCAAGGGAAAGCATCAGAACCATAATTATGATCATGTTGAAGAAAAAGCGGTCATAGGGCATCGGGAAATAGACGAACTTGCCCAGCATCCCGATGAACATGGCGAACACAATGCCATTGAGCCGCGGAATTGTGGTCTTGATACCGGCTCTCGCCATTGCGGCCCAACCCACCAGTGACACCAAAAGCATTGAAGGCCAGCTTTCGAGATAAAGCGCCAGAATGACACCGCGAATATAAGCCTTGAGGAGGAGCAGAAGCGAGAAGTCCGGCTTGAAGCCACTCATGGAATTCTGCATTTGGATGCAGGTGAAATAGAGATGCGCCCACCAGCCGGGATGCCCGGCACGACTGGAGATAAGGAGGCCTATGATAATGGATGCGATGAATGCCGTAAGCAAAGGCAGCTTGCGCCAGCCAAAAAGCACTGCAGCTATCAACAGGGCAAAAATCATTATTATATTGTCGGGTCTGATCGTAAATGACAGAACGAGCAGGACAGATGCGAGCCAGTCGCGCTCTTTCATCAGGGCAAAAATGGCCGCAAAGGAAAATGCAGCCAGAACAATGTCTGGAAAGACAGCAGACGTCATCGGTCCAAAGCCTGCCAGCAGAAGGGCGGGCCCGACCAGAAGCCCGGCCTGAAGCGCGTTATAATAGGCGAGGATCGCAAGGATAATCAGACCAGAAGCAATCGCTGCTGCGAGACTGATGAGATGCCCTCCCAGCACAAGCCCTGTATAGGGTTCGATGAGACGCAACATCTGCACATAGCCGATCTTGACCCTGTACATGATAAGTTGCGACTGAAAGTTATCGGGGCTTTCCCATTGCGCGCGGCGATAATCACCGGCGTATTTCAGAGCGTTGATCTCGTCTGGCGTGGTAACAGCTGCAACCTGCCGCCATGTTTCTTCGTGAAGCGCTGTCGCATCCGGGTAGCGATTCTCAATCGCGGTGGCGATATAAGGGATCATGTCCCAGTTGTTATCGGGTTTCGTAACCGAATAGATCACTGTAACAGCGATAGCCGCCAGAACAGCCAGAGCGCCTGCGATTTTGGATAATCTGTGCAGCAATTCTGCCGACAATAAGCCGCTCTGCATGCGGATGGCTTTGTCTATCAGTCTGTCATCCGTATGCATATGCTCGCGAGTCCCCCGACGCCTAAGCTAGTGCCTGCTCTTTTTTAGCAAAGGTTGAAGCTTTTGCCATCAGGAAGCGTTGCGTTATTCCCGAAAAGTAACGCCCCTTTTGCGCGTTTGACTCGATCTATTTGTTTTGACGCATTTCTGAGCGCAAAATCTCGAGCACTTCCTGTTTTTCTTGAATCATTGGAAATGCTCTATCTCTTTGTTTTTTCGCATTATCCGATGCAAAACCGCTTCGCACTTTTGCTGGAAATGCTCTAATTCCCCACAGACCCTAAATCGCCTCACCCTGCAAAAGGCGTGGAGTATCGCCTGATAGTCCTGCTGCCTGTTTGATGAAGAAGGACTTGAGGCTTGGTACGCGGTCGACAAGCCCAAGGCCGATGTCGCGGATCGTGCGAATAGCGGGATTGTCATTGGAGAACAATTTGGTCAGCACATCGGTCGTGACACCCATCTGCACCGTGTCGAAGCGGCGCCATGCCTGATAGCGTTCAAGGGCCGCAAAGGAGCCGATATCGAGACCAAGACGATCCGTTTCGACGATGACTTCGGCGATGGCTGCTGCATCACGGAAGCCAAGATTGAGACCCTGGCCGGCAATCGGGTGGATGCGGTGTGCAGCATCACCCACAAGCGCAAAGCGTGGTTTCACGAATTCACGCGCCAGTGTCAGACCGAGCGGAAATGCACGGCGCGGGCCTTCGACAGTGAGTGCACCGAGGCGATGGCCGAAACGCTGTTCAAGTTCGGCTTCGAAAATGAAATCGTCTTCACGGATCAGCCGTTCGGCATCTGCTGTGCGTTCTGTCCAGACAAGCGAACTGCGGTTGCCGGGAAGCGGGAGAATCGCGAACGGACCGGCAGGCAGGAAATGTTCATCGGCGCGGCCGCCATGCGGACGCTCGTGGGCGACGTTACAAACGATGCCGGACTGATCATAGTCCCAGTTGACCGTCTTGATGCCTGCAATGTCACGCAGGCGCGATTTTGCACCATCGGCAGCAATCAGCAGGCGTGTCGTGAGCGTTTCGCCATTTGCCAGTTTGACAGTGACGGATTCCGGATTGGTTTCGAAATTCTCGACGCTCATGTCTTCGATGAAGGTGATGCCAAGCTTCTCTGCCTGTTTGTGAAGTGCGGTGTTGAGAACGCGGTTTTCAACCATATGCGCGAACGGCTCACCGGGGTTAACGTCGCCTGCAAAGGTGAGATACACCGGACGCACGGGATCAGATGTGCGGGAATCGGTGACAACCATTTCGGTGATGGGCTGAGCTTCGGTAACGATTTCCTGCCAGCAGCCAAGCTTGTCGAGCATCCGGGAGGCCGCGGCTGCAATGGAAGACGCGCGCGGGTCTTTTTTCCATGCGCCAGCCGGTGCGCCATCAATCACCGTAACAGAAAGATGCGGAGCGGCGGATTTGACGGCAACAGCAGTTACAAGCCCGACATAGCCGCCACCTGCAATGATGAGATCGTTTTTGTCCGTTGTCTTTTGACTGTTAGCTGCAGACATCGCTCGTTCCTTTCGGATATTCAGATCACCCTTCGGTGAAGCAAAGGCTTCCACTTGACAGTTTCTCTTGTGCAGGCACAAACAGTTCACCGAGAATATATTGCCTATATAGGATTTCAGGAGACAGGCTGTCCATGTCAGATAATGAAAAGACTGGGTCCGACAATGAAAAACCGGGTGTCGTGCAAAGCGAACAAACCGCTGCCATGCAGCAACTGCTTGTAACGCTTGATCTCGAAACACTTGAAATGGATCTCTTCCGTGGCAACAGCCCGCAGGTCGGCTGGCAGCGTGTGTTCGGCGGGCAGGTGATCGGTCAGGCGCTGATCGCTGCGCAGCGCACCGTTGAGCCGGATCGGCACGTTCATTCCCTGCACGGATATTTTGTGCGCCCGGGTGATCCGTCCATTCCGATTGTCTATGAGGTTGACCGCATCCGTGACGGTTCCAGTTTCAATACGCGTCGCGTGCTGGCCAAGCAGCATGGCAAGGCGATATTCACATTGTCTGCGTCCTTCCAGATTGATGAAGATGGTTTGAGCCATCAGATTGATATGCCGAAAGACCTGCCGATGCCGGAACAACTGGTCGGCGATCACGATCTGAAGGAAGAATATCTCCACCTGGCCCCTGCAGGCGTGCGCAAATACTGGGAGCAGGAGCGGCCGATTGAAATCAAGCCGGTTTCGCTCAAGCACTATTTTTCGCGTGAGAAGCTCGCGCCCAGCCAGCATGTCTGGGTGCGTGCGCGTGGCATCGTGCCCGACGATCGTGCTCTGCAGGCGGCAATCCTCGCTTATCTGTCGGATATGACGTTGCTCGATACATCGCTTCATCCGCATGGACGCACCATTTTCGACCGTGATTTGCAGGTGGCGAGCCTTGATCATGCAATGTGGTTCCACCGTCCTTGCCGGCTCGATGACTGGCTCCTGTACACGCAGGACACACCAAGTGCTTCCGGTGCACGCGGGTTCAATCGCGGTGCGCTTTACACGCGTGACGGTCTTCTGATTGCTTCAGTCGCGCAGGAAGGACTTATTCGCGTGCATGAAAAAGACAAGTGATGTTATTTTAATCACCAAGGAATTCAGTGGTTAAATTTTATGCATTTGTGAAGTGGCTTGAGCCTGCATGAAATGCAAAAGCTGAATCCGATGAATCACTTAGAGCGGTTTTTCTGTCATCAGAAAGCCGCTCAATTTTTTTATGTTCATATTTTTTTGAGAACCTGGCACCGCTTCAAAGCTCATCTGAAAAGCCCGGAGTTTGGGCGAAAATGCGGTAATCCGTCTCCTGCTTCCATCATTTGTCGTGCAGTGAATATCAGAAAAATTGCACTTGAGCGGTGCTGCCCAACCCAACTGGCACGATTTTTGTTTCTCTCAGTCTGAACCGGTCTTTTCAGCGCAGACGCGTTTGAAGCCGCCATTCGACGGAGATACTCGATGCTCATAACAGGAAGATTCAAGCAAACGGCTTTGGCCACCTTGCCAGCACTGCTCGTTCTTGCAGGAACGGCACTGGCTCAGGATGCAGCCGCGCCCACCCCGACACTTGATACCGGCGATACGGCCTGGATGCTGACTTCAACCGCGCTCGTGTTGATGATGACCATCCCGGGCCTGGCGCTGTTCTATGGCGGTATGGTGCGCAAGAAGAACGTACTTTCGACGGTCATGCAGAGCTTTGCCGTCACGTGCCTTATGTCGGTTCTGTGGATGGTCGTCGGCTATTCGCTGGCCTTCACCGATGGCGGCTCCATGAATGCTTATATTGGTGGATTCTCCAAGGCATTCTTCTCCGGTGTGACGATGGATTCGCTCACGGGCACCATTCCGGAATATCTCTTCATCGTCTTCCAGATGACGTTTGCGGTCATCACACCAGCGCTTATTGCCGGTTCGTTTGCTGAACGCATGAAGTTTTCATCCATGCTGGTCTTCCTGACGCTCTGGTTGTTCATCGTCTATATCCCGGTTGCTCACTGGGTATGGGGCGGCGGTTTCCTCGGTTCAGACGGCGTTCTCGACTTTGCTGGCGGTACGGTTGTTCACATCAATGCCGGTGTTGCAGGCCTTGTTGCAGCGCTCATCATTGGCAAGCGCGACGGTTACGGACAGACCAACATGGCGCCGCATAACCTCGTTCTCTCGGTCATTGGTGCAGCCCTTCTGTGGGTGGGCTGGTTCGGCTTCAACGCTGGTTCGGCTCTCGGTGCAAATTCCCTTGCAGCTGTTGCCATGCTCAACACGCAGGTAGCGACCGCTGGTGCAGCCCTTGCCTGGATGTTTGCAGAATGGGCGATCGCCGGTAAGCCAAGCGTTCTTGGTATCATTTCGGGTGCTGTTGCAGGTCTCGTTGCTGTCACTCCTGCCGCTGGCTTCGTCAATCCGATGGGTGCGCTCATTCTGGGTATTATCGCGGGTGCTGTCTGTTACGTTGCAGCCGTCAAGATCAAGCATGCGCTTGGCTATGACGACTCACTCGATGCATTCGGCGTCCATGGCGTCGGCGGCTTCGTCGGTGCGATCCTGACCGGTGTCTTTGCTGACGCGACGATCAACGCAGCCGGTGAAGGTGCAACCGTAGGTAAGCAGTTTTTTGGTGCTGCGATCACTGTTGTCTACACGGCAGTTGCAACCGCAATCATTCTGTATGTTGTCAAGGCCGTTATGGGGCTGCGTCCAAGCAAGCAGGCCGAAATGGAAGGCCTCGATATCGCTTTGCACGGCGAGTCTGTTCAGTAGAACAGAGTTGTCTCAACAGGAAAAAGGCGCGGGAAACCGCGCCTTTTTCATTTGCGATTGAATTCCTTTGGATAAGTCAGTGCATGGTTAATGGGGAATTAACCATCACAAGGCTAGGATCGCCCCGATTCATTGCGCCCGAGGTTTAATAACCAGACGGCAATAAAACATGGTTCGGGACAGGCTTTATGCGGCAAGGATATTCGCCCTCATACCCGCTTCGTGACGAGCGGATTTCGGAAGACAGGCTGAAACTGGCCAACATCTTCCGCAGGCAGTTCTATATCCTCTTTGGGCTGGGGTTGCTTTCGCTGACCGCTGCGGCTGTGGGCGCGCTTGCGACATGGAATGTTGCGGACCCAAGCCTTAGCCACGCGACGGATAATCCCGTTACCAACGCGCTTGGCTATCCCGGCGCAGTCTTCTCCGATCTTGCGATGCAATTCTTCGGCCTTGCCAGCGTTCCGGTTCTGCTGCCTCTGGTCATCTGGTCGCTGCTGCTCATGACGCGCGGCGGCATAAGCCGGGTTGCGAAGCGCAGCTTTGCCTGGATGGGTGCTGCTTTGCTGTTTGCAGCCATTGCGAGCTGCTTTGCCGTACCGCAAAGCTGGCCGATGCCTATCGGTCTTGGCGGCGTGTTTGGCGATATGATGCTGCGTCTGCCCGGACTGTTTCTGGGAGCGTTCCCGCAGGGTGCCATTGCATCGGGGATCGCGCTGGTGCTTGCCTTGCCAGCACTCTGGCTTTGCCTGTTTGCAAGTGGAATTGTCGGGCGCCGTGAAGCGCTGGTCAACACGCGGGCTTCACACGGCGCACCTGCTGAAGACGATTTTGCAGATAGTGACGATGAAGAAGATGAAAGCTCTTCAGGCGGCATATCGCAATATGTAGGTGCTCTGACCCATACGATGCTCAGCGCATCTGCGACTTTCAAGCGACTGACTGGCCTGAACCGTCGTAAACCGCGTGAAGACGAATATGGCGATATGCGCAGCGTGCGTCGCAGCGTTGAAACCCGCAATAATGCGCGTCGCGATCCGGGCTTTGGCGGTGCTTCCTCCGAACAGCCTCCATTCGATAATGATGATGATTTTGACGGCGGCATGGAAGCGGCACCGCTTGCAGGTGAAGAATGGCACGATGCGCCGCCACAACGCACCAAGGCGCGGGTTGGAGAACGTGCGCCCGCACCAAAGAGCGGTGCGCGTATCCAGCGTGAGGCTCAGCCTTCATTCCTGAAGGAAGGCGGCGCTTTCGAAATGCCTTCCCTGCATTATCTGGCTGAACCAAAGCTGGTTCAGCGCGATGCATCGCTTTCCAAGGATGCGCTCGAACAGAATGCGCGTCTGCTTGAAGGCGTGCTGGAAGATTTTGGCGTGCGCGGCGAGATCATCAATGTGAAGCCGGGGCCTGTTGTTACGCTATATGAACTTGAACCGGCGCCGGGCATCAAATCATCCCGTGTCATTGGACTGGCGGATGATATCGCCCGTTCCATGAGCGCCATTGCCGCGCGTGTCGCCGTTGTTCCGGGTCGCAATGTTATCGGCATTGAACTGCCGAACCAGAAGCGCGAAATGGTTTATCTGCGCGAAATGCTGGCAAGTCGCGACTTCGAGCAATCGAAATCCAAGCTTGCACTTGCGCTTGGCAAGACCATCAATGGCGAGCCGGTGATTGCCGATATCGCCAAGATGCCGCATTTGCTGGTCGCCGGTACGACGGGGTCTGGTAAATCGGTCGCCATCAATACGATGATCCTGTCGCTGCTCTATCGCATGACGCCGCAGGAATGCCGCCTGATCATGATCGATCCGAAAATGCTGGAACTCTCGATCTATGACGGTATTCCGCATCTCCTGACCCCGGTCGTGACCGATCCGAAAAAAGCTGTTGTTGCGCTCAAATGGACTGTGCGCGAAATGGAAGACCGTTATCGCAAGATGTCCAAGGTGGGCGTCCGCAATATTGACGGTTTCAACCAGCGTGTCGGTCAGGCGCAGAAGAAGGGTGAGCAGATCGCCCGCACAGTGCAGACCGGCTTTGACCGCAATACGGGCGAAGCGATCTACGAAACCGAACAGCTCGATCTTGAACCAATGCCATATATCGTCGTGATTATCGACGAAATGGCTGATCTGATGATGGTTGCAGGCAAGGACATCGAAGGCACGGTGCAGCGGCTGGCGCAGATGGCGCGTGCGGCTGGTATCCACGTCATCATGGCGACGCAGCGTCCATCGGTTGATGTTATCACCGGTACGATCAAGGCCAACTTCCCGACCCGTATCTCGTTCCAGGTGACATCCAAGATCGACAGCCGCACCATTCTTGGCGAACAGGGTGCCGAGCAATTGCTTGGTCAGGGCGACATGTTGTTCATGGCAGGCGGCGGACGTATCCAGCGCGTGCATGGTCCATTTGTCGGTGACGATGAAGTTGAGCGCGTTGTTCAGCACCTGAAACTTCAGGGCGTGCCGGAATATCTCGATGCCATCACTGAAGATGATGACGAGGATGAAGGCGGCGGCCCGGCTGGAACGTCGAACCTCGAAAATTCGGATGACCCGTATGATCAAGCAGTTGCGGTTGTGCTGCGCGACAAGAAGGCTTCGACTTCCTATATCCAGCGTCGCCTGGGCATTGGCTATAATCGTGCGGCTTCGATCATCGAGCGCATGGAAGAAGAAGGCATTGTCGGGCCTGCCAATCATGCGGGAAAGCGCGAGATATTGGTGCCGACCGGTGACGACGAGTTTTAGAGCATTTCCAGCAAAAGTGCGAAGCGGTTTTGCGTCGGATAATGCAAAAAAGCAAAAAGATAGAGCATTTCCAATGATTCAAGAAAAACAGGAAATGCTCTAGGACTCAAATCTCATCGGCTTTAGCTGCCACACTGGTGCCCAACTGCCGGACTATTTTAAGAAGATGATGAAAACAGAGAGTTTGCCGATGATGTTCTCCCGTATTTCCGCATTTGCGAAAGCCAGCCGCTTTGCAGCCGTACTCGGATTGGGAGCATTGGTTCTTGGCGCGGCAGCTCCGGCATTCGTACCAGCTGTCGCACAGGCGCAGGGCGCAGGAAATGCTGCAGCGGCTCAACAGATTGCGGATCACTTCTCTTCCCTGCGCACACTGACCGGTGAATTCGTTCAGTTTGGCCCCAAGGGTGAGCAGACCGGCGGAACTTTCTATCTGGAGCGTCCGGGCAAGATTCGCTTCAACTATGACAAGTCGCCGATCCGCGTCATTTCGGATGGCAATCAGGTTGTCATCAACAATCGCAAGCTCGACACCTGGGATATGTATGCGCTGGGCACCACGCCTTTGAAAATGCTTCTGGCCGATCGTATCGATCTTGGTGGTGGGCGTCTTCAGAGCGTCAAGCAGGACCCGGACATGACCACGCTGGTGGTTGCTGACAAAACGGCCTTTGGCAATTCAAAGATCACCATGATGTTTGAGCCAAAGACCATGGATCTCAAGCAGTGGACCATCACCGACGCACAGGGCCTCGACACCACGATCATGGTGTTCAATGTCCGCAGCGGTGTTCGTTTCACCGATGATATGTTCAAGATCGACTATCAGCGCATCGCGATGAAGCGTAAGGGCCAGTAAATCTTCACGCTCGATAATTGCAATTGTCAGATAAATCGTTAGGTTCGCGGCCATCTCAAAGCATTTCCAGCAAAAGTGCGAAGCGGTTTTGCGCTGGACAATGCGTAACAACAAATAGTTAGAGCGTCCGCGAGTCTTATCCCCATGACCTTTTCTGTTGCTACCTGGAACATCAATTCCGTTCGCCTGCGCATGCCGCTGGTCGAGCAGTTTTTAAGCGATTATCAGCCGGATGTTCTCTGCCTTCAGGAAACAAAATGCCCGGATGATCAATTCCCTTCCAAGGGCTTCCGTGCGCTCGGTTATGAGCATATCGCGATCAGTGGCCAGAAGGGCTATCATGGCGTTGCAACCATTTCCAAGCGTCCGCTGAGCGATGTCGAGAAGATTGGTTTCTGCGAGATGGGGGATTGCCGTCATCTCAGTGCTGTTGTTTCAGCCGGCGACAAGAAGCTGCGTATCCATAATTTCTACGTGCCTGCGGGCGGCGATGAGCCGGACCCGGAAATCAATCCGAAGTTTGCGCATAAGCTCGGCTTTCTGGAGGAAATGCGCGCTATTGTTGCTGACCGGCAGGACGGGAACTCGTCAATTCTCGTGGGCGATCTCAATATTGCGCCGCTGGAAAACGATGTCTGGTCGCATAAGCAGCTTCTCAAGATCGTCAGTCACACACCGATTGAGACCACAACGCTGGAAGATTTGCGTGTGAAAGGCGGCTGGAGCGATCTGATGCGTCAGGTCATTCCGGCTGACCAGAAAATCTACACGTGGTGGAGCTATCGCGCCAGGGATTGGGATGCAGCCGATCGTGGCCGCAGGCTTGATCACATATGGGGTTCGGCTGATCTGGAAGCGCATATGCAGGGATTGCAAATTCTGCGTGAGGCGCGCGGCTGGGACCGTCCATCCGACCATGTGCCAGTCATTGCGACGTTTGATCTGGATTAATCGAACGCTCAAGCCTATATAGAGCGAAGTTCAGAAGAGGAGAGAAGAGCAATGGATCGTACAGCACTGTTTCAGATGACCAGTGTTTTCAACGTTTCCGGGGCTCTTCATGTCTTCTCTTCTCACTCTTCAGGATATTTCCTGCGTTACGGCTGATGGCCGTACTCTTTTTTCCGGCATTAATTTCAGCGTAACCGGGGGGCGTATCGGCCTCGTCGGGCGCAATGGTATTGGCAAATCCACATTGCTCAAAATCATGAGCGGTGATTTGACGCCTGCAAGTGGAACTGTCACACGAGGCGGCAGGATTGGTGTGCTCGCGCAGAATAGTGCCAGCGACGGTGAGCGAACGTTGGCTGATCTGTTTGGTGCGCGTGATGGTTTCGATACGCTTGCGCGCATTGAATCCGGGCAGGGTGCCGATACCGATTTCGAGCAGGCGGACTGGCTTTTGCCGCAGCGCTTTGATGACGCTTTGCAGATGTTCGGGCTGTCGTTAGAGCCACAGGTATTGCTTTCAGAATTAAGCGGCGGCCAACAGACGCGGGCGGCACTTGCCGCACTTTTGTTTCAGCAACCCGATCTTATTTTGCTGGATGAACCCACCAATAATCTTGATCGCGATGGTCGTCAGGCTGTGGTCGATATGCTGGCCAAATGGTCGGGAGCGGCTGTTGTCGTCAGCCATGACCGTGAATTGTTGCGGA
>RCUT01001040.1_pt1 | contig 13597 bp, 14 predicted proteins | sample 2166171 | NCBI WGS metagenome assembly RCUT01 (sample SAMN09932757, study PRJNA488358) | compost metagenome | isolation source: compost soil in 4-hydroxybenzoic | place: Germany: Experimental Botanical Garden
AGCTCAACGCCATCGAGCTGGAATTCCGCGGCAAGAACGTGATGCTGGTGGACGACTCCATCGTGCGCGGCACCACCTGCAAGCAGATCATCCAGATGGCGCGCGAAGCGGGCGCCAAGAACGTCTACTTCTGCTCGGCGGCCCCGGCCGTGCGCTACCCGAACGTCTATGGCATCGACATGCCCAGCGCCCACGAACTGATCGCCCACGACCGCTCCACCGAGGAAGTGGCCGAGCTGATCGGTGCCGACTGGCTGGTCTACCAGGACCTGCCGGACCTGATCGACGCCGTTGGCGGTGGCAAGGTGAAGATCGACCATTTCGATTGCGCGGTGTTCGACGGCAAGTACATCACCGGCGACGTCGACGAGCATTACCTGAACAAGATCGAGCAGGCGCGCAACGACGCGTCCAAGGCCAAGGCCCACGCGGTCAGCGCCATCATCGATCTGTACAACAATTGAGCGACAAGCTCCAAGCCGCAAGCTGCAAGCCCGGATTCGATCCGGGCTTCGTTTCTGAAGAGGTAGGGATATGACACAGGAATGGGAAGCCGGAAGGCTGGACAGTGACCTGGAAGGCGCGGCCTTCGACACCCTGGCCGTGCGTGCCGGCCAGCGCCGCACTCCGGAAGGCGAGCACGGCGAGGCCATGTTCCTGACCTCCAGCTACGTGTTCCGTACCGCCGCCGACGCCGCCGCGCGCTTTGCCGGCGAAGTGCCGGGCAACGTCTATTCGCGCTACACCAACCCGACCGTGCGGACTTTCGAGGAGCGCATCGCCGCCCTCGAAGGCGCCGAGCAGGCAGTGGCCACTGCCTCCGGCATGTCGGCGATCCTCGCCATCGCCATGAGCCTGTGCAGCAGCGGCGACCATGTGCTGGTGTCGCGCAGCGTGTTCGGTTCCACCATCAGCCTGTTCGAGAAGTACCTCAAGCGCTTCGGCATCGAGGTCGACTACCCGGCGCTGTCCGACCTGGACGGCTGGAAAGCGGCGATCAAGCCCAATACCAAACTGCTGTTCGTCGAGTCGCCGTCCAACCCCCTGGCCGAGCTGGTGGACATCCGCGCACTGGCCGAGATCGCCCATGCCAAGGGCGCGCTGCTGGTGGTGGACAACTGCTTCTGCACCCCGGCGCTGCAACAGCCGCTGAAACTCGGCGCCGATATCGTCATGCATTCGGCCACCAAGTACATCGACGGCCAGGGCCGGACCATGGGTGGCGTGGTCGCCGGCCGTGCCGAGCATATGAAGGAAGTGGTGGGGTTCCTGCGCACCGCGGGTCCGACCCTGAGCCCGTTCAATGCCTGGGTGATGATCAAGGGCCTGGAAACCCTGCGTGTACGCATGCAGGCCCATTGCGCCAGCGCCCTGGAAATCGCCCGCTGGCTGGAGCGGCAGCCCGGCGTCGAGCGCGTCTACTACTCAGGCCTGGAAAGCCATCCGCAGCACGAGCTGGCCAAGCGTCAGCAGAGTGGCTTCGGCGCCGTGGTGAGCTTCGAGGCCAAGGGCGGCAAGGAAGCGGCCTGGCGTTTCATCGACGCCACCCGGATGATCTCCATCACCACCAACCTCGGTGATACCAAGACCACCATCGCCCACCCGGCCACCACCTCCCACGGACGCCTGTCGCCCCAGGAGCGTGCCAATGCCGGCATCAGCGACAGCCTGATCCGCCTGGCCATCGGCCTGGAAGACGTCGCCGACCTCAAGGCCGACCTGGAACGCGGGCTCGCCGCGCTGTGATCGACTGGACCCTGCAGGCGCGCAGCCCGACCAACGGCAAGGTCGCGCTGGTCACCGGCGCCTCGCGGGGGATAGGCCTGGGCATCGCCGCCTGGCTGATTGCCGAGGGTTGGCAGGTGGTACTTGCCGACATCGACCGTGCCCGCGGCTCCAGGGTCGCCAAGGCGCTGGGCGACAACGCCTGGTTCGTGGGCATGGACGTGACTCACGAAAGCCAGGTCGCGGTGGGCGTCGCCGAGGTGCTCGGGCATTTCGGCCGGCTCGATGCCCTGGTCAGCAACGCCGCCATCGCCGAACCGCACAACCCGCCGCTGGAGAGCCTCGAGCTGGCGCGCTGGAACCGCGTGCTCGCGGTCAACCTGACGGCCACCATGCTCCTGGCCAAGCACTGCGCGCCTTACCTGCGGGCCCACCGTGGCGCCATAGTCACCATCGCCTCCACCCGCGCCCACCAGTCCGAGCCCGACAGCGAAGCCTATGCCGCCAGCAAGGGTGGCCTGCTGGCCCTGACCCACGCCCTGGCCATGAGCCTGGCGCCGGAGATCCGGGTCAACGCCGTCACGCCCGGCTGGATCGACGCCCGCGACCCCTCGGCACGGGACGATGCGCCATTGTCCGAGCAGGATCACAAGCAGCATCCGGCCGGCCGCGTCGGCCTGGTGGAAGACGTGGCGGCGCAGGTGGCCTGGCTGCTCTCGGAGAATGCCGGCTTCGTCACCGGCCAGGAGTTCGTGGTCGATGGCGGCATGACCCGCAGGATGATCTATCTCGACTAGTTCGAGGCATAGCGGGGAGGGGAAACATGCGTCCGACAAAGGCCTGCCCTGTGGTCCTGAGGCACTTGGGCCTGCCGGAGATATTGGTCTTCGAACATCCTCTTGCCGGAATCCAGCTGGTCAAGGGCAGCATCGAGTCTGGTGAGTCGCCAGAGCGCGCGGCTTTACGCGAGTTGGCGGAAGAGTCCGGGCTTGTAGCGATCGGCTCGACCCAGTCGCTCGGCATCTGGGAATCGGGGTTCAACGAACAGGTCTGGTCCTTCCACCTCTGTGAAATGGCCGATCCTCCGGCGGACTCGTGGACCTTCCGCACGGAGGACGGCGGTGGGCTGGACTTCCGCTTCTTCTGGCATCCGCTTGAATCGAAGCCTTCGCCGGACTGGCACTGGGTGTACCGAAATGCGCTGGCGTTCATCCGGAGCCGCATCGGAGGCCGATAAGCCGGTGGAAATCCGCCTTGCGGATTTTCACCCTACGGGGCATGGGGCATTTGCAGGGTGGATAAGGCTTCGCCTTATCCACCGATGAGGCCTCAGGGTTTGCGCACGTCGATCGCCGGCACTTCCTGGCCGTCGAAGAGTTCCACCGGCTTGCGCGGCAGGATGGCCGGGCGGTCTTCCTTGCTGTGGGCATCGATGATGCGGATGTCGTTGTACTTCTTCCCGGACAGTGCGGCGAGGCCGGCGCGGTCGCGCACCACGGTAGGCCGCAGGAACACCATCAGGTTGCGCTTCACGTGGGTGTCGCGGGTGGAGCGGAACAGCCGGCCGAGGATGGGGATGTCGCCCAGCAGCGGCACCTTGGAATCGGTCTGGGTGATGTCGTCCTGGATCAGGCCGCCGAGCACGATCACCTGGCCGTCCTCGGCCAGGATGGTGCTCTTGATCGAGCGCTTGTTGGTGATCAGGTCCACCGCCTCGGCGGTCAGGGTGGCGCTGGGGGCGATGGAGGAGATTTCCTGCTCGATCTCCAGGCGCAGGGTGGCGCCTTCGTTGATGTGCGGGGTCACCTTGAGGGTGACGCCGATGTCCTGGCGCTCGATGGTGGTGAAGGGGTTGTTGGCGCCCGAAGCATCGGTGGTGAAGGTGCCGGTCTGGAAGGGCACGTTCTGGCCCACCAGGATTTCCGCCCTCTGGTTGTCCAGTGTCAGCAAGCTGGGGGTCGACAGCAGGTTGCTCTTGCTGTTGGCCGAGAGGGCGGTGATCAGGGCGGCGAAGTTGTCGGTGCCGATGCCGATGATGGCGCCGTCCGGCAGGGAGTCGGGGATTTCGTCGTCGCGGATGGCGTTGAGCACCGTGCCCACCGAGAGTCCGGTATTGCCGAAGTTCACGCCGCCCAGGCCGCCGGTGCTGCCACGGGCATCCACGGCCCATTGCACGCCGAGGGCATCGGTGATGTCGCCGGAAATCTCCACGATGGCCGCCTCCACCATGACCTGGGCGCGGGGCACGTCGAGCTGGCGGACTATGTCTTCCATGGCGGTGACCACGTCCGGTTCGGCCAGCATCACCAGGGCGTTGAGGCTCTCGTCGGCGCGGATCAGGATATTCTGCGGCCTTCCGCCACTGGGCGCGCCCTGTTCGCCACCGCCGCCTTCCTCGCCCTTCAGGCCTTCGGATATCTCGCCGAGGGTTTCGGCGAGCGCCTTGGCGTCGTTGTGGCGCAGGCGGATCACCCGGGTATTGGCCGAGCGCGAGGTGGGGGTGTCGAGGGATTGCGCCAGGCCTGCCAGCTTGTTCCGGGCGGCCGGCGGGCCGAGGATGATCAGGCGGTTGGTGCGGGCGTCGGCGATCACCTGGGTGCCCGAGGTGCCCTTGGACTGGCCGCGATTGAGGGAAGCGTTGAGCACCTCGGCCGCGTCCATCACCCAGGCGTGGCGCAGGTTCAGTACCGTGTAGTCGCGGTCGCCCTTCTGGTCGAGCTGGCGCATCAGGTCTTCGATGCGCGCGATGTTGGCGGCGCGGTCGCTGATGATCAGGGCGTTGGCGGAGGTCACGGCGGCCAGGTGGCCGTACTGGGGGACCAGTGGTCGAATCAGCGGGATGAGCTCCGTCACCGGAGTGTGCTGCACCTGGATCACCCGGGTCTCCAGGCGCTCGGCGCCGGAGCGGCTGCTGCCGGCCTCGGCCTTGGCTTCGGCATTGGGAATGATGCGCGCCTGATCGCCCTGGGTGACCACGGTGAAGCCGTGAGTGGCCATCACCGAAAGGAACAGCTGGTAGACCTCGTTGAGCCCGAGCGGCGCCTTGGAGACCACGCTGACCTGGCCCTTCACCCGCGGGTCGACGATGAAGGTCTCGCCGGTGATGTCGGCGATCTGGTCGATGAACTCGCGGATGTCGGCATCCTTGAGGTTGATGGTCCAGCCATCCTGCTGCTGTTGCTGCGCGTCGCCGGCAGGGGCGCCGGCCGGCTGGGCGGCGAGCGACGGCAGCGGCGTGGCCAGCAGGCCGGCGGCGAGCAGGGCGAGCGTGAGGCGCGAGAAGGTCGGGGTCATCGTGTCATTCGCTTTCCTGAGGCTGTACGACGGAAGGATCGACGGGCGCGTTGTCCGGATCTTCCATTTGTTGGCGGAGTTTCTCCATGCGCTCGCGCAACTCGGCGGCATTGTCTTCCTGCAGGCCACTGAGCTCGTCGATCACCTCGGCTGAAGGCTCCTGCGCGCCGCCGACGGGGGTGAAGCGCGAGCGCGGCGGCGGGAAGCTGAGGCTTTCCAGGCGGCCGTTGCGTTCGATCTCCACACGGTTGCGGTACACCGCATGCACCTTGACGCCGCTGGTGATCTCGTCGCCGGCGGTGAAGCGGCGCGGCTTGCCGCCTTCGTACTGGATGATGGCGATGGACTTGTCCGGCCCGGCATGGACGAAGCTGCCGAGCAGGGTCAGGCGCAGGTTGGTGCTGGGCGGCGGGCCGCTGGGCCGGGCGGCCGGCGCCGGGCCGAACAGCGGTTCGAGATTCTGCAGGGGTTGGGCGGTGGCCGCTGGGGCGTCGTCTGGCGCGGATGCTTCGGTCCCGGCATCGACCAGGCGCAGCCAATGCACGGTCTGCCAGGCGAAACTGGCGCCCATCGCCAATACCAGCAGCGCGCCGACGAGGGCTGGCGCGTGGCGTTGCGGCCAGTGCATGGAATCCGAGGCTTGCAAGTGAGTCCAACTCCCAATGCGGCAGTTCTTTGGTCTTATAGGTTGGCAGAACTGCTTTGATCATAGCAGCGCCGAGTAGTGCCATGCTCCACCGTACGGATGATGTTGGGCCCGGGGTGCTGTGCTAAAGATATCTCTGAATTTTTACGGCTTTAGGTGGTTTTGTTCACAAGCAGCATAAGAAACCGTCATCGGCTGTGCACAATCGTCGGATTGCGCTGCAATACTTCCTTCTGGATACACCTGAAACAGGCACCGCGGATGAACCCTCCACTCGTTGAAGCTCCCCTGCGCCGCTTGCCCTTCGGCTTCGCCAAGCGCCACGGCGTATTGCTGCTGGATGGCCTGGAGCCCTGCCTGGCCCACCGGCCGGGCGTCGAGCTGGTGGCGCTGGCCGAGGCGCGGCGCTTCGCCGGGCGCGGCCTGCCGCTGCGGCCACTGAGCCTTGATGCCTTCGAACAGGCCCTGGCCCAGGCCTACCAGCACGACTCTTCCGCCGCCATGCAGCTGGCCGAGGACCTGGGCGGCAGCCTGGATCTCGCCGCCCTGGCCGAGCAGATCCCGGAAACCGAGGACCTGCTGGAGCAGGAGGACGACGCGCCGATCATCCGCCTGATCAACGCCATCCTCGGCGAGGCGATCAAGGAGAACGCCTCGGACATCCACCTGGAAACCTTCGAGAAACGCCTGGTGGTGCGCTTCCGCGTCGACGGCATCCTCCGCGAGGTGCTGGAGCCCAAGCGCGAGCTGGCGGCGCTGCTGGTGTCGCGGATCAAGGTCATGGCGCGGCTGGATATCGCCGAGAAGCGCATTCCCCAGGACGGGCGCATTTCCCTGCGCGTCGCCGGGCGCGAAGTGGACATCCGCGTCTCGACCCTGCCGTCGGCCAACGGCGAGCGCGTGGTGCTGCGCCTGCTGGACAAGCAGGCCGGACGCCTGACCCTGCAGCACCTGGGCATGAGCGACCGCGACCGCCACCTGCTGGAGGCCACCGTGCGTCGCCCCCACGGCATCCTGCTGGTCACCGGCCCCACCGGCTCGGGCAAGACCACCACCCTCTACGCCAGCCTGGTCACCCTCAACGACCGCACGCGCAACATCCTCACCGTCGAAGACCCGATCGAGTACCACATCGAGGGCATCGGCCAGACCCAGGTCAACCCCAAGGTGGACATGACCTTCGCCCGCGGCCTGCGCGCCATCCTGCGCCAGGACCCGGACGTGGTCATGGTCGGCGAGATCCGCGACCAGGAAACCGCCGAGATCGCCGTGCAGGCGTCCCTCACCGGCCACCTGGTGCTGTCCACCCTGCACACCAACAGCGCCATCGGCGCCATCACCCGTCTGGTGGACATGGGCGTCGAACCCTTCCTGCTGTCCTCGTCCCTGCTCGGGGTGCTGGCCCAGCGCCTGGTGCGGGTGCTCTGCCCGCACTGCAAGGAGGCGTACCAGGCCGATGCCGCCGAATGCAAACTGCTCGGCGTGGCGACGGACGGCGCGCCGAGCCTCTACCGTGCTCGTGGTTGCGCGGACTGCCATCAGCAGGGCTATCGCGGGCGTACCGGCATCTATGAACTGGTGGTGTTCGACGACCACATGCGCAGCCTGATCCACAGCGTCGCCTCCGAGCAGGAGATGATTCGCCACGCGCGCCAGTCCAGCCCGGGCATCCGCGAGGACGGCCGGCGCAAGGTGCTGCAGGGCGTCACCACGGTGGAAGAAGTGCTGCGGGTCACCCAGGAAGAATAAATGGCCGCTTTCGAATACCTCGCCCTCGACCCCAAGGGCCGCCAGCAGAAAGGCGTGCTCGAAGCGGACAGCGCCCGCCAGGTGCGCCAGCTGCTGCGCGAACGCCAGCTGGCGCCGCTGGAGGTGCGTCCGACCCGCGTGCGCGAGCAGGCCGAGCGCGGCCGCTTCAGCCTGTCCCGCGGTCTCTCCGCCCGCGACCTGGCCCTGGTCACCCGCCAGCTCGCGACCCTGGTGCAGGCCGCACTGCCCATTGAAGAAGCCTTGCGCGCGGCGGCCGCGCAGGCGAGCAATTCCCGCATCCAGTCCATGCTGCTGGCGGTGCGCGCGCGGGTGCTGGAGGGCCACAGCCTGGCCAGCAGCCTGCGCGAATTCCCGTCGGCCTTTCCCGAGCTCTATCGCGCCACGGTGGCCGCCGGCGAACACGCCGGCCACCTGGGGCCGGTGCTCGAACAACTGGCCGACTACACCGAACAGCGCCAGCAGTCGCGGCAGAAGATCCAGCTGGCGCTGCTCTACCCGGTGATCCTGATGTTCGCCTCCCTGGCCATCGTCACCTTCCTGCTCGGCTTCGTGGTGCCGGACGTGGTCAAGGTGTTCATCGACTCCGGGCAGACCCTGCCGCTGCTCACCCGTGGCCTGATCGCCCTGAGCGACCTGGTCAAGCACTGGGGCTGGCTGATGCTGCTGGTGCTGATCGCTGCCTTCGTGGCGGCGCGCTGGGCGCTGCGCGACCCGGCGATCCGCCTGCGCTGGCACGGCCTGGTGTTGCGTATCCCGCTGGTCGGCCGGCTGGTGCGCGCCACCGATACCGCGCGCTTCGCCTCGACCCTGGCGATCCTCACCCGCAGCGGCGTGCCGCTGGTGGAGGCGCTGGGCATCGGTGCCGAGGTGATCGCCAACCGGGTGATCCGCGGGCATGTCGTGCTGGCCGCGCAAAAGGTCCGCGAGGGCGGCAGCCTGACCCGTGCCATCGAGGCCAGCGGGCAGTTCCCGCCGATGATGCTGCACATGATCGCCAGCGGCGAACGCTCCGGCGAGCTGGACCAGATGCTCGCCCGTACCGCGCGCAACCAGGAGAACGACCTGGCGGCGCAGATCGCCTTGCTGGTCGGGCTTTTCGAACCGTTCATGCTGGTGGTCATGGGCGCGGTGGTGCTGATGATCGTCCTCGCCATCCTGCTGCCTATCCTTTCTCTCAACCAACTCGTGGGGTAATCGCGTGAATCTGCGCCGTAGTCAGTCGGGCTTTACGCTCATCGAAATCATGGTGGTGGTGGTCATCCTCGGCATTCTCGCGGCCCTGGTGGTGCCGCAGGTGATGAACCGTCCCGACCAGGCCAAGGTCACGGTGGCCAAGGGCGATATCAAGGCCATTGGCGCCGCGCTGGACATGTACAAGCTGGACAACTTCGCCTACCCCAGCACCCAGCAGGGCCTGGAAGCCCTGGTGAGCCGGCCGTCCGGCAACCCGCCGGCGAAGAACTGGAGCAAGGATGGCTACCTGAAGAAGCTGCCCATCGACCCCTGGGGCAACCCCTACCAGTACCTCTCCCCGGGCAGCAAGGGCACCTACGACCTCTATTCCCTGGGGGCGGACGGCAAGGAAGGCGGCAGCGACAACGACGCCGACCTCGCCAACTGGGACAACTGATGCACAGCGGGCGGCAGGGCCGGCGGCGGGACGGCGGTGGCCGGGCTCGCGGTGCCATGCTGTCCGCGGGTTTCACCCTGATCGAAGTGCTGGTGGTGATGGTGGTCATCGCCTGCCTGGCCGGCCTGGCGGTGATCAGCGCCGGAACCGCCGGCCCCTCGCGTGAACTGAAAGGCGAGGCCGAGCGCCTCGCCGGGCTGATCGGCGTGCTGGCCGACGAGGCCGTGCTGGACAACCGCGAATACGGCCTGCGCCTGGAGCGCGATGGCTACCAGGTGCTCTTCTACGACGAAACCGGCGGCCGCTGGCAGGCGCTGCCCGATGGCGGCCGCCGGTTGCCCGAGTGGGCCGAGCTCAGCTTCGAACTGGAGGGCGACCCCCTGGTGCTGCCTGCGCCCGGCAAGGACGAGAAGAAGGACAAGGAGGCGAGGCCGGTGCCGCAGCTGCTGATCCTCTCCAGCGGCGAACTCAGCCCTTTCCGCCTGGAACTGGGCGAGCGGCGCAAGGACGGGCTGCGCCTGCAGCTCTCCAGCGACGGCTTCCGCCTGCCGCGGGTCGAGACGCCCACCGGCAAGAGGCGCTCCGGATGAGAGCCCGCGGCTTCACCCTGATCGAAGTCCTGGTGGCCCTGGCCATCTTCGCCGTGGTCGCCGCCAGCGTGCTCACCGCCAGCGCGCGCAGCCTGCAGATCGCCTCGCGGCTGGAAGACAAGACCCTGGCCATGTGGATCGCCGACAACCAACTGACCGAACTGCAGCTGCGCGAGACGCCGCCGGGCAATGGCCGCGACAAGGGCGAGCTGGACTATGCCGGACGGCGCTGGGAGTGGCTGAGCGAGGTCGCGGGTACCAGCGATCCGGCCTTGCGCCGGGTCACCTTATGGGTGGCGCCGCGCCCCACCCGAGGCATCGGCGGCAAACTGGAAGAACGCGCCACGGTGCGCCTGGTGGGCTTTCTCGGGGGCACCCCATGAAGCGCTGCGCCGGCTTCACCCTGCTGGAACTGCTGATCGCCATCGCCATTTTCGCGCTACTGGCCATCGGCACCTGGCGCATGCTCGGCGCGGTGATCGACAGCGACGAGGCGACCCGCGTCCAGGAGCAGCAACTGCGCGAACTGGTGCGCGCGGTGTCGGCCTTCGAGCGGGATGTCCGCCAGGTCGTGTCGCGGCCGATCCGCGATCCCTATGGCGAGCCCCGCGCGGCGCTGCTCGGCGAGCGCCAGGGCGACAACGACGCGCTCGAGCTGACCCGCAACGGCTGGCGCAATCCTGTCGGCGCCCAGCGTTCGCGCCTGCAGCGGGTGCGCTGGCAGCTGTCCGGCGAGCGCTGGGAAAGGCGCTACTGGACGGTGCTGGACCAGTCCCAGGACAGCCAGCCCCAGGTGCAGGACGCGCTGGATGGGGTCACCGCCATGTCCCTGCGCTACATGGACGACAACGGCGATTGGCAGGACAGCTGGCCACCGGCCGGGCTGACCGAGGACGAACGCCTGGAGCGGCTGCCGCGCGCCCTGGAACTGACCCTGGAGCATCGCCGCTATGGCGAGCTGCGGCGGGTGCTGCGCCTGGTGGATACGCCGCCGCGGCAGGCGCCTGAAGTCGGTGGCGAAGCCCCGCCGGACGGCGAGCAGGAGAGCCCGCAGGCTGGCGATGACCAGGAGGTGGCGCCATGAGGCGGCAGCGGGGCGTCGCGCTGCTCACCGTGCTGCTGGTGGTGGCGGTGGTCACCGTGGTCTGCGCCGGCCTGATCGCGCGCACCCAGCTGTCCATCCGTTCCAGCGGCAATGAACTGCACCTGCGCCAGGTGACCCAGTACGCCCTGGGCGGCGAGGCCCTGGCCGAGGCCATGCTGGTTCGTGACCTGCGCCAGGGCGATCCGCGTACCCCGGTGGACCATCCTGGCGAGGCCTGGGCGCGGCCGCTGAGTACCTTCAAGCTGGACGATGGCGGCTCCCTGAGCGTGCGCATCGAGGACCCCAGCGGCCGCTTCAACCTCAACAGCCTGGTGCGCGATGGGCAGTTGCAGGAACCGGCCATCCTGCAGTTCCGCCGCCTGCTGCTGCGCCTGGGGATCGAGGCGCCCTATACCGAGCGCCTGGTGGACTGGCTCGACCAGGACCAGGAGCCCTACGGCCCCAGCGGCGCCGAGGACAACCAGTACCTGCTGCTGCAGCCGCCGTACCGCGCGGCGAACCAGGCCATGAGCGACGTGTCCGAGTTGCGCCTAGTGTTAGGCATGACCGAACTGGACTACCGCAAGTTGCTGCCCTTCGTCTGCGTGCTGCCGACGGACGCCAGGCTGAACGTCAACACCGCCAATGCACTGGTGCTGTCCACCCTGGCCGACAACCTGGACGCCGACAGTGGCGCATTGCTGGTGGCGGCGCGAGGTGCGACCGGTTTTCGCAGCGTGGAAGCCTTTCTTGGCCAGCCGGCCCTTGCCGGCATCGGCCAGGCCGAGGGGCTGGATGTCGGCAGCCGCTATTTCCAGGTGATCAGCGAGGTGCGCCTCGCCGGTCGCCGCCAGGTTCTCGTCAGTACCCTGCAGCGCGGCAGCGACGGCAAGGTACGGGTTCTCTCTCGTGATCTCGGGCAGGGCGGCTTGCCGCCGGCGCCCGTCAAGGAGCCGCAGTCATGACACAGGCTTGCATCTTCCTCCCGGTGGCCGCCTGCAATCAGCTGGATGCCGAGCTGGAGGTGGTGCTCTGGCAGGGCGGCAGCCGCCGCCTGCCGTTCGCCCGGGCGCTGGAGGAGGTGGTGGCGCCCTGGCGCCTGATCCTGCCGGTGGAGGCGGTCACCTGTTGCGCCGTCCGCCTGCCCACGCAGAAGGGCCGCTGGCTGCGCCAGGCGCTGCCGTTCGCGGTGGAAGAGTTGCTGGCCGAGGACGTGGAGCACTTCCACCTCGGCCTCGGCGGCGCCCTGGCCGACGGCCGCCACCGGGTGTTCGCCGTGCGCCGCACCTGGCTGGCGGGCTGGCTGGAGCTGGCCGGCAATCTCGGCCCGGCGCCTTCGGCCATCCAGGTGGACGCCGACCTGCTGCCGGAGCAGGGCACCCAGTTGCTCTGGTTTGAGCAGCGCTGGCTGCTCGGCGGCGCCGGCAGTACGCGCCTGAGTTTCGAGGAACAGGATTGGCCCCACCTGCGGGACGCCTGCCCGGCGCCACGCACAGGCCGTGCGCCCGCCGAGCGGCAGACCCCGGAAGGGCTGGACGATTGGCGCGAGGAAGGCGATCCCCATGCCTGGCTCGCCGCGCAGAAGGGCAGCGACCTGGCCCAGGGCGAATTCACCCTGAAGGAAGAGCGGCAACTCTGGGCGCGCTGGAAACCGCTGCTCGGACTGGTGGGCCTGTGGCTGGTGCTGCAGTGGGGCTTCAACCTGGTCCAGGCCTGGCAACTGCAGCGCCAGGGCGATACCTACGCCGCGGCCAACGAAGCGCTATACCGCGAGCTGTTTCCCCAGGACAGCAAGCTGGTGAACCTGCGCGCGCAGTTCGACCAGCACCTGGCCGAAGGCGCGACCTCCGGCCAGGGCCGGCTGCTGGCCCTGCTCGGCCAGGCCGCCCAGGCGCTGATCGCCGAAGGCGCCCAGGTGCGGGTGCAGCAACTGGACTTCAGCGAGGTCCGTGGCGACCTCGCCCTCCAGGTGCAGGCGCCTGGCTTCGACGCCCTGGAGCGCCTGCGCGAACGGCTGATCGGCAGCGGGCTGTCGGTGCAGATGGGTTCGGCCAGCCGCGATGAAAGCGGCGTCAGTGCCCGACTGGTGATAGGGGGATGAAGATGCTCGACGCGATCAAGACACCGCTGCAGACGCAATGGCAGGCCTCTTCCCTGGCCGTGCGCTGGCGTGCCCTGCCGCCGCGGGACCGCATGGCCCTGGTCGGGCTGGGGCTGTTCCTCGGCCTGGTGCTGCTCTATCTGCTGCTCTGGCTGCCGGCCGAGCGGCGGCTATCCGGCGCCCGCGAGTATTTCGAGGCCCAGCGCGGCCTGCACGCCTACCTGCAGCAGCATGCGCCCCAGGCGCGAACGCTGCAGGTCAGGCCGCAAAGCCAGGTGGAGCCCGAGCGGCTGCAGGGGCTGGTTACCGCCAGCGCCGCCCAGCAGGGGCTGGCCGTGGAGCGCATCGACAGCGACGCCCCGGGCGCGGTGCAGGTGAGCCTGCAGCCGGCGGCCTTCCCCAATCTGCTGCGCTGGTTCGGCGTGCTGGAAGGGCAGGGGGTGCGCATCGAGGAAGCCGGGCTGGACCGCAGCGAGGATGGCCGGGTCGCGGCGCGTCTGTCGCTGAAAGTCGGCAGCTGAGCAGGCCCCGGTCTGGTGCGGCTGCGCTGCCGTGGTGCAAAAGCCGGGCCCGCAGCCTGGTCGGCGAGTTGTCCGGGAAACCCGTCCGAAGAAAAAAATCCATACGGGGTGTTGACTTAGCTGAGGCCTCTGCGTAAATTGCGCGCCTCGCAAGGCGAAGGGTGATTAGCTCAGCCGGGAGAGCATCTGCCTTACAAGCAGAGGGTCGGCGGTTCGATCCCGTCATCACCCACCAT
>RCUT01001043.1_pt1 | contig 13577 bp, 15 predicted proteins | sample 2166171 | NCBI WGS metagenome assembly RCUT01 (sample SAMN09932757, study PRJNA488358) | compost metagenome | isolation source: compost soil in 4-hydroxybenzoic | place: Germany: Experimental Botanical Garden
GCCTGGGTCAGCCGACACAAAACCGCGTCCGTCATGCATAGCTGAGGAACGTTAGCTGGCAGCTGATAGAACTTTGAGCGAGACGGCGCTTTCCAGCCACGCTGCAAGAGCCGTCCTGTCGGGCGACAGCAACACACCGCAATCACCTGCAAAGTCGCGCCAGTCACCTACATAAGCATCACGCACAACGGTCAGCACCGGAATCTGCTTTGAATAGGCGGCTTCAATGACCGCACGAAAGCCATGACCTTCGGCTTCACTTTTGCCGAAGCGATTGAGGATCAGTAAATCGACGCCTGCATCGATCTCGGCAAGCAAGGGACCAGCGACATCTGCAAGTGCTGCGGGATCAAGGCGGCAGCCGCGCGATCCTGAACCGAGCGGCTGCGAGATAACCTGTCGGACTCCGTCGCCGATCCGTTCGATGATAATTTCACGGCAGCAATCGTCTGCATCAGAGCTGCGGCGCTGCAAGAACCCCGCGACCTTCAATCCGCAAGCCTCACTCTGCGCAACAACTTCTGCCAAAAGCAGATCAACGGATACGTCTTTGTCGGCAAGAACTGCTGCGAGGATCGGCTGTGTAGTCATTTGCTTTTTCCTCATTAAACAGAAGTTGACGCCGGAAGCTTCCGGCATAGTGATTTTGCTGAAAACTAGCCCGCGAGCATTCGATAGATCGCGGGCAGAGCAACTGGCAATTTCGCAAGTTTTGCAACCATTGCAAAGCCACCATGTCCGAAAAGTGCAGGCAGATAAGCATTGGCCTCGCGGTCAACCGTCACGGCAAAGACATTGACGCCCTTGGCGCGCGCTTCACTCACAGCCCGGCGTGTATCTTCCAGTGCAAAGCGTCCTTCATAATGATCGACATCATTCGGTTTGCCATCAGTTAAAAGCAGCAGAAGCTTTTTTCGGTTGTGCTGTTCGCTGAGTTTTGCCGTTGCATGGCGCATGGCAGCACCCATGCGGGTATAAAAGCCCGGCTTCAGCGCTGCAATGCGATGCTCAACCGTTGGGCTGAAAGCCTCATCGAAATCCTTCACTGTTTCAACCCGCACCCAGGAGCGTCGCCGCGACGTGAAAGTCAGGATCGAACAGCGGTCACCACAAGCAGCAATGCCATTGGCCAGAACCAGAAGCGCCTCTTTCTCCACATCAAGCACGCGGCGATTATCCACCCATGCATCGGTTGAAAGTGAAACATCGACCAGAATCGTTACGGCCAGATCATTGGCCTGCGGGCGGCTCATCAGATGCACCCGCTCGCTGCCCTGCCCGCCAGCCGCAAAATCGCAACGCGAACGTACCACCGCATCGAGATCAAGATCGTTGCCATCAAGCTGCGCCCGCATCATTTCGCGACCGGGCCGCAGGATTTCGAACTGACGCCGCACTCGCCGTACAAGACTTCGCGCTTCGTCATCCAGTGCCAGCGCGTCTTCACGCTCCTGCACCGGCGCTGCCAGAACACTACAATGATCCTGCAGATAGGTCGCCCTGCGATAATCCCATTCCGGATAGGTAAGCTTGGCAGTCAGCAGGCTGCGATCAACCGCTTCCGGCGGCAGATCAAGATCGAAGCGAAAGCGGGCAGCAGGCCTGCCCTTGCGCTCGCCCAATGTCAGATCATCGAGTTCATCGGCGGATTTTGCATTCTGCTCGTCACTGTCATCCGAAGGTCGGTCAACGCTGACCATCTCTGCCATGGCGAGAATTTTCTCGAAACGGTTGAGAATGAACGGGCTTCTGTCGGTAAGTCGTGCGTCCTGCTTCTCGCGCTGCGCTATCTGACGACCGGTTTCAGCACCTTCAGCCTGCGAGTTGCGGACGGGTTCGTCTTCCGCTGCGCGGGATGCTGTTTCATCGCGCCGGATAAGCCCCGGCCAAAGCGGAACGGGAAGGATCGGCAGATAGCCCGCAGGAGCACGATGCGGGAAAATGGCTGGAAGACTGAAATCCGGCAGACCAGCGCCGTCTTTCAGCAGTGAAAGAATACGCTCTTCGACAAGCTGTTCGAGTTGATTGAGCCGTCTATTCGGCCGTGCTTCCAGTATCGCATCACAAAGCCGCGCATAGCGATCTTCCAGCCCCGGAAATAATTCGCAGGCTTTTGCCGCCGTTTCCGCTGCCATATCGAGAACCACGAGGTCGCGGCGTAACGGATCATCAGGCATGGCTTCCAGATCAGTTGGCATGATCGCCATATAGCCCGCAAGCCAGACATAGAGATCGTAATTCAGTGTGCGATCAGGAAAGAGCGCAATTTCGGGCGGCAACATCAATGTCGCTTCATCGCGCAGGGGGTGGTTTAGTTTCTCCTCGCCCAAAGCCATACGCTGCCGTAAGCCCAACCGATGCCCGGAGGTACGGGCACGGGCTGGGGCAATCTGCACGGCGACATCGCCACCAAAACCGCGGAAGCAAATCGCAAGTCGCTGACGAATATCGGCAAGCTTCACGGCCTGATCGGGATATTGCGGCCATGATCCGGTCTTGCCGATAAGCCGATGCCAGGCGCGGCCAACTGTTTCTTCAAGCTCCAGAAAATCCAGCATGATGTGCCCGCCTATTTCAACATTGCATCGGCGATTTCGAGCAGTGCCGCCTTCACATCCGGCTCATCGGTCAGCGGTTCGACCATCGCCGCACGCGCGGCCTCGCGCTGCAGCATGCCAGCATCAATCAATGACGCGCAGTAGACCAGCAGACGTGTTGAAACACCTTCTTCCAGATCGTGGCCCTTAAGCCCGCGCAGACGATGGGCAAGTGCTACAAGCGGCACCACTTTATGCGCCTCAAGGCCGCTTTCGGCACTCACCACCGCAATTTCCTGTTCTTTGGGCAAGAAATCGAACTCAATTGCCACGAAACGCTGACGCGTACTTGGCTTCAGGGATTTGAGCAGGTTTTGGTAACCCGGATTATAAGACACGACGAGCATGAAGCGATCCGGCGCTTCAAGCAGCTCGCCGGTACGCTCCAGTGGCAGAATGCGGCGGTCGTCGGTCAGCGGATGCAGGACCACGGCCACATCCTTGCGCGCTTCAACAATCTCGTCGAGATAGCAGATGCCGCCTTCGCGCACGGCGCGGGTCAAAGGTCCATCAACCCAATGGGTGTCTCCGCCTTTTAACAGATAACGTCCGGTCAGATCGGCCGCCGCCAGATCGTCATGACAGGAAACCGTCGAGAGCGGCAAGCCGAGCCTCGCTGCCATGTGGCTTACAAACCGCGTCTTTCCGCAGCCGGTCGGACCTTTAAGAAGCAGTGGCAACTTGCGCTTCCATGCCAGTTCAAACAGGGCGCATTCATTGCCGGATGGGCTGTAAGCGGGGATGGATGTATCAATTGTTTCTATATTCTTGAGAACGCTATTCATGGCCGTCTTCCTATTTGTTTAAGTGAAAAAGCCCCACCTTCTGGCAGGGCTTTTGCGTCGATTATTCAGCGGGCTGTACGAAGCCAGAGGTGCTTTCGCGGCGTTCCTTACCCGGAACCAGCACGGCCCAGATGAACATGAAAGCCGAGATCACCACCACGACGCCGGAGCCGAGACGTATCCAGTAGAAAAGTGCCAGCTGGTCCTGCACGACCATGAAGCTCTCACCCAGAACACGCTGCAGATGGGTCTGCACCACGCCTGCAAAAGTGAGAGCAAAGGTCATGACGGACATCGCCGTGCACATGGCCCAAAAGCTCACCATGGAGAGCATCTGTTTGTACGGCGCCCGTCCACGCAGTTCCGGGATCGCATAGGCCATGACTGCGAGATTGAGCATGACATAGGCACCGAAGAAGGCGAGGTGTCCGTGGGCGGCGGTAAGCTGTGTGCCGTGGGTGTAATAGTTGACCGACGACAGCGTGTGCAGAAAGCCCCATACACCTGCACCAAAGAAAGCCATCACCGAGCAACCGATTGACCAGAGAAGGGCTGCACGGTTTGGATGTTTGCGACCAGCCTTCCATGTCATCACGAAAGTAAAGATGACCATGGTGAAGAAAGGAGCGACTTCCAGCGTCGAGAACAGCGAACCGATCCACTGCCAGTAGCCCGGCGCGCCGATCCAGTAATAGTGGTGACCTGTTCCGAGAATGCCGGAGAACAGCGCCAGACCGACAATGACGTAAAGCCATTTTTCGACAACTTCGCGGTCGATACCGTTGAGCTTGATCATCAGGAAGGCGAGGATCGACGCCATGATGAGTTCCCACACGCCTTCAACCCACAGATGGATGACATACCACCAGTAGAGCTTGTCGATGGCGAGATTGACCGGGTTATAGAAGGCAAAGAGGAAGAACAGAGACAGTCCCCACAGACCAAACAGCAGAATGTTGGTAACTGTCGTCTTCCGGCCCTTCAATGCTGTCATCGTGATGTTGAACATAAACGTGAGACAAACGACGAGAATACCAACCTTGATGATGAATGGCTGTTCGAGAAACTCGCGGCCTTCATGGATCTTGAAGAGATAGCCCACCACCGCAACACCTGCTGCGACGAAGAACATCCAGAACTGAATGACGGCAAGCTTGGTGCTATAGAGCTCAGTCTCTGTCTCTTCAGGCAGCAGATAATAGGTCGAGCCCATGAAGCCCATCAGCAGCCAGACCACCAGCGCATTGGTGTGGATCATACGAACGATGTTGAAGGGCAGAAGCTCGGAGAGCGTATTGGGCAGGACATAGATTGTCCCGGCCAGCACACCGAACGCGACCTGGGCTACGAACAGGACGAGTGCTCCGTAGAAATAGAGCATCGCAACCTTTTGGCTTTCATATTTCATATCATAAAACTCCGTTCATCCCGCGCCTTAGCCTGCCTCGTTGGGCGGCCAGTCCTGCGTCTTGATGCGGCTGGTCCATTCAAGAAAATCAGCCAGATCGTTGAGTTCCTGTTCGCTCAGGTTGAACTGCGGCATCTGACGACGCCCCTCAATTCCCGTAGGCTGCGCCTGCATCCAGGCTTTCATCGTCTCGCGTGCGCCTTCGGGGTCATCTACACCGCCATAACGCTTCCAGACATTGCCGAGTTCAGGAGCAAAGTAAGCGCCCTCACCCAGCAGCGTGTGGCAGTTGATGCAGGAATTTTTCTCCCAGACGTGTTTGCCTCGCGCGACCCCTTCGGTGAGCGTCGATTCATCCGTGGATGTGGTTTTCATGTAGTAGTGGCTGTGCGCCGTCAGTCCCACGAAGATCGCGAAAAAGAAAATAGAACCGCCGTAGAAGACGTTTCGGGCGCCGGTCTTGGTTAGGCGTTCTGCCATCCCCTTCGTCCTTTCATTGGCCGAAGGCGGAGCCCCGGCATCAAATCCCCCGTCGATAGTGCGGCTGGTCAATCCCCTCGCCAGCATCACGGGACTGCATCCTTCTATCGGGCAGAGAAAAGACGTCTTTGCGTTTTGGCAAAGACCGGAGCATTTCCGAGCCAAAAGTGCGAAGCGGTTTTGCGTCGGATAATGCGTAAAAACAAAGACCGGAGCAGTTGTTCAGAGGAGGAGGCGCACTGCGACAGAACGCACCAGCGCCAGTGTGAGCAGAACGGCGGGCCACATCAGCAAGACAGGCTTCAATGCACCTTTGGTGCCGCGCATTTCCATGAAATCCAAAATGACGAACCAGCCTTTTGCAAAGGCAAGAATCAGCACAACAACAATTGCTGTAAGCATGTCGCCGCTGAAACCGGCGATCAGCGCACCACTCATTGCAAGTACCAGCAAAATGAGAAGCGTGCGGTTGAGGGACGTGTGTTCGTCACTTTTCATTTGATAGCCTCACGCAAGATAAAGCACCGGGAACATCACCAGCCAGACGAGATCAATCGCGTGCCAGAGCGTTGTGATGAGCAGAACATTGGAAGCAGACGGTCGCCATGCGACCAGCGCCAGAATGATTGATCCGAACAGAACGTGCATGAGGTGAAAGCCGGTAAGGAGAAAGTAGAGTTCGAAAAACGCCCCCACAGCTTCATCGCCTACGAATTGGATTTCGTGTGAATATTCGACGAGTTTGACGACCACGAAAGCAAGACCGAAAAATGCCGCTCCCAGGAGCGGGCGTCTTACCGCCTTTGCATTATGTCGTTGTCGCACAGCGATTGCGGCCTGCCAGCCGCTTATCAGCAGCACAACGGTGTTGGTTGCAGCCAGACCCGGGCTGAGATGCGCCCGCAACTGTATAACGCCTTCGGAATTGATGATCGACATAACCATGAAGGCGATCAGTAAAATTGCAAAAGTGATAAGCTCGCTCCAGACGAGAATCCAGAGCAGGAGGTTGTCCGCCGGTTCTTCATCTGAAATTGTTGCCGCGAAGGCAGTGTCTTCTGTTCCAAGCATGGATCTTGCCTAGCCCGCTCATCCCCCATCTTCTTTGCGTTGTGACAAAGAAAAATCATGTGCGCGGATGCATCGTTCCTTTTCAACGCAAGGAATGTTTCAATGACGGATGCACAGATCGGACTCATGGTTGCCACGCCCGCAATCATTGGCTTTTCATTGGTTCTCTATCGTATGGGGGCCTTGCAGGGTGCGGGCACGCTTTCAGCAGTTGCAGCATCTATCGTGATCGCTATCGTGCTGTTCTTTGGTCAATAGAGCACTTCCATTCTATGATGAATCATAGGAATTGCTCTATCTGATTGTTTTTATGCATGTCTTTATCCCAAAACCGGTTCCCACTTTTGGGAGACATGCTCTAGTTGCGAACAGGGATTGATCCAGAACAAGGCAGCTCTGTCAGAAAACCATTACGACAGCTCCAGTTAAGACTGAAACGTTGGAACCCCTGTAACTATTTTTTTTGCGCATTATCCTACGCAAAACCGCTTCGCATTTTTTACTGGAAATACGGGAATTCGTTGTCTTGTTTGAGATGCATCAAAGCAGCATCGCATCGTCCAGATTAGAATAGCTCTCATGATGGCGCTGGCTGTCGTCATCATCTTTCGACAGTGACGGCCTTGGAAAACTATAATGTCAATCGAACCTGTTTCGGTAAATCCTGTCATCGACGTGCGCACCATTCCGCCCATCACGCGACATGCGACGATCTTTTCCATGATCGATGCGCTTGAGCCGGGCGATGCGCTGGAGATTGTCAACGATCACGATCCAGTGCCTTTGCATCGCCAGCTCGAAGCCCGCAATCCCGGCGACTTTTCGTGGGTCTATAAAGAGACCGGCCCTATCTGGCGTGTCGAAATTGCACGACGCAAGCTCCATGGTTCAGACCATGAATGCACTTGCGGCAATCACTAACCTTTTTTCATGAAGGGTTGAGATGATCGGTGCCGCGCTTTCCCGCTGGACTTTGTCCTATTTTGCAGCCTCCCTCACCTTCCTCATAATCGGGGTTGGACTGATGGCAGGCGGCTTTGGCTATCCGTTCCACGGAATTCGGGCACCGGAAACTCTCATCCTCGTCCACATCATCGCTATCGGCTGGCTGGCATTGCTAATGAGCGGCGCGCTGCTGCAGTTTGTGCCTGTTCTGGTTGCAAAACCCCTTTGGGGAAGTTCCGCACAGCTGCCAGCACTTTTGTTGTTGCTCACCGGGCTGCTCGGACTGCTTTCAGGCTTCGCAGGAATGGCCGGGCTGCTCGACGATACGATCTGGCTGCTTCCCATATCTGGACTGCTTTTGATCGCAGGCTTTTCGCTGATCGTTCTGATGCTCGGAGTGACCATCTGGAAAGCACGACCTATATCGCTACCTACACGCTTTGTTGTCGTCGGCATCAGCTGCCTGCTGATCGTCGCCTGCCTCGGGGGGCTTTATACTTTCGTCCTTTCAGGCATGACCAATCAGGTGCTGGCCCTTGATATCAGCGGTTCGACCATATCCATCCATGTAGCGCTTGCACTTGGCGGCTGGATGACTTTCACCGCGATGGGCGTAAGCTACCGGTTGCTCACCATGTTCATGCTTTCGCCTGACAGCAACACGAAACGAACCAGACTTTTGTGGTGGTTGGGTTTCGTCGCATTGATAATCCTTGGCCTCAGCATCGCAGTTTTTGCTTTCGGTATCGGTCAGCCAGAGATCGCATTATCCATCGCGCTTATTCCGGGCATCGCTTGCATTATTCTTTATGCTCTCGACGTGCGCGCTATCTATCGGCAGCGCAAACGCAAAGTCATTGAATTAAACAGCACTGCCAGTATTTCCGCGTTTGCTGCATTGCTGATTTCCATGGCACTCGCCCTGACAATGCTCTCAACTGGTATGACCGATCAGATGGTCTCGGCACTCATTTATCTCTTTGTCTTCGGCTGGCTTTCAGGCCTCAGCCTCGCACAGCTTTACAAGATCGTTCCGTTTCTCACCTGGCTCGAATGCTATGGCCCTGTCATGGGCCGCGTGCAGACGCCGCGTGTTCAGGACATGGTGCGCGAGCAGAATGCCCGGCACTGGTTCATCCTTTATTATGGGAGCATCGGGTTTGGCACATTGGCACTGATCTTCAACTATCCAATCATTTTCAGACTGTCATCTGCACTCAGCCTCATCGCCATTCTGGCTTTGAGCATTCACTTTTTCCGCGCCCGGCGACTTCTGGACGTACCGACCAGTTTGCGCCTGCCCAACGGCGTGACCCTACCCAACCTTATCCATGCCGGTACGCCCGTCTTCAGGAGGTCGAAATGACATTATCCATTCAGGAAATCGCTCATCGTGAGCTGGATGTGCGGCCCTTGCTTAAAAGCGGGGTGGAGCCGTTTCAGGCAATCATGGATGCCGCGGAAAATCTGCTGCCCGGCCAAAGCCTTTTGCTCATAACGCCGTTCAAGCCGGTTCCGCTCTTTGCGGTCATGGAACGCAAAGGCTTCCTTGCAGAGCCGCAGCCAATCGGCGAAGGCGACTGGCAAACGCTGTTTTCTCCGTCGCAGGAAACTGTGCCGGAAATACAGCTTTCCAACAATGTGAGTTCACCCGATATCTGGCCCGAACCTTCGCATTATCTCGATTGCTCGGACATGCAGCCACCAGAACCGATGGTTCATATTCTGGCAGAACTCGAACGCATGACAGGCGGTCAGGTCTTGTTCGCTCTGCTGCATCGTGAACCGCTCTTCCTGTTTCCGGAGCTTGAAAGGCGCGGCCATGAATGGGTCGGCAATTTTGATGAAACCGGCAGCGCCTACCGCATCATGATCCGTGTTGGTGAAGCGTGAGGACAAATCCATGCAAAGCGAGAACGATGGCCAACTCGAATATGCCATTCTTGATGCGCTGCGGCTGATACTCGATCCGGAGCTGGGCGTTAATCTGGTTGATCTGGGCATGATCTACCAGATTGAGATCGTGGGCAACGGAACAGTCAATGTGCAGATGACCACGACGACGCCGGGCTGTCCTGCTGCCGGATTTCTCATTGAAGCCGTGCAAACATGCGTGGAAGCCGTTGACGGCGTCTCACGTGCCAATATTGAGCTGACATATGAACCTCCCTGGATACCGGAGATGGCACTGCCGGAAGTTCAGTCTCGCTTCACGGGTCTCTCTTTATAATAAACATCGGCTCCGACCGCTTCACGAAAACCAGCGATTGAAATTTATCAATCGCTGGTTTTACTTCTGACAACACGCGTCGGCTGTAATCGTCCTTTGTGCTATCGCAAATAAGCGCTCGCGAATTTGGTGGACTACATTCAACACATTGTAAATAAACGATAATTATTTTATCGATTTATGATCTATGTTGATTGTGGTCAAGGAAGGAACCTGCCCGATCTCCTATACATACAACGACAGAGCAAAGAGCGCTCGGTCCTATCGTATAGGAGAGAATCGATGGCAGACCAGATGCAGATCAACCGCCGCACAATACTTGCAGGAGCAGCACTCGCGGGTGCGCTTGCGCCGGTGTTCGCAACAACATCCGCCTGGGGTAACGGCGCGATCCGGAAGGCCAGTGCAGCGGAAATTGCAGCACTTCCCCGGCAGAAAGTGGAGCTGGTGGACCCGCCATTCGTCCACGCTCACAGCCAGGTCGCAGAGGGTGGGCCGAAGGTTATCGAGTTTACGATGGTGATCGAGGAAAAGAAGATCGTCATCGATGATGCGGGGACTGAAGTTCATGCCATGGCTTTCAATGGCACGGTTCCCGGCCCGCTGATGGTGGTGCATCAGGACGACTATGTTGAGCTGACGCTCATCAATCCTGAAACCAACACGCTCATGCACAATATCGATTTCCATGCGGCAACCGGTGCATTGGGTGGCGGTGGGCTCACCGAGATCAACCCCGGTGAAAAGACGATCCTGCGTTTCAAGGCAACCAAGCCCGGCGTCTTCGTTTATCACTGCGCACCTCCCGGAATGGTGCCTTGGCACGTTGTCTCGGGCATGAATGGGGCGATCATGGTGTTGCCACGCGATGGACTGCACGACGGCAAGGGCAACAAGCTCTCTTACGACAAGGTTTATTACGTCGGTGAGCAGGACTTCTATGTGCCTCGCGATGAGGCCGGTCAGTATAAGAAATACGACGCACCGGGCGATTCCTACGAGGACACCGTAAAGGTGATGCGTACCCTGACCCCGACACATGTTGTCTTTAACGGTGCTGTGGGTGCATTGACCGGCGACAAGGCAATGACCGCCAAGGTTGGCGAGAAGGTGCTGATCGTTCACTCGCAGGCCAATCGCGATACCAGACCGCATCTTATCGGCGGGCATGGCGACTATGTCTGGTCAACCGGCAAGTTCAACACGCCGCCAGATCTCGATCAGGAAACATGGTTCATTCCGGGCGGTGCAGCCGCAGCAGCCTTCTACACGTTCCAGCAACCGGGCATCTATGCCTATGTGAACCACAATCTGATCGAAGCCTTTGAACTGGGTGCGGCTGCGCACTTCAAAGTCACCGGCGAATGGAATGACGATCTGATGACCTCGGTTCTGGCACCGTCGGGCATGTAACAAAGCGATCGCGCCTTCCCCAAGCGGAAGGCGCGATCTCCCGAACTGAACCTTCTTTGGTGATTATCGAATGAGGAAAGGCTCGGGGCCGTATCTGTAAAAGGACACGGCTCCCTGATACCGAATGACCAAAGGTAACAAGAAAAAGCACCTGCGCGATTTGGCCGTAGCTGTGCCCGCCGTTCTGCTGGCAGTGGTGGCTGGTCTGTTTGTAGTCGATGCTGCAGGGCGAGTGGACCGCACGTCTCAGGATACAAAATTTGAGCGCCCACAGACTGTTATCGTCGCTCCACGCAGCATGACCTATCGCGCCGATGGTGACTTTCAGAAAAACAACTATCCGGTGGATGCGCCACTGACGACGCGTAAACTCGCGCGGTCTTTTGAGATCATGAAATATCAGGTCAGCGCATCCGATTATGAGCGCTGCATTGCCGATGGCGGTTGCCAGCCAGCTGAGGCGCTGCCGCATAATCGAGACGGATTAAGCGCGGACGCACCAATTGTCGGTGTGAGCTATGATGACGCCGAAAACTATGCAAAATGGCTGTCGCAAAAGACCGGTGAAGTCTGGCATCTGCCAACCGACGAGCAATGGGCTTTTGCTGCCGGTTCCCGCTTTACCGATAACGCACTCGGCATTGAGGACAATGATGCTGCCAATCCTGCTTTAAGATGGCTCAAAGACTATGAACAGCAAAGCGCGCGCAAGCTCGAACGCAGCCCTGAAGTCCGTTCTGCGGGGGCATTTGGTGAAAACGAACTTGGCATTGCGGATGTTGCCGGCAATGTGTGGGAATGGACGCAGACCTGCCATCGCCGTGTGAATATCGACGCCTATGGCAAGGTCGTTGCGGAAACACCTGTCTGCGGTGTCTACGTGGTCAATGGTAAGCATCGCGCCGCCATGAGCTCTTTCATCCGCAACCCCAAGACAGGCGGCTGCAGCGTGGGTGTACCGCCCGACAATCTGGGCTTTCGTCTGGTTCGTGACGGTCGCTGGTATGCCGTCGTTCTGAAACGGCTGAAAGAATTCTCAATATGATGGTTTATGCCTGAATGCCCTATTTTATGCCCCCGAGACTATCCCTTCTTCCTCTTGCTGTGCTAAAGCGACGATGGGGATTTTTAGTAGGGGATGCGTGATGGCCACGATAGATCGCGGGCTTGTCAGAAAACTATCGTTATTCGCTAAAATGAGCGATGACGAGCTGGACAAGCTTGTATCTTACGCCTCAACGCGGCGTGTCATTGCTGGCGAAACCATTTTTGAGCAGGGCGACGATGCCGTCCTGTTCTTTTTGCTGCTTCACGGTCGCCTCAAGGTCAATCAGGTAACACCGGACGGACAGCAGATCATTGTTCGCATGGTTCATCCCGGCGATCTGTTCGGCTTCGCTAAGGCTTTGCAACGCAGCGACTATCCCGGCACTGCAATGGCCGTTGCCGAAAGCATTGTTCTGGCCTGGCCGACGGAGCTTTGGGACTATTTCGTTGAGCAGAATCCCGGCCTCGCCATGAATGCGATCCAGACCATCGGCAAGCGGCTTGAAGAAGCGCACACCCGCATTCGCGAAATGTCGACCGAGGAAGTTGAACGCCGCGTTGCACATGCTGTTCTCCGTCTTGCCCGGCAAGCGGGTAAGAAGGAAGACGACGGCATCCGCATCGATTTTCCGATCACCCGTCAGGACATTGCCGAAATGACCGGAACAACCCTTCACACGGTTTCGCGTATTCTCAGCAGCTGGGAGACAAAAGGGTTCGTTCGCGGCGGACGTCAAAAACTCACGGTTATCAATATGTCCGGCATCAAACGGCTTGCGGACGGCGATTCTTAAGGCACGATGTCCGTTTTGGCTGTTCGTATGCTTTGTTCTTCAGGCTTCATAAAAAACGCCCTGTCGCCACCGACTTCAAACATCAAGCTCCGTTCAATCGCCGCAACGTAATCCGGCGATGACGCAATCTTTGCGATTACGTTCCCACCTCTCCCGGAAAATTCATTTTGTACGGCAATTATATTGATGGTCGCTGCGCCCGGTCGGATAGTATCAACGATGTCCCCAGCCGATATGTTGACTATTCTTCTGTTAGAGCCCCAGGAAGCAGCTTTCAGCTCGGCTAAAGCCGCATCTATCGAAAGCGAAAGCGACCTTCTTTCACGAAGGAGGTCAGTTTCAGAACGATCATAACCATAAATAGCAATTGTTCTGGCGGCTGCATCGGCATCCGCTTCACTGCAAATTTGCGACCATGGCAAAACCACCTCTTCCCTTTGCACCTCAGACCATTCGCGATAGGTGACTGCCACACACTGGTTCGGACCGCTGGACATGACATTGTGCAAGGAACGCAATGCCGTAACATGTCCAGCACGCACCATCTGCACAGTGTCAGAATCCGGCAGGGATGATCGATCGACGGCAAAGACAATTGCAGCATCGACACGATCCGAGTGCCCCGACTGATCTGCCACGGCCCGTCCACTCCAAAACAATAACGATCCAAGCAGCATTGCAGCACCTGAGATCAGAACTTTACGAAACATGGTTGCCGCCCCAATCACCATCACCGACGACCCGTCAGCGGATTGAGCGGGACCATAATCTCCTGATGCGACTGCTAAAATACGGCATGTGCCGTAT
>RCUT01001044.1_pt1 | contig 13572 bp, 8 predicted proteins | sample 2166171 | NCBI WGS metagenome assembly RCUT01 (sample SAMN09932757, study PRJNA488358) | compost metagenome | isolation source: compost soil in 4-hydroxybenzoic | place: Germany: Experimental Botanical Garden
GTATTAAATACTGCAAACAATCGTGCACGTACTCCACAGGTTTGGAAAGATATTGTTAGTAAAATACAGGACGTGGCTATGAAGAACAGATTGAAAATACCTGTCCTGTACGGTGTTGATGCTATCCATGGAACCACCTACACAGTAGGTGCAACAATGTTTCCACAACAAATAGCACAGGCTGCAAGCCGTAATAGAGAATTGGTTCGTAGAGGAGCTGAGATTACTGCCTATGAAACCCGTGCAAGTTCAATTCCTTGGACATTTTCTCCTGTGTTGGATTTAGGAGCAGATCCTCGTTTTCCTCGTCAATGGGAAGGCTTTGGAGAAGATCCTTATATAGGTTCAGAGATGGGTGTTCAAATGGTTAAAGGATATGAAGGACAAGATAATACAGTAGGCGACTATGACAAAGTAGCCTCATGTATGAAACACTTTTTAGGTTACGGGGCACCAACTTCCGGAAAAGACCGTACGCCGGCATTTATTCCTGATGATGTATTGCGTGAGTATCACCTGCCTGCTTTTAAAGCAGCAATTGAAGCAGGTTCTCATAGTATCATGATCAACTCAGGCATTATTAATAATATTCCTGTCCATTCAAACTATAACCTTCTTACTAAACTATTAAAAGAAGAATTAGGTTTTAAAGGCTTGGTAGTAACCGATTGGGGAGATATCGAAAATCTGCATCGTCGTGATCATATTGCAAAAGATGATAAAGAGGCTATTATGCTTGCAATTAATGCAGGTATCGATATGTCGATGATCCCTTATCAATACGAAACTTTTTGCAATGGTTTGGTAGAATTGGTGAAAGAAGGAAAAGTAAAGCAAGAGCGTATTGATGATGCTGTGCGTCGCATTTTAAAAGTGAAATATGCCCTAAATCTTTTTGATAAGCCGGTTACGGATAGTAAAGATTATCCAAAGTTTGGAAGCAAAGAGTTTGAAGCTGCTTCTTATCAGATGGCTTCAGAGGCAATTACTTTATTGAAAAATGAAGGCAATGTCCTTCCTTTATCAAAACAAACCAAAGTATTAGTAACAGGTCCTAATGCTAACTCAATGCGTACATTAAATGGCGGTTGGACCTATTCATGGCAAGGGGAAAAGGTAGAAGAATTTGCTTCAAAATACAATACCATTTTAGAGGCGGTTCAGACTAAGATTGGAGCTGCTAATGTGAACTACGTTCCGGGTGTTAGTTATAAAATGGACGGAAAGTATTATGAAGAAGCTGCAGATAAAATGGATGAAGCAGCAGAAGCAGCTAAAAATGCAGATGTGGTAATCTTATGTCTGGGTGAAAATTCATATACAGAAAAACCTGGCGACTTGCAGGATCTAAATATCTCGGATTTGCAGATTGAGTTAGCGAAGAAAGTAGCTGCAGCAGGTAAGCCGGTAATTTTAGTATTAAATGAAGGTCGTCCTCGTTTGATCAGCCGTTTTGAGCCTTTAATGAAAGCAGTTCTGCAGACTTATTTGCCGGGCAATTTCGGTGGCGATGCATTAGCTTCAATCTTGTTTGGAGACGTGAATCCATCGGGTAAACTGCCATATACCTATCCGCGTTATGCAAACGCTACCATTCCTTATTTTCATAAACTTTCTGAAGAGCAAACAAAAGCTGAAGGTGTTTATAATTACGAAGCTGATTTTAACCCTCAATATCAATTTGGTTTTGGCTTGAGCTACACTACATTCAACTATGCAAATCTTAAGTTGAATAAGACCGCAATTACAAATTCAGATGAATTGCAGGTGAGCATCGATGTAACTAATACAGGATCACGTGAAGGCAAAGAAGTAGTTCAGCTATTTACATCCGATTTATTTGCTAGCACAACGCCGGATGTAAAACGTTTGCGTCGGTTTGAAAAGCTCAGTCTGAAACCCGGTGAAACAAAAACGATAACATTCACTCTTACCGTTAAGGATTTAGCATTTGTAAATCATGAAGGTGTCTGGACCACTGAAGACGGCGACTTCGATTTAATGATCGGAGATCAGAAGGTTAAATTTAATGTTATAAACGGTAATAAATTATAATAGTTAGTAGGAGACGATTTTTGTATTGTCCCCTTTTTTAGTGATTTGCCGTAAATAGCTGCTATAAAATGCAAACTAATCTACTTGTAATATGACTAATTCATTAATCTTAAAGATTTGCCTTATCTGTTTGATAATAGTAAATGGTAGTTGTTCATCTAATCATAATCCTCAACCCAAAGAGCGAAAACTTATTTGGAGTGATGAGTTTAATTATAGCGGTCTGCCTGATGCAACAAAATGGAGCTATGATATAGGTGATACTGATGGATGGGGAAACAATGAACTCGAGTATTATACCCATGCTGATACATCAAATGCTGTTGTTAGAAATGGCTATTTGTATATAACTGCCAGAAAACAGAAAAAAGAAACGCGTGATTATACTTCAGCACGATTAATAACCAAAGGGAAAGGGGATTGGCTATACGGAAGAATTGAAGTAAAAGCGAAACTTCCTGAAGGTCGCGGATTGTGGCCGGCTATATGGATGCTATCTACTGATTGGAAATATGGAGGATGGCCAGAAAGTGGTGAAATAGATATAATGGAAAATGTAGGATATAACCCTGATTCAGTGTTTGCTAGCACGCATACCAAAAAGTTCAATCACATTTTAGGCACCCAAACAACAAAAGGAATTGAGGTAAAAAACCTATATCGTGATTTTCATGTCTATGCGATTGAATGGAATGAAAAACAGATAGATTTTTATATCGATGCAACCAAATACCTCACATTCAAAAATACAGGTAAAGGTTGGGAAGAATGGCCCTTTGATAAACGTTTTCACCTGTTGCTCAATATTGCCGTTGGCGGAAATTGGGGTGGTAAATATGGTGTCGATGATAGCATCTTTCCTCAATCGATGTTAGTAGATTATGTACGTGTATATCAATAGATTGAATTATGAAATGTTTAGTTAGGCTGTGTTTGCTATGGTTGGTGTTAGTTCAACCGCATTTTGTAGCAGCACAGAAAAAAACAATAGATCAACGAGTTGATTCCCTCTTGCAATTAATGACATTGGAAGAAAAGGTGGGACAAATGAATCAATATTCGGGACCATGGGCTCATACAGGGCCAATAACTGAAGACGGCAATATTCTACAGCAAGTACAAGAAGGTAAACTTGGATCTATGCTGAATATTAACGGTGTGGCTCATACCAAAGAACTACAGACGTTAGCCCTAAAATCGCGTTTGAAAATCCCACTCTTATTTGGTCAGGATGTAATTCATGGTTACCGCACAACATTTCCAATTCCATTAGGAGAGGCCGCAAGTTGGGATTTAGAAGCGATGGAACAATCGGCTCGTGTTGCAGCAACAGAGGCTGCTGCGAGTGGCATTCACTGGACATTTGCTCCTATGGTAGACATTTCACGCGACCCGCGCTGGGGACGTGTAATGGAGGGAGCCGGAGAAGATCCTTATTTAGGTTCATTGATAGCGAAGGCAAGAGTGAAAGGTTTCCAGGGAAACAAATTAGGTGACATAAATTCAGTAATGGCATGTGCAAAACACTTTGCCGCATACGGTGCTGCAATAGGCGGACGCGATTATAATTCAGTGGATATGAGCGACCGTACCCTTTGGGAAATCTACTTGCCTCCATTTAAGGCAGCCGCAGAAGCTGGAGTAGCAACATTTATGAACAGCTTTAATGACCTCAATGGCGTTCCTGCTTCTGCAAGCAGCTATTTGCAAAGGGATATCCTGAAAGGTAAATGGAACTTCACCGGTTTCGTTGTAAGCGACTGGGGTTCTATTGGTGAAATGATTAAGCATGGTTACGTAAAGGATTGTTATGAAGCATCACAAGCTGCAGTAATGGCTGGAAGTGACATGGATATGGAAAGCCGTTGTTATACCCAGAACCTTGTTCACTTAGTAAAAGAAGGGAAAGTACCTGAAACAGTAATAGACGATGCTGTAAGAAGGATATTGAGGAAAAAGTTTGAGTTGGGTTTATTTGAAGATCCGTTCAGGTTTTGTGATGTAAAACGTGAGCAACAGGCGCTTAATAATCCCAAACACAAAGCAATTGCAAGAGATGTGGCTAAGAAAAGTGTTGTATTACTTAAAAATAACAACAACGTCTTGCCTCTTTCCAAGCAAGCAAAAACCATTGCCATTATTGGTCCTTTAGCAAAATCAGAGCGTGATATGCTTGGTTTTTGGGCAGTGGATTGGCCTGATAGCTCCTATATTGTTTCGCAGTTTGAAGGTATACAACAGAAGTTGGGTAACAATTCAAAATTGTTATATGCAATGGGTTGCAATATCGAAGATAATTCTACTTCAGGATTTGCGGAAGCCATTGAAGTAGCACAAAAAGCTGATGTAGTACTATTAAGTGTTGGTGAAAGACGTGATATGAGCGGTGAAGCAAAAAGTCGCTCAACTATTCATTTGCCGGGTGTTCAGGAAGAATTGATAAAAGCGATTAAAGCAACGGGAAAACCGGTGGTGGTGTTGATCAATGCGGGAAGACCATTAATCTTTAACTGGACAGCTGATAATGCAGATGCCATTGTTTACACCTGGTGGTTGGGCAGTGAGGCAGGAAATGCAATTGCTGATGTATTATTTGGTGATTATAATCCTGCCGGTAAATTACCGATGACGTTTCCTCGCTCTGAAGGCCAACTCCCTATTTATTATAATTTCCTGAATACGGGAAGACCTGCTGAAAATGATAAGGACCGGTTTTATCGGTCAGCCTATAATGATCTTTCCATCTATCCTAAATATGCTTTTGGCTATGGTTTAAGTTATACCAACTTTAAGTATGATAATCTTAAACTGAGCGCTGAAACAATGAACATGGATGGGAAAATAACGCTTTCTTTTTCTGTTACCAATACTGGTAACTATACTGGAGAAGAGGTGGTGCAACTTTATCTGCGTGATGAGTTTGCTTCATTGGTTAGGCCTGTAAAAGAGCTGAAAGATTTTAAAAAAATCCTTTTAAAGCCTGGGGAAACTAAAGAAATAAACTTTGTGATTGATAAAGAAAAGCTGTCATTCTATAATCAGAAACTTGAATGGGTGGCAGAACCGGGAACATTTCAGGTGATGATTGGCAGTGCATCGGACGATATACGCCTGAAATCAAAAATTGAGTTAAGGTAATTTGACATTTCCGGAATGATATAAAACTAAACTAACTGAAGTCTAACCATACTTTATAAAACCTGACATATGAAAAAGATATTCTTTGTGGTGTTTGCATTGATATGTTGGAGTTGCTCCAAAAAATCAGTAAGCACAACCGACAGTGATAATACAATAACGCCATTGCCAAGTGATGTGGCATTATGGTTAACAGATCCTGCGAGCGGTATGTTCTTTAAACAACAAAATGTACAATTGGACTTTAGTACTGCCCAGAATTCCAATCCGACGATTAAAGTGGATGAACAGCAAAGCTTTCAAACCATTGACGGCTTTGGTTATACGCTGACAGGCGGCAGTGCCTATCATATTCATACGATGGATGCTGCAAGTCGTTCTGCTTTGTTAAAAGAGTTGTTTGCAACCGATGGGAGCAATATTGGAGTAAGTTATTTGCGTGTCAGTATCGGAGCTTCTGATCTGGATGCACAAACTTTTTCCTACAATGATTTGCCTGCGGGACAAACGGATGTGAATATGGATAAGTTCACTATCGCTCCAGATAAGACTCATCTTATTCCGGTATTAAAAGAGATTTTGGCGATAAATCCGTCTATCAAAATTTTGGGCTCGCCATGGTCTCCACCAACCTGGATGAAAACCAATAACAGTACGATCGGTGGAAGTCTGAAACCTGAATACTATGATGCTTATGCGAAATACTTTGTTAAATATATTCAAAGTATGAAGGCTGAAGGGATTACTATTAATGCGATCACCATTCAAAATGAGCCATTACATCCGGGTAATAATCCAAGTTTATTAATGCTTCCTGAAGAACAAGCAGCTTTTATTAAGCAAAGTCTTGGTCCGTTATTTAAAAAAGAAGGCATTACAACTAAAATCATTATCTACGACCATAACTTGGATAAACCAGATTATCCGATTAATATCTTAAATGATGCAGATGCTAAGAGTTATGTTGATGGCTCTGCATTCCACCTTTATGCTGGCTCTGTAGAGGCTTTGGATCAAGTACACAAAGCGCATCCAGATAAAAATCTTTATTTCACAGAGCAATGGGTGGGAGCACCTGGTAATATGAAGGAAGACTTGAAATGGCATATTAAGAATGTGATCATAGGTACCATGCGCAATTGGAGTAAGATAGCTTTAGAATGGAATTTAGCGGCTGATGCAAAGCAAGAACCACATACTCCAGGCGGTTGTACAGAGTGCCTTGGGGCCCTTACGATCAATAGTGGAAGTATAACCCGTAATCCGGCATACTACATTATTGCTCATGCATCTAAATTTGTACGCCCGGGGTCAACAAGGATAATGTCTGATATGGCCCAAAATCTTCCGAATGTTGCATTCAAAACTCCTGATGGTAAAAAAGTCTTGATTGTATTAAACGAGGGAAATTCTTCTCAAACCTTTAACATCAAACAAGGAGATAAACTTGTTACTACCACCCTAAATGCAGGAGCGGTAGGTACTTATGTTTGGTAGTTGAATATTCCATTCTGGTAGCTGGAAGGGTTTATTTAAATGGCAATGCAGCAGTATTAGCTTTAATTGATTTATATCTGGTAAATTGTGCATAGTGGTTCATGTGGTCAGATGCACAATTTATCTCCAGTTGAAAAAAAACATAACTTGAAACTTAGTAGTTTTACTTAGATGCATAAATCAGTATCACTATCGATAAAACTCCTGAGGTGTTTTTTAAATTTGAATTAATTCACAGGCACACTATTGTATTGAACAGACTAAACCTTAATGAAAAAAGCATTTAAAATCATAGGCTGGGTTATCGGCATTTTTCTCATAGGCGCTGGAACCATTTTCCTTGTTGCTTGGAAATCCCCGGCATTTTACAAGGTACAAAAGCGATCTCCCTTAGAACAAGCGTATGTAACATTTATCCGATATTCAGGAGAACACCCAAGACCTTATATAATTGAAACCCAAGGTGCCATCATATTTGGGGCTGAACACACGAGAAATCCACAACACCGTGAGATTAAAATGATTGAAGAAAAGTGGAAAACATTAAAGCCTTCAATTGCTTTGGTAGAAGGACGGTTAGGCTTTTTATTGCCCGGTCTTATGGACCCTGTAGCGAATTTGGGTGAAGGTGGAAAAGTGAAACAGTTAGCAGAAAAGGATGATATTCCGATCTACAATTGGGATTTGTCAAAAGAGGAATTAGCTATTCAACTTAAATCGAAATTTAGCAATGAACAAATTGCACTTGCTCAAATATTACAACCCTATTTTTCACAGCTCAGATTTGGGAAACCATCTTCCGAGGCAGATTTTTTGCAGCCTTTTTTCAAGCGGGCAGCCATTGTTGGATTGGAAGATTCAATAAAAAGTGTGCAGGATATTGATAAGGTATGGAAAAAATACTTTTCTACAATTGACTGGCGTAATGTATCCGATGAAACTACTCTTCCAGGTTACTTAAATGATATGTTAGCAGTAACCAACGACTTGCGTAATCAGCAATTGATATCTGTTGTTAATGAACTTGTTTCAAAGGGAGAAAGAGTATTTCTAATTTGCGGATCAAGTCACGCTTATTGCGTGGGGCCCGCTTTTAAAGCCGATAAGTAATAAATAGTCCACAATATCTCAGTCATTCTACAGTAAGACTTGGAATCGTGGCGTTTATTTTCAATAACCATTCATTGGTAAAACTATAATAACAAAAACGGTTGCTCACACAATGAGCAACCGTTTTTTATTTGTAAGTATTTATAATTACTTAGCTAATTTAGCTTTTAAGTTCTCATCAATAGCAGCTAAGAAATCCTCAGTATACAAGTACTGATCAGAAGTTACATTATTGCCATAGATACAAACAGCTAAATCTTTAGTCATTTTACCTGATTCTACAGTTTCCACACAAACTTTTTCTAAAGTTTGGCAGAAATCAACTAAAGCTTGGTTGCCATCTAATTTACCACGGAACTCTAAACCACGAGTCCATGCGAAAATTGATGCGATTGGGTTAGTTGAAGTACGTTTACCTTTTTGGTGTTCGCGGTAGTGACGTGTTACAGTACCGTGAGCAGCTTCAGCTTCCATTGTTTTTCCATCCGGAGTTACCAAAGTAGAAGTCATTAAACCTAATGAACCAAAACCTTGAGCAACAGTATCCGACTGAACGTCGCCATCGTAGTTTTTACAAGCCCAAACAAAGTTACCATTCCATTTTAATGCAGAAGCAACCATGTCGTCAATTAGGCGGTGCTCATAAGTAATGCCTAATTCGTCCATTTTAGCTTTGTATTCGTTTTGGTAGATTTCTTCGAAGATATCTTTAAAACGACCATCATATTTTTTCAAGATGGTGTTTTTAGTCGATAAGTATAAAGGCCATTTTTTCATAATTGCCTGGTTAAAGCAAGAATGAGCAAAACCACGGATCGACTCATCAGTGTTGTACATTGCTAAAGCAACACCATCACCTTTATAGTTATAAACTTCGTGCTCAATAACTTCACCGTTTTCACCTTCAAACTTGATGGTTAATTTACCTTTTCCTTTAGTTACGAAATCGGTAGCGCGGTATTGATCACCAAAAGCATGACGACCAACACAAATAGGAGCGGTCCAATTTGGAACCAAACGAGGAACATTTGAACAAACGATTGGCTCACGGAAAACAGTACCGTCCAAAATATTACGGATAGTACCATTAGGTGATTTCCACATTTGTTTTAATTTGAACTCCTCAACACGTTGCTCATCAGGAGTGATAGTAGCACATTTGATACCTACGTTATATTTTTTGATAGCCTCAGCAGCATCAACAGTAACCTGGTCATTAGTAGCATCGCGGTGCTCAATACCAAGGTCATAGTATTTAATATCAAGGTCCAGGTAAGTAAGGATTAATTTGTCCTTGATGAATTTCCAGATAATGCGGGTCATTTCATCGCCGTCCAGTTCCACAACCGGGTTGGCAACTTTAATTTTTTCTATCGACATAATACTTATTTTATGAAGTTTTTCAATTCGAGCCCAAATTTATAAAAATGTGTGGATGTGAGGGCTTGAAAATCTGACAATTTGAAAATTATATCAGAAAAAATAGAAATGGTCATTGTTAATGAAAAACATATCGAACCACAAACTGATTTCTATCGATATATTTGCCTTACTTATTAAGAACTACATACTCGTATGATTAACCTCGAAACATTTCTTCTTACTTTTCAGTCTGTTTCTCCGGTATTATTATGGCTCATTTTTTTGTTAGAAAACACAATTATTATGATGCTGGCTTTGGTTGTTGGTGAATTAATTATTAATAGAAAATATTTTTTGAGAGGTATACGCACTTATTCCAAACGTGATTGGATTATAGGTGTGTCAACCTGCTGCATCAATACCGCAATAACTTACCTTGGCTTTTGGTTGTGGAAACACCAGTATATCGACATTAAATTTGATTGGAATGGCTTGGTGCTAATTGATTTCCTACTTATGTTTTTTGTTATGGACCTGCTAATGTTTTTGTTTCATTACGGAATTCATAAAACCGGCGTTTATAAAAAGATTCATGAGCTTCATCATACCGCTATTGATCCAAAACCTATAGACTTGTTCGTTCTTCATCCTGCAGAAACAATAGGGTTTGGGACTTTATGGTTAATGGTACTTTATGTTTTTGAGTTAAACATTTATGCCATCATTTTTTATCTTATGCTAAATGTGTTGTTTGGGATCATTGGGCATCTGGGGTTTGAGCCCTTTAAAAAGGGTAATGTCATATTTAAATGGTTAGGAACCTCTACGTTTCATCACCATCATCATCAACATATAGATTGTAATTTTGGATTTTATACTACAATTTGGGATCAATTATTTGGAACATTAAAAAAATAAGCACAAAATTTATAGTACCTGTTTAAGGTTATTTCGTCTTACTAGTATTTCATTATTCTTATTTTATGAAACTAAAACCACTCTTTATTTATTTTCTACTAACGATCACTACGCTGTCGTCAGTTTTTGCTCAACAATCAAAAACTAATGATCGCTATCCGATTATTCCAAAACCGCAGAATCTTATTCCTCGAAAAGGTGAATTTGTGATCAATGCACAAACCCAGATCGTTCTAAATAATGACGATGAGCAACTGAAAACGGCGGTTGGATTCTTTACAGACCTTATTGAACCATCTACCGGTTTTAAGTTAGGTTATACATCAAATAAAGACAAGAATGTGATTGTATTTACGCTTGATCCGGGAATGAAAAATGAAGAAGAGTACAGAATTGCTGTATCTTCAAAAATTATTGATGTAAGATCGAAAACGGCAGCAGGTGCTTTTAGGGCAATCCAAACGCTAAGACAGTTATTGCCAGCTGCTGTTGAACAAAAACAGGTGACTTCAGCCGTTAAGTGGAGTATACCTGCGGTTGTTATATCAGATAATCCACGTTTTGATTATCGCGGATTGCATTTGGATGTTTGCCGCCATTTCTTTCCAACAGAGTTCATTAAGAAATATATTGATCTATTGGCATTGTTTAAGTTTAATACTTTCCATTGGCATTTAACTGAAGATCAGGGTTGGAGAATCGAGATTAAAAAATATCCTAAACTGACAACTGTTGGACAATGGCGCCCTGAAACAGCTGTTGGTCGTACCACCACTGATACTCCGATAATGGATCGTAAATATGACGGACAACCTTATCAGGGTTTTTATACTCAGGATGAGATTCGTGAAGTGGTAAAATATGCACAAGACAGATTTATTACGATTATTCCTGAAATTGAAATGCCAGGCCATGCATTGGCAGCATTAACTGCATATCCTGAATTGGGATGTACTAAAGGACCTTATGAAGTAGCCAAACATTGGGGAGTATTTAACGATGTATTTTGTGTGCAGGATACCACATTTACATTCTTACAAAATGTACTGACTGAAGTTATTGATCTGTTCCCAGGTAAATACATCCATATTGGCGGTGATGAATGTCCTAAAGTTCGGTGGGAGCATTGTGCACATTGTCAGGCCTTCATGAAAGAAAATAACATTAAAGATGAGCATGCATTGCAAAGCTATTTCATTCAACGAATTGAGAAATTCCTCAACGCTAAAGGTCGTCAGATAATTGGTTGGGATGAGATTCTGGAGGGTGGTTTAGCTCCAAATGCAACAGTTATGTCATGGAGAGGAATAGAAGGAGGCATTGCAGCGGCTAAAGAAAAACATGATGTGATCATGACACCTAGTCCATATTGTTATTTCGATCATTATCAGGCTGATCGTGAAAAAGAGCCTCTTGCTATTGGCGGCTTTACAACAGTTGAGAAAATTTACGGATATGAGCCTGTTCCTGAAGCATTGACACGTGAAGAAGCCAAATACATTAAAGGCGCACAAGCAAACCTTTGGTCAGAATATATTGGAACTACAGAACATGTTGAATATATGGTGTTTCCTCGTGCATTGGCTTTAGCTGAGGTTAACTGGACTAAGAAGGAAAGTAAAAATTACAACGACTTCGTTGAGCGTTTTCAGAAACAAGCAAAACGATTAGATGTGCTTAATGTGAATTATGCAAAGCATATACTAAAAACGACAAGCACAACAACGGCCAAGTAAAAATTAAATGATTCTGTATTAAATGAAAGGGGTTAGCATTCGCTACCCCCTTTTTATTTGACAAAGCTTAGCACGCCAGGTATTAAATTCTTTGTTAAATTGTTCATTAGCACAAACTCGGCCTTATAATACAGTTTTGGAGACTGAAAAAGTAAGTCTCGCGGAAAGCGACGAAAGAAAATAAAGCACCCAATTATGCTAAGACGCTGTGTTTTGATCTTGCTGTTAATAACTAAGTTTTTGATCTTTTATTTGTGATATAAATCACCTTTTTAGCATGATTAATATCATAGAAATGTCAATTTTTCATGTTTAAAATTGTAATGTCATAAAAGTTGATATTACATGTTAAAACTCTTCCGCTTTTTATTACCACCCAGGCAATGGGTTCCATTCGTGATTGTAGCGCTTGGAATTGGAATAGGGTTATTCACCTACCTTCTATACGTATCTAACGCTGTTTCGTACCTTTCTGACGATCCTAAAACGTGTGTCAATTGCCACGTAATGACACCTTTTTATGCTACATGGCAACATAGTTCGCATGCAAGGGTAGCAAGTTGTAATGATTGTCACGTTCCGCACAATAATGTATTTAACAAATATTTCTTCAAAGCAAAGGATGGCTTATACCATGCTACAGTTTTTACCTGGAGGGCAGAGCCTCAGGTAATTCATATAAAAGAAGCCGGAACTGATGTGGTTCAAAAGAATTGCCAGCGTTGTCACAGTGATTTAAATGCAGCTGTGAAAACAACCGGAGTTACACTGGAAAAACGTGAACATGGAGAAGGCAAGTTGTGCTGGGATTGCCATAGGGAAGTTCCTCACGGCCGCGTAAATAGTCTTTCAGCGGCTCCTAATGCAAGGGTGCCGGTGCCGGAATCACCAATACCGGATTGGTTGAAGAAACAAACTGAAGAAAACAAAGACAAAAACACTAAATAATTATATCGAACGTCTGAACTTATTAATCTGAATTATATGACACCGCTTAAAGAAACTATTAAACGTAAACCATGGCTGGGATGGGTGATGTTTGGCTTAACCATGTTAGTCGTGTTTATGTTAGGATTACTCGTAAACAGTGTAATGGAGCGCCGCACCGAAGCGCTTTTTATTAACAAAGCAATGACTGACGTAAAACCGTTTGAATCAAAAAATGAAGTATGGGGAGAAAATTATCCGCGCGAGTTTCAAACGTATTACCAAACAGCCGATACTACTTTTTCAAGCCAGTATGGTGGTGGAAAAATGCGAGATATGCTGGCTGATGATCCCCGTATGGTGGTTCTTTGGGCAGGTTATGCATTTGCCAAGGACTATACCCAGGGAAGAGGCCACTATTATGCAATTGAAGATATTCACAACACACTTCGTACGGGTTCACCAAAAGGGCCTCAGGATGGTCCTCAACCATCGAGTTGTTGGGTTTGTAAATCTCCTGATGTACCTCGTATGATGGACAAGCTTGGAGTGGATGAGTTTTACAAGAAAACCTGGGCAAGTTTAGGATCGGAAATAGTTAATCCTATTGGCTGTGCAGATTGTCATGATTCTAAAACGATGAATCTGAAAATTACTCGTCCTGCATTAATTGAGGCCTTTAAAGAACAAGGAAAAGATATCACCAAAGCAACACATAATGAAATGCGTTCACTGGTTTGTGCACAGTGCCACGTTGAGTATTATTTTGATAAAAAATCAGTGGAAGGTGCAGCTCGCGTAAAATTCCCATGGAAGAATGGCTTTACAG
>RCUT01001048.1_pt1 | contig 13537 bp, 10 predicted proteins | sample 2166171 | NCBI WGS metagenome assembly RCUT01 (sample SAMN09932757, study PRJNA488358) | compost metagenome | isolation source: compost soil in 4-hydroxybenzoic | place: Germany: Experimental Botanical Garden
ATCTTCACGCAGAAATACATCACCCAGATGAGTTTCGGCGGGATCAAAGGATAATTGCCATGGCCAGGATCACCCTTAACAAAGTCACCAAAAGCTGGGGCGACACCCGGGTTCTGCAACCGATGACATTGTCCATCGAAGATGGCGAATTTGTCGCCGTTCTCGGCCCGTCCGGATGCGGAAAATCGACCACGCTTTTCCTGCTGGCCGGGCTTTATGCCCCGACCGGCGGCGAGATCGCCTTTGACGGTCACAACGTCAACCGCATCGACGCGCGCGACCGTAATGTCGGCATCGTTTTCCAGTCCTATGCGCTTTATCCCAATCTGACGGTGCGGGAGAACATCGCCTTTCCGCTACGCTTCAAGAATGTTCCGCGCGATGAGGCGGCGCGGCGGGTGGAAGAGGCGGCAGGCCTCGTCCAGATCACCGCCCTGCTGGACCGGCGGCCGTCGCAGCTTTCCGGCGGCCAGCAGCAACGCGTGGCGCTCGCCCGGGCGCTGGTCAAGGAGCCGAACATCCTTTTGCTGGACGAGCCGCTCTCCAACCTCGATGCGACGCTGCGCATCACCATGCGGGCCGAGCTGAAAAGCCTGCAGAAGCGGCTGAAGATCACGACGCTGATCGTCACCCATGACCAGATCGAAGCGATCACCATGGCTGACAGGATCATCTGCATGAACAATGGTGCGATTGCCCAGATCGGCACGCCTGACGATCTTTATCGCCGGCCGGACAATCTGTTCGTCGCCGGTTTCATCGGCACGCCGCCGATGAACCTTCTGAAGGGGCGGGCCGAGCGCGAAGAATTACGGATCGGTGACGCTCGGCTCGGCCTCAACGCCCGTTACGATGGCGAGATCACCTTCGGATTGCGTCCCGAGGATATTGCGCTCGTCAAACCCGCCGAAGCACGGCTTGGGGGCGAGATCGCCACCGTCGAGCCGATGGGGCGCGAGGTTTTCTATACGGTCGATACGCCCGCCGGCATCATCCACGCGCTGGAATATGGCGAGACGATAAGACACGCACCGGGTGAACGGGTCGGCCTTGCCTGCGCATCCGGCCTGACGCTGGTTTTCGACGCCGCCGGCAATCGCATTGCCGGACTGCACGCTGACCTTTCGCATCCCTCGACCATTCCGGCGCGCGCGCCGGAGCCCGTAAACTGACAGGACATTCCATGCCCAAAATCGTCTCCCACCGCGGCGCGAACCGGTTCGCACCCGAAAACACCTTCGCCGCCGCCGACCTCGCCTTGCAGCAGGGTGCTGATTACATCGAGCTTGACGTGCGTGAGAGCGCGGATGGTGTGCTCTACGTTTTTCACGATGAAACGCTCGATCGGACCACAAACGGCACGGGACCGATCGGCCATGCCCTGTCGAGCGAAATCGATGCGCTGGATGCCGGCGGCTGGTTTGGCGAAAGCTTCAAGGGGGCGGTCGTGCCGCGTCTCGATGCCTATCTGCGTCATCTGCGCGGCCGCTGCGGCGTTTATATCGAGCTGAAATATTGCGATCCCGTCAAGGTCGCTGCGCTGGTGCGGGATCTCGGCATGGTGCGCGATACGTTTTTCTTCTCCTTTTCCGAGGATATGCGCCGGGGTCTGGCTGCGGCCGCACCGGAATTTCGCAAGATGATGACGCTCGACATCGCCAAATCGCCCTCGCTGGCGGCAGCGGTGCACCATGCCTCCATCATAGAGATCACGCCGGCGCAGATGCGCAGGCCCGGTCTTGTCGCGGCATGCCGCAAGGCCGGTCTGGACGTCATGGTTTATGACGGCGGCGATGACATCGACCTTCATAATGAGATCGCATTGGCCGGAGTAGACTACGTCAATATCGACCGCCCTGACCTGTTCGATACGGCACGTCGTACCGCACGGCTGCCTGAACTCGCCTAACCCTTATCCCGTGGAGATGAAGACATGAGCAATCTGATTGGTACCGGTTTCAACGCCGGCTCGGACGACGGCGAACTGGCCACCCTTGAAAGCGATCTGCGCGCGCTGGCCGAGATTGGCTGCGACACGGTGGAAATCGCCGCGACCAGCCTCGACATGATCGCCGGTGGCCGCATCATCGAAGAGCGCGCCGACCGTTTCGTGGCACTCGCGAGAGAGTTCGACTTCCGCTACACCGTGCATGGCCTGGTTTCGTCCAATTTCATGGACCCGGTCACCTGCCGTTACCAGATCGATGCCGCCAAGGCGCTCGCTGTCCTCTGCGACCGTATCGGCGCGGGCATCCTCGTCCAGCATAGTGGCGCGCTGCGTGCCGACCAGATTGCCGAGCGGGCCGATGCCGATGCCCGTGAGCGCGAAGCGCTGTTCGAACTTGCGGAATTCTGCAAACCCTATGGCGTGCGTATCGCGCTTGAGAACATCTTCTCCACCGAACCCGGCCAGTATCGTCAGACGCCGGCCGAGGTGGCAGCGACCGTGAAGGCTGTCGGTCACGATAATGTCGTGGCGCTGATCGATTTCAGCCATGCCTATCTCGAATCCACCTATCGTGGCCTCGACTTCCGCGAACAGCTGCGCGCCATGGCGCCCGTTGCCGGCCACCTGCATGTGCACGATTCCTTCGGCCGGCCGCAGGGCTTTTACGAGCCCTATTTCACACAGGAAAATACCGCGCTGGGTATCGGCGACCTGCACATGCCGCTCGGCTGGGGTGATATCGAGTGGGAAAGCATCTTCTCGGAACTGACTTTCCTGCCGGACACCGTGCTGATGATGGAAATCGGCCGTCGTTACCGCGCCGAGCAGCCGGCTAGCCTGGAAACCGCGCGGCACCTCATGTCGCTTTATGCCGCACGGACGCAGCTTGCGGCCGAGTGAGAAGCTCGAACAGGGCACGGCCCCCAAAGGGCTGACGCCTGAAACGCCGGCAGTTCTGGACGCGACTGCCGGCGTTTTTATCAAGCGGCCCAGTCCGAAAGCGAATAGGCCCTGATATAGTCGATCATCATCTGCGAGCCGTCGCTGAAATCATCGGCCGAAGGTGTTCCCGCCATGCCGCCGACGGCGAGATTGACCACCATATACATGGGGTCGTGCATATCGTCAGGCGTATCCGTCTGGGCAACGGCGACATCATCGAAATACCAGGTGATGTGTTCGGCGTCCCACAGCACGCCGTAGGTGTGAAACCCTTCCGTGCTCGGTACGCTGACATTGTTGATGACCGATGTCTGCTCACCGGTGGCGTTGGAATGGGTGGACATGATGAGCGTATTGGGATTCTGGCCGCGCATTTCGATGACATCGAGTTCCGGCGGCCATGATCCGTCCTCCGGCAGAAGCCAGAAGGCCGGCCATGCGCCCCGGTCGGTCGGCATATCGGCACGGATTTCGAAATAGCCATAGGTCTGGCTGAAGGAGGAATAGGTGTTCAGCATGCCGGACGTATAGTCGTAACCCTCGACCTCATCGGCGATGGATTGCGGGGTTTCGGCGGCAGTGATGGTCAGGACGCCGTTTTCCACGCTGAAGGGATTGACCTCGGACGTGCCGGCATAGGAGGGGTTGATATACCATTGCGCCTCGCCATTCGTCGTCAGCGAACTTCCCTTTTCCGGGGCCCACCAATATTTGGCGTCCCAGGTTCCCTGATCGCCATTGCGCAACGATAACGCATCGAATTCATCGGCAAAGGTCTGGGTCAGGGATGAGCGGTCGAGGCTGAGTTCGAACTGGCTGGCCTGAAGATCGTCTACGGTCGTTCCGGCCAGAACGACGGCCTCGCCATTTGAAAAATTCAGCCACAGGTCATTGCCCTGCTGCGTGGCGTTGCTGACGAGCTGGTCGAAGGATGTGATGTCATAACCGTTGAGCCGGATCGTGTCGTCGGCGCCGAAATCCATGATGAGATCGGTGCCGTTGCCCTTGGTGAAAACGAACGTATCCGCGCCGCCGCCGCCGATCAGCACATCATTGCCGGCCCCGCCATCGATTGTCTGGCTGCCCGACCCGCCGGTGATGATATTGTCGAGCGAATTCCCGAAAGCATAACGGCCGTCGCCTGTTACCCTCAGATTTTCGAAATTGTCGGGCAGGGTATAGCTCATCCATGTATCGATGGTATCGATGCCTTCCCCGGCATTTTCGACGGCGCGGTTGATGCTGGAATAAAGATAATAAATATCGTCCCCCGTGCCGCCCGCCATCGTTACATTGACGGAACTGTCGCCCCACATGGAATCATTGCCGGCTGTGCCGGTGAGCAGCGGGCCGGAACCCGTGGCGGAGAAAAATCCGGTGGAACTCCCGCTATAATAGAGTGTGTCTCCAAGCGCATTCACCACTGTCCGGGCCATTACCGTCTCCTGTCCGTTAGCGTTGGTTTCCTCACTCCTCCTGCGAGACAGCCTAACAGGGCAAAAAGCGTCCTGTTAGAGCCAGAAATTAGGGGTATGTTCCATTCAGGCCCTGTTTCTTAAAGGTGCACCCTTGCCCCGCCACGGCGGACAATGGCAAAACGGGTCTCGGCAAGGGAGGCCCAAGTCTCGCCCCAAGCGCAATGGAGTGCCAGTATTGAGTGTAGCCTTTACCAAGGAAGATAGCGCCGAGACGGCAGCCGAGACGGTTTTACCGGATCGGGTGGTTTCGCCGCATCCCAACCTGGTGACCGAGGCCGGGTTGAAAGCGCTGGAGATGCAGTTGCAGCTGGCGCGCGAAGCCTGTGCTGTTGCCAATGCCCTGGAAGACGTCAATGAAAGAAGGCGGCTTTCCGCCGGCCCTCTGCGCGACATTCGATATTTCGTGGAGCGTATTCGCACCGCGCAGCTGATGCCGCATCCGCCTGCGAATGGCATTGTTGCATTCGGCAGTCTGGTGACTTTCAGTCGTGAGGACGGGCGGACGCAACGGTTCAGGATCGTCGGCGAGGACGAAGCCGATCCCGCCAGGGGATCGATGTCCTATGTCTCCCCGATTGCGCGGGTGTTGATGGGAAAAGTGGCCGGTGATCTCGTCAGTTTCGGCGGACAGGAGATTGAAATCGTCGACATTGCCTGAAGCCTTGTTGACGGCATCTCAGGCCGGCTGCGTTGCAGTTCGGGTTTCATCACTGGTTATTCCTGTCACGCGCATCATCGCGGTTTTCAGAAAAAGCCTGAAATCCAGATCGATGGAAGCATAGGCGAGAGCAAGGCCTATATGGGCCATGAATACAGGATTGAAATTAAGCTCTTCAAATTGATAGCCGATGATGACCCCGATTGCCGAGTAGGTGAAGAAGCTGATTTTCCGCTTGCGGAAAATTGCATAAAAAAGCGCAAAGGCGCTGAGAAAACAAAAGCCTATGCCTGATGCGTAGGCGGTGGCCAGAAAGCCGTTATGCGGCGTGCCACTATGCGATATCGCTGATAACTCCTGGCTTCGTGCGGTGTAACCAATGCCCAACGGGTGATTGAGCATCACCTGAAAGCCGCCCGTGATTGTCCCGAAGCGCTCCTGCAGATTGTTGCTGCTGTTGTTATCTTCCAGAAATCGTTTCGAAAATGCCTGTTCTGCAAAATCGAAGGCGCCCAACGGCAATACTGATGCGACGGCAAGGGCAGTCAGAGCAAAACCGAAATAGGTGCTCAGCAACATCCTGATCGAAAAATTTCTTATGTAGAAAAAGAGCCCGATGGCGAGAACGGCAAATACGCCCGACCGGTTGAGCGTGAGTGTGAAACCGGCCAGATAGATGAGCAGAAACACGGCAAACAGCATCGGGCGCCTGTAACGTTCGGCAAGATAAGCTGCCGCCGCGCCGGCGAGGGCAAAGGCCGGCCCGGCCGTATTGCCCACAGGCCAGATTCCTCCCGCTTTTTCGACACGCAAAAGCAGTGGGCTCATTTCACCTTTTGCAGCGGCTTCAAGCACAGCGGCTTCATCAAAATTGAACGACAGGCCGACGGGGGCCAGCAGGGCGTGGATGAAAATATCCAGAAACAGCAGGATCGTCACAGCGACGAAGCCGGCAAAAATGCCCCAGCAGAACAGCTTGAGAAGGTTCTCCTTGAACAGCATATAGGCGAAAAACAGAAAATAGACCGCGTAAAAATAGGTCATCGCCGTCGTGTAAAATTCTCCTTCGCCACGATCATCTGCAAAGGCGGCCGAAAGGACAAAAAACAAAGTAAGCGGGGCGAGATAAAACAGGAGAATGGAAGGCGTCAGGCAACGAATGTAAAGCAGGGCGATGACAGGCAATGTCATCAGCACGAGCATATCGGTAATATTGAGGAAGCGCAGGCCCAGATTGCTGGTCAGCACGTTACATTGAATGAAAAAACCAATGGAGAAAACGAATATCGACAGAAAGTGACCCGGGATACCTATTGTTCTCGAAGGATAAATGGGCATCGCCATGATGAAACCCGGCAATGGGAACGGATGCGAAGCCACGGTATTTGCACGTCTGGTCATTCGCACCTTAATCTCTCATTAGCGGTCCCGGGAAGGCCCTGTTGTGAAAGTGCCATCACTGCGAGACCGCAGGAGGATGGCGATGGATACTGGTCTTGAGAAAATTGCCGTGCAGAACGGAATTTTCACGATCCTTCAGCCGCTCAAATCGCCTTTTGGCAGAGCACCTTCGACGGCGGTTACCCGCTGGATATAAAGCGGTTCGTTGGAACTGGGTGGCGTGGTGCCGAAGCCTGGAAGCATCCGCAGGTAAAATGCATAGCCATCCGGGTTGATATCGGGATCGATTGGGATTCCGTTCGCCGTCGCCCACATCCAGCCACTGTTTGCAGCTGCTACGGTGTTTGAAAATTGCAGGGCCGAGCAACTGATCGTTCGTATCGCTCCGCCGCTTTTTGCAATCAGAGTAATATAGGGCGGTCGTTGCTCTGCGTTGTTTTTATAGAGGACCGAAAAGGATATGGTTTTACCGATCATCGCCGCGGCCTCCTTGTTGCGGAAGTAACGAAACAGTGCGGCCGACTGGCTGCCATTGGCGCGTAAGGCGAGGCTGTAAGCAAAGGATGGGGAAAAGGTGGTCTCGGTGCTTTTGGTGGCGGTGCCGGGTGCGCTGAGGTTCCAGCCTGCCGGCGCGGTACCTGACCAATCGGTGAAATCTCCGTTGGCAATGAGATTTGTGGCGGGAAGCTTCGGCCAGCAAGGCGTCTGAAAGCCTATATCCGCCGCCGAAGCCAGATAGGAACCGAACAGAACCCGGGCGACAAGCTGTGAGCCGGCCTCGTTGGGATGGATGTTGTCCCGGTAAAGCGCGGCATCCTTACCCTTTGCGACAAATGCCGCATGTGTGTCCGCCAGCGTCAGATTCGGGTGGGATCGTGCCAGGTCGAGGATCGCCTGATAGACCTTGTCGTAATCCGTACTGTCCCGCCAGGGGTTCTGGGTGGTGATAAGCTGAGGAGCGCCAGGCCATTGCCATTCGGTCATGCCGAGCGGCCCGAGCAGGGCGGATCTTCCGGAACTCAGGATACCGCCCGGTGTTTCGAAACTCTGCATATTGTGCCCCTGATGCAGGATGCACAGATCGGGGCGTGGAATCCTCAGCGCTGCTGCACGCTGTTCTGCAAGCATGTAGCCCGCCATACCGCCGGGCAGCGCCGCGAGATAGACAGTCAACGTGGCTCCCGCGCCGGCGCGTAATGTGACCGGATCGGCATAGGCTTTCGGTCCGGTTGCGGCATTTGTCTGCCATTCCGCCCAGCGGTACAATACGACCTTCGCATCGTGCAGGTCGCCAAGCATTGTGGCGAACTGCTGGAATGGTCCCGCGTCGGCATAGGCGGTGCTGTCGCCATTCACGAAGATCGTGGCGTCCTGGCCGGCGGTCAGGCGTGCGCGCAAGGGCGAAAGCGCGTTCAGCGAAGGGACCACGGCACCCGTGTTTCCCGGAATAATGCCAAGTGTCAGGCCGATCATGCCGGCACCTCTTCCGTTGCCGGCGTATATGTGCATATCTTGGGTTTGAGCGGTGTCATCGTTCGTTCTCCTGGTCTGGCGCTAGGATAGCCCCACCACAAGGTCCGGGGAAAAAGCGTCAGGAGTGGAACGCCGAGCAGCGGCAAAATTAAACGTCATGAAATTTTCTTCAATTTTTTCTAAAATATTTAAACGGGATATTATTATTTTTATTGCGAGCGGCTAAAATATAAAGCCGCATAAAGGTTTGAATGTCGTTTTTTCTAATCGCAAGCAGATATTGCCATTCTTATACTAGATCGACGCGGGAAGATATCCCCGCCGTTGCAGCCTGCGCCGAACTTTTTCGCAGGGCGTCTCATCATGCCCGTCATTCCGGACAAATGCTTCCGCGCGGTATCCGCGCATGGCGGGTGGCAGCATGACGTCAGCTCTTTTTGTCAGCCATACCGGAGAAAAGGGCGGAGCCGAGCTTTTCCTTGCCGATCTGATCAAGGCCGGGCCGCATTCCTGGCGCGCCTGTTTTCTCAGCGGCGGTGGTGCCGCCGAGGACCTGGCGGCGGCCGGCAGACCTCCGGTCCTGCTGTCTGCCGGAGAGAAGATGCTGTCGATCCGGCGTGACTCATCGTTCTGTGCGATGGTGCGCGGTGCGGCCGACGTGGCGGCCGTTGCCTGGCAGTTGAGCCGGCAGGCGAGACACTACGATGTTATCTGCGCCAATTCGCAAAAGGCGCTCTTTGTCTGCGCGCTCGCGGCGAAACTCAGTCGCCGCCCGCTCGTCTGGATTTTGCACGATATCGTCACCGACCCTGCCTTCAGTTCCGCCAATCGCCGCGCCTCGCTGGTCTTTGCCCGCTTTTTCGCAAGGCTGGTGGCCGTCAATTCCGGGGAAACCGGCCGGGCGTTCGTTGAAGCCGGCGGCGAGGCGGACAAGGTCCGTATCGTTTACAATGGCTTCGATCCTGCAATGGCCGTGGCACACGGCCCTGACAGAGCCGCACGGCTGCGTGGCGAACTGGGCCTTGGACCGCAGCCGATTGTCGGGCTGTTCGGCCGGCTGAGTGAGTGGAAAGGTCAGCATGTTTTCCTGGAAGCCATTGCGGCGATGGATGGCGTGCAGGCCATCATCGTCGGCGGTGCGCTTTTCGGACAGGAAGCCTATGAGGCGCGGATCCGTGAACAGGCATCCCGTCTTGGACTTGATGGTCGCGTTCGTTTTCTCGGCTTCCGTTCGGATGTGCCGGAATTGATGGCGACTGTGGATGCCGTTGCCCATACCTCGATTGTCGCCGAACCTTTTGGCCGGGTGGTGGTCGAAGCGATGATGTGTGGCAGGCCGGTTGTCGCCACACGTGGCGGCGGGGTGACCGAGATCATCCGGGATGGCGAAACAGGTCTTCTAGTGCCGCCGGGTGATGCTTCGGCGTTGGCCGCAGCGCTTGGCTGCATCCTGTCGCAACCGGCCTTGGCGGAAAGGCTGGCACAGAATGGGCGGGAGGATGTGAACCGTCGGTTTTCGCTGGAGGAGACCTGCCGTTCGGTCTCTGCCCTGCTGTCGGAAGCGATATAGCAACCGAGCTGATAATCGACCGGGGTGGACAATGCGGGCAATTGGAAAGGGCAGGATGCGTATTCTCGTCAACATGCCGAGCCAGCACGGCGGCAAGCCCTCCGGCGTAGCTCGTGTGACCTTCAGCCTGCTGGAGCGGCTGCTGGAGCAGACGCGGGACGACTATATCCTGCGCTCCCCCTGGGCACGGGCGCAATTGCCCGAAAACCTGCGTGACAGCCGGTTACAGCTGATTGAGACGCCGCGACCCCGTATTATGGTTTTCGATGTGCTGCGCCAGGCGGCGGTGTTGCCGGCACTTTGCCGCCGGCACGGCATCGACGTGCTGTTCAATGCCGATCCCTTCGGAAGTCCGCTCGGCGGCAGACGGCGGATTACTCTCGTTCACGACCTTTATTTCAAGACCATCCCCGAACAGATCGGCTGGCGCGCGACGCTGACGACCGATTTCATCTTTCGCTTGATGATGGCCGGTTCGGATCAGATCACCTGTGTATCCGAGGCGACACGCAGGGATCTGGCGCGCTTTTATCCCGTCGCTGCGGGGAAAAGCATGACGATCCATTCCGACAGTACATTGAAGATCGACCTCGAGGCTCCCGACGGTGCGCGTCCGGTTGCAGGTCCCTATATACTGGCGGTCGGAAATGCGACGTCCAACAAGAATTTCGCCCTTCTTGGCAAGGCTTTTGCGCGGCTGGGCAGGACAATGCCGGACCTGCATGTCGTGCATGTCGGCCGCGATGATGCCGAGGAAATCGGCAGCATGCTGGACGACCCGGAGCTGAAGATGCGGCTGATCCGGCTTTCCGGCATAGACGACCGGCAACTGGCCGCGCTTTACCGCCACGCGGCATGTCTTTGCGTGCCTTCGACCTATGAGGGATTCTGCCTGCCGGTGCTGGAGGCGCAGCAACTGGGATGCCCGGTCGTCTGCTCCAACCGTTCCGCCACGCCCGAAATTGCCGGCAAGGGGGCTCTTACCTTTGATCCCGCTGATCCGGACAGTCTTCTGGCAGCGCTGGAGCGGCTTTTCCGCGAACCGGCTCTGGCAGACTCTCTTCGTGAGGCTGGTTATGAAAACCGTGCGTTATATTCATGGCAGAAGGCTGCAGACAGCTATGCGCAGATTTTTCGCGAGGTGTCACGGTGCTAAAACATGCATTTCATTCAAATAGACAGCTACTTATGCAGCTGAAAAGCTGAGATCTGTTGCTCGCTCATTTAGCCGCCGGTGCGGGTCTGCAAATCCGAATAAAGCGCTTCATATGCCGCAATCACCCGTTCGGGTGATACGCCATGGGAAATCCTTTCTCTTGTTTCCGGGGACTCTGCGAGAATGGCGGGGTTGCGCATGGCTGTAGCCATGCGTGCGGCCAGTTCGGTGGCGTTGCCCGCTGCAAACAGGCGCTCGGGTCTGTCATGGCCGATCTGTTCGGCGACGCCGGCGAGATTGGCGCCGATGACGGGTACGCCGCGCAGAATGGCTTCGGCAACGGTGCGCCCGAAGGCTTCCGGCCATAAAGGTGGTACGATCAGACAATCTATACCGGCAAAAAACGTGTCCGCCTCAACATAGCCGGGAAATTCGACCGGAAGACCCCTGGTTTTTTGCTGGTAGGAGCCGATGCCCCCCGGCGCACGACCGGCCATGAGCAGCCGCCAGCCCTCCGGCGGCAGGAACCGCAGCGCTTCGATCAGCAGATCGGCACCTTTGGGGGCTTCGATACGGCCCAGATAGCCGAAAACGAGAGGCTGTCCGGGCGCACGGGGAGCGCGATTTTCCTGAGAGGCGGGTGGTGCGATGGCGTTCCAGATCACGGTGCGGCGGTCTGCCGGGACATGCGAGAAAAAGCCGGCCCGCACATGCCGCTCGACAATATCGCGACCGACGCCGGCCACGGCGTCGACGGCACATTGGCACCGCCGGTGGAGATAGGAAAAGGCGCGGCATTTCCTGTTGTTGCCGTCACAAATATGTCCGTCGTGAAACAGCGAGCCATTGGTGCACATGCTGGTGAAATCATGCAGGGAATGGACGAGCGGAATGCCCCGTTTGCGGACCATCGGCCAGATCAGTGGGGTCAACTCCGACAGCGAATGGGTGTTGACGACGTCCGGGCGAAAATCATCGATGACACGTGCGAGCCGGCGCACGAGGCGAGGATCGAGCTGTACGGCGATCTTGTAATATTTTCGCTTCCATCCCGGTTGCTGTTCCCAGTCCCCGATGAAAAATGGCGTCGTATGCCCGAGGCGGTGGATGGTGAAGCCGTCGCGTTGTTCCCCGGCCTGCTGTTCCCGCGAAATGGCGGCCACGGCAACCTTATGTCCATTGCCCGCCAGCCCGCGCGCGAGGTCTTCCACGAAGATTTCCGCGCCTCCCACCCGGTCTGGAGAAAATAGCGACGTTACCTGCAATATCCGCATGCCGAAATTTCCGCTTCTATATTCAACTCTGCAATCGTCACCAGGTCCGGTATTCATGACAGGAACGCGGCGGCCGGGTGTTAGGGGTGTTGAAATGCCTGTTCATCGAGCCGCGCATGGCCGGTCGTTGAAGGCTCGCCGGAAGCCTGCCTGTGCCGCCGGCGTCCATCCCGCTCTGTTCCGGGTGGATTGAGACAAAGCGTGACGACGGGAGCAAGGAAGATGGCATAGGCCATGGCAAAGCCGGGAATCTGCAAGGAAAAATCAAGGGTTGAATGCAGGGCGACGAGTGCCAGACCGGCAAGGCCGAGATGCGCGGCATAACGATAACTTTTGCGCCTGCGCATCCCGAACGCGAAAATGATCAATTGGGCAAGCACAAAAAAGGCGGCGTAAAACGGAAAGGCGGCGCCCAGCGTCAGCAGGCCTTCGGCATAGACATTATGGGCATGGGTGACGACGGCGTTCACCCCGCATTGCGCTGCATGATAGGGCGCATAGGTTTCCGCAAAGCTTGCAAGTCCCGATCCCCAGGGCCAGCTGTCGCTGATGGCCCGCGAGATGCCCGGCATGTAGCAAAAGCGCATGTCGTCTTCCAGCCGCGTCTCCATGCGAAGCGCCACACGATTGGCAAAGAGCGAGAACAGGCCGACGGCGATGGCGAGCATGATTGCCGCCCGGCGTTTGAACCCGCGCCGCCTTCGCCGGGGAGCCGCGCTGCGGCTCGTTCTCGAGGGTGAGTTGAAAACGGTGAGGAGAATAAGGAAAAGCAGCGCCGCAAAGCTCGACATGATCCCGGCGCGCGAACCGGTCAGCATCAGTGCGATGAAGCAGAGGGCAGCAAGCACGCCGATGAAGGCAGCCCTGCGGATGAGGCGCTTCTGTTCGGCCGGCACCGTCAGGCGATTGGCCACAAGCGCCCTTACCATGTGCCAGTCCGGAGCCTGCAACCTCTTATGAAACAATGAGAAGAGCGCAAGCAGGATGAGGCCGAAGAAGGTTGCGGCGGTGTTGCGATTGACAAAAAGGCTGGTCAGGCTGCCGAGATAGAAGCGTTTCTGAATGAAGCCCAGCATTTCCGGAAACAGCAGGAATTGCACGATCGACCCCAGCGCGAGCCAGCCGCCGCCTATCGCGAACCACCGCAGCATTTTTGCCGCGCGCTCGTCAGTATCGAAAATCACGAGACTGGCCATGAAGGCGCCGAAGGGCAGGGCGGCACTGAGCAGGCCGAGCCGGTCATCCGCCGGGGTGAGTGAGATGGTTGCCGCCGGTGCGATTTGTGTGAACATGGTGGCGGCGGACCATGCCGGATTGGGCGAAGCGATGCGCGGCAGGGATGATGCCTGCAGCAGCATCTGGATGATGAGCGCCGCAAGCAGAAAACAGGCGGCCGCGAGCGCCTTGCCGGTGCCGCCGCGGGGTGGCCCGAAGACAAGAATGGCGGGCACCAGCAGGAGATACATCGCCAGCGTGACGACAATGCGGCTCTCAACCTCGGTTGCGCCGCGATTGAGAAGCGCCAGCAGGAAAATCGCCCAGAACGCCCCTGTGGCGATCACCCGGAAATAATCGCGAAATACCACCGGTCGCGACGGGGAGGAGGAGAGTATTCCGGATCGGGTAAGGGTGGGTAT
>RCUT01001049.1_pt1 | contig 13525 bp, 8 predicted proteins | sample 2166171 | NCBI WGS metagenome assembly RCUT01 (sample SAMN09932757, study PRJNA488358) | compost metagenome | isolation source: compost soil in 4-hydroxybenzoic | place: Germany: Experimental Botanical Garden
TGATTTCTTGGACGGATTGGCTACCAAAGTTTTCGAATTTGGTAATAAACGTGTCCGCGAACACTTTGAAGACATCAAAGGATTCTTAGCCTACAAGAAAATGGATAGTTTAAAAGAAATCGAACAAAACTAAAAGAGGTATTTAATAGTTGTCCGAAGAGTTATGCCTGGCGTTCTCTTCGGACTTCAAATAATGATGGTCAATGACCGGCCAAAATCACAGTCCTACCCTACACATTATCCCCTCTTCTATTCCAAAAGCTATCACCGTCTGGCTTTGAATTTCACACCACGAGTTTTATTTTTCCTGATCCAACAGCCATATTAGAGCGGTCGACTACGGGAAAGTATTAGAAATTTTATGAATTAATTGGATTCTGCAATAGAATAAGGGCTGCCTCTTTTGAGACAGCCACTTACCGATTTAGGTTATGAAAGAAAAGATCTTATTCTGCTTACTTTGAATTCAACAAGGAGATGGCATATTCCCAGTTTATGCCATTACTCCAACTAAACAACAATTTTGTTGATTCAAAAAAACTATTCTGACACAGCACATTCCCACCTACCAGACTTTCAAGAATTCCTCAGTTTTGTTTTTCTATGTTTTGTATACCATTTTCAAGCAATTTGATGATAAAATTAACGGGCATTATAATGCTTGAAGTTCTGCTATGGCGGGCTATGTTAATGCCATAAAATTCCCCTTTGGTGTCAAACACGGGAGCTCCACATTCCTCAACCTTCTCATCAGCATCCCATACCAGAACCTTTTTAAAGGCATCTGATCGGAAACTACGTACTTCTCCAAACTGTTTTGCTTCTTTAATTTGCCTCGGATAAGGCGGAAGGAAAATTTTAAATCGGGCAGGTATCCCACTCCTTACTATATCAACTGTAATAGAGTCTCCTGCACAGTATTTCATTAATTCAGATCCATAATCTATAGGCTGGTCGATTGACACCCCGTTGATATCAGTCACTTGGTCATCAAGTTTTAGCACAGATGCTGCCGGACTTCCGCTTGCTAGCTGAGTAATTACGATTTTTTTGTTGATAAAAGTTGCATTAGCTCCAAAATAGCCTCTGCTAAAACGCAATGGCATTTCAATATATGTGGAACTTAATACTCCTACCCGCTTATTATCGTGACTAGTGGAGGAAACCAGAATTTTGCCAAGATCTTTTTGTGTTAATTCAACTGATGATGATTGTTTCTGAAGCTCAATACCATTTTTTAAACGAATTGATGGTCTTAGCAAAACCAAATCATTGTCCCTATCCTTCCATATCACATCGACAGGGAACATTTTTCCATTTTGCTGAACAACGGGATTTTCAGCTACCATTGAGTTCTTGCTGATTATAAAAATACTGCGTTTCTGGTCTGATTTATAACTGATAACAGTTCCTTGTATCATTTGAGGATGTCCTTCCATGTTACTAGTAACCAAAACGGAACTACCTTTCAAGTGATAAGGAAAGCTTGCTAGTTCATCAGTTATCGGAATCAATAGGGTATTCACCGTACTACTCAAATGACTAACGGTGGCATTATCCGCTTTAGGAACCTCTTTATAGTCAATGGCAGAATTTAAAGCAGACCAATATTTCTTATAAAGATCTACCGGTATCTCAAAGTTTTCATCTATTCCGTTAGCAATCCAACTATGAATTGCGATCACTTCCCCATTTAGGTTAAAAAGAGGACCACCCGAATCTCCTGGCTCCATCTTACAAGTAGATTCTATGTATCCAGCCTTACTCTTAGGATTTGTCAATCTTCCAAAGCGGATATTAGGCATGTTTTTCTCAAAGGTTCCAGGATATGAAATGCCTACACAAGGTTGATTAGCCTTCAAGCCAGCACTTTGTCCCATTTTTGTAAAGCTCCAGGATTCGAATCCATTTAGTTTTATCATAGCCAAATCAAGGTCAGTACTGTCATTCCTTATGGAAATACGGCCCAATCCTATAGCAAGATGCTTCTTTCCGTCGGGGAAATGAATCTGATAAATCTGATTAGGCTTGGTGGTATGGGCAACCGTAAGAATATGCCCTTCAGCAGAAACCACCACTCCGCTAAACACTGCGGTTGAAGCTCTCTTTCTAACTGTATCATAAGCTGCAATTTGTACACATGATGAAAGAGTTGATTCTACAACACGGGAGGTCAGTTTTTCAATTTGCTCAGCATTTCGAATTTCCTGTCCAAACCCCTGAAGATATATTAGCAGACAACAACAAAAGGAGAATATTTTTTTGAAGAACATTTTCAAAGGATAATTCACTAAAAATTGATTTAACGAAGAAAACCTGACACCACTTAGTAAGTATAAATAACAACTCAGCATAAGCTTCAATTAGCTTTGTTCTAAGCAGTTTTAAAATCTGCTTAGAACAAAGCAATACAGGAACTCCGTTTGATCTTTTGTAATCAAGATATGCGTGGTTATCACACAGTATATTACAATTGCAACAGCTGATCAAACATTGTCCTGATCTCTTTTGTACCAGGACGTGGTGCCTTATACATGATTAGTTTACCTGTAGGATCATAAAGAAGAAAATGAGGAATTCCGGCTACATTCATTAGTTTATCATATGCCGAATCGCCAAGTTCCAATTGATTGCCTTCCAACTTTAGTTCAGCCATCTTGCTTTTCCAATCATCCTTATCAGCATCTAAAGAAATACTAACAAACACAATATTTTTATCCTTATAATCCGTTTCCAACTGGTGCAAGGCAGGAATCTCAGCTACACAAGGTTTACACCACGAGGCCCATAAATCGATATAAATGTATTTTCCCTCAAAGCTTTGCAATTTTACCGTATTTCCCGTTGCCGTTTTAAATGCTACATCAGGTAACTTTGCACCTTTCATAGTATACTTTAAATTTTCAAAGTCTTTGATCAATTCAGCACGCTTACCCTCATCGTTAACATAAGCAACCAACTCTTTGTATTTAATCAGATCGTCTTCGAAATTTCCATTTGCCCTAACCGTATACTTTCGTACCAACTCCTCTATATTACCTGTAACAATCCTTGCCATAAGCTGCTTGTTGGTAAACAAATCATTCAAAGTTTTAAACTTCAACTTTAATTGCTCGAATGCATCTTTGCTTTGGGCATCCTTTTTCACCGTATTTATGTACTGGTTAACATTCATGTACGTTTCGTTTAAAAGCATTGCCACATCATTGTTGTAAACAACTTCTGGAGATTTTGGAATAGTATAGTAATCTGCGGGTAAGTCTTTTACCTTTAGTCCATGAGGTAAACTGTACAGTCCGCTCAGGTAATTATTCATTGCCCATGCATTCAAGTACTGTTTAACGATTTCGTTTTTAACCCCAAATTTCCCGATATAATTATCTGCAGTCTCCAGATAAGGAAGAATGCTGCTTTTAATATCATTTACAGATGATGGTTTGTTTTTAAACATATCCCGTAATTTCAGAGAAGTGAAATTACTGTATTGGATTAATGCTGTGTTTTCACCACTCAGATTACCAGGTAGTAATGACAGATAAGTAGAATCCGAATATGACAGGTTTAATTGCAACTTAGTTCCTTGTGCTACATAGAGTGGAAAAAACGCCGCCAACTGCCGATTTTTTGATTTGGGGATAAAAGAGACCCTGACAAATCCGGTGGAATTAATAGTTGATTTCCAGCTAAAAACACCTGATTTACTAATTGGAATCTCAATAGCTTCTTTATTTTTGCCTCTTAAATCGCTGATTATTGCTACGTAATTATCATCGAGGTTAATTTTACCAGAGATAGTTACGGCTGTTGGAGATACTTTACGCTGTGCGAAAGCAGCAGGGGCCAATATGATCCCTGCTATAAGTACTCCAAAAACTATTTTTAATAAAAGTTTCATTTCTAATCCTTTTTCTTGTAAAACAACTTAACCGGTTTATCCATTACCCCAACATGTTTGGCAATAAGTGCCCCTGTATCCATATTATAAACATAGATACTGCCTTTTAACCCTGATGCCGATGCATTGTAAAGCCCAACATACAGTAACTTGCCATCTGTACTTTGGGTCATTCCGGTAATTACTCCTTCATCAACTGTAATAAAAGCTGTAACAGGTGAATCAGTTCCTGTATAAAACCAGCTATATATTTTATTACCATTAGTGTATAATAGCTTTTTATAGGCTGTATTTACCTCCAAAATAGAATTGCTGTTTAATGCGGATGCAATACCGCCAGTTAAATCCGTCTTTTCCTTAATAGTCGATAAGTTTTTGCTGTATACTGTTTTGCTATAAATTGAAGGATTTTCAGAAGAGTGACTGATTACATAGAATGCAGCATCAGCATAAACAGGCGCATCGGCATAAAAGAATTGAACCATGTTTCTTCCTTGAAACTCAGTTTTAGAGTCGCTTTTGCTGTAAGCAGACACCTGGTGTATTTTAGAGGTTGTATTATCCCAGAAATAGTGGTAGGTGTCATTCAGGTCAAATCCAAAGGTTGTTTTCTCTATTACATTTGTAGGATACTTAGTATCTGGAGACACGAGAAATTCCAAAACAGCGAGATTGTATATTTTACCCTGTTCACATAATACCACAGCACTACGACCTAAGTTATCCGGTACATTTATTTTTAAAGGTTTAAATCCAGGTATATCAGGTGCTGCAACTGTTGCTTCCAGCTCAAAAGTTTTATTATTAATCAGGTATACTTTTTTTTCACCCTTACTGGTAATATAAACTTGCTGTAATCGTTTTGCAATATCGGTAGGAGCTTTACCCAATTTTAATCCGGGATTGTTTAAGGTAAAACAATTGTTTACAAAGCTCTCCACCTTTCCATCAGCTATTTCCGCTTGGGAAAACTTACGCATAAACGCCAGATCCCCCTCTCCATTTTCATCTTCTGTTAAAACCAGTAAACCTTCTTCATAAGCCGAATTCACATTTAACTTAAAGCTTTTAAAAGTACTGCCATCTGCATTACTCACATTTAACCTTATTGTATAAGTTCCTATTTTTGAACAAGGGTAAACCAGTTTCTTTTCTGTAGAAAAAACCTTGTAATTAACCTCCCATTCGTAGGTGAGCTCCTTATCCTTTTCGGTTTGAGTAATTACCGGATCGATTGTTAAAACCTGGTTTTTATCCATATTCACAATCGGATCCTTAATTTCATTAAACACTACTCCAATTTCAGAAATTGCTCTGGTGTCTTGTAAGGTATCGTCTTTATCGCAGGAGATTTGTGATAAAACAACGAGGGCTATTAGTAAATATCTTGATAAATATTTCATTTCTTTTAGTTTATGGTAACAGTTAATAACCAGAAGGCCTTGGAATAACAACGCCCAACTCAGGGTGCTGCTCTACGAAATACTGATAAAGTGGAATCAACGTATATTTGATCATGGTTTGGTTATAATCCCAAGGCCAGCCATACGTAACATGTTCCAGATCTTTACCATATAGTTTAACCATTACTGCATATGTTTCAGGTGCTTTTTGCTCCATGGCTCTGAACAGCTCAATAAACTTAATGTAGGTAAGCGGGTTCCAGTTACCAAGTTGATTAGTAGGCCAGGTAGGTTTGTTATTCCAATCTTTCCAGTTGGGTTTTTCTACCCTGTTATTAAAATGCACCACTGCCGTTTTATAAGGCTCATTAACCGGTACAAAACCGTTCTTTTCAAGAAGTTTAAAACAAACTTTATAATCATTCGTCCCTAACCTGACTCTATTGATTCGCATAGTGATGTAGCCGTAGATTGAATCCTTTTTAACTACAAACTCATTGGTCAGGCTGTAATGTTCACCTGCTGCTGCCGTAGTTTTATCAGCAATTACCTCTGCAGAAAAGATACGATCGACATGCTGAGGCTTGCCCATGATGCTAACAGGTACTTTCAAATCGTAAGATTGTATATCAAGCGGGGTTACACCAAATGAATAATAAATACTATCCATGTGGAAGTAAATTCCGGCGAAGTCCTTATCAAACAGCTCTTGTTCTTCCTTTTCACAAGAGTTAAACAAGATTCCTCCTGCTAATGCAGCCAAAGTTATTTTAAGCAATAAAGTCTTTTTCATGATCATCTTAATTTTAGTTTCTATAATCATATTCTGCTACAGGTATTGGGAAAACATAAATTGCATTACTTGCTTGAATCGTTTGCTTATCGGTAGTATAAACAGGACTATTCAGACGCTTCATGTTAAAGAAGGTTTGTCCCTCGCCGATAAACTCTTTAAAACGATCCGCAGTAATCAAATCAAGAGTTAACGGAACAGCCGGAACCTGTTCTTTTAGTCCAATTAGTCCTCTTGATTTTAAGATTAAATCGAAATAATCACGTGCTTTTTCAGGATCAGTAGTAAGTAATGCTTCTGCTGCGATGTAGTACATTTCGGGCAAACGAATAAGATTGATTCCCTTAATCCGACCGGCAGGGCGCAAATATTCTTGATCAATTAATTGATACTGATCAATCAACTTAACAAACCTTAATTTTTCTAACTGTGTGGAGGGAGTCTTAAAAAAAGCATCCCAACGGAAATCATGCCCACCTTGTACATTGTTGTAGATAGTGCTGATATCTGATCTGTTATCATACGCGGAAAACGTAGTTTGCAGGTAAAACCGATCTCTTACAGTTGCAAAATAATTAGTGGAGTACAAACCAAAAATGGCTTCCTTGGGATAAAGAACACCCTTCATTACTCCGTTAGCAATAGCTGTTTTATCAAGCAATTGAAACTTATTGGATTTAATCACTTTTTCTGCATACAATAGTGCATTAGCCATATCTCCTTTGGTTAGGTAAACACGGGCAAGTGTAGCTTGCACAGCATACAGGTTAAAATGAATTTCCCTATCGTTTAAGTAATTATAGTTGTTTTTAGTTTTAGGAAATGTGATGTATTGCTGATCAACACTTAGCAATTGTTCTGCAGTAGTTAAGTCGCTGATAAGCTTGGTATAAACATCTGCCAGAGGAATAAAAGCAGGAGCCTTTAAGTTAAAATCTGTAGAATAAGGGATACCAGAAGCTGCGGCATTTAACTGGATATTCTCCGTGTACATCCTCAGTAGGTCGAAATGCAGGAAAGCTCTTAATCCCAAGGCTTCTCCTTTGTACAGCTTATAATACTGTAGCTTATTCGGACCTAATCGTTCCAGATTTTTGAGCACATTGTTAACATTGGCGATATTACTATAGGTGTCCGACCAAACATCTGACAAAGTACTTTCCACTGCTGCAAACTTGTAATTGTATTTCAGCAAATTTTCAGCATAGCTGTTACCCGGAGATACAAAATACTGACCCAGTACTTCCAGCATATTGTGTGAAACATTTTGACCGTACAATGTATTTTTACCCATAGAGGCATATACACCGTACATTGCCGTTTCAAAACCTCCTGCATCTTTTAGCAACTGGTCATTGGTTAATTCGCCCTCGGGTTGTATATCCAGAAACTTTTCGCATGAAGTAGTGAAAATCAATAGAAATAAACCTATTGCACTCCATTTCCCAAACAAATTCCTGCTTCTTTTTAATTCAGCATTTCCCTTTTTAAAGTTATAGCTGTTGGTATATTTTGATAATAGTTTCATGGTGAATGGTTAAAACATTACATTAAGATTAAGATCCATTCCGCGGCTGTACAGGTAGGATGTTCCCCGCTCAATTCTTACGGTAGAGGCCCTGAACAGGTCGTTAACACTTAGGCCAAGCGATACTTTGCTCATGCCCAATCTTTTAACAAAGTTTCTGTCCAACTCATAGGAAATATTCAACCTCGAAAGTGTAACAGTATTTTCTTTTTCAACGAAACGTGAAGTTTGATAAGGAACAGACTGGTCAGCAATGTTTCTATAAAGCACTATATCACCCGGGGTTTTCCAGCGATCATTAAAGACCCTATAATCTGCATTAAACCTTGGATCAGAGCCTTCTACCTTGGTTGCGCGCGTGGTATTGTAAATGTACTGACCAAAGCTAAAGTTGAAATAAGCGCCTGCTGTAATTCTCTTATAACTGGCAATTGTATAAAAAGTACCTGATGCCTTTGGCAATAAATCACCTACTACGATTTTATCATTCGGATCATATACAAATGTTCTATCGCCATTTAATTTAATAAAGACCTCTTTTCCGGTAGCAGGATCGATACCTGCAGAAGGCACAACTTTCAGTGCTGTGGTTGATTCACCTTCCTGAAACTGAGGCAACGGCTCAACAGATAATACTGCATTATTTATATCATTCTGCCTTTGCAAAGCGCTACTGATTTTCAGGATTTTATTGCTATTATGAGCAATATTCAATCCCCCCTGCCAGGTAAATTTGTTATTCCTGATCAGGTAAGAATCCATGTGTAGCTCGATCCCCTTATTCTCCATTTCCCCAAGGTTATCTTTTCCGGAAGTTACACCTGCCGAAGGAGCAATGGTTTTGTCGATCAGTAAGTCTGTTGTTTTGCGCTTGTAAACATCTACTGTAAGATTAAACCAGCGATTAAATAAACTCACATCGAGGCCCACATTATAGTTCATGGTTCGCTCCCACTTTAAATCCGGATTACCGATAGTGATGGGCACTGCACCAATTCCATTTAGATAATCCAAATCGTTACTGTAGCGATAGGTAGTTAAAGCCTGATAAGAAGCGAAGTTTACCTTTCCGGTATACCCCATACCTCCACGAAGTTTAAGAATATCTATCCGTTTGTTTTTGAACATTTCTTCATTATGCAGATTCCATCCCAAGCCAGTAGACCAAAAATGTCCATATCGGTTATTGGCACCAAACTTTGAAGAACCTGAAACCTGGTAAACACCGTCAAAATAATAGCGGTTTTTATACATATAGTTCAAATTCAGGAAACCTCCAACATCAGCACTCAAATCCTGATAACCACCGGGTCTCTCTCCGCTTGGGTAAGAGGATGCGAAGTTGATAGACCTCAGCGCATCCGAATAAAAGCCCATACCTCTAAAGGATCCTCCCTTCAGATCTGTATGATTCAAATTTGCTCCTACATTCGCAGATACTAAGCTTCCATTTCCAAATAACTTATTATATGATACCACCAGGTTTCCCGAATAATTAATACCCTTATTATTAGTGATGGACATCAACCCTCTTTTAGCCGGATCTATTTCATCTTTAAAAGCGCCCGAAAGCGGTGAATTATACAATTCAGTGCTACCATTGTTAAGGGTCAGATTCCAGTGAGACGTAACTCTCCATTGATTTGACAAAGCCCAGCGCGCATCAAAATCATTACTGAAAGCTTGGGTCATATCTTTATTAAAAGAACCCAGCTGCGCCTCATAAAGTGGATTTTCCTGATCCCATGAAAGCGTTTTGATTAATTCACCAAACTGGTCATAAGCTCTGTCATAAGGATTAACTTCTGTATAGGTAGAGAAACTTCCATACGGAGAGGCCTTAGCGTTTACTTGTGAGAAGCTTGCCCGATTGGAAAAAGTTAATCCATTTGGCATGTAATATTCCAAAACAAAACCTAATCCGTAACGTTTCCTGAAATCACCTTTCATTACACCTTCTACCGAGCCATAACGACCATTTAATTCATACCGGGTACTGCCCGCTCCCCCAGAAAGACGTAAAGACTGATCTAATGAGTAACCAATCCTGGCTGGTTTAGACATCCAGTCTGTATTAACCCCTCTGCTAACCTCTTTAAACCGAATGTTGTATAGCGAATCCAGTTGATACTGTAAAGAATTTTCAGTACCGGTATATAAACCGGCTAATCGTTCATATTCCAGTTTATCAGCCGAATTAAGAATATTGTAATCACTAAAATCAGGAGACTGTATGCTACTCGTTACGTTATAGTTAATTTTCATTTTACCATCCGTAATCTTATTTCGTTCAATGATGATTACTCCATTTGCTGCCCTTGCTCCATAAAGTGCAGCTGCAGATGCATCTTTAAGTACGGTAACCGTTGCAATCTCATTGATGTTCATGTCGTACAGATCTTGCATACTAATAATAGTACCGTCTCTAACAATTAATGGCTGATTAACTGTTTGGTTATCATTACTGAAAGAGGTTACACCTCTGACGAGGATTTCAGGAAGGCGATTAGGATTTGAACCAGCAGTCTTCTCCTCCACCATAGCCAATCCAGGGGTTGACATACTCAAGGCCTGAACCAGGTTTGTTGGCGAAATTGCTTTTAGCTGCTCACCGGTGATAGTAATGGCTGAACCAGTAAAACTAGATTGGCGCTTAGTATGGAATCCAGTCACTACCACCTCTTTCGTAGAAATAGCCGATTCTTCCATAGTGACATTAATTGTCTCCGACTGCCCAATATTTACTTCTTTGGGCATCATACCAATGAAGGTAAAAACTAGTGTTTTGTCATCACTTTGAAGCTTTAATGAATAGTTCCCATTTTCATCCGTAACCGTTCCCCTCTTAGTCCCCTTAATACTCACACTTACACCCGGCAACGGTTCTCCCTTCACATCAGACACTTTTCCGCGTACTTCATTAAGCTGCGATATTAAGGAAGAGCTTATTTTCGGTCCTTTATATGCCTTTGGTTCAGTAATCACCACTGTTTTGTCAATAATTTTATACTCAATCGGCTTATTCCCAAAACAAGTCTTCAGAGCATATTCAATTGACACATTCTTGAAATCTACCGTAATAGAAACATCACTAAATACATTCTTGTAGAAGAAAACATAATCAGTTTGTGCCTCAATTTCACGGACAATAGTTTGAAAGGATGCGTTTTTTTGTTTAATGGTAATCTGGCTCAGGCCACGTGCGCTGACCAACAGCGAACAAAGCATGATCAAAACAGTTAATTTCATTATTTTCAGAAACTTAAAGGGCAAGAGAATCCCTAATAGATGAGTTTCCCCTCTATTAAATTTTATTTCATACATTTGATTTGTCTGGGTTTTAAATTTTACTTGGAAATAGTTTCAACATTCAAGTTTGAACACACAGATTATACAGCAGTGTTGCCGCACTGCTGTTGTTCTTATCAATAAGAATAAAAGTCTCAGGGTATTTCTTCAGTCATAATAAATTGGATTAGGTTACTATTTAGGTTGATTATAGTTGATAGTTATTTTACGTCCCTCAATTTGAAAATGAATTGCAGAGAAACTCAATACTTCCAAAGCTTTATCCAGACTCATGTTGCGATACACCTTTCCGCTGAATCTTTCATCTGGTATTTCTCCGGTGTAAGCTACACTGATATTGTACCAGCGTGAGAGTTGACGCATTACTGTCTTTATATCATCGTTTTCAAATTGAAAAAAACCTTCTTTCCAGGCAATTGCAGCTGAGGGATCAGTTGCTGCTACTACAATTCTATTATCTCCATTTTGTAGTTTACTTTGTTGACCGGGAACTAAAACAATGCTCTTTCCACCCTCCCGGCTACCCAGCTTTGCAGAAATGCTGACCTTGCCCTCTAACAAGGTAGTGGTTGTTGATAATTCATCTTCATAACAGTTCACATTAAAATGTGTACCCAATACTTTTATTTCCTGATTTTTCGTACGTACAATAAATGGTTTTCCTTTTTCCTTTTGTACTTCGAAATAAGCCTCTCCTTCAAGTACAACTTCACGGTTCGGTCCCGAAAAATACGATGGAAAGTGTAGTGAAGACGCAGCATTTAGCCAAACCTTTGTTCCGTCAGGAAGAATAATCTGGTATTGTTCGCCATTAACTGTTATCAATGTATTCATTGACACTGTTTCAGCTGAGTTCAGACCAGTTGATTTGTAAATCAATTTTCCATCGGCAGTTTTGGTGATTGATGCTCCGGATAGCCGAACCTCAGATTCGTTTTTCAGATCCCTTAACACGAGTCGTTTTCCATTTGTCAGTAGCAATGTAGCATTGTTCTGACCTGCATTAATCACTTCAACGGACTTCTCCGGACCTAAAGAAGAATCTGAATTTCTAAAAAAGTGCCAACCCAGACCCAAACAACAGACAATTGTTGCAGCAATTGCAATTTTCTTCCAAAGCCATCGAATTTTATCTCGTTTAGTTGCCATCTGAATATTGCGCCACATCTCCTGATTCAGTTCTGCATAATCAATTTCTTCCTCCTCTTGCAATGGGGTTTTCAAGGCTTGTGCATACCAAAGCTCCAAAAGTCTGGCCTCTTCAGCCGATGCTTCACCTCTGTTATATCTATTGACAATCTCTTCTACTTGTTTAACATCCATAATAAAATGCCGTATATAATAACAATACAGCTGAGTGAGGCTAAGGGAGTATTGTTATATGTATTTTTTTTATAAACTATGATGACTATTGTAATAGTCAATCATTAGTAGTTTAGTTAAATAAAAAAAATTATTAACATTAGGCCGTCGATAATTAAGGTCATAACATGTCAGAGAGTAAAACTTGTACAGATTATCAGCTTGTCAGCCGTTTAAACGAAGGTGACGAAGAAGCTTTTAATAATATCTATACCCTTTATTCTCTCCCATTATTCAATCAGGCAAACCATCTTTTGAGAGATAAGGAAAAATCTAAAGATTTGATTCAAGACCTTTTTATTTCTGTGTGGAACAATAGATCGACTTTAAAACCAGAGGCCAACTTAGCCGGGTATTTATATACAGGAGTAAGAAACAGGGTTTTTAACTTGATAGAAAAAGATAAGATCAGATATGAGTATTACAGCTCAATTGTCAAATATGCTACTGAAATCAGCAACAGAACCCAGGAGGACCTGAATGAAAAAGACTTGCAAGCCGCTCTTGAGTATGAAATTGATCAATTACCTCCCCGAATGAAAGAAGTATTTGAACTTAGCCGAAAAAAACATCTCAGCCATAAAGAAATTGCAGATGAGCTAGGTATATCTGAGAAAACAGTAAAGAAGCAAATCAGTAATGTTCTGAAGATACTAAAAGTCAGACTCGACAGATATGGTTCTGCAGGAATTCTTTTAATAGGGTTGTTAAACAATAATTAATATCCGTTAGTATTACTACCCTTTTAACAGGTTGAATGAATAAAGTCATCTATATACGCTTATGAGCTTCATGAACCAGAGCCTAAGCCACCACTATTAAGAGTAAAGGCTTAGAAAAAAACAGAGCATAGAGAAAAATAACCCTAACCCCTAAAGGGGAAACATACTGTTGAAATAAAGTTCTTACTCTTAGCATATAAAAGCGATATGAATCCTCCTTTAGGGGTTAGGGGTCTGTTAGAGCGATATGAATTATGAGTATGATTTTGCCTTTCCTAACTACTGTCAATAGCTAAGCATACCCTATTAAGAGAAAAAGCAAAAAAGCAATTCCATCAGACAAGCGCATCATACAACACTTCAACCGGGTGTAAGGCTTTACGACCCGTTCCGTCTTTAATCTGATGCCTGCAACTTGTTCCGGGAGCAGCAATAATTACATGATCAGGCTGATTTCTGATAGTTGGCAATAAAACCAGTTCACCAATCTGCATTGAAATTTCATAATGTTCT
>RCUT01001061.1_pt1 | contig 13463 bp, 11 predicted proteins | sample 2166171 | NCBI WGS metagenome assembly RCUT01 (sample SAMN09932757, study PRJNA488358) | compost metagenome | isolation source: compost soil in 4-hydroxybenzoic | place: Germany: Experimental Botanical Garden
CGACAATGTTGCTGGGCATAGGAACCGCGATCGGCTGCGTGGTTGTTGGTGGATTTCTCGCCTGGCTCGTTGCTATGACGGATATACCGTTCCGCCGAACGATAGGTCTGATGGCGACGCTTCCATTCATGATTCCCAGCTTCGCCACAGCTTTGGCCTGGGGTTCCCTGTTCAGGAACGCGCGCGTTGGTGGAAACGTGGGCTTCATCGAGGGGCTTGGATTTCATGTGCCCGATTGGCTGGCATGGGGATTCGTACCGAGCCTCGTGGTACTTATTGCACATTACTATTCTCTGGCGTTCAGCGTTATCGTGGCAGCCTTGGCAACGGTCAATTCTGATCTCGTGGAAGCTGCTCAACTGACTGGTGCTTCTCGCCGCCGAATTTTGGCTGGTATCGTTCTGCCGGTCGTATCACCTGCTCTGGTTGCCGCTGCATCGCTGACCTTTGCCAGTGCTGTTTCAAATTTCGCCGTGCCAGCATTACTAGGACTGCCTGTTAGAATGCAAACCCTGGCTACGCGGTTGTTTGGTATGATCGGGATCGGCCAAACTGCGCGCGGTTACGTCCTGGCTCTCCTTCTGATCCTTGTGTCAGCGCTCTTTCTTTGGCTCGGAAACAAGGTGGTCTCAGGACGTCGCTCTTATGCAACGGTGACCGGCAAAGGCGGACGGTTCAAGCGCTTTCAACTCGGTGTAGCCAGATACCCTTTGTTTCTCGTTGCCTTGGCGATAGGCATTATCACCACCCTTGTGCCAGTGCTGGTCCTCATTGCGTCCTCTTTGGCGCCCTCAACTTCAGCGCTACTGTCAAACTGGACCTTGCATTACTGGGCTGGCCTTTCCAACCCGGGCATCGCCCAGGGCCAACCTGGCATCTGGCACAATCCCAGCATTGTGTCTGCCACAACGATCACTGTCGCGCTAGGCGCAACTGTTGCGCTAACAACCACGATTGCAGGCTTGTTTATTGCGTTCGTTTTGGCGCGATATCGAGATGGCGCGTTCTCTGCCCTCATCAATCAGATTTCACTCGTCCCCTTGCTGGTGCCCGGTATCGCATTTGGCGCAGCCTATATCGCTCTATTCGGCGCCCCGTTAGGTCCGCTTCCGGCGCTCTATGGCACTTTCATGCTGCTAGTCCTTGCGGCCACTGCCTACCTGCTCCCTTTTTCGATCCAGACAGGGCGGGCCGTTGTTCAGCAGGTTTCAGGTGATCTTGACGAAAGTGCACGTCTCACTGGAGCTGGCTTTCTCCGACGGTTGCTTGTCATCACTGCTCCATTGGCAGTGCGTGGACTGGCTACAGGAGCACTCATTGTATTCGTAAAAATCATCCGGGACCTGTCGCTTGTGGTACTCCTTTTTACGCCAGCAATGCCCTTATTGTCAGTCCTTGCATACCGCTATGCGTCAGAAGGTTTTCCGCAGTTCGCACATGCGATCACGGTTATTGTCCTTGTAATCTCAATTGCAGCAACCATTGCCGCCAACCGTTTGCAATCCAAATCTCAGCCTTGGCTGAAGGATTAAATTCATGATCAGAATAGACTCTTTAACCAAACAGTATGGTAACTTCACCGCAGTGCAAAACATCAACTTCGATGTTCCAACAGGTGCATTTCTGGTATTGGTCGGTCCGTCAGGTTGTGGGAAGTCAACCATGCTTCGCATGTTGGCAGGACTCGAGACACCGACTGGCGGATCCATTCAGTTCAATGGAAAGACCGTTTCGGAGGGAGCATCCGGATGGACAATTGAACCCGCCGAGCGCAACACAGGACTAGTGTTTCAATCCTATGCACTGTGGCCGCATATGACTGTGGGTGGAAACGTTGAATGGCCACTTAAGGTGGCTGGGCTGCAGAAAGCTAACCGTAGGGCCCGCGTTCAAGAGGTTCTGGAGCTGCTTGGAATTGGCAAGCTGAGCGCACGATACCCGAATGAAATCTCCGGGGGGCAACAACAGCGTGTTGCCATTGCACGCATGATTGCACCAAAACCAGGAATACTGCTCTTCGATGAGCCTCTCTCGAATCTGGATGCCAAGTTACGCGTAGAAATGCGCACCGAGCTTCTGCGGATTCATCGTTCCACCGGGGCAACTTCCGTGTATGTGACGCACGATCAAGTGGAGGCCATGACCATGGCTAGCCACGTCGCCGTAATGAATGGCGGACAGATCGAGCAATTTGGTAGTCCCGAAGAACTGGTGGCAACACCGTCAAGCGATTTTGTCGCTACCTTTGTCGGCACCCCTCCTGCAAACGTAATTTCAGGCAATCTTATTCCGGAGGGTCACACGCTATCCAGTGCCAATTCCAGCGGAAGCTTTATGTTTCGCGCTGAAGATATCAGGGTCAGCCATGAGGCTACACCAGTATCCATCGAGTTGGATTTTGCCGAGGCAAGTCCGCTGGCCGGACGAAGCATGATTACGGGTACGAGAAATGGTATCCGCCTAACGGCTGTGACCGATATCCAGGACCGGTTTTCGGTCGGAGAAACCATCCATTTTATATTGCCAGCTGTCGCGGCTGCACGTTTTGATGATCAAGGGAAGCGAGTGTAATGAATCGTCTATTAATTGTTCGCCATGGTGAATCCGAATGGAATGCGGTCCGTAGACTTCAAGGACACGCAGATATCGAGCTATCACAACACGGACGCAATCAAGCCTTGGCTCTTCGAGCAACAGTACAAGCGCTTTCTCCCGAACTCGTCGCTACATCTGATCTAAAACGCGCACGGGACACAGCTATCTTGCTCGGCTTTGGCGATGCTGAGCCTTTAAATGATCTGCGAGAACACGATGTAGGCGACTGGACAGGGCAAGCTATCAAAGACATCCAGACACTGAATGGCGACGCTTATGTTAAATGGCGAGCAGGCTTGTTTACTCCTCCTGGAGGTGAAAGTTGGGCTGAGTTTCAAGCCAGGACAAAAGGGGCTATCCTAAGATTGGCTGAAAAAACATCAAACACCTTACTGGTTGTTGCTCATGGAGGTGTCGTCAGAGCCCTCCTTGAAACCTTTCTGGATTTGACGCCAAGAAGGACCATTCCAGTAGGCACTGCCAGTTTGACCGTTCTGCGCTGCAACAATGGTAATCACGCAGATATGCGCTTGGAGCTTTTCAATTACAGTCCAACCGGACCGCGGCTGGACGCACCAGACTAGCATTACAGTTGCGTTTTTGATTTTAAATGAGCCCGTCTTGCTATGGCTTGGTGGCCCCTACGCCAGCAGGACCATGCGATGACGTATGTCGGGTTTATACGTCGTTGGGCAAGTTTGTTTGCGACGCGTCGAATTTCTTGAACAGACCACCAGATCAAATCGTGATGGTCGGCATCCGCCGTCTTTTTTGGGGTGTCGCGTCATTGGCGCGGTGCCGGATCACCGCCTGTTGGTTTCCCCCAGAGAACGTTAACCCCGAAAGGCTTTGCAATTTCACCACGCAGGCGGCCAATGACATATGCCATGGTTGCCTTGGAGGCAACATCGACAGCAAGTTCGTATGGACGGTCGTTCTCGTTGCCGAACATGACAGCATCGACATCTGCGTCCTGCAATTCCATGAGATCGCGGCGCGCTGCCTCGACGATACCTTCTATGCTGTTGGTTTCCATGCGGAACTGAGCCGGTTTTTCCATCGAGAAGTGAGCCACCTCTGACTATGGTTTTATGATTGGGTTTTGGTCAAGGGAATGGCTTTTTCTCCTCTCTTGTTTGCGGCGGCTGCCGAGCTGGCCTTGAAGCGGAAGCTGTCATTACCTGTTTCCAGGATATGGCAGCGATGGGTCAAACGATCGAGCAATGCCGTCGTCATCTTGGCGTCGCCGAAGACTGTTGCCCATTCGCTAAAGCTGAGGTTGCTGGTTATCACCACGCTGGTCCGCTCATAGAGCTTGCTCAACAGGTGGAAGAGCAGCGCTCCGCCTGAAGCGCTGAATGGAAGGTATCCGAGCTCATCAAGGATCAGCAGATCAAGGCGGACCAAGGTCTCAGCGATCTGGCCTGCCTTGCCTTTGGCCTTCTCCTGCTCAAGTGCGTTGACCAATTCGATGGTTGAGAAGAAGCGGACCTTTCGACGGTGATGTTCGATAGCCTGGATGCCAAGGGCCGTCGCCACGTGGGTTTTGCCTGTGCCCGGTCCGCCGACGAGCACGATATTCTGCGCTCCGTCAATGAACTCGCATCTGTGCAACTGGCGCACCGTCGCTTCGTTGATTTCGCTGGCGGTAAAGTCGTATCCAGAGATATCCTTGTAGGCCGGGAAGCGTGCAGCCTTCATATGATAGGCGATGGAGCGGACCTCGCGCTCGGCCATCTCGGCTTTCAGCAACTGGGAGAGGATCGGCACGGCTGCGTCAAAAGCTGGAGCACCTTGCTCGATCAAGTCTGTGACGGCTTGCGCCATGCCATACATCTTCAGGCTACGGAGCATGATGACGACGGCAGCGCTGGCAGGATCATGACGCATGGCGACCTCCCACGATCCGGACGCGCAAGCCATCGTAGCGTTCTACATTGGCCTTGGGTTCACGCAGCAAGGTCAGTGCCTGTGGCGTATCGACGTCGGGACCCTCGTTCGTCTTGCCGTCGATCAGACGGTGCAGAAGATTCAGCACATGCGTTTTGGTTGCCACGCCTTGATCCAAAGCCAGTTCTACAGCCCTGACGACAACCTGTTCGTCGTGATGAAGGACGAGGGCAAGGATATCGGCCATCTCACGATCACCACCGGGGCGGCGAAGCATCTGATCCTGTAGTTGTCGAAAGGCAAACGGCAATTCCAGGAAGGGAGCACCATTGCGCAGGGCACCGGGCTTGCGCTGGATGACCGTCAGGTAATGTCGCCAATCATAGATTGTCCGGGGTAGCCTGTGGCTGCGCTCGATAACCCGCGCGTGTTCACATAGAATGTTTCCCTCGGCCGCAACGACCAGGCGCTCGGGATATATCCGCAGGCTGACGGGCCGGTTTGCAAATGATGCAGGCACGCTGTAGCGGTTCCGCTCGAAGGTAATCAGGCATGTTGGTGAGACGCGCTTGCTCTGCTCGACGAAGCCGTCAAATGCAGTTGGCAATGCCATCAATGCTGCTCGCTCATCGGCCCAAACATCTGCGATAGAACCGGGCAAGGTGCCATGGGCCGTGTCCCGCCACAGCTCCTGGCAATGTTGCTCCAGCCAGTCATTCAATGCCATCAGATTTGGAAAGTCTGGCATCTGTTGCCACAAGCGTGGTCGGGCATCCTGGACGTTCTTCTCGACCTGACCCTTTTCCCAACCGGCCGCTGGATTGCAGAACTCAGGTGCAAAGACGTAATGGTTCGTCATCGCGAGGAAGCGCATGTTTACCTGTCGCTCCTTGCCGCGGCCCACACGATCGACCGCTGTCTTCATGTTATCGTAAATGCCACGACCAGGCACGCCGCCGAAGACACGGAAGCCGTGCCAGTGCGCGTCAAAGAGCATCTCGTGTGTTTGCAACAAGTAGGCCCTGACCAGAAAAGCCCGACTGTGAGATAGTTTGATATGTGCGACCTGGAGCTTCGTGCGCTCGCCGCCGATCACGGCGTAGTCCTCACTCCAATCGAACTGGAATGCCTCACCAGCTCGGAAAGACAGCGGAACGAATACGCCACGGCCCGTCGTCTGCTGCTGACGTAGCCGATCAGCTCGCCACTCGCGGGCGAAGGCGGCCACCCGATTGTACGAGCCCGTAAAACCGAGAGCCACCAGGTCGGCATGAAGCTGCTTCAAGGTCCGGCGCTGCTTGCGCGACTTTCCGGTCTCTGTCTTCAGCCAGGCCGCCAGTTTGTCGGAAAAGGGATCAAGCTTGCTTGGTCGTTCCGGTACCGTGAACGTCGGCTCGATTGTACCTGCGTTCAAATACTTTGCGATCGTGTTGCGCGACAGCCCGGTGCGTCGGCTGATCTCACGGATCGACTGCTTCTCTCGCAGCGCCATCCGACGGATGATGTTTAAAAGTCCCATGTGGATCACTCCGTTGCCCCCGTCGCTCGCCGCGTTGGGGGGAAGGTTCACATGGCTCAGTTCTCAATGGAAATTATCTGCCTAACCGGCTCAGTTCTGCGTGGAAACCAACACTCCCGCTCCTTCCAGCGATCCGAGCGAAGCTGCGTCCGGCGCGCTGCCTCCTCGAGGCTACGGCCAAACCGGATGGTCGGCGCAATGAGACAGGACCCGTTGTCGCCTCGTTGCTCTGATGTTTCAGGCGATCGTGCTGCAAGGTGTTTCGAACGTTCTTCGTTATAGGAAACGCTTCTTTCGCGTTCGATCACGATATCAAGCGCCAGACTGGCCCGTTCCCAAAGCTTTGCCACCTGCCCGCGCTTGTCATCGAGCCACGCCAGCTTTTGCCCGACACGCTCTTCTATGCTCGCCACAACTCCGGCAAGCGTGTCGATACCACGCCGGCGGGCAAAGTCATGCGCATGCGCCCGATAACCAGCTTCACTTTCAAAATCGAGCGTCGTGGTTTTTGCACCTGAACGGCCAAGACGTTCAACCAGTTGCCCGAACAGTTCCGGACGGTGGCTTTCACGCTCGATCCGCGCCAATCTCAATGCTGCGGTTTCTAGCTGTTTTGCCGTCCAAACGTTTCGCTCGACCTCGCGTTCCTTAAAACTCTTCCGGCCAGTTTCCTTATCTGTGACAGGGATTTTGACCTTGACGATTTCAACGCCATCTTTTTTCAAAAGAACAGTATCGCCTTCCGATACGCCTCCGTCGGACAGTGCCTGGGGCAGGCTGACGCCCCAGAGCCGATGCACTGTCCCGTCATTCGTCTTCACATCAGCATAGGGACTTTCATCCGCATCCTTATCTTGTGGCCGGAACTTCGCCATTCCGGTTTCAACCAATTCCCCGGAAACGCCAGCGGCATGATCAACACGCGATTTCCTGCCCCATTGCGGTTTCGGCTCAAAGTCCTCCCGCGCTGCATAAAGATCAGCGTGATCACGATGTCGGGTCATCGACACATAGGTCAGATGCTGGTCCATCATGCCGGTGGCAAGCACGAAGGTCCGGTCAACAGTCGACCCTTGCGCTTTATGAATGGTCGCAGCATAGCCATGGTCGATATTGCGATAGCTATCCTCGCTGAGCACCACATCCCGGCCATTGTCGAGACGGATCGATAACAGCGGACGACCACGCTTGTCACCGGTCGAAACGACAGTGCCGAGCATACCGTTTTTGACATATTGCGGGCCAGGGTGCTTTGCGCGCTTTTCGACAAAACGGGCATTTTCCAGAAAGATGATCCGGTCGCCAGCTGCAAATTCCCGAACGCCGCGCTCCGTGCGAAACGCACAAGCGTTTGTCAGAGCGCCTTCGCTGTTCATGACAGAGCGCAGGGATTCGTTGAGGCGCTTTACATCTTCATTGGTATGGGCGAGCACCAGCATCTCGTCGCCGCGAAGTCGACCGTTCGGCCCTGCTGCCTCAGATCGCGCGATTGCTTGTTGGCGCGCGTCGCTCCAGTCAGCGACGAGACGCTCGACTGCTTCGGCACGGTGTTCAACCGCCACTATGTGCCCCTTTTGAGCATAGGCATCGAGCCCCTCTTCGACCTTGCCGCGTGCGAAGAGCCTGGCGGCATCACGCGCCCAGACCTCCCGCTGACGGCGAACACCGGCAAGCTCGGCGAAACCAATCCGCTCCGCTATGGCCCGGAAGGCTGCACCGGCCTGGATTGGCTGAAGCTGCATCGCATCTCCAACCAGAACGACTTTCGCACCGGCATCCTCGACGGCTTTTAGAACACGCGCCATCTGCTGCGACGAAACCATAGCTGCTTCATCGACGACAAAAATGTCATCCCGTTTGAGAAGATCGCGGCCACTCTCCCAACCAAGTTCCCACGAGGCAAGGGTTCGCGATTTGATGCCAGAACTGTCCTCCAGACCTTCCGCAGCCTTTCCTGCAAGAGCTGCTCCGAAGACACGACGATGCTCTTGTTCCCAGGCAACACGGGCAGCGGCAAGAAGCGTCGACTTGCCAGCACCCGCAAGTCCAACAACAGCAGCAATGGCGCTGTCACCAGCAATATGGCGGACGGCGTCAACCTGCTCCTGATCAAGCCTGAACGGGTTTTCCGGATCCGCCGTTTCGATGCTCCGGACGGCAGCTGCAACCTTTGCAGCCGCAACTCCAAACCCCTTGCGCTTTGACAAAACCGCCGCTGACTGCGCCATGTCATATTCGATACGCAGGATTTCGCGGGTCGTGAAGATTGCAGGTTCGGTTGCCTTGCCGGTCTGCCGATCCACCTGCTGTGGCTTCAACAGCACAAGATCGTCGGACGCCATCAGGCTCGCGCGGATATTGGTAAAATCGCATGGATCGTCGACATAACGATGCAGCGTTTTTGCGATATCCTTTTCATCAAAGGTCGAGCGTTCGTTGGCGAGTTGCTTCAGGAGCGGTTCGGGATTGGCAAGCAACCAATCAGCCATTTCCTGCCGACGGGCAAGTTCGACCGGCGCGAAATACATCTCCACGCCCTTTCGCGCCAACGCCGCCTTTTCTGGACCAATATGCTTTTGCGCGATACCGTCGAGTCCCTGCTCGGCATAGGACCGCCCATCAAGGCGAATGTCATAGCCGGCGAGCGCCAGATATCGATTGGCCGTTTGCGCCCATGCGACTTTCCATGTCTTCATCGTCTCCTTGTCGCCAGCCCAAAGCTTATAAACGATCTTCCCATTCGGTCGATCCGGCTTGACTACACGCAGCGGCTCTCCGTCACGTCCAGGCACCGGGACATTCTTTCGCCCGAACCCTTCTTCGGTCAGCGGCCGCAACGCCGTCATCAGGTGGATGTGAGGATTGCCGTCCTTGTCGTGATAGACCCAGTCAGCAATCATCCCCTTTGAAGTCAGATAGTCCCGGACGAACTCCTGAACCAAAGTGATATTCTCTGCCCGCGTCAGTTCCTCCGGCAGTGCAATGATGAGTTCACGGGCAAGCTGTGCATCCGCCCGCGTCTCAAATGCATCGACAGCATTCCACAGCGCCTCACTTGCTTGAGCGACAGTTTTGCCTTCGATTTCTGACCTCAGCCATGCTGGGATCTGGTCCGGTAACGCCAGTTCTTCATGCTTGAGTTCACCGGCGCCATCACGATAGCTAAATGAAGTTCCAGTCTGTTCGTCCATCATTCGAGCACGATGACGATATGCGGCCGCCGAGACGATGCTACGCCCCGCCCCTCTGCTGATCACCTGTGCTCTGATGAACATAATCGCCACGACTGTTCTCCGATCTCCCAGGCACGTCGCACAAGCGACGTATATTGCCCCCTCAAATCAATCGGGCTGCAGGCCCGATGCCGCTTTTCCGGAAGACGGCTCAAGCCGAGATTCCGGCATCGACGTTTTTGGGAACTTGCACATGGTAGCTTGTTTGACTAATTGTTTCTAGTTAGTTTAATCATCAATTGGCAAAATCAATCTATGAAAGGAAACACATTATGGCATCCAAGTCATCAATCATAGATATCGACGCGCAGATCGAGAAGCTGCGTGAACGTAGAAAACTCTTGATAGTAAAATCGGCTGACCGCTTTGCGCGCGCTGCCACAAAGGCGGGGCTCGCCGAGATGGCAATTACCGATGAGGAAGTCGATCAAATCTTCGAAGAGATTGCTGCGCGATTTCGCCAAAAAGAGAAAAAGGAGGCTCGTGGCGGAACCGCTGCGCCGCATAGACAGACAAATGGTGGGGCTGGAACGACGGCGGAGGTTTCTCATGACAGCTGACCGCAAGAAAGAAGCCCGCCAAAAACTCCTGCTCGGCGGGATTGTCGTTCGTGCTGGTCTGTCAACGGCAGACCGGGCATTCCTGCTTGGGGGCTTATTGGAATTGGCGCGACTTTCGCCAGAGACATCGGAATATCGACGCTTGCACAATACAGGCGAGATTGCTCTCCGGACTCCCGATTCTGTGAAGAGATACCGAACTGTCGCGGATGCAAGCGAATGACGGCGCGATCCAAACCGCACCCAAGCCAGTTGCTCGTTCTCGTGCCGATCATCATTTCCGGCTTTGCGTTTTATGTCGCGAACTGGCGCTGGCCGGAATTGGCCACAGGCTTATCAGGAAAAACGCAATACTGGTTTTTGCGAGCGTCTCCTGTACCAGCCCTCATGTTCGGTCCGCTTGCCGGGCTCCTGGCTGTCTGGGTGCTGCCACTGCATCGGCGGCGGTCGATCGCGCTGACAAGCCTTGTCTGCCTCCTGCTGGTGGTTGGCTTCTACGCTTTGCGCGAAATTACCCGCCTTTCGCCCTTCGTGGAAAGCCGAGCATTGAGTTTGGTTTGGCCACTGAAGTAGTCAGGACTACAGCCAAACGGTCGGTGGCTATGAGTTATAAGGGTTTGACACAGCTGAGACGGATTTGATGCGTCATGCCCGCAATCAGTGCGGAATCTAACCCACAATGAAGCTCTGGGACGCCTAGATTCCCAGCCAGACTAAATTCCTCAATGATTTCAATAAATCACTTTTTCACATTTGCGAAATGTGTCATAGATTTTCGCTACAGTTGGTGCACTTCGTCAAGAGTGCCCACCAAGCGGAAGTTATTTCTATAATAAGCGAAAAATGCGGCACCGTTCGTTGAACGTGGTCTGCCCCCATCGGGTGATCCGTGTTTACTGTTAGTGCATGCTGGGTCGACTTGCCACTGCTGGTGTTGACGCTGGGCCATTTTGTTTAGGCCAAACGACTGCTTCGGGTGCCGGTGGCTTGTAGCCCAGTGATGAATGGGGCCGCACTGTGTTGTAATGCTGTCGCCAGTTTTCGATGATGATCTTCGCCTCCTTGAGCGTGTAGAAGATTTCGCCGTTGAGCAGTTCGTCACGGAGTTTCGAGTTGAAGCTCTCGCAATAGCCGTTTTCCCATGGACTGTCCGGCATGATGTAGGCGGTCTTGGCACCGACTGCTGCGATCCACTCCCGTAGCGCCTTGGCGATGAACTCCGGCCCATAACACCTTCGGAATAACGCCAGTTTTTAGGCTATGGCCAAGCTGCGACGCCTTTCAAATTGCGTGAGCAGGTTGGCCATAGCCGGTCTCAGGTCTCACAGTGGTTTTGCGAAGCCACACTGCAAAGGAGACTGGCTATGACCGAGTGCAATATTACAGCGTCTACCCCTGTACTGGTAGCTATTGATATATCGAAAGGACGCCATGAGGTGCTTATCGAAGTGCCGGACAAAAAGCGTCGTCGTCGGGTTAGCGTCCTCAACACTCTTGATGAGTTTGAGCGCCTGATCAATCTGCTGCGTAGTTTTCAGCGTCCCGTCCGTGTCGCTTTTGAAGCAACCGGCAACTATCATCGCGCATTGGCGTTTCAGCTCGGCGCAGCCGGTTTCAACATCAAGCTGGTTTCATCAGTTGCACTGGCGCGAACCAGAGAGGCATTGCATAATTCCTGGGATAAAAATGATCCGAAGGATGCTCAGGTTATCTTGCATATGATGAGCATTGGCGCGGAGCAATTCTATCACGATCCGTTGTTGCATGGCACGAATGACATTCAGGAACTGTCCAAGACCCATGACATGATATCAAGGACAAAGACTGAACTGTGGCATCGTATCCTGACACATTATCTGCCTTTGTATTTCCCGGAAGCCGATCGCTTTCATCGCAGTTCTCGCAGTGACTGGTTTTTCGCGTTCCTTGAACTGTTTCCATCGCCACACTTTATCGCTGCCTTGAGCAAGGAAGCTTTCATTGAAGCAGCCTGGAATGTGGTTGGCCGCAAAGTTGGTAAAGAACGTTTGTTATCAGACATTTATGCAACTTCTATACGTTCGATTGGTCTTCCTGTCGCACCTGACTCGGACGCCATCGTGATGTTTCGAATGGTTCTGGCTGAGGGCAGAAGCCTTATAGTCCAACGCAATTTGATCGAAGCGCGTGCAGTTGAGATGCTCAAAGACAACTCTGATTACAAACTGCTGACAACTATCCCCGGCATTGGCCCGATCAATGCTTTGACGATCCTGGCAGAAGCGGGAGACTTGCGACGTTTCAATCATCATCGTCAGTTCCTGAAGTTCTGTGGTATGGATCTGGCAACCATCCAATCAGGCATGTTTCGCGGTCAGACAAAGCTCTCCAAATATGGAAACGCGCGATTGAGGCGGACTTTATGGATGGCAGCTCAGGTTGCCATATTGCAGCGCCCCAATAGCTTTCGCGACAAATTTGAGCGCTACATCACAAAAGATCGACACAACACCCATTTACGCCGCAAGGCGTTGACAGCAATCGCCGCCAAAATGGCTCGAACCGTGCACGCGGTTGTCAAAAGCGGCGAAACATATCGTCCCTTTTATGAGGGGGCGATCCACAGCGGAAGGACCTTTCTCTGACAGTGCCGTGGAGGCGCTGGCAATTGCCGCGACCTCGTAGATAATGTTCAGGCCTTCCGCTCGACGGCAAAAGGATCTCGTCTTAAGGACGGTGAGAGCCGCGATAACGCGTACTCTGTGTTTGTTATGGGAGAGACCGTTCGTTGACGAGCGGCGCGGCCTATATCATAATCCAAACGCATCGGTAAAAAGACCGACGCGATAGTGACCTGTTGCTAAAACGGGAGTTAATTCCGAATATAGGACGTTATCCACACGAATTGTGCGGGGTTTGCCGCGCCATTCGATGATCTGGTTGAGGCAACGAATGACACGCTCAGCTGGTAGTGAGAAGTCTACCTCAATGCCCAAACCTTCGCGATTAAAGTCGTCCAGGACATTCAACAGCCGGAATTGCCTGCCGTCTTCCAACCGATCCGCCATGAAATCCATGGACCAAATCAAATTTGGCGCTTCGGGCTCGGCCAGCGCATCGGGTTTGTCGCGCTTCAACCGCTTGCGTGGCTTGATCCTGAGGCTCAGTTCCAGCTCACGGTAGATGCGGTATATGCGCTTGTGGTTCCACCAATGCCCCCGGACATTGCGCAGGTAAAGAAAACAAAGACCAAAGCCTCAGCTCTTCTTTGCCCGCGTCAGTCCAATCAGGAATTCGGCAATCTGCTCATTCCCGTCGTTCAGCTTGACAGCAATCGCCGCCAAAATGGCTCGAACCGTGCACGCGGTTGTCAAAAGCGGCGAAACATATCGTCCCTTTTATGAGGGGGCGATCCACAGCGGAAGGACCTTTCTCTGACAGTGCCGTGGAGGCGCTGGCAATTGCCGCGACCTCGTAGATAATGTTCAGGCCTTCCGCTCGACGGCAAAAGGATCTCGTCTTAAGGACGGTGAGAGCCGCGATAACGCGTACTCTGTGTTTGTTATGGGAGAGACCGTTCGTTGACGAGCGGCGCGGCCTATATCATAATCCAAACGCATCGGTAAAAAGACCGACGCGATAGTGACCTGTTGCTAAAACGGGAGTTAATTCCGAATATAGGACGTT
>RCUT01001066.1_pt1 | contig 13415 bp, 9 predicted proteins | sample 2166171 | NCBI WGS metagenome assembly RCUT01 (sample SAMN09932757, study PRJNA488358) | compost metagenome | isolation source: compost soil in 4-hydroxybenzoic | place: Germany: Experimental Botanical Garden
CGCCCTGCGGCGCTCCGCCGCGGCCGCCTTTGCGCCCGGGGCCGGCATTATTGTTGCGCTGAAAATTCTGGCGACGCTCTCCGCCGGCCCCGCCTGACTGGTTGAAAAAGGCACCGAGCCTGCCGCGAATATCCTGCTGATAGTGGTAACGCACGCTTTCATCGCCGATCACCGAAACGATCTGCTTCAGCCGGGCATCGAGTTCCGCACGCCGCTCCGGCGTATCGAATACAGAACCTGCGGTCTCCCGCTGCCAGATCACGTCGACGAGCGGTCGCGCCTCCGACAGTACCCGATCGAATGGCTCCCTGCCCTCGTTCTTCACCAGATCGTCCGGATCCTTGCCATCGGGAAGCAGCGCGAAACTGACCGATTTTCCGGGCTTGATCGCCGGCAAGGCAAGATCAGCCGCACGATTGGCCGCGCGGATACCGGCGCCATCGCCATCGAAGCAGAGTACCGGCTGCGGACTTACCTTCCAGAGAAGATCGAGCTGGTTTTCCGTAAGCGCCGTGCCGAGCGGCGCGACAGCATTTTCGACGCCCGCCTGATAAAGCGCGATCACGTCCATATAGCCTTCGACGGCAATCAGCGCGCCGCTCTGCTTCCGGTCACCTGCCGCCTGCGCAGCCCGTCTTGCACGCGCGAAATTGTAGAGCACCTGCCCCTTGTGAAAGAGTTCGGTATCCGGCGAGTTCATGTATTTCGCCATCGCATCCGCAGCCATGGCACGGCCGCCGAAGGCAATAACCTTCTCGCGCGACGACAGGATCGGGAACATGATGCGATCACGGAAATAGTCGTAGGAGACAGGAATATCCGGTCCGTGGCGCACGAGACCACAAGCCTCGATCTGCTCCTTCGGCACGCCCTTCCCCGCAAGATATTCTTTAAGGGCATTGCGGCTTTCGGGCGCATAGCCAAGACGGAACGTCTCGATCGTCCGACCGGTCAATCCGCGATCACGAAGATAGGCCCGCGCCTTGGCGCCATTGGCGCTCTGCAACTGATCCTGAAAATAGAGCGTCGCCATTTCCATGACGTCCTGCAGCGAGGTCCGCTCCTTCTCGCGCTTCTCCATCTGCGGATCGGGCTGCGGCATGGCAACGCCGGCAAGATCGGCGATCTGCTGAACGGCTTCAGGAAAATTCAGCCCTTCAATATCTGTCAGGAAACGGAAATGGTCACCCGATACACCGCAACCGAAGCAGTGATACCGACCCTTGCGGTCCTCGCAATGAAAGCTCGGGCTTTTCTCGCCATGAAAGGGGCAGCAGGCCCAATAGTCCCCGCGTGACACATTCGTCTTGCGCCGATCCCACGTCACACGTCTGCCGATCACGGTGGAGATCAGCACGCGGTCGCGTATCTCGTCTAGGAACGTGTTTGAAAAGCGCATGTCTACTCATATAGGCGGAAGTCACGGGCTGCACCACGGCCAAGATGTTTCTTGCCCGGTATTCACAGCCCTTTGTAAAAACGATTGCGGCGCCCACAGGCTCCGCGATAACTCGATACGGCAGCGCCGCCCTTAGCTCAGCTTCGCCTTGATGACGCCGGAAGCCTTGGCGAAATCCATCTGGCCGGCATAACGCTCGCGCAGGATGGCCATAACCTTGCCCATGTCCTTCATCCCGGCAGCGCCGATTTCGGCGACGACGGCCGCAACGATCTCGCCGACCTTCTCGTCGGAAAGCTGCTCCGGCATGAACGTCTTGAGCACATCGATTTCTTCACGCTCCTGGGTGGCAAGCTCGGCGCGGCCTGCATCCTCGTAGATCTTGGCCGATTCTTCGCGCTGCTTCACCATCTTTTGCAGGATCTGCAGGATTTCATCGTCGGTAGCAGCATCCTTGCCGACGCCGCGATTGGCGATGTCGCGATCCTTGACCGCGCTCTGGATCAGGCGAACGGTGGAAAGCCGGCGGCTGTCCTTCGCCTTCATGGCTTCCTTCATGGATTCGGTGAGCTTTTCGCGCATCATCTGAAGTATTCTCCGTCATGGCGGGCCGACACGTCCCGCAGCGCCCAAATGAGGGCCGTTGAAGGCGGTGATAGATCAGGCGACGGGGCCGATCAATCTTTTCCCACCTAACCGCGGCGATTGAGGGTGATTCTTTAACGGATGACATTGACCGCGCCTTAGCCTTTGTTTATTTTCCCGCACCTGCACGACATTTGGATTGAAGAGCCGCCGGCGATGACGCTTGCGCACTTTTCTGCGACAACATGAACCCCTGCAGCCTGTCTTCGCCGAGACGGGAACGATGGGTCAGAAGGATAGACATGACCGGCTCCGCTCCCTGGACACCTAAGAAGCCCACCGCCCTCCTCGTTCTTGCGGATGGCACTGTCATCGAAGGCACCGGCATCGGCGCGACCGGCAAGGTTCCGGCGGAAGTCGTGTTCAACACGGCGCTCACCGGCTACGAAGAAATCCTCACGGACCCATCCTATCTCGGCCAGATCGTCACCTTTACCTTCCCGCATATCGGCAATATCGGCACCAATGACGAAGATATCGAAGACCTGACGCCGGCTGCACGCCGCGGCGCCGTCGGCACGATCTTCAAGGCCGACATCACCGACCCGTCCAACTACCGTGCAGCCAAGGACCTCGATGGCTGGCTGAAGAGCCGCGGCGTCATCGGCCTGTCCGGCATAGACACTCGCGCGCTGACCGCCTGGATCCGCGAACACGGCGCACCGAATGCCGTCATCGCCCACGACCCGAATGGCGTCTTCGACATCGAGGCGCTCAAAGCCGAAGCCAAGGCATGGAGCGGCCTGGAAGGCCTCGACCTCGCCAAGGAAGCCACATCCGGCCAGTCCTCGCAGTGGACTGAAAAGCCCTGGGTCTGGAACGAAGGCTATAGCGAACTGAAGGCCGAAGACGCGAAGTATCACGTCGTCTGCATCGATTACGGCGTCAAGCGCAACATCCTGCGCCTCTTCACCGGTCTCGACTGCAAAGTCACGATCGTCCCGGCCCAGACTTCCGCCGAAGACATTCTGGCGCTGAAGCCGGACGGCATCTTCCTGTCGAACGGCCCGGGCGATCCGGCTGCAACCGGCGAATACGCCGTGCCGGTGATCCAGGAGATTATCAAGACCGACATCCCGACCTTCGGCATCTGCCTCGGTCACCAGATGCTGGGTCTCGCACTCGGCGCCAAGACCGAAAAGATGCATCAGGGCCATCACGGCGCCAACCACCCGGTCAAGGACCACACGACGGGCAAGGTCGAAATCGTTTCGATGAACCACGGCTTCGCAGTCGACTCGAAGTCACTGCCGCAAGGCGTTGAAGAGACTCACATCTCGCTGTTCGACGGCACCAATTGCGGCCTGCGCCTCTCCGGCAAGCCGGTCTTCTCCGTCCAGCACCACCCGGAAGCTTCGCCGGGCCCGCAGGACAGCCACTATCTCTTCCGCCGCTTCATCAATCTGGTGCGCGAAAAGAAGGGCGAACCGGCTCTCGCCGAACGCTGATCCTCGGATTTTTTAGAGACTTTCGAATGGCCCGCTTTCAGCGGGCCATTTCTTTTTGGCGCTTCACCAGCATCCAGAAACGGACGCATAGGAAGATAGCGGCAGCGGCAAGTCCCAGCACGAAGCCTAACCAGACACCCTTGCCGCCGAGACCGAGCGGGAAGGCGAAGACATAGGCGCAGACGAAACCGATCGGCCAATAGGCGATCAGCGCAAGGATCATCGGGATTTTCGTATCCTTGAGACCGCGCAGCAGCCCGGCGCCGACTGCCTGCAGACCATCGACCAACTGAAATGCCCCGGCAATCACGATCAGCGGCGCGGCAAGCGCCAGCACGGCAGCGGCATCGTGCTGAGTCGTATCCAGAAACAGCCCCCCCCAGAAGAACGGGAACGCCGCATAAAGAATGCTGCCGACGATCGCGAAAACGACGCTGACGACAAGAACCGCGACCCCTGCCCGTTTCACCCCGAGATCATCACCGCGACCGTTTGCAAGCCCGACACGAACGGTCGCCACCTGCGCCAGCCCCAGCGGGATCATGAAGGCGATCGACGCCAGTTGAAGCGCGATACCATGGGCCGCAAGCTCCAGCTTGCCGATCATTCCCATCAGCAGCGATGCGGCCGCAAACAGGCTGGTTTCGGCGAGAATGGTGAAGCTGATCGGAAGACCGAGGACAAGTACCTCGCGAATGATCGGCCAGTCAGGGCGCCAGAAACGCACGAATATCTCGTAGGCCCGTGTCGCTTCATGCATCTGCACATAGGCGATGATGATGATGAAGCCGGTAAGATTGGCGCAGACGGCCGCAAGGGCTGCACCGTAGATACCAAGCCGAGGTGCGCCGAAATGGCCGAAGATCGTCAGATAGGCCACCACGAAGTTCATCGCGAACATCCCGAGCGTGACATAGAGAACGATGCTGCCCTTCTCGAGCCCGGTCACGAAGCTGCGGATCGCGAACAGGCCGAGCGCCGGGAACATGCCCCATTGCGCGATGCGCAGATAACCCTGGGCATTCGCCGCCACATCCGGCGCCTGGCCGAGCGCAAGCAGGATCGGCTCGGAAAACCAGAGGATCGGCGCCATCAGCGCGCAATAGGCAATAACGACCCAAAGCCCCATGCGAACCGCACGCCTGACACCCACCTTGTCATTATGGCCGAGGGCCTGCGCAACGAGCGGAATGACGGCGCTGGTAAAGCCCGTGCCGAAGATGAAGACAATGAAAAAGGCCTGTGTCGCGATAACGACGGATGCAAGCTCCGTGGTACCGAGCCAGCCAACGAGGATGACGTCGGTCGTATGGATCGCCATCTGCGCCAGCTGCGCGCCGACAAGCGGGATCCCAAGAGCAAACGTGGCGCGCAGATGTCCCGCCCACGAGCTTTCCCGGCTTTCGATTGCGACCGTGTTGAGCGAACTCGACATTTCAAACCTCGATAAAAGAAAAGGCCGCTTCCAGAAAATGGTCAGCGGCGCAGCACTTTGCCTATAAAGGCGGCAGGTTTTCCGGGCAAGGCTGGCGGTCCATCCAGCAGTTTTTGTGCGACTTACTTCACGAAACCTGATGGATCGCACGAGCGGCGGAGGTATCTCGCGATATGCGCGCAACGAACACGATCGCTGCGCACGCCATGAAGATGGCCGCCATCAGGTAGGGCGCACCGGCAAATTCGACGATCGCGCCCTCCCCGGTGAACCTGCTGAAAAGCTGGGTGAATATGGCCGGCGCGATGATGGTCGTGAGACTGGTCATGCTCGTCATCGCACCCTGCAATTCCCCTTGCGCCGACGGCGGCACCTTGGCCGAGGCGATGCTGCGCAGTGCGGGATCGGCAACATTCTCGATCGTCGTCAACAGGATGACGGCATAGACCATCCAGCCCTCCCAGGAGAAGGCATAGCCGGCGAGACCGAGACAGGAAAAACAGATCCCGAGCACGCTCGTTCGCCACTCGCCGAGAACCGGAATGAGGCGAGGCAGGACAAACACCATGACCAGCGCCGCACAAATGCCGAACAGGCCGAGCGACAATCCGATCTGCGCCTCGCTCCAGCCGTAGCGATAGGTCGAGACGAAGGACCAGACGGACGGATAAACGGCGTGAGAAAGCCAGTAGAGAAACATCACCAGCAGTATCCAGCCGACACCGGAATAGTGGCGCATCTGGCGCAGCGCCCCAAGCGGATTGGCACGTCGCCAGTCGAAAGCCCGCCGGTTGTGCCGCTCCAGTGTTTCCGGCAGTAGGAACCAGGCAGCGATAAAGTTGGCGAGAGACAGCAGACCGGCCCCCAAAAACGGTACACGCGGTCCGAATTCTCCGAGCAGCCCGCCGATCACAGGCCCGATCGTGAAGCCAACCCCGAAGGCGATGCCGATCAGGCCAAAATTGCGTGCCCGCGTGCGGTCGTCACTGATATCGGCGATATAGGCGGAACAGGTGGCAAAACTGCCGCCTGAAAATCCGGCCAGCGCACGGCCGATGAAAAGCATCCAGAAACTGGTCGCGGCAGCGCAGATAAGATTGTCGATGGCAAAGGTCAGCACCGAGATGAGCAGGATCGGCCGACGCCCGAAACGATCGGACAAATTGCCGATCAGCGGCGCAAAGAGGAACTGCATCGCCGAATAAATCAGCAGAAGCCAACCACCGTCGATCGCAGCAGCGCTGACATCATCCCCTGTCAATTCCTGCAGGAAGGCCGGCAGGACCGGCATGATAATCGCGATACCGATGACATCCAGAAACAGAATGACGAAGACGAGAAACAGGCCACGGCGGACGGATTTAGGTTCGAGCATCGAATGCCTCTCTCAACATCTCACCTGGAAAAGACGATCGGATCGCCGGGACGACTACATAACGGAAAAAGAAAATCAGAACAATACAGGAACATCTCAAAATTTCTGATGCGGGCGATGACGGAATCGCGCCTATATCCTTCGGCAATCAGGGGGCGAGCGTAATGATTGAGTTGATCTGGCAGGGCATATTGATCGGCATCGGGGCAACGGTGCTTATGGATATCTGGGCGCTTGTCCTGCATTTCGTCTACCAGCAGCCCAAGCCGAACTGGGCGCCCGCAGGCCGCTGGTTCCGGCATCTGGCAAAGGGCAAGGTCTTCCACGACAGCATTGCAACCGCAGAACCTTATCGTCATGAACTGGCACTTGGCTGGATCGGCCACTATGCCGTCGGCATCCTTTACGGTGTCATTCTTGTCCTGATCATGGGACCGGACTGGATGCGCTCCCCAACGCTCCTGCCCGCCTGGGTTCTCGGCATCGTGACGATCGGCGCTGGCTGGTTCCTGATGCAGCCCGGCATGGGCCTCGGCTGGGCGGCATCGAAAACGCCTAACCCGAAGAAGGTAAGGCTGCTGAACTTCGTCGCCCACACGGTTTTCGCACTCGGACTATACGCAACGGCGCTGCTGATCCGCTGATACCCGACTGAACGCCGTCGTCTGAACCGCATGAGACGACGGCAACGAGGTGCTGATCCGTCGCACCATCTCAGGTAGATCTGCAATCGTTGACTTCCCGTTTATCACGACGAATTAAAATGGGCGCGCAATACCCTTGCCCGACGTTGTGAAACATTCTGCGTCGGCGAACAGATGGCGGTTCAGGATGCGACTGAGTACGATCACACATCTTGCCTATGCGGTAACCCTCGTTCTCACGGCCATATCGGCCTCCACCTTCATATTGTCCGCGAGAAGCGCGTCGCAGGAGCGCACGGCGATCCAGCAGCATCTTGAGCTGGATGATCTGGCGGAAGAACTGGCGGTCATCGCCGAGAGCCGCACAGACGAGGCCCGCCTTTATGTCATGCGCGGCGATGAACAGCATCTGGCACGGTTCTACGTGGATGACGATCAGGAAGGACATCTTGAAGGCAGTATCGCAAAGCTGTCCAACCTCGGCCTCTCGCCGGAAGAAAAGACGATGTTCGACCGCATCCGAAATGCGGCAGATGCTATCGACGCGATCGAAAAGGAAGCCATCAGCGCCTATCGTGCTGGCCGGCAGAATGACGCTCAGCAGACTCTATTTGGTGACGAGCATTATCGCCTGCACACCGAGCTTTTGAAGCAAGTCGAAGCGGTGAGAGCCAGTGTTACCGCACGTTCGCAGGTCGCGGTTGATGCGGCCAAGGCCCGAAGCGACTTCTTCGGCAACATCGCGAAATCCATGCTGGTTCTGACGGCGCTGATGTTTCTGGCGGTGCTTTATTTTGTCCTGAGCCGGCGCGTGGCGCTGCCGCTGATCAGGATGAGCAACGTCGTCACCCGGCTGGCACGCCAGGATTACGATGTCGAGGTTCTGGACGACGGAAGGCGGGATGAGATCGGCGAAATGAACCACGCCATCCAGATTTTCCGCAACAATGGCCTGGAAAGGGAGCGCCTCGACGCCGAACGCCGCAAGGATCAGCGCATGAAAGACCTGATGTTGCAGATGATGCATCGGGTGCAGGCCTGCCAGAACCAGGAGGAACTTTCGGATGTCGTCTCGCGCTTCATGCCGCAGATTTTTCCGGATGCCGCCGGCCACCTGTTCATCCTGAAGGAGCAGGGATCGACCCTTCACTCCTTGGGACAGTGGTCTGATCCCGCCGCATCCGAACTGCATTTTTCGATCGACGATTGCTGGGCGCTGCGGCGTGGCCGTCCGCATTTCAGCGAGCCTGATGGTGACGACGTCATCTGCCACCACATCCACATGGCCGAAAACAGCAATCTGTGCATCCCGCTCACTGCGCTGGGAGAGATCGTGGGGCTCCTCTATCTCGAAACGTCTGTCCACAATCACGCCTCACCTGCCGATCGCCTCTATTTCGAGCTGCTGGCGGAAAACGTCGGCCTTGCGGTCGCCAACCTGCAGCTTCGGCAACGCCTTGTTGGCATGGCGAAACGCGATGCGCTGACGGGACTGATGAACCGCCGCTCTCTCGATGAGGCACTCAATCGGCTTGTCGAAGAGCCCGGCGCCTCGCTTGCATGCCTGATGATCGATATCGACCACTTCAAGCGCTTCAACGATCAGTTCGGCCATGATGCCGGGGATGCTGTCATGCAATATGTCGCGCGTATCCTGTCGGAAGTCGTGACCGGCAAGGGCGACGTGTTTCGGTTCGGCGGCGAGGAATTCACCGTCCTTTTGCCGGGATTGACCGTGGAAGATGCCGAGAAGATCGCCGAGCATTTGAGGCAATCCGTCGAAAGCTCCCCCGTGTCATATCGTGGACGCCTGCTCGATCCCGTCACCATTTCCCTTGGCATTTCGACATCCCCGCAAGCCGGCACCATATCGACCGTATTGGAACGGGCAGACCGCGCCCTGCTTTCAGCCAAGAGGAATGGTCGCAACCGATGGATCCAGGACGGCGCTCTTGATCAGCAATGATGTCTGACGCCCCATCCGGCAACCGAACCGAAAAACATAACCCCACCTGACCTGATCGGGGATGATTTCGGTTTGGGCGAAAAAACATTCCGGCAATTTCAGTCTTTTGCGGAAATGCAGCGCGTTTTTCATCCTCGCCCCGCAAGCTTCCGCGACAATCATCACGTCATCGGGCGGGAAACCGGGTTCGCGAACCGGAAGTCCTAAAACGGGTCTGAACCCGGTTTTCGATGATGGCCGCGAATGCCGGAAAGACGGGAATTGACAAGTCTCGTACGGAAAGCAGCAAACGGTCGGGGCAGGCAAATGCCTACCACCAAACCATTACAGACGACGCCTGCCCCACTCCCGCATAGAAATCACCCCGCCGGCCACCCGGCAGGGCCGCATCTGCTGCGTGAAAATACGTGTCTGCAGACCCTCAGACATCCCCCGAGAAGGTATCGCAGGAATTCATGTCGCCGCTGTCGAAACCGCGCTTGAACCAGCGCATCCGCTGGGCGGAGGTACCGTGGTTGAAGCTTTCCGGCACGACATACCCTTGCGTCCGCTTCTGCAGCGTATCGTCACCGATCTGCTGCGCGGCATTGAGCGCCTCCTCGAGGTCGCCCTGGCTGAGAAAACCCTTCTGATCAGTGCGCTTACCCCACACGCCGGCAAAGCAATCCGCCTGCAGCTCGACGCGCACCGACATCTGGTTCGCCTCGGTCTCGCTCATCCGCTGGCGCATCTGGTTGAACTTCGGCAGCACGCCGATCAGGTTTTGAACGTGATGGCCGACTTCATGCGCGATCACATAAGCCTCGGCGAAATCGCCGGAAGCACCGAAGCGCTGCGACAACTCGTTGAAGAATGTCGTGTCGAGGTAGAGCTTGCGGTCACCCGGGCAATAGAACGGTCCGGAAGCCGATGAGGCAAAGCCGCAGGCCGAGCGCACCTGGCCCGAAAAGAGCACAAGTGTCGGATCCTGATATGCCTGTCCGGAAGACTTGAAGATTTCCGACCATGTGTCTTCGGTATCGGCGAGAACCGTGCGCACGAAGGCGGTCATCTCGTCATTGGCCGGCGTGCCCTGTTGCGTCTGCTGCGAGCTGCCATCGCCATCAAAGCCGATATCGCCGCCTGAAAGCAGCGTCAGCGGGTTGATGCCGGTGATCCAGCAGATGATCAGCACGACGACAATGCCGCCGATGCTGAGACCACCGCCGCCTCTTCGACCGCCCCCGATCGGGATACGCATCCCGCCGCGACCGAACGGGCTCCCTCCCATGGAAGCCCCGCGCTGATCCTCGACATTGTCCGACTGGCGGCGACCCTTCCATTCCATATTGCCCACTCCTCGACGGCTTCATGTATTAAGAAAGGACAATATAGCGCAACGGCAAGGAAAGGCGATGAGGGATTGGCGAAATGCCCTCACGCCACCTTCAGCTGCTTCTTGCTCGGCAAGAACACCGTCAGCAATCCGATCGCCGGCAGGAACGAGCAGACGCCGTAGACGAAGACAATCCCGTGGCTATCCGCCAGCACGCCGAGCACTGCCGCCGCGATACCACCGACACCGAAGGCGATACCGAAGAAGATGCCGGCAATCATGCCGACACGACCGGGCACCAGCTCCTGCGCCATCACGATGATCGCCGGGAAGGATGAGGCCATGATGAAGCCGATGATCGCCGAGAGGATGATCGTCAGCGGCAGGTTTGCGTAAGGCATGGCGAGCGTGAACGGCAGCACGCCAAGGATCGAGACCCAGATCACCACTTTCGAGCCGAACCGGTCGCCGATCGGACCGCCGACAACGGTGCCGAGCGCCACCGCACCGAGGAATACGAACAGCATGATCTGCGACATCTGCACCGAAACGCCGAACCGCTCGATCGCAAAGAAGGTGTAATAGCTGCTGATCGACGCCATATAGGCGTTCTTCGAGAAGGTCAGGATGGTCAGCACGACAAGCGCGATGACGACCGTGTTCTTCGACAGGTTATGGGCGCCGAGAGCCTTCTTCTTCCCCTTGTTGGCGGCCATATGCGCCTTGTACCAGCGGGCGATCCAGGTCAGGACGATGATGCCGAGAAGCGCCATGGCGGAGAACCATCCGACACTGCCCTGCCCCATCGGCACGATGATGAAGGCGGCAAGCAGCGGCCCGATCGACTGGCCGAAATTGCCGCCGACCTGGAAGGTTGCCTGCGCAAAACCGTAACGCCCGCCCGCGGCTAGCCGCGCGACACGCGAGGCCTCCGGGTGGAAGACGGCCGAACCGATGCCCACAAGACCGGCAGCAACCACCAGAATTCCATAGGTCGGCGCCCATGCAAGGAGGAGCAAGCCGAAGAAGGTCGATGCCATGCCGACCGGCAACGAATAGGGATAAGGTTTCTTGTCCGTGACAATCCCGATGACCGGCTGCAGCAGGGAAGCGGTGCACTGGAAGGCAAGTGTCAGGATGCCGATCTGCCAGAAGTCCAGATGGAAGTCCGCCTTCAGCATCGGATAGATCGCCGAGATCATCGACTGCATGATGTCGTTGAGCATATGGCAGAAACTCGCCGCCAGAATGATCGGCAGAACGGTTTTTTCTGCCGCAGCGCTTGCTGTCGGCTTTGATATTGCATCAGCCATGAAATTCTCTCCCGGCCAGCGGACGCTGCCGTCCGAAGTTCCTGCCGCATGTGTTCTTGATGAACGGCAGGAATAGTACCGGTGAGTTCGGCTGTCCATGCCAGCCATGCCACGAGCGGTACGGTTACGTAATACGTCTTCCGGCAAGAAAGCCGCTATGACGCAACCGGCAATGAAGGAACGGTCACAGTGGGATGCGTCCGCTCCCACCGACGCTTCAGGAACGCCGTCAAAGCGTAATAGGCTGCGACAACCACGGTCATCGAGACATAACCATCAATCGCGTAATGCCAGCCGAGATAAACCGAACTGATCTGGATGAATGCGACATAGGCGAAGGCGACTACACCGAGACGGCGGGAGTAGCCATTGAGGAAAAGCGCATTCAGCGTGATCAGGCCGACATGAATGCTCGGAAAGGCGGAAATACCGCTGCCGAAACCGGCGCTGCCGCTCTCATGCAGTGCCCAAAGATAGGTCTGGTATTCGGCAGCAGAACTCACTCCGTCGCCTCGACTCAAGAAAGCGATGAGGCCGGCGAACCGTGCCTGGTCGCCGACGACCGCACCATAGAAGGCCGGCCCAGCCGACAGAAACAGCCCCGCGAGAATATTGCCGCAGCCGATCCAGACGAAAGCGAAAAGCAGCAGATAACGTTTTCTGATCCCGTCAGCCGATGGCGACGTGGCAACGAAGAACAGGGCGCCGAAGCACAGAATGAACCAGAGAACGTTGTAGTTGAATTCGATGACGCTCCTGGCCCAGTCCTGCCCAAGCACCGAATGGAGCAAGATCCAGGGATCGACGCCGAAATGCAGCCACGCATCTATATCCGCTTGAGCACGATCATCGATGAACCCACCTCGCAAGGCAGGCAACATGTTCTTGATTGACGTGAAGCTGCCTTGAAAGAACATCAGTCCTCCCAGCAGCAAGACGCCGGAAATCAGCCCGGCCATTCTCTTCGCCGAAAAAATCCGACGGAAAGCCAGTCTACGCCGACGATCGAAGCGATGCACCAGCCAAAACAGGTCGAAGGAGATCGCGATCACCGGCATGACGATCAGAAACACCTTTGTCCACTGACCAAAGTAGAGATCGTGCGACAACATAGGAAAAAAGCCACCAAACCACGCCAAATAGATGGCGAGCAAAGCGTATAATAACGTTATAATATAGAAATAAGCATCGGAACGCAGGCGCTTGAGCACATCAACAGCAGTCAAAATCGGAATTGATCGCAGATATCCTGCAGACATGACTTCGCCCCCAGTCAAAAAACAATCCAGAATTCTGAAAATACCCCGGAGACTCAAGTATTCCCGAGTAATTAACTTTCGATTATACCCGCGGCTTCAATCCACCACGATTCCTGTCGATTTGCCGATTTATGGGGTTCTCATAGGCCGCACATTTGCCTATAAGCCGCGTCTAGCCAGAAAAATGATGCGCACGTGACCCGACCGGAGCTACCCATGCCCCGTGCCGGTTTTTCGCGCAGACAAAGAGCGGATAGAGACCATGCCAAAGCGCCAAGATATCAAATCGATCCTCATCATCGGCGCGGGTCCGATCGTCATCGGCCAGGCATGTGAGTTCGACTATTCCGGCACCCAGGCCTGCAAGGCGCTGAGGGAAGAAGGCTACCGGGTCATCTTGGTCAATTCCAACCCGGCAACCATCATGACCGATCCGGGCCTCGCCGACGCGACTTACGTCGAGCCGATCACGCCGGAAGTTGTTGCCAAGATCATCGCCAAGGAACGCCCGGACGCGCTGCTGCCGACCATGGGTGGCCAGACCGCGCTCAACACCGCGCTATCCCTGAAGCGGATGGGCGTCCTTGATCGCTACAATGTCGAAATGATCGGCGCC
>RCUT01001069.1_pt1 | contig 13400 bp, 12 predicted proteins | sample 2166171 | NCBI WGS metagenome assembly RCUT01 (sample SAMN09932757, study PRJNA488358) | compost metagenome | isolation source: compost soil in 4-hydroxybenzoic | place: Germany: Experimental Botanical Garden
CATCCGCGAATGCCACGGTGACATCCACCTGGGCAACGCCACCCTGATCGACGGCCAGGTGGTGCTCTTCGACTGCATCGAATTCAACGAGCCCTTCCGCTTCACCGACGTCTACGCCGATATCGCCTTCATTGCCATGGACCTGGAAGACCGTGGCCTCAAGCCGCTTTCCCGGCGCCTGATCAGTCAGTACCTGGAGCACACCGGCGACTATGACGGCCTGGAACTGCTGAACTTCTACAAGGCCTACCGCGCATTGGTGCGGGCCAAGATCGCCCTGTTCAGCCTGGCCCACCAGGCCGATGCCGTGCAGAAGGCCGCCACCCTGCGCCAGTACCGCAACTATGCCGGGCTGGCCGAAAGCTACAGCGCGATTCCCTCGCCCTTCCTGAGCATCACTCATGGCGTCTCGGCCTCAGGCAAGAGCCATGTGGCGCTGCGCCTGGTGGAGGCCTTGGGCGCTATCCGCCTGCGTTCCGACGTCGAACGCAAGCGCCTGTTCGGCGAGCAGGAGGCCGACGCCCAGGGCCTGCAGAGCGGCATCTATGACCAGGATGCCAGCGCCGCCACCTACCAGCGCCTGAACCAGTTGGCGAAAGCCGTATTGCAGGCCGGCTTCCCGGTGGTCATCGATGCCACCTTCCTCAAGCATGAACAGCGCAGAGCGGCCCGCAAGGTGGCGGAGGAAACCGGCACGCCCTTCCTGATCCTCGACTGCCATGCACCGGAAGCGGTGATCGAGGCCTGGCTGGCCCAGCGCCAGGCCGAAGGCGGCGACCCGTCCGATGCCACCCTCGAAGTGGTACGCGCCCAACTGGCCAGCCGCGAGCCGCTGGATGCTGCCGAACAGGCACGGAGCAAGCGCATCGACACCGACCAGGCGGCCAGCCTCGACGGGCTGGTGAAGCACATTCGTCAGCACCTTCCCACCGTCTGACGCTACCTGCCCCACCGCGACCGGCAACATCCGTCGCGGCTTCTATACTGCCGGCTGAGTCGCCCTCGGCCGTGCAGCTCAAGAGCCAGTCACTGTCCGCCCCTGAAGAAGCGACCAGGAACCGGCTCTATCGCCTCAGCAGTGATCGTCGTTCGCGCACGAAGCGCACGAGAATGGAGCGATAGCACATGGCCACGCAGGATGGCCGCTACACTTATCCACAGCTCTGCCCTCTCGTGCCCTTTCCATCGCAAGGAGGCTCGATGAACGACGAACTGCAACATATGAAGAACCTGGGCAAGACCTCGGCGCAATGGTTGCACGCGGTCGGCATCCACAGCGCATCGGACCTGCGCCGGCTTGGCGCGGTCGGCGCCTACAAGGCCGTTCGGGCACGGGGTTTCAGGGCTTCCAAGGTGCTGCTCTACGCGATCGAAGGTGCCCTGCTGGACGTGCACTGGAACGATCTGCCTCCCGGCCACAAGGCGGAACTGAACCATCAACTGGATACGCCCGGCGCGAACAACAAGAGCTAGCTCACAACGTCCGCCAGGAGTGATTTACGAGGCCGGCGCGGCCCCCTATTGTTTCAGGGACCTTCGTGCGCCACGCCATTCCAGTCAGTTCAAGGAATTACTGTCATGTACCTACTCGGGGAGCAACCGGCCTACGCCGACCAGTTGATCAATCGCCTGCAAAGTATCCCCGGGCAGTTGCTCGAGGGTGTGGAGCCAGCCGGCCCGCCCCTGCGCCTGGAGCAGGCCGAAGACCTGGCGCCGATGCTGCCGGCCAACCAGTTGTTCCTGATCGAGAACGGCCTGCTGCATGCCGTGGTCGACGAGCGCCCGCTCTTCTACCTGCAGGAGGGCGACCTGGTGGGTCTGCGCCAGGGCATCGACCTGCCCTCCTGCCGCTATAGCAGCGACGAGCCCATCAGCCTGCTGCCCTTCAACCGCAGCGAGGTGTTCCAGCACATCTACCGCAACGAAAAGCTCCAGGAGCTGTTCATCCAGTACCTGGTGGGCCATACGGCCCTGCTTTCCGATGCCGTGGCCCGCCTGAAGCAGCCGGATGTGCGCCCCTCCACCGGCTTCCAGCATTTCGCCGCCGGCGAGGAGCTGATCCAGCAGGGCGACGAGGCCGATCACGTCTTCATCATCATCGAGGGCCATGCCGAGGCCTATGTCGATGGTCAGAAGGTGGGGGACGTGCAGAAGGACGAGATCTTCGGCGCCATGGCCGTGTTCACCCGGGAGAAACGCAGCGCCACCGTGGTTGCCAGCGAACCCTGCACGGTCATGGTGATTCCCAAGGAGCAGTTCCTCAGCCTGATGCAGAGCAACCCGCGTATCGCCCACAGCCTGATCGAGAGCATGGCGCGGCGGATCGACCTGCTGAACAAGGAAGTCACCCAGCTCAGGCTGTCGCCCGCCAGGGCCTGAACCGCTCGAAAAAGAACCCGGCCTCGCGCCGGGTTCTTCATTGTTGCAGGCAAGAAAGCCTAATGAGAAAGAAAATCAAAACCAATGCTTGACTCGAAAATGAGAATCGTTATTATTACCTCAACTGGTCGCGAGATCAGCCGGTAAGCTGGGAGACCAAGCAGTCGGACTCTTCAGATTTATCTCCTCATCAGGCTAATCACGGTTTTCGACCCGGCAAATTGCCGGGTCTTTTTTTGCCTGCGATTCAGCGTTTTCGCCGAGGCCCATCCGGCGCGCTCAGCGCGCGGCCGGGACCTGGCGGCGCATCTCGGCGCAGTGATCGATGGGCGGCAATGCCGCGGTGTACCAGACATAGTCCGCGGTGCCCTGCTCCACCGGCTTGCCGACTTCGGACAGGATAAGCACCGCATTGCCCTCGACCCGCCCCAGGTCCGCCAGGTGCAGGGGTACGCCAAGGTCGCGACGCACATGGAAGGCGCCGGCGAACAGCAGCGCCGGAGCGGGCGCGGCCAGGAGCCGTTCTGCCATGCGCCGGTCCCGCTGCTGCTGGACAGCCAGCATCGCCGGCATCTGCGACTCCGGCAGCAGGCCACAGTGGGATTCGCCTATCTGCGCCAGCAACGGCCCGCGCACGGACGCGGCGGTCGACAGGCTGCCTTGCAGCTCGGGACGAGTCGCATAGATGCGCTTGATCTCGCTGCGGTCGAGATTCGCCGCCAACAGCGGATAGGGCTGTGCCAGCGCATGCCGCACTATCGGGCCGTAGAGCGCCCAATCCCAGTTCTTTTGCCAGGCCAGTGCCTGGGGCAGGTCCGCTGGCAGCGGCGCCCCTCGCAAAGCATCCACCCGTGCCTGCTGGACAGGCTCGAGCATTTCCAGCAGCAGGCTGCCCTGCTGCCGGCGCGCTTCCAGCGCCTGCAGCAGCCAGAGTTGCAGGGCATGGTGGTCGGGGTTGTCGTGCTGTTCGCCAACCAGCACCCGCGGCACGGCGGCCAGCCGGTCGACCAGTTGTTCCGGAGTCAGGCGCGCGCCGCTGCGCAGGTCGAGGATCGCTCCCAGTTCGGCACTGTCGCGACCTTCGGGGCTCTGCCATTCCGGCAAGGGCGGCAAACTCTGGCACGCGGCCAGCAGGCCGATGCAGAAAATCAGGAAAACACGCATGAGAAGTCCTTGTTCGAATCAGCGGGCGACGATCAGGGGATGACCCCGTTCCGGGTGGCGTTGCACCAGCACCTCCAGGCCGAACACGACCTTGAGGGGCTCGGCCTGGAGCACCTGCTCCGGCGCCCCCAGCACATGGGGTCGGCCATCGGCGAGCAGTAGCAGGCGATCGCAATAGCGGGCGGCCAGGTTGAGGTCGTGGAGGATCACCAGCACGGCAACCCCGCGCTCGGCGAAGCTGCGCACGGCCTGCAGGGTGGTGTGCTGGTGCAGGGGATCGAGCATCGAGGTGGGTTCGTCCAGCAGCAGCACCTGCCCGGCATCACCCGGCCAGAGTTGCGCCAGCACCCGTGCCAGGTGCACACGCTGGCGCTCGCCGCCGGAGAGCGCCAGGTAGCTACGTCCGGCAAGATGGCCGGCATCCGCCGCCGCCAGGGCCTCGGCCACCACTTCGGCATCCCGTGCGCCGCCGGTGTCGTGGGGCAAGCGACCCATGCCCACCACTTCCTCGACGCGAAAGGCGAAATTCAGCGTCGAACTCTGCGGCAGCACCGCCAGGCGCCGCGCCCGCTGCGGGCCGCTCCAGTCGTCCAGGGCGCGGTCGTCCAGGCTGATCCTGCCGCCAGCCGCGGGCACCTCGCCGCACAGGGCGCCCAAGAGTGTGCTCTTGCCCGCCCCATTGGGCCCCAGCACGCCGAGCACTTCACCGGGCCGCAGGTCCAGGTCGACCCCGGCCAGCACCTGTTTGCCGCCACGCAGCACGTCCAACTGTTCCACGCGCAGCATCAGTGGCGTCCCCGCAGCAGCAGATAAAGGAAGAAAGGCGCACCGATCAACGCGGTGACGATGCCGATGGGCAACTCGGCCGGGGCCAGCACCAGCCGCGCCACCAGGTCGGCCAGCAGCATCAGGCTGGCGCCGGCCAGGGCGGAGGCCGGCAGCAGGATGCGATGATCCGGCCCCGCCACCAGGCGTACCAGGTGGGGGACCACCAGGCCGATGAAGCCGATCAGCCCGGCGGCGGCCACGGCAGCGCCGACGCCCAGGGCGGTGCAGATCACCAGTTCGCGCTTCAGCCGCTCTACGTCAAAACCCAGGTGGCGCGCCTCGGACTCGCCCAACAACAAGGCGTTCAGGGCCTTGGCCCGGCGTGGCAGCCAGAACACCACGAAGAAGGTGACGATCAGCAGCGGCCAGAGCCGCGAGTAACTGGCGCCGTTGAGGCTGCCCATGTTCCAGAAGGTCAGGCTGCGCAGCGTGGCGTCGTCGGCGAGATAAGTGAACAGGCCGATCACCGCGCCGGCCAGGGCGGTCAGGGCGATGCCGGCGAGCAACATGGTCGCCACGCTGGTCTGGCCGTCGTGGCGTCCCAGGCGATAGACCAGCATGGTCACCCCCAGGCCGCCGGCGAAGGCGAAGACCGACAGCAGATAAGGCGCGAATGCCTCTGGCAGGCCGCCCATAGCGGAGCCGCCGACTATGGCCAGGGCGCCGCCCAAGGCAGCGCCGCTGGACACCCCCACCAGTCCGGGATCGGCCAGCGGGTTACGGAACAGACCCTGCATGGCGACGCCGGACAGTGCCAGCACCGCGCCCACGGCCAACCCGAGCAGGGTGCGTGGCAGGCGGATCTGACCGAGGATCAGCTCCGCCTGCTCCAGCCCCTCGCCGGAAAATGGCAGGCCGGCCAGGCGCAACGCGGCGCGCAGGGTCTCGCCCAGGGGCAGGCTGACCGGCCCCAACGCCAGGGACAACCAGAGCGCCAGCAGCAGGAGAATGCCCAGTGCGATGAACAAGGGGCGGGAATGAAGTGACGCGATCATGGCTGGCTCGGGCTTTTCTCGGTCAGGGCCGGAGCCGAAGGATAGAACCCGGCAGAGAGTGCGGCCATGCCATCAGGAAGGCGCGGCCCCAATCCACCTACCAGGAGGGTCGGGTCCAGGCTGAGCAGGCGTCCATCGCGCGCGGCGCGAGTGGCCGCCAGGGCCGGGTTCTGCTGGAGCAACGCCTGCCTCGCAGCGTCACCTTCCAGGCGGCGATCGGCGATCACGACAATGTCCGGGTCAAGGGCGGCCAGCGCTTCATTGGAGATGGCCTTGTAGCCCTGGTGGTCGGTCAGGTTCTGTCCCCCTGCCCGCTCGATGAGCCAGGCGGCGGCAGTGTCCTTGCCGGCCGCCATCGGGCTGCTGCCGGCATGGCCGAGGAGGAACAGCACTCGCGGTGCGCGCTGCGTCTGCCGCACCTTGGCCACCCAGTCCGCCTGGCGCTGCAGGCGCTGGCTGTAGTCGACAAAGGCCTCGTTGGCGCGCGCTTCGTTGCCCAGCAGGGAGCCGATCAGCTTGAGAGTCTTCTCCAGGGTGGCCAGATCGGCCGTGGTCTCCAGACGCTCGACGCGTACGCCCGCGGCGCTGACCTGGGCCAGCACGGGCGGCGGTCCCATTTCCTCGGAGCCCACGAGGATGTCCGGGCGCAGCGAAAGGATGCCTTCAGCCGCCAGCTGCCGCTGGTAACCGATGCTGGGCAAGGCCTTCAATGCCTCGGGGTGCTGGCTGGTGGTGTCCACGCCCACCAGCCTGTCCTGACCGCCCAGCACCACCACCCATTCGCTGATCGAACCGCCGGCGCTGACCCAGCGTTGCGGCAGGGGCTCGGCCGCGATGGCCTGGTGGGAGAACAGCACGGCCGCGCAGAGGCTGGCCAGACCGATAACTAGACGCATCGAAACAACTCCATCGCTGAATGCGGGAAATGCCAACGCCCTGTGTGCACAGGGCGTTGGCCTGGATCGGGGCGCAATGCGCCCGGGCAGATCGGGCTCAGAGCGACGGCGCACCTTCCGCCAGGGCTCGCCAGTCTTCCCGCTCAGGAATACCGGGTTTGCGCGCGCCGAACAATTGAACGACCAATTCGCCGTCGGCATCGAAGGCCTCCCAGCTGGTGATCATCCCGTCGCTGCTGGGCTTGCGCACGCGCCACAGCTCGGTGACCCCAGCGGTCTGCAGGTGCAGGTTGAATTCAGGGTCGAGCACGTTGAACCAGGTATCCAGCCATTTGAGGTTGCTCACGGTCCCACTGTGAATCTGGATGCAGTGACGGTTGCCGACGAACACCATGATCGGCACCTGCTGCTCGCCTGCCGCCTGCAGCAGGCGAGGCAGTTCGGCGGTGTCCAGCGGCTCGGCCCATTGGCTGCCGGCCAGGCGCAGCGCCTGGGTACGTGCAGCGCCATGCTTCTTCAACAGGGCGAAGAAATGGTGGGTGTCCTTGAGGGCCGCCCAGCCTTCGCGCAGGGCCTCCACCTCGATCTCGGCATCCGGCCTGGTCACCGCAGGCTCGGGCTGCGGCTGCAGATCGAGCCCGGCGTTCTGCTCCTCGGCGCGGAAGCGCTCTACCAGCGGCGCCCAGGCGGACAGCTCGCTGTCGTCGGTGAGGAACACCTTGTGTACCGCCACACCCTGCTTGTCGAAAATCTGGATGCTGCGCTGGGTGCCGCGCGGGGTCTCCTCCGCCACGGCGAAGACGCTGGCCCAGCCGCCCATGAACAGGCGCAGGTCGATATCGGCCGAGACCACCAGCCCCATCTGACCGTTGGCCATCACCGAAACCTCGCGGTAGTAGCCCTTGCGCTCATGCACGCAATGCTCGTTGCGGGTCAGCGCCATGATGTAGCCCAACTCGCCCAGCGCCGGCAGCAGGCTGGCCCACTCCGGGCGCAGGCGCACCGCATCGACGCCCAGGCGGCTGGCGGTGAGCTCGGCCTCGCTGACGGACAGGCGCTCGGCGGCATCCCGGGCACGCAGGCGCGGCTGTTCGGCACGCAGGCTCTGCCAGGCCTGGTAGAGAGGGGAAACCGCAGTGGAATCCAGGGTATGCAGGGTCATCAGAAACTCCTTGTGAAATCAGCGACTCGCCGACAGGGCGAACTCAATGGGAATGTGCACGCGGCTAGGCACCGGCTGGCCGTTCAGTGTCTCGGGGCGAAAGCGCCAGGCGGAGACCGCATTCATGGCCGACCGGTCCAGGCTTTCCACGCCTGACGAGCGAAGCAGCCTTATCTCCCGCAGCCCCCCTTGCGCGTCAAGCCGCACCTCCACCATGACCACGCCCTGCTGGTTGCGGCGCCGGGCCTGCGCCGGGTAGATGGGCGGCTTGGGCGGTGTCAGGAAAGCCGGTTGGCGAGAGAAGACTTCGGTAGCCGCCGGTCTGGCGGGGGCTTGCGGCACGCTGGCGACCGGCCGCGCCTCGGCCCGACCGGGCGGAGTCACGACCGGCTGCGGCTTGGCGGGTTCGGCCGGGCGAGGTTTGGCCGGTTCAGCCCGGGCAACGGGCCTGGATAACTCCAGCCTGGGTTTGCTGGCGACCACAGGCGTCGGCCGAGAGGCTTGAACCGGTTTCGCCGGCCTGACCTGTGCCTGCACAGGCCGCTGCGGAGCAACGGCACGGGCCGGCGTCGGCTCAGGCTCCGGACTGACCAACTGGACCATCACCGTCGGCGGCTCCGCCACCGCGATGCCCACATCCTCCCGCAGACCATACAGGAACCACCCCACGCCAGCGTGCAAGGCCAGGGAAAAGCTGAAGTAGAGGGGGAATCGCGGCATCGTGGCTCGGCAAAATTGGAATGCGAACTCATTTGATAATTATTTGCATTTATCTGTCAATGGCACTATGGTCCTACGCCGAAATCAACCTGCGACTATCAGGAATATCCGACGAACGAGTCTGAGAAATCCGAAAACCATGCGGATCAGGACTCCTTCACCGCCGGCAACGAACCGGCGTCTCCCAATCGGTTTCCGGTACGCCTTTGCAATCGGGGAGTTCCCATGGCGCTTCGTCCGCCCTTTGCCCGTCGATCCGGGCTTGCCTTGCTACTGCTCTGCCCATCCCTTGCCCTGGCCGCCGAGAAGGCCGCCACCCAGTTCGATACGGTCACCGTGACCGCCACCCGCAGCGAGCAGCGCCTTGACCAGGTGCCGAGCACGGTGTCGGTGCAGACCGAGCGTGATATCGATCAGAAGAACGTGAACAACATCAGGGACCTGGTGCGCTATGAGCCGGGCGTATCGGTCAGCGGTACCGGCAGCCGCTTCGGCCTGTCCGGGTTCACCATTCGCGGCATAGGCGGCAATCGCGTGCTGACCCAGGTGGATGGCGTTTCCGTACCGGATGCCTTCAACTTCGGCCCCTTCCTCGATGCGCGGCGCAATTACATCGATCCGGACATCGTCAAGCAGGTGGAGATCATCCGCGGCCCGGCCTCGTCCCTCTACGGCAGCGACGCCATCGGTGGCGCGGTGAGCTTCCTGACCAAGGATGCCGCCGATTACCTGGACGAGGGCGATGACGCCTACGCCCGACTGAAGACCGGCTACAGCAGCGCCGACAACAGCTGGCTGCGCAGCGCCACCCTTGCCGGCCGCCAGGGCTCGCTGGACGGCGTGCTCCACCTGGGACGCCGCACCGGCGACGAAACCGAAACCTTCGGCGGCCGCGGCGGCGTCGGCAGGGACCGCGAGGAAGCCAACCCGCAGGACATCACCACCGACAACCTGCTGGCCAAGCTGGGCTGGAACTATGCCGGCAACGACCGCCTGCAGCTGAGCTACGAGCGTTACCAGGATGACGTCGACACCCGCGTTCTCAGCGAAGCCTCCAGCTTGACGTCAACGTCCCTGGGCGGCGGCATGGTCAGCAACGCCTTGATCACCGACAGCAACGCCACGGACAGCACCGATCGCGAACGCATCAGCCTGGAACACCTGCTGGAGCTGAACACGGCGTTCGCCGACCAACTGAAATGGCAGCTCAACCACCAGGACAGCAGCATCCGCCAGGAGACGGCGCAAAATCGCTATAGCTGGGTGGCCTTCAACCGTAACCCGGTGCCGCCTGCATCGGCCTACGAGCGTCTGCGCACCCGCGATTCGGTCTACGAAGAGAAGCTCTGGTCGTTCAACGGCCAATTGGACAAGCACTTCGCCCTCGGCGACACGCAGCATCACCTGATCTACGGCGTCGACCTCAAGCGCCTGGAAAGCAGCGACCTGCGCAAGGGCGGCGAGATCCGCGTCAGTACCGGGCAGCCCACCCCGCCCGCCTTCGGAGCGGAAACCTTCCCGCTGAGCGACTTCCCCGATCCGGTTACCCACGAGTACGCCCTGTTCGCCCAGGACAGCATCGAGATCGGCCGCTGGACCCTGTTGCCGGGCCTGCGTTACGACTACTACGAGCTCAAGCCCGACGTGACGCCGGAATACCTGAACAGCAACCCGGTCGACCGCAACCCGTCGGACTTCAACGACCACGCGCTGTCGCCCAAACTCGGCGTCACCTACCGACTGGACGACGCCCACAGCCTCTACGGCCAGTACGCCGCGGGCTTCAAGGCACCCGAACCTGTGGATATCTTCGGCGAGTTCGTCAACGCCGGGATGGGCTACCAGAACGTCGCCAACACCCGCCTGAAGCCGGAAACCAGCGACAGCTATGAAATCGGCCTGCGCGGCAAGTACGACGCCGGCAGCTTCGGCGTGGCGCTGTTCTACAACCGCTACGAGGACTTCATCGAGCAGGTGACCATCCCGGACCCGACCGGCAACAACCTGCTCACCTTCCAGTCGCAGAACCTGAGCAAGGTGACCATCCGCGGCGCCGAGGCCAAGGGTGAACTCTTCCTCGACAGCTTCGGCCTGCCCGTCGGCACCCGCCTGCTCGGCACCATCGCCTATGCCCGCGGCAAGAACGAGGAAACCGGCGCGCCGATCAACAGCATCGACCCGCTCAAGGCGGTCATCGGCCTGGGCTACGCCGAACCGACCGGCAAGTTCGGCGGCGACCTGGCCTGGACCCTGGTCAAGGCCAAGGACCGCATCGACCAGTCGAACAACGCCAGCGTGCGCATAACCGAGCAATTCGCCACGCCGGGTTACGGCACCCTGGACCTGAACACCTGGTGGCAGGTCACCGATGCCTTCTCGGTGAATGCCGGCCTGTTCAACCTGACCGACAAGAAGTACTGGCAGTGGGGCGACGTCCAGGGCCTGGACGCCAACAGCCGCAGCCTGGGCCGCTACACCCAGCCGGGCCGCAACGCCTCGGTCAACCTGGTCTGGGAGATCTGACCCCTTTCAGCGCAGGGACGCGCTCCCTCTTGGCAAGCCACGGTGGTGCGGGATAATGCCCGCCTGCCGTGGAGATGCCGATGATCCTGCTCTGCCGTCCCGATGAATTGGCCGAAGGCCAAAGTCGTGGCTTTCTGATTGATGGACTGAAAATTCTGCTGGTGCGTAAGCATGGGCGGGTCCATGCCTACGAAAACCGCTGCCCGCATCGGGGCATTCCGTTGGAGTGGGTGCCGGACCAGTTCCTCGACCAGAGCGGCAGCCTGATCCAGTGCGCGACCCACGGCGCGCTCTTTCTCATCGAGTCCGGCGAATGCGTGGCCGGCCCCTGCGCCGGAGAGACGCTGCAACCATTGGACCTCAGCGAAGACGCCGATGGCATCTGGCTGCAGGGCGACGCCTGAGGCTCAGTGCCTCACGTCGAGGCGACGGCAGACGCGGACCTCGTCAGGCGTCAGCTCCACACCGTAGGCCAGCACTTCGACTCCGGCGGCGACCGCTTCGCGCAAGGCCGCCGCATAGGCGGGATCGATCTCATCGGCCGCACGCACCGCTTCGATACCCGACAGGTTCACACAGTACAGCTGCACCGCCCGCATGCCCTGGCGCGCCAGGGCGGCCAGCTCGCGCAGGTGCTTGCTGCCGCGCAGGGTGACGGCGTCGGGGAAGGCGGCCACCGGCGTACCGTCGAAGCCCAGGGTCACGCTCTTCACTTCGACGAAGGCCGGACCGGCCGGGAAATCCAGACGGAAGTCGGCACGGCTGTTCTCCAGCCCGTAGGCGACTTCCCTCCGGAAGGTGTCGAAACCCGCCAGTTCGGCGATGACGCCCGCCTGCAACGCTTCCTCCACCAGGGCGTTGGCGCGCGCGGTGTTCACGCAGGCCAGGCGCCCCTGGGGCGTTTCGGCGATTTCCCAGGTTCCGGGCAGCTTGCGCTTCGGGTCGTTGGAGCGGCTGAACCAGACCCGGCAGCCTTCGCTCATGCAGTTCAGCATCGAGCCGGTATTGGGGCAGTGGATGGTCAGCAACTCGCCGCTGGCGGTCTCGATATCCGCGAGGAAGCGCTTGTAGCGCTTGAGCAGCCTGCCCTCCTCCAGGGCCGGGGCGAACCTCATTGCCCCGCCCAGCTCTTCAGGCCACGGGCCAGGCGCTGCACGGCCTCTTCCAGGCGCGGCAGGCTCTGGGTGTAGGCGAAGCGCACATGCTGGCCGGCCTGGTTGCGGCCGAAGTCCAGTCCGGGCGTGAACGCCAGGTGCTCGGTCTCGATGAAATGGCGGCAGAAGGCGTAGGCGTCACCACCGAAGGCGGAGATGTCCGCATAGAGGTAGAAGGCACCTTCCGGCTCCACGGCGATGCCGAAGCCCAGTTCGCGCAGGGCGGGCAGCAGGTAGTCGCGGCGGCGGGCGAACTCGGCGCGGCGCTGCTCGAGTATCTCCAGCGTCTGCGGCTGGAAGCAGGCCAGCGCAGCGTACTGGGCCATCGAGGGCGCGCTGATATAGAGGTTCTGCGCCAGTTTCTCCAGTTCGGGCACCGCATCCGGCGGCGCCACCAGCCAGCCGAGGCGCCAGCCGGTCATGCCGAAATACTTGGAAAAACTGTTCAGCACGAAGGCGTCGTCATCCACCTCCAGCACGCTGCTGGCATCCATGCCGTAGGTGAGGCCATGGTAGATCTCGTCCACCACCAGATGGCCGCCGCGAGCCCTGAGGGCCTGCGACAGGGCCGCCAGCTCGTCGGCGTGCAGCACGGTACCGGTGGGGTTGGCCGGCGATGCGACCAGGGCCCCCACGCTGTCGGCATCCCAGTGTCGCTCGATCAGTTGCGGGGTCAGCTGATAACGCGTCTCCGGGCCTACCGGCACCAGTTGCGCGCCGCCTTCCACCAGGCGCAGGAAATGGCGATTGCAGGGGTAGCCGGGGTCGGCCAGCAGCCAGTGCCGGCCCGGGTCCACCAGCAGGCTGCTGGCCAGAAGCAGCGCCCCGGAGCCGCCGGGGGTGATGAGAATGCGTTCCGGGTCTATGTTCAACCGATAGCGCGACGCGTAGAAGCCGGCGATGGCTTCGCGCAGCTGCGGCAAGCCGCGGGCGGCGGTGTATCGGGTATGCCCGGCGGACAGGGCTGCCTGCCCGGCCTGGACGATGGGCTCGGCAGTGCCGAAGTCCGGTTCGCCGATCTCAAGGTGGATCACGTCGTGACCCGCCGCCTGGAGTTCGTTGGCACGGGCCAGCAGGGCCATGACGTGGAAGGGTTCGATGGCGCGGCTGCGCGCACTGTAGGACTGAGCCATTGGCCTTCCTTTATTAAGGCAAAGAGAGGATTCTACCCAATGGTCCCTGGACGCTGCAGCATGCTTGGCATCGGGGAGTGGCGCACCCGGATTTGATCTGGTAAGTTCGCCCGCTTGCAGCCGCAGGGCCGGCACCGCCGGCGATGGACCATAATCCTGCGCAATGGATTAAGAAAGTGAGAGGCGGCCATCCATGCCCACCAATGCAAAACAACAGAGCAGCCAGTTGATTCGTGGCTTCGTGCCCTACCAAGAGACCAAGGGCGAGGAGTACATGAGCGACCGCATGCGCGCTCACTTCACCAACATCCTCAACAAGTGGAAGCTGGAGTTGATGGAAGAGGTGGATCGTACCGTGCACCACATGCAGGACGAAGCCGCCAACTTCCCGGACCCGGCCGACCGCGCCAGCCAGGAAGAAGAGTTCAGCCTGGAACTGCGCGCCC
>RCUT01001070.1_pt1 | contig 13392 bp, 9 predicted proteins | sample 2166171 | NCBI WGS metagenome assembly RCUT01 (sample SAMN09932757, study PRJNA488358) | compost metagenome | isolation source: compost soil in 4-hydroxybenzoic | place: Germany: Experimental Botanical Garden
CGCCGCCATCGGGCGATTCGACCTTGACCACTTCGGCGCCGAATTCGGCACAGATGCGCGAGGCGAACGGCCCGGCGATCAGGGTACCGAGTTCGACAACTTTGAGGCCGGCGAGGGGTTTGCTGGGCGTAGACATGGGGCATCCGTGGCAGCTGGGCAGATGCGTGGTTTTATCATAGGTCCGAAGCGGCAGATACTGCTGCGGCGCAACGAAGGGCAGGATCGGTTAGACTGTGCCACTTTTCTTTGCGCAAGAAGCCCGTCGACCATGGCCCAGCCGTCCACCACCTACAAATTCGAACTGAACCTGACCGACCTCGACCGCGGCGTGTACGAAAACGTCCGTCAGACCATCGCCCGTCACCCTTCGGAAACCGAAGAGCGCATGGCCGTGCGCCTGCTGGCCTACGCCCTGTGGTACAACGAGCAACTGGCCTTTGGCCGCGGTCTGTCGGATGTGGACGAAGCAGCGGTGTGGGAAAAGAGCCTGGACGACCGCATCCTGCACTGGATCGAAGTCGGCCAGCCGGATGCCGAGCGCCTGACCTGGTGCTCGCGCCGCACCGAGCGCACCAGCCTGCTGGCCTACGGCAGCCTGCGCGTATGGCAGAACAAGGTGGTAGATGCGGTCAAGGGCCTGAAGAACCTGAACATCGCCGCGGTGCCGCAAGAGGTGCTGGAAACCCTCGCCACCGACATGCCCCGCACCATCAAGTGGGACGTGATGATCAGTGAAGGCACGTTGTTCGTCACCGACGACCGTGGCCAGCACGAAGTGCAGCTGGAGTGGCTGCTTGGTGAGCGCGGCTGAAGCACCCCATGCGTATCGAACCTCGCCCGCTGCCGCCGACCCTGCCATTCCTGGGTAACCTGCCACCCTTGCTGACCCGCCTGTACGCCGCGCGCGGCGTGCAGAGCGAGGCCGAGCTGGACAAAAGCCTCGCGCGCCTGCTGCCGTACCAGCAGCTCAAAGGCATCGAGGCCGGCGTAGATCTGCTGGTCGAGGCTATCGACCAGCGCCAGCGCATCCTCATCGTCGGCGACTTCGATGCCGACGGCGCCACTGCCAGCACTGTCGGCGTGCTGGGCCTGCGCCTGCTGGGCGCGGCCCATGTCGACTACCTTGTGCCCAACCGCTTCGAGTACGGCTACGGCCTGACCCCGGAAATCGTCGAGGTGGCGCTGCAACGCCAGCCGCAGCTGCTGATCACCGTGGACAACGGCATTTCCAGCGTCGACGGTGTGGCAGCCGCCAAGGCCGCCGGGCTCAAGGTGCTGGTCACCGACCACCACCTGCCGGGCGCGGAGTTGCCCGACGCCGACGCCATCATCAACCCCAACCAGCCGGGCTGTAGTTTCCCGAGCAAGGCGCTGGCCGGGGTAGGGGTGATCTTCTATGTGCTGATGGCCCTGCGTGCGCGCCTGCGCAGCCTGGGGCGCTACGAAACGCAGCCGCAGCCGAACATTGGCGAATTGCTCGACCTGGTTGCCCTGGGCAGCGTCGCCGACGTGGTGCCACTGGATGCCAACAACCGCATCCTGGTGCACCAGGGCCTCGAGCGCATTCGCGCCGGCCGCGCCCGGCCGGGGCTCAAGGCCATTCTTGAAGTGGCCCGTCGCGATCACCGGCGCATCACCTCGACCGACCTTGGCTTCATCCTTGGCCCGCGGCTGAACGCTGCCGGGCGCCTGGACGACATGAGCCTGGGCATCGAATGCCTGCTGTGTGAAGACGCGGCCCTGGCCCAGGACATGGCCCAGCAGCTGGACGACCTGAACCAGGACCGCAAGTCCATCGAGCAGGGCATGCAGCGCGAGGCCCTGGCCCAGCTCAAGGACCTGCCGGTCGAGTCGATGCCGTATGGACTGTGCCTGTTCGATGCCGACTGGCACCAGGGTGTGATCGGTATTCTGGCTTCGCGCCTGAAGGAGCGTTACCACCGGCCGACCATCGCTTTCGCCGACGCTGGCGAGGGCATGCTCAAAGGGTCGGCGCGTTCGGTGCCGGGGTTCCATATTCGCGATGCGCTGGATGCCGTGGCGGCGCGCCACCCGCAACTGATCAGCAAGTTCGGCGGCCACGCGATGGCGGCGGGGTTGTCGTTGCCCGAGGCCAATTTCCCGGCATTTGCCGAGGCGTTCGACGAAGAAGTGCGACGCCAGCTGCGCGAAGAGGACCTGACCGGTCGGCTGTTGTCCGACGGCAGCCTGGCGGTGGAGGAGTTCCACCTCGACCTGGCCAAGGCCCTGCGCCATGCCGGGCCCTGGGGGCAGCACTTCCCCGAGCCGCTGTTCCATGGCGTGTTCCAGTTGGTGGAGCAGCGCGTGGTGGGCGAGCGGCACCTGAAGGTGGTGCTCAAGAGCGAGTGCGGCTCGGTGCGGCTGGACGGCATTGCCTTTGGCATTGACCGCGAAGTGTGGCCGAACCCGACGGTGCGTTGGGTCGAGTTGGCGTACAAGCTGGATGTGAACGAGTTTCGTGGCAATGAAAGTGTGCAGTTGATGATTGCCCACATGGAGCCACGCTGAGGGTAGATACCGCCGCTGCTGACGGCCTGGCGCTGGCCCGTTGTGGGAGCGGGTTCACCCGCGAACACCGGCGAAGCCGGTGCCATCCACTGAGTCGCCTTCTTCGCGGGCACGCCCGCTCCCACAGGGCCTTCGGCGGGCTTGAGACTTGCGCTGTACCTGTGGGAGCTGGCTTGCCGGCGATCACCGGCGAAGCCGGTGCCATCCACCGCGTCGCCTGCTTCGCGGGTAAACCCGCTCCCACAAGGCTCTGCGGCGGGCTTGCGAATGTGCTCTAGGTGCGATCGATGATCACATCAAACTCGGCGCGCCATACCTAACTCGGCATCATCCATCAGTGCCTTGGCCATCGCACTGAGATAGTGCGCAGCCCAGATCATCATGGGTTTCTCATCCATCAGCCCGACGATGGTCAACTCCCGCACATAGCCCATCAATTCCGAAGCCTGATCACGGGCGTCTCGGCACGGAATGCCCGCTTCGATGCGAAATAATGGGTGGGTCTGGTTTTCACCCTGAAAGAAAGTGGTCTTGCCGACGGTGAACTGGGTGTCTTCTGTAGTCATTTTTCTAGCAATTCCTTGAAGGTTAAAGGAGTTGCCACCGCCGTTTCCACACGAAGGGCGGCAACTGTATGCAGGGTGGAAAACCGGCCTTCAAGGAACCCGGTAGGCCAAAAGGCCTCCCGCACACAGCTGCCATTACGACAGGAACTTGAAGGTTGACCGGGTTTCCACACCCGCATCGCTGGATTTCAGCGACCTGAAAAGACTAAGTGGCAGTGTTTCCAGGAACAATCAGACGCCTGTCGACAGAACATGTAGGGTATTTCCTCAGGCCAGGTATCACCAGATCCGACTCGTAGGGGATATCTGAAATGCCTGTCAGAGGGCTTGCCTGTAGCGGAGCTCAGGGCTCCCAGGTAACTGCCTTGAGAGCGATCTCATAGGCGACATCATCCTCGATCCAAACCCCTCGCATCCCACCCGAAATCCCATGGAACCTCCCCCCCAACCATTCTGGTCTAGTCTGAAGTTATGACCGGACCTGGGCCAGGGACGTGCAATTGAGTGTCCGGGCCGGATCACCATTGGAGTCCTTGGGAGGTGCCCTCATGAGCCTGCTGCTCGAGCCTTACACCCTGCGTCAGCTGACCCTGCCCAACCGCATCGCCGTTTCGCCGATGTGCCAGTATTCCGCCGTCGATGGCCTGGCCAACGATTGGCACCTCGTCCATTTAGGCAGCCGCGCCGTGGGTGGCGCTGGCCTGGTAATCACTGAAGCCGTGGCGGTGACCGCCGATGGCCGCATCACCGCTGAAGACCTCGGCCTGTGGGACGACGCTCAGATCGCCCCGCTGCAACGCATCACCCGTTTCATCACCGCCCAGGGGGGCGTGCCCGGTATCCAGCTGGCTCACGCCGGGCGCAAGGCCAGCACCTATCGCCCGTGGCTGGGCAAGCAAGGCAGCGTCAAGCTCGAAGAGGGCGGCTGGCAGCCGGTAGGTCCGTCGAAGATTGCCTTCGACCCGCAGCACACCGCGCCGCGTGAATTGAACAAGGATGAAATCGAGCAGGTGATCGCCGCCTTCGTCGCCTCGACCGAGCGCGCCCTGAAGGCCGGTTTCAAAGTGGTCGAGATCCACGCCGCCCATGGCTACCTGTTGCATCAGTTCCTGTCACCGCTGAGCAACCAGCGTCGCGACGAGTACGGCAGTTGCTTCGAAAACCGCATCCGCCTGACCCTGCAGGTGGTCGAGGCCGTGCGCAAAGTCTGGCCTGCCGAGTTACCGCTGTTCGTGCGGGTATCGGCGACCGACTGGGTCGAGGACGGCTGGAACCCGGATGAAACCGTCGAACTGGCCCGCCGCCTGCGTGGTTTGGGCGTCGACCTGATCGACGTGTCCTCCGGCGGCACCTCGGTCAACGCCGAAATCCCCACCGGCCCGGGCTACCAGACGCGCTTCGCCGAGCGTGTGCGCAAGGAATCGGAAATCGCCACCGGCACCGTGGGCATGATCACCGAACCGGCCCAGGCCGAGCACATTCTGCGCACCGGCCAGGCCGACATCATCTTCCTCGCCCGCGAACTGCTGCGCGACCCGTACTGGCCGCTGCATGCCGACGACGACCTGGGCGGCAACAAAGCTACCTGGCCTGCGCAATACCAGCGCGCCACCAGCCGGGCCAACCCGATTCACGAGTCGGACCTGCGGGATTGACCTGACCCAAGCATTGCGCGGTCGTTGTAGGAGCGGCCTTGTGTCGCGAAAGGGCTGCGAAGCGGCCCCAGGTTTCCAGCTCCGCCGCTGATATTACCGGGGCCGCTTTGCGGCCCTTTCGCGACACAGGGCCGCTCCCACACGGTATTGCACCGCCTTTGAATGCGATGCGGTATCTGTGGGAGCGGGCATGCCCGCGAAGAAGGCGACTCGGTGTATGGCACCGGCTTTGCCGGTGTTCGCGGGTGAACCCGCTCCCACAGAGGTCGCGCAAAATCAGGCGTTGATACTTACTCCTGTTCTATTGGCTACTTCCAAATAGTCGTCCACTGCCTCTTTGAACGCGGCAGGCAATAGCCTGCGCGACCGAGCGTGAAACCCGACGATATCGCAAGTTGTGCAAAGGTGCCCGACCCATGAATGGTCTTCCTTGCTGTATTTCACCTTTGCTCGTTGTCCTCGATATTCCATGTCATCCAGCCTCGTGATAATCCAGTTTCGATGACTACAAGCTAAAGGATGTGGCATTAGGAATGGGCCGAACCGATTGCAGGAAAGCTCCTGGACTGAGGTGCCGGTCTCAGCCCAGGCATTACCCTCAATGCTTGATCATCACATGCCGCACACAGGTGTAGTCCTCCAGCCCATACATCGACATGTCCTTGCCATACCCCGAATGCTTCTGCCCGCCATGGGGCATTTCGCTGACCAGCATGAAGTGGGTGTTCACCCATGTGCAGCCATACTGCAGGCGCGCCGCCAGGCGGTGGGCGCGGCCGGTGTCGCGGGTCCATACCGATGAGGCCAGGCCGTAGTTGGAGTCGTTGGCCCATTCCAGCGCCTGCGCTTCGTCGTTGAAGCGGGTCACCGACACCACCGGGCCGAACACTTCGTTGCGCACGATCTCGTCGTCCTGCAGGGCGTCGGCCAGCACGGTCGGCTCGAAGAAGAAGCCGTCACCGGCAATCGCCTTGCCACCGGTCACCAGGCGAATGTGCGGCTGGGCGATGGCCCGTTGCACCAGCCCTGCGACCTTGTCGCGGTGCTGGGCACTGATCAGTGGCCCCAGTTCGGTGTCCTCGGCTTCCTGCAGGCCTGGCTTTAGGCTGGCCACTGCGGCTCCCAGGCGTTCGACGAAACGCTCGTAGATGCCATCCTGCACGTACAGCCGACAGGCGGCGGTGCAGTCCTGGCCGGCGTTGTAGAAGCCGAAGGTACGGATGCCGTCGATGGCGGCATCGATGTCGGCATCGTCGAACACCAGCACCGGGGCCTTGCCGCCCAGTTCCATGTGCATGCGTTTCACGCTGTCGGCAGTGGCGCTGATGATGTGCGCGCCGGTGGGGATCGAGCCGGTCAGCGACACCATGCGCACCTTGGGGTGGTTGACCAGCGGGTTGCCGACCGTCTGGCCACGGCCGAAGAGGATGTTCAGCACCCCCGGTGGCAGCAGGTCCTGGGCCAGTTCGCCGAGGCGCAGGGCGGTCAGCGGGGTCAGCTCGGAGGGCTTGATCACCACCGTGTTGCCGGCAGCCAGGGCCGGGGCGATCTTCCACGCCAGCATCATCAACGGGTAGTTCCACGGTGCGATCGAGGCCACCACGCCCAGCGGGTCGCGGCGGATCATCGAAGTATGCCCCGGCAGGTACTCGCCGGCTGCCGAGCCACCCAGGCAGCGCGCCGCACCGGCGAAGTAGCGGAACACGTCGGCAATTGCCGGGATCTCGTCATTCAGCGCGGCGCTCAGCGGCTTGCCGCAGTTCTGCGATTCCAGTCGTGCCAGTTCATCGCCATGGGCTTCGATAGCGTCGGCCAGCGCCAGCAAGGCTTGCGAGCGTTCCTTGGGGCTGGTTTGCGACCAGCTGTCGAAGGCCTGGTCGGCGGCGCGCACGGCGCTGTCCACCTGGGCCTCGCTGGCTTCGTTGATCTGCGCCAGGGCACTGCCCAGCGCCGGGTTGAGCACGGTCCAGGCCGGGCCTTCGCCAGCGACCAGCTGGCCATTGATCAGCATCTGCGTTTGCATCGGGGACTCCTCCAGGGTCATTTGCCACTGCCCGCGACGCTTTCACCGCCACGGGTCAGGTAATAGGCGCCAAGGATCGGCAGCATGGTCACCAGCATCACCAGCATGGCGACCACGTTGGTCACCGGCACGTCGCGCGGGCGGCTGAGCTGGTTGAGCAGCCAGATCGGCAGGGTGCGTTCGTGGCCGGCGGTGAAGGTGGTGACGATGATTTCGTCGAACGACAGGGCAAAGGCCAGCATGCCACCGGCCAGCAGCGCCGAGCCGAGGTTGGGCAGGATGATGTAGCGGAAGGTCTGCCAGCCATCGGCGCCCAGGTCCATCGAGGCTTCGATCAGGCTCTGCGAAGTACGCCGCAGGCGGGCGATCACGTTGTTGTAGACGATCACCACGCAGAACGTGGCGTGGCCGACCACGATGGTGAACACCCCGGGCTCGATCCCCAAGGTCTTGAACGCCGAGAGCAGGGCGATGCCGGTGATGATGCCGGGCAGGGCGATGGGCAGGATCAGCATCAGCGAAATGCTCTCCTTGCCGAAAAAGCTGCGCCGGTACAGCGCCGCCGAGGCCAGCGTGCCGAGCACCAGCGCGATCAGCGTGGCCAGGCAGGCCACCTGCAGTGACAGCTTGATCGCTTCCAGCACATCGGGCCGGGCGAAGGCCACGGCGAACCACTTCAGGGTAAAGCCCTTGGGCGGGAAGCTGAACGCCGCGTCTTCGGTGTTGAAGGCGTACAGGAAGATGATCAGGATCGGGAAGTGCAGGAACAGCAACCCGCCCCAGGCCGCCAGGCGCAGCCCGGTCGAGGCTTTTTCAGAGTGCATCGAAGGCCCCCAGTCGCTTGACGATGGACAGGTACACCGCGATCAGCACGATCGGCACCAGGGTGAACGCGGCGGCCATCGGCATGTTGCCGATCGCCCCTTGCTGGGCGTAGACCATGCTGCCGATGAAGTAGCCGGGCGGGCCGACCAGCTGCGGCACGATGAAGTCGCCCAGGGTCAGCGAGAAGGTGAAGATCGAGCCGGCGGCAATGCCCGGGATCGACAGCGGCAGTATCACCTGCACGAAGGTTTGCCCGGGCCGGGCGCCGAGGTCTGCCGAGGCTTGCAGCAGCGATGGCGGCAAGCGTTCCAGCGAGGCCTGGATCGGCAGGATCATGAACGGCAGCCAGATGTACACGAACACCATGAAGCGCCCCAGGTGCGAGGTCGACAGCGTGCTGCCGCCCACGCCCGGCACCGCCAGCAGGGTTTGCAGCAGGGCATCCAGGTGCAGCTGCTGGACGAACCACTGGGCCACGCCGCCCTTGGCCAGCAGCAGGGTCCAGGCGTAGGTCTTGACGATGTAGCTGGCCCACATGGGCATCATCACCGCGATATAGAAAAAAGCCTTGGTCTTGCCGCTGGTGTAGCGCGCCATGTAGTAGGCGATGGGGAAGGCCAGCACCGCACTGGCCAGCGACACTGCCAACGCCATGCCCAAGGTGCGCAGGATGATGTCGAAGTTCGACGGGTTGAACAGCGCGGCGAAATTGCCCAGGGTCAGGTCCGGGGTCACCGCCATGGTGAAGTCGTCGAAGGTATAGAAGCCCTGCCACAGCAGGTTCAGCAGCGAACCCAGGTAGATCGCGCCGAACCAGGTCAGCGGTGGGACCAGCAGCAGGGCCAGGTACAGGTTGGGGCGCCGGTACAGCAGGTTGGACAGGCCGCGCAGTGTGCTCATGTCAGCGGCCCTCGGTTTCCTGCAGCACCGTCATGGCTTCGCGGGGCCAGTGCGCCTGTACCCGTTGCCCGGGTTGCCAGGCCTGTGCCTGCGCCTGCCAGCGGTCGTTGGCCTGGCTCACCGCCAGCAGCTGGCCGCTGTCCAGCTGCAGCTCGTAGCGGGTGGCACTGCCCTGGTACTGGATATCGCGCAGCAGGCCGCTGACCTGGACATGCTGGCCGGTTGTGGCCGGGTCGCCGAGGCGGATGTGTTCGGGGCGGATGGAGAAGGGCGCGGGGCTGCCATTGAGCGCCATGGCCAGTTCGCCACGCACCACATTGGAGGTGCCGACGAATTCGGCGACGAAGGTGGTAGCCGGCTGCATGTACAGGTTGCGCGGGGTGTCGACCTGCTCGATGCGGCCACGGTTGAATACTGCGACGCGATCGGACATCGACAGCGCCTCGGTCTGGTCGTGGGTGACGAAGATGAAGGTGATGCCCAGCTGGCGCTGCAGCTTTTTCAGCTCGCCCTGCATCTGTTCGCGCAACTTCAGGTCCAGCGCGCCAAGCGGCTCGTCCAGCAGCAGTACCCGTGGCCGGTTGACCAGCGCGCGGGCCAGGGCCACGCGTTGGCGTTGGCCCCCGGACAACTGCGCCGGTTTGCGCGCGCCGTAGCCGGCCAGGGCCACCATCGCCAGGGCTTCTTCGGCGCGGCTGTGGCGTTCGGCCTTGGCCACGCCTTTTACCTTCAGGCCGTAGGCGATGTTGTCCAGTACGTTCATGTGCGGGAACAGGGCGTAGTCCTGGAATACGGTGTTGACGTCGCGCTGGTAGGGCGGTACGCCCGCGGCCTCGACACCGTGGATGCGGATCGAACCGCTGCTGGGTTGCTCGAAGCCTGCGATCAGGCGCAGGCAGGTGGTCTTGCCCGAGCCAGAGGGGCCGAGCATGGAGAAGAATTCGCCATCGATGATGTCGATGCTGACCTGGTCGACGGCCTTGACCTCGCCGAAGGTGCGGGAAACCTGGGTGAACTGGACGGCTAGGGGCATAGGCGGTACTCGGTTGTTCTTGTATTGCTAGTGCCGGCCCTATCGCCGGCAAGCCAGCTCCCACAGGTACTGTGCAGGCCTCAAGGCCTATGCGGGCCCTGTGGGAGCCGGCTTGCCGGCGATAGGGCCGGTACAGGTGAAGAAACCCTCAGCGCCCGCCCATGATCGCAATGTAATCCTGGGTCCAGCGGCTATACGGCACGAACTTGCCGCCCTGGGCCTGCGGGGTTTTCCAGAAGGCGATCTTGTCGAAGTTGTCGAAACCGTTGGTCTTGCAGCCCTCGGCCCCCAGCAGCTCGCTGCCGGTGCAGGCCGCCGGCACCGCCGGCAACGAACCGAACCAGGCCGCCACGTCACCCTGTACTTTCGGCTGCAGCGACCAGTCCATCCATTTGTAGGCACAGTTGGGGTGCTTGGCCTCGCTGTGCAGCATGGTGGTGTCGGCCCAGCCGGTCGCGCCTTCCTTGGGAATGGTCGAGGCCACTGGCTGGTTCTCGGCCTTGAGGCCATTGACCATGTAGCCCCAGGAGCTGGAGGCAACCACGCCTTCGTTCTTCACGTCGCTCATCTGCACCGTGGCGTCATGCCAGTAGCGGTGGATCAGCGGTTGCTGCTGGCGCAGCAGTTCCAGCACGGCCTTGTACTGCGCTTCGTTAAGCTCGTACGGGTCCTGGATGCCCAGCTCCGGCTTGGCCGCCTTAAGGTACAACGCCGCATCGGCGATGTAGATCGGCCCATCGTAGGCCTGCACGCGGCCCTTGTTCGGCTTGCCGTCGGGCAGGTTCTGCGGCTCGAACAGCACGCCCCAGCTGGTGGGCGCCTGCTTGAACACGTCGGTGTTGTACAGCAGCACGTTCGGCCCCCATTGGTACGGGGTGCCGTAGACCTGCTTGTCGACCACGTACCAGCCACCGTTCTGCAGGCGCGGGTCGATGTTCTTCCAGTTGGGGATCAGGGCGGTGTTGATCGGCTGCACGCGCTTGCCCGCGATCAGCCGCAGCGAGGCATCGCCCGAGGCGGTGACCAGGTCGTAGCCGCCCTTGGTCATCAGGCTGACCATCTCGTCCGAGGTGGCGGCGGTCTTGACGCTGACCTTGCAGCCGGTTTCCTTCTCGAAGCCGGTCACCCAGTCGTAGGCCTTGTCGCTTTCACCGCGCTCGATGTAGCCGGGCCAGGCGACGATGTCCAGGCGGCCCTCGCCGGGCCCCAGGGCCTTGGGCGGTTCGGCAGCCTGCAGGCTGGCGCTGGCCAGCACGGCGCAGGCGGTTGCGCCGAGCAATGCGGTCTTGTGCACTGACATGGTGTTCCCTCTTCTTGGAGATTTTGGTCGGGGCAGTCATCAAGCAAGCCGTGAAGCGATCGTCATGAACGTGGTGCGGTTAGCGCGGTATTGGCGATATCGAGTCTAGTTGGCTTTTTGCCAGCCAATGCAACATCCGGAAGCAAATCCCCCCATGGCGATCGGGCGGGCAGGGCTTAACCTGACGGCTCCCTTGGCCAACGTGGAGACCGTTTGATGAATACCCGGGGATTGCTCGACCAGTTGCTCAAGTCCGGGCAGGACTTGCTCGCCAGCCAGGCCGGCAAGGGCAGCTCTGGCAAGCCAGGCGCCAGTGCCGGCGGCCTTGGCAGCCTGCTTTCCGGTGCCGGTGGCGGCGCCCTGGCGGCGGGCGCCATGGGCTTGCTGCTGGGCAACAAGAAAGCCCGCAAATATGGCGGCAAGGCCCTCACCTATGGCGGCCTGGCCGCGCTCGGTGTGCTGGCCTACAAGGCCTACGGCAACTGGCAGGCGCGCCAGCAGGTGGCCGCCACCGAGCCACAGACCCTCGACCGCCTGCCGCCGGCCCAGGCCGAGCTGCACAGCCAGGCGGTGCTGCGGGCGCTGGTGGCGGCGGCCAAGTCCGATGGCCATATCGACGAACGCGAGCGTGCGCTGATCGAGGGTGAATTTACCCGCCTGGACAACGACCGCGAGTTGCAGCACTGGCTGCATGCCGAGCTGAACAAGCCGCTGGACCCGGCCGAAGTGGCCCGTGCCGCGCAAACGCCGGAAATGGCCGCCGAGATGTACCTGGCCAGCGTGATGATGGTCGACCAGGAAAACTTCATGGAGCGCGCCTACCTGGACGAACTGGCCCGCCAGCTGCGCCTGGACCCGGCCCTGCGCCAGGAACTGGAAAGCCAGGCAAGGCTTGCCGCCGGCCAGTGATGGGGGCTGCGTTGCAGCCCATCGCCGGCAAGCCGGCTCCCACAGGGATCGCACATGGCCTGAGCTCATGCGGTCGAGGTGGGAGCCTGGCTTGCCGGCGATGGGCCGCACAGCGGCCCCAATGGCGTTGGGCACAAATGACCGGTCTGTCGGCAAGGTTACCTGGTCACCCCACATTTCAGCCGCATGAGCGCTGGGCGCCTGGGCTATACTTCGGCGATTTTTCCCGCTCGTTGTGAATTCCTGAGGGCTGAATGTGAAGAACTGGACCTTGCGCCAACGGATCCTGGCAAGTTTCGCCGTGATCATCGCCATCATGCTGCTGATGATCGTGGCCGCCTACTCGCGGTTGGTGACCATCGCATCCGCCGAGCAGGCAGTGGGGACCGACAGCATTCCCGGCCTCTACTACAGCTCGATGATCCGCAGTGCCTGGGTCGACAGTTACGTCACCAGCCAGCAGCTGGTGGGCCTGTCCAACCACCGCGAATTCACCTCGGCCGACGCGGAGCTGTTCAAGAGCTTCCAGGACCGCCTGAAAGAGCACATGGCCAGCTACCAGGGCACCATTCAGGATGATGACGACCAGGCGCGCTTCGACGCCTTCATCCAGATGGAAGTCGCCTACCTCAAGATCGTCGACCAGGTGCTGGAAGCCTATCGACAGCGCAACTACGCGGAAGCCCAGCGGTTGATCACCGATGTGCTCACCCCAGCCTGGCTCGAAGGCCGCAATCACCTGAACGAAGTGATCGAGCACAACCGCGCCTCCGCCGACACCGACACCAATGAGATCGTCAGTGCCGTAAGCACCGCCAAGGGCAGCATGATGGTTTCGCTGCTGCTGGCGATCATCGCCGCGGGTATCTGCGGCCTGTTGCTGATGCGTGCCATCACCGCGCCCATGCAGCGCATTGTCCATGCCCTCGACAAACTGCGCTCGGGCGACCTGAGCATGCGCCTGAGCCTGGACCGCAAGGACGAGTTCGGCGCCATCGAAAGCGGCTTCAACGAAATGGCCGAGGCCCTGGCCAACCTGGTGTCCCAGGCCCAGCGTTCGTCGGTGCAGGTGACCACCTCGGTGACCGAAATCGCCGCCACCTCCAAGCAACAGCAGGCCACCGCCACCGAAACGGCCGCCACCACCACCGAAATCGGCGCCACCTCGCGGGAAATCGCCGCCACCTCGCGTGACCTGGTGCGCACCATGACCGAAGTCACCTCGGCCGCCGACCAGGCCTCCAGCCTGGCCGGCTCCGGCCAGCAGGGCCTGGCGCGCATGGAAGAAACCATGCACCAGGTGATGGGCGCCGCCGACCTGGTCAACGCCAAGTTGGGCATCCTCAACGAAAAGGCCAGCAACATCACCCAGATGGTGGTGACCATCGTCAAGGTCGCCGACCAGACCAACCTGCTGTCGCTCAACGCTGCCATCGAAGCGGAAAAGGCCGGCGAGTACGGCCGCGGCTTTGCCGTGGTAGCCACCGAAGTGCGCCGCCTGGCCGACCAGACCGCCGTGGCCACCTACGACATCGAGCAGATGGTGCGCGAGATCCAGTCGGCGGTGTCGGCCGGGGTCATGGGCATGGACAAGTTTTCCGAAGAAGTGCGCCGCGGCATGTTCGAGGTGCAGCAGGTGGGCGAACAGCTCA
>RCUT01001076.1_pt1 | contig 13341 bp, 15 predicted proteins | sample 2166171 | NCBI WGS metagenome assembly RCUT01 (sample SAMN09932757, study PRJNA488358) | compost metagenome | isolation source: compost soil in 4-hydroxybenzoic | place: Germany: Experimental Botanical Garden
GCTTTGACCGCTCATCAAGGGCCGACAGGGCATCACCCAGGCCGGTCATCTGCTGGTCGATGACGGGCACCCGTTCAGCAATCGGCGCGACGGTTTCGCTCAAATCGGTGAACTCGCGCTCGACCAGCTCCAGTTTGCCAATGATGTCTGGGATCGCCTGGTCAACGATGTCCGCGATCTGCTCGATGGGCTTGCGCAGCTCCTCGCGCAGGTGTTCGCCACCGATCTCCCCATCCAAGATGTCGAGAATGGAGGCGGCGTCGTAGGAGGTTTTCCCGCTGGCCGCAAACAGACCAGATTTGCCGTAGGCGTTGACGGCCCGCAACCACACGTAATAGGTGGTGTCTGGCTGCAACCCTTGAAACGTCATGAACGCACCCAAGCCTGCATTGGTGGCCTTGGTCTGCACCTCGGCCAGGGGCAGCTGCACTTTGCTCCACCACCATTCGCAGAGGGTGCCGTAGGACTGGCCACCGGTGAACACCGGGCGGAAGGCCAGGGACCAGTTGCCTGCCTCAACCTCGACCCCCACGGGGATAGCGGGCACCTGGATGGTGAAATTGACCGACGCAACCGGCGACGGGGCGCCGGTCATGGCGATGGCGCGGACTTGGCCCACGTAGTTTCCGGCCGCCAGGCCATTCACCCGGCAAGATTGCCCCGGCACCTGGGCAGTCAGCACCACCACCGGGGGCTTGCCGGGGTCAAGGCGCTGGATGATCACCTGGTTGTAGGCGATGGTGCCGACGTTGCGCCAGGACAGCACGCCCTGGATCACCTCGCCAATCTGCTCAACTTCATAGCGGAGCTGATCCGGCATGGCCACACCGCCCGAGGGCAGCTCTGTGACCTCCGGGCGCTCCATGGGCTTGCCAATGGCATCCGACCAAAACAGCGGGCTCTCTTCTCGCAATGTGAGCTCGACGGCGCTGGTCAGCGAGAACGACCAATCGACCACCCGAAACTCGGGGCCGTTGATACCCAAGGCGGGGATGTAGAGTTTGATCGAACTACCGGGGCGATAGCGCCAGCCAGAGAGGTTGATCGGACATGTCAGGGTGCGGGCGGCACGGCGCTGACGCAGCATGATATTCGCCAGGCGCTGGGCCTGGTATTCGCTGGTCACACAGCGCAGGTCGAGGTCTTCCAGCAGGGCAAGGCCGCCGTCCTCTTCCACCCATTCGTTGACAATCACCGCCGGGAAGTCGGTCTTCTTGAAGGTGATCGGGTCAACAAATGTCCCAGTCACCTGGTTGATTTTCTCGCTGCTGGCTGGCTCCGGCAGCAGCTCGATATCCCCGATAATCTGGTGCGCCCGGATCTCGTCGCTGGCAGGCCCGTAATAAGCCCCCGCGATGATGCCGTGCTTGCCGCCTATGTAAGTCGGCTGGCCGGCACACGCCATGTGGAGTGCTTCCAACACCTTGGATCTGGCTTCGCCCAGATCGAACTCCACGTTGGCCGTATAGCGGGGTTCCCGCGTCCCATCCGGGCGCGTGACCAGTTCATCGCAGATGTTGGCAGCCACGATGAACTCGTTCATGCGGATCTCATCGTCTGGCACGTTCAGCCAGGAGCGGTAATAGTCGAGGATGACCAGGGCGACGTTATCACTCCACTTCCATTTGCTGTCCCTGGGATCCCACACCTCCTTTCCGAACTTCTCCACCTTGATGTTGGGGAGCCCCGCCGGGAACTTCTGGGGGTCGAACTTGAGTGACAGGCGCAGCCAGGTAATCCCCTGACCAATCATGTCTTCCTTCCAATCGGCACACTTGGCCAACATGAAGGGGTCGCAGGTTTTGCGGTCGGCATGGAGTTCGTAGGACACCAGATCTGAGAACTCGCCGATCAAGTCATCGCCCAACCAGATGCTCCCGATGCGAGACAACTTATGCCCGGCGAGTACCAGGGCCAGGTGCAGCCACTCCCCTTCATCCTGTTCCCCGGCCTGTTCGGCAGCGAACGACAGCAACCCGGACGAGATCACACGGCCATAGACACAAGTCTTGTCGCTGGCGGCAGCTCGCAGCACCTGGCTGCGCTCGCTGGCGCTCCGATAGTCAGAGAGTGACGGCTTTTTCGTCGTCAACATCATGGTGGCGGTGGCCACCGCCGTGCCGATGGAAAGCGCCATGCCCACCGTGACAGCCGTCACGGCAGCATAAGCGCCCGCGCCAGCAGCGGCACCAGCGATCAGAGGGACGGCAGCAGCGGGCATTATTCAACTCTCCAGGCAATGAGGGGAACTTGATCCGGGATGGGGCGGGCGCCTTGCTCTGTCATGGCCCAGACTTGGCCAGCCCACATGACCCCGGCGGTGATCCCGTTTGGGCCATCAAACACCAGGGCATCGCCGCGCTGGGCCATGGCAATTGGTACACGGACAAACAGCGCATCGAGGGCGGCCTCAATGCTGCCGTGGGTCTTGGCAAGCACCCGCTTGGCGCCGATCTCGGTGGTGTAGCGCCCCCGGTACTGGGCAGCGGGATCCTTGTCGCAAGCGGCAAGGCACACGTCAGCGACAAACAGACAGCAATCATTTTCACCCCAACAAAAAGGCCGCTCGGTGGCGGCCTGAATGGTGGTGATGATGCGGATTTGCCAATCTGGGTGGCGCATGGCGGTCAGTCCTCATAGTTGAAACTCGGGGCATCTTTCTTGGATCCCCAGTAGATGGATCGGTCAGCCATCTGGTTCTGATAGCGGAAGAAGCGATCATTCGGGTGAATGCGGCGGTGGCTTTCGTCGGTGTTGCGCAAGTTGAGGCCCTTCTGCCAGTCCTCAAACTTGTTCGAGATGGTGAGCTGGATGGTGTTGGTTCGCCCTGCCTTGATGGGGGTTTGCGCTATCTTGCCGCTAAACTGCAAACAGGCATTGAGGGGGGTGCCATCAGGGCCAAGCACGACCAGATAAAGCCACGCCATTCGGTCAACGATGCGCTCCCTCATCACCTCGGCCAGCAGGGCGTTGTCCAACCCCGTCAGGGTGACGCTCAACTTGGTTGGCGAGGTGGATATCTGTTCTTTCTGGGGGCTGACCGCCCCCAGGGCACCGACCCCGTAATACACCTCACCACCCAGCACCAGCTCCCCCAAGCCAGAGTGAAGGCGGCTCATACCGCTCATCAAGTCCAGCTTGAGGGCATAGAGCGCTGTCACGTTTGGCTGATTGAGGGCGGCGATTACATCAGGATCAAGGCCGGTGATCATGGATAGAAGCTCTCCTTGAATTTGAGAGTGCCGAGATCACGGCGAAAACCTGACGGGCGACGAGATTTGCCGCCGCCATCGAGGCGAAACACCCCCATGGGACGCTCGACCACCAGGGGGGTGCCGCTGGGGTGACTCTTGCGCAGCATGGGGGCAAACGCGATCCGTGCCGCGCCAGACTGATCCGACCAAACATCTGCCGTGACCCGCTTGAGTTCATCGCCCACCTGTAGCCAGTCGCCGTCCCGCAGCACCAAGGTAGAGGGCTTCCACCCTCTGCTCGTCATTGCGGTGCGCATGTTCAGCGCCTCACTGACGATAGGGGCACCATGTACCGGCTGTTTGGGGTGAGCGAAGTCCCACAACCTGACCCGGTTGGTTTTGCCATCCAGCTTGGCGATGAAGGCTTCCAGGCGACGGGCAACAGCGGGCTCCATCTTGCCCATGGTCAGCTCCATCAGCCACTTGCTGCCCGGGGTGGCGACGGTCTGCTCTGAGCCGTCAAACGGCGATTCAAATACCCGCCCCATGGTTTCCAGGTCGAGGGCGTTTTCCCGCACCCTGAACTCGGCGGGCCAGTCATAGATTTCCATCGTTATACCCCCAGCATTCGACGCGCTTGGCCATTGCTGCCAAGGTCTTCGATGAACATGTGGTAACCCCGGAGGGCGGCCTCGGTGATCACCTGATTGCGGTCGGTGTCGGTCATGTCGGCACTGAAATGAAAGTGCTGCTCAAACACCGCGCCGCCGCTGGCCGCCACGCCTCCCCCACTCATCAACTGGTCATACATCTGATCGATACGCTGGGCGGACTTGTTGGTGTAAACCCGCTCGCCTTTGTCGAGCAGCCAGGTGCCCTCGCTGGGGATCTCTTCAATCCCTGAGTGGGCCATACCTGCAATGGCCGTCCCGGCGACGATGCCGACCGATATCATGGTCTGCGCCTTGATCATGGCGCGGGCAGACTCAGCCGAGAGCAGGCCGCCGGTCATCGCGGCAAACGCCGCAGCCCCGGCCTCTGCTTGCTCACCGGCCACCAGGATCGACGGTATTGCCAGCAGCTTCTGAGCAGCCAGCAGTGCCTTCATGATGAAGGTCTGCTCTTTGCCCGACTGCTGGAGCATGTCAGTGGTGAGGCTGAGGGTCTGGCTGGTGAAATTGAGCATGTCGCGGGCGGCCTGTTGCTGGGCGGCTTTCTGCCTTTCAACGCGCCCGCGCTCCTGCTCGGCAAGCTGATCCTGCTTGCGCTGATCCGCCTCCAGCTCCTTGGCCATCGCCTCTTCACGCTTGGCCATGTAGTCAGCTTGCTGCTCGGCGAAGTGATCCGCCTCCTTCTGGCGGTACTCCTCTCGCAGCTCACTCAGGCTCTCATAGCCGCGGCGCCGCAGTTCGGCCTCGCTGACCTGCAGGCTGTCGATTTCTGCCAGGCGCTCCTCATGGGAGAGGCGCAGCTTGTCCAGCTCACTGGCGAATTGCATGTCCAGGGCACTGAGACGGGCCTCCCCCTGCTCCAGCAGCTTTTTGTTGTCAGCGGTGGTATCACGGGAGCTGACCGGTTCCGGGGGCTGGTACTCCGGTTGCTCACCAATCCCGAAGCGCTTCTTGCCATACGCTTCCTGAATCCGGTCTATCTCGGCCTCAATCTCGGCGCGGCGTTGCTGGAGCTCCGGCAGGGCAGCGCGGCCCGCCGTGTCGCCCAAAATGGCGTCAAGCAGGCCGACGCCGCCGAATGCCTTTTGCTCCGACGTCTCTTTGATCTGGTCATCCAGATCCTTGAGTTCTTCACGCAGGTTCCCGAGGCGACGGCTCATGCCGTCGATGGTGCGGGGGTTGTCGGCCCAGCTGTCGAACAGCGTCCCCCAGTAGCCCACCGCGTAACTCACCTTGTCGGTCAGCCAGTCGATCTGCTCCGAGGCCCCCAGTACCGCTTTGGCAAACGACCCTTGCAGTTTCAGGCCCACATCGTGGAGCTGCTGATCCATCTCCTTTAGCTGACCGATATCGGTCTCGGAGAGCGCAGCGTTGAGATTCCGATAGTGCCCGGTCAGGCGTTGAAGTTCGGCGCCGTTATTGCGCAGCAGGGGTTGCAGGGTGGAGACATCGTTGGCGATGGACTCTAGGTAAAACACCTGCTCGGCGGCGGAAACGTTGGTCTTGTCCATCGCATCCTGCATCGCGATAAGGGCATCGGGGCCGCTCATCTGCTGCAGTTTTTCGATGGTCAGCCCCACCTTGGGGGCGATGTTGGTCATCCAGTCGGCAAACTCGCCACCGCCGGTGGCCGAGAAGTCGCCCAACTTGTCCTGCACGTCCTTGAGCATGTCAGCCAACTGATCGCCGCTGACATTGTATTGCTCGGTGGCGTAGGCCAGCTCCTGCATCCGTTCGACGGTCACCCCCGCCTTGTTGGACATCTGCTCCAGTTCGCGTCCCTGCTGGGCCAACGAACTGACCGCCGAGGCCATGCCGACCGCCGCGCCCACCACGCCGAGCACGGCTCCCTGCATCAGGCTGAAACCACCGATGATGGCCTGGGACTTCTGCGAGAGCAGATCGGCGGTTTCCCCGAACGAGCGGCCAAAATTGAATGTCGAGTCTTCGGCACTCTTGGCGTCGGCAGCATAGCTTTTCAGCACGTTCGCTGCGGAGCGGACATCGGCAGGCAAGGACGAGAGATCCGCGCTGAGGAGCACCCGAAGGTCAGCAATCTGGGTCGATGACATAGGTTCTCTCTACTCCCGGGATAAAGGCGGCCAAGTTGGCGATCTCCTCGTCACTTTGTTCAACCACCACGGGTTCGGGGCGGTTATAGAAAAATTCTGAGGGACTGACCCAGTGCTCGGCCTTGAGGTGGACATTCAACAGCAGGGCGCAGATCTGGCCGGTTTCGTATTGGCGGATCCGATAATCGGTCGGATGCTTTGAGAAATCAGCCACCCAGTCCAGGTACTCAGCAGCCGAAAACTCGCTCAGCCAGCGCCGCCAGTCTGCTCGACCAAACTGGCGGGCCAGGCTCAGGATGAACGCCTTTTCGGCCGCTAGGCTTTTTTTGGGTCAGCTGGCTCCTGTGCTTCACCCTCTTCCACCGCTTTCTCTTCATCGGCAGCGGGCGGCTGTGCCAGGCCGCTCAGCTCCTTGACCGCCAGCGCCAGACGCATGATGTGATCGGGCAGGGGGTAGGAACGGATCACCCGGGATCTAACTTCCTCGATGGAGTCCGCCGGATGCAGGTACTGCAAGCCAAACGCTGCCATGGTGGCATTCAGCTCATAGAGCGCCTTTTGCACCTGCAGGGTGTATTTATCGAGGGCCTTTTTATCCCCTTCCTGGGGCGGCGCGGGCCACTCAACATCGACCAGGTAGGTCTGATATTCAAACAGCTGCAGGGCCGTCAGCGCCCGCACGGTGACATCAGACTCCAAGCCACGGGGGGTCCGCAGCTTGATGGTGCGGCTATCAATGTGCGGCTCGGTCATGCGACAGGGTTCCAGTCAGTCTCTGCCGGGGATTGACGGCCAGAGAGGGAGATTTTTACCGAACGGGTGATGGTCTCTTTCGCCGGGATAGCCTTGCCAACGCTGCTGACAAAGCCATAGAAACCATCCCACGCCCCATTGGGGTACTTGATGAAAAACCAGCGAGGTGCCTGGGCAAGCAGGTTCACCAGTTGTTTCTGGGTCGCTTCCGCAGGCTTCCAGGCCAGGGTGACCGAGAGCTGACCCGGGTCAATTTGACCGGGTGTTTTCTCTTTCCACTGCGGATCCGGTGCGTCCAGGTACGCATCTTCTTGCTCTTCGGCGCTCATCTCGGGCGGCGTCAGCTCTTTGACATCAGCCAGACGGATAACCGCATTGCCGGTGGTGGGGTCAGGCTTCTCGGTGCCAGCAGCGGCAGCCATGAAAAATTGAGTACCGGCGCCCTTCACCGGCTTGGTTGCATCAGTTGTCATCAGGGTTTGCTCCAGGTCGCGTTAAAATTGAGGGTCAGAGACATAAGGCCAGTGCCCCGATCATCTGCCCCGTATTGCCAGCCCACCGAGGCCAGCCCTTCGAGCAGCAGCCCGCCGAGGTCGTCCCCAGCCAGGGGCGCCAGCTTCTCAGCCAGCTCGTCCAGATCGGCGTCCGCCTGGTTGGTTTCGGCTACATAGAGGGAGACCATCAGCAGGGCCTGATCGCTCTCCCCATCCAAGGAGAACTCACCATCGCCTCCTTCTAGGAAGTAACAGAACGCCAGAGGCAGGTCTTCTTCGGCGACGTCTACCGGGCGGGAGGGGTACACCTCACGAAGATCGGGCACACAGGTTCGCACCCGTTCGGCCAGGGCCGCCCGGATGTCGGTTCGAATTGTCATAGTGGGTCCAATAAAAAACCCCGCCTGAGCGGGGTTGATGGTTGTTTTTTACCAGTCAGGATTGTCTGTAGTGAGGCTACTTTTTATCTGATTGCCAAACTCAAGCAGTTTGGGTTTCACTGCATCCAAATCCCCTTGAGTCTGGATGGGCGTTTCCATTGCAGGATATGAGCCGAATTGATTGACCACTGCAGGAATGTCGAGGAGCAGATTTTTGAAATCGGTTTTGAACTTACCGTCTTTCGTTTCCACTTTCATGGTGAACTTAACCTTCCATGCTGCTTTGCCTATACAATCAAAACTGTTGCAGGGGTAGTTAAGCATCCCATTCCCTATCAGTACTCCATCGTTGGCATTTTGATACTCAATTACAGATTTCGCTGACTTGAAATTCTCCGCGATCCATTTAAGAGTCCCTTCATAAATCTGGCCCTTAGACATACCTGGCGCGTCATAGACTTGAGCAAATTCAGTGTCCGCTGGGTTGACAGGTTTATCAGCGGGAGCACTAACGCACCCTGTCAAACTGACGGCCGCGACAGCACCTAGGATCCATTTATTCATTTTACCCCCCTTATTTTAAAGAGAGACAGGATACCGTTTGGAACCAAAGATATTCAATGGGTAATAGGGGAAAGTAAGTAATCCCATTCGCAGGCCACATTACTGTTTGTATTATCACTTGAATGTTAACTGAAGCTGACGTAATAGCGCCCGCTGCATTTCGCGGGGCATGTCACGGGCCATCCCCGCTTTTGATTCCCGTTCATAGTGCTCGGTGATCGGGGTCACCAGCGGGATCCGCATCACCTCCAGGGCATGACGGCCTTTGCCGACCCGGCGCAAGATCTGCCAGCTCTTGAGCTTGGTGGCTGCATAGCCGCCTCCCCGCCTGTATTCGCCAAAGCCTTGGGCACCGTCAGCGATGAAGCCACCAGACACACGATGGCGACCGACCTGCATATCCCCAATCCCCGTGAAGGCGCTCTGCCGATAGCGCACCAGGCGCTGCTGGACGGCCCCCACCTTGATCAAGGGGATAGGGCGGCGGCGCACCCGGATCGTGGCTGACGGCTTCTGCTGAGATGCCTTGAAGATCTTCACCCGGGGGCGCAGCAACTTGGCGGGCACCTGCACCCGGCTATCCTTGGCGGTCAGCCGGATAGCCCGACTGGACACGCCAGCCGCCACCCGGTTGACCGCCTGAGCACTCGCCTTCGGCACCAGCTTGGTCGGCAGCAGATTCAGGTTCGCCAGCGCCTTGTCCAAGTCTTGCTTGATGGGCATGGCTTCCTCACTTGATGGGGATAACGAGCTGACCGGACCGGGTAAAAGGCGGCTCCCTCACGGAAGTGACCAGCGACAGGCTGGGGATCTCCACCTTGTCGCCCGACTTGAAGCGCATCCCCTTCGGGGGCGATGAAACGGACAACTCGCGCAACGTGGTCAACACCTGTCCAAAGGCATCGGGGTTTTCATCATAGAGCGCCACCAAGGGCACCCCAGCGATGATGACATCGATCCCCAAGGCATCGTCCACAGCAGCGTTCAAGCGAGTGGCGGCACGTTGCCAACGCCCACCGGTCGCACCGGTCATTGAACGATCAGTGCCTCGGCATAGCCGGAAGCACCGCCGCTGAGCAGTTTGCCGAAGTCGTCGGCGTCTTTGGTGGTGTCTGCCACCAGTTTGGTGCCGTCCCATTTGACGGCAGCACCGACGGCCAGGGCGGTGTCGCAGGGCAGCAGCCAGACGCCGCCGAGGGCACCTGAGAACTCCTCCCCCTCCGCTGCCGACTCCAGGGGGACAACGGTCAGGGCGCCGATCTTGATCGGCTTGCCGGATGTCACCCCACCCGCCGGAGCGAGGAAGGTGTGTTGGCTGCCGGTGCTGACATAATTTTTAGCCATGGAATAACTCCTGTATTGACGCTGTCAGAGATGGCCCGCCAATTGCGGGCCATGAGATCACTTGCCTTGGGACTTGAGCAGGCCACGGTAATCGAGGGCGGATACGCCCGCGTCGATGCGGACTTTGGTGGTCACGCCGTCCACGGTGAAGCCTTCTTGCTGCTCGATCCAGGGTTTGTCCATGCCGTCGAGGTAAGCCACCTCGATGGTGTCGCCACCCTTGGCCGCGAGATACCATTCCAACGGGCTGGCATCGGAGAGGCGCGGCTCGCCGATCACTTCGGCGAAATCCTTGATCGGGTTGGCGATCCCCGAGTTGGCATCCGTCCCCGGAACAGAGGTGCTGCGGATAAGCTGCAACGCCTTATCTTCCAGCTCCAGTGGCGTCAGGATGTAACCGGGGCGGATGTTCAGACTGCGCCCTGGCTTGCCGTCAGCGCCTGCCGCTTTCTGGCCGCGCATCATGGTCTTGCCCGCAGACAAACCAGGCACCCCCATCGCCGCATCGGAACCGGACAGCAGGTTTTTGTGATCGGCATGGAACAGCGACTTACCATCCGGCATCTTGACGTTGCCCGTCAGCAAGGCATACACCAGGTCACCGATGGTGCCACGAGCAGCAGCACCGAACAGGCCGGGGACGCGGGTCAACATGTCGAGATCATCGTTGATGATGGCCTGACGGGTGATGGAGAACAGCTCGCCATAAGTGGCCAACTGAATGGTGGCGCCGGTATCAGCCAGAGTGACATGCTTGTACTCTGCCCCTTCACGCACACGGCGCAGGTTCGGGATATCGCTCAAACCGATGCGGCTGGCCACCTTGAAGTCGGTCAGCGTGCCTTTGCGAGTCCACTTGTCGAAGGTCTCTTCGGCATTGTCCCAGCCCTCCAGCACCGATTTGTTGGCCACGGCCAGCAGGATCTTACCGAAGTCAGAGCTGGTGTGAGTGAAGGCCATCCCGACATAGGCCAGCGGCGAGTGCCCGCCAGTCTGAATGCCTCGCCCCTCCAACGAGGCGCGGGCCAGCTCCCGCAGGCTGTAACCACCGTAACGGTTGTCACTCTCGGCGTCGGCATAGCCGCAGCGGGCCATCAGGGAGGCACGGACCGAATCGCCGACCAGGTTGCCGTTGCCCAGATGGATATGAGGCGCGGCGCCAGTCGGGCCAGCATCACCCGCCGGCTTGCCCATGGCTGCCTTGATTTTCTCTTTGGCCATGGCGGAGGTCACATCCATGTCGCCCAGGCACTCGGCCATCAGATCCGGGAAGCGGCCACCGGTGAGGGCAAAGAGATCTTGGATCTCGTTGCGGCGGGCTTGCTCTTGCTGCCTGAAGGCAGCGAGGGCAGCGGCTTGGTCCGGGGCCGGTTGGGTAGCCGGGGTGGGGGCAGGAGACGGCAGCTCAGGCGCCGGACCCGCGCTGGCGCGAGCGCCAAAAAACGCACGGGCCTGAGTAGGCATATTGGTAAAGTCGTTCATTTTGTTCTCGTTCACGTAGGCGGCAGCCGAAATCGGCTCTTCCAGGACATCGACAAACCCCAGCTCTTTGGCCTGGGAGCCATCGAGCCAGGTATCTGCCGACAGTAGATTGGCCAACTCCTCACGGGGCTTGCCGGTTTTCTTCTCATAGGCGTTGAGCAACAGCGCCTCGTTGCGATCCAGCCAGTCCGCCATGTCGCGCAGGTCGTCGGCGTTCCCGACCGTTCCGGACCAGGGTTTATGGATCATCACCCAGGCATTGCTCGGCATGTGGACAGTGGCATTGGGCAGGCAGAGGATGACCGACGCCATGCTGGCCGCCAGACCATCGTTCCAGATGTCGATTTTGCAGCTCAGGCGGGCCAGGGTGTTGTAAATGGCAAAGCCGTCCATCACATCACCGCCGGGGCTGTGAATGTGGATATTGAGTTGCTTGGCATCGAACACCCCAGCAGCCTTGCAGTCGGAGATGAACTGTTGGGCTGAGATCCCCCAATACCCGATGACGTCATAGATGTAGATCTCGACCGTGGGCACGGCGCCAGACAGGGCGCTGATGGAGTACCAGCTTTTGGCGTTTTGGGGCTCAGGTTCTGCTGCGGGGTTTCCGCTGGCGGCTGCCCGCGCTGGCATCAGCGCGGTCTGCATTGCCGCCGTCAGGTGGTGCTTTTTCACTGGGTTGTGCTCCTGGGTCATTGGCCGGGTTGGAGTCGGCGATGATGTTGTTTTGCTTTTCCCATTCCAGTTCGGAGAGGCGCTGATCGCGCACCTCGTCAGGGTTCTTGTTGCGAGCCCGGATCCACTCGGTCACCGTGCCAGCACTGCCACGGATCACCGCCTTCCAGCCGTTGGCCTCACGCTCCGGGTCAATCCAGGGCATGACGGGGGCAAGGTAGATGGCGTCGAACAGGGTTTTGGGGTCGAGTTCAGGCGGCAGGACAAGGGGGTCTTTGCTGCGCAGAATTTCAGCCCGCAGCCAATCCCGAAACACCGGACGGGACCACTGCGCCACAAAGTCATCCTGCAAGACGGCAAACCCTTCCCACCCTTCAACCAGCTCCTGGCGCTGAGCGGAGTAAGTGCCGTCATAGTCCCGGGCCACGCTCGAATACTGGCTACGGGTGCCAGCACACGACGACCGAAGCTGCCCCGCCCGCCAGACGTTCAGGGCGGTGTTCGGTCGGTTGGACTGGATCACCCCTACATCTTCACCGGGACGCAAGTCGTCAAACGTTGTGCCTGGCGTGATGTCGATCATCCGCTGGGGCTGTTTTTCGTCTGTCTCGCGGTAGCCGTCCGGGGTTTCCTTCTTGATGTAGAAGGCGAGCGAGGCGCTGATGCGGGCGGCTACGCGCTCGGCCTCCTCCACCGATTTGAGGTCAGCAAGGCGGGTGATCACCCCATGGAGCAGGGTCACACCGCGCAACTGATGGATCCGCTTGCGCAGGGCCAGGTGATACATCTCGCTGGCGTCGATCTCTTTGGTGCGGTAGCGATAGCCCTGCATCTCACCAGGGTGATCGAACATCACAAAGTAGGATTTGGGGCGGCGCCAGGCATCGATCTTGATCCCCTGGCGCACCCCATCAGCCACCTGGTTGTATTCAAACGGGACGAAATCAGGTTCCAGCAGCTCGATGGAGTAAGGCGTATCACTGTGATGCTTGTAGCCAGGCACCGTGCCAAGCAGGCGGCGGCCAAACATCTCACCATCGCGTAACCAGGTACGGCAAACCAGCCGCTCCATGGCCGGGCGGGTAAAGGTGCCCGTGGTTTCCGGTTTCAGCGACCAGGCAGCCCAGCGACGGCGGATCTCTTTGGCAAGATCGTCCAGCGGCAGCCCATTCACATCCCGAGGCTGGGGCTCTATCTGGATGCCTTTGCCACCAACGATCCGCTCTTCCAGTTTGTCGAGCAGACCGATCACAATGTCATGGTTTTCATCCAGCGCCCTCGCCTGCTCACGCAGGCTAACCGCCGACGCTTGCACCGCCTGGTTGGCTCCGCGCCGCTCCCGTTTGGCATTGTGGGTGCGGCTCGGCATGGCCGCCTCATAGGCGTGCATTCGCAGGCGGTCATGCATCCGATTGGCTGCCCAGCGCGGGGAGATAAACCCGAGCAGCTTGTCTACCGCGTTCATGTGAACCTCGCCACGGCGAAGGGCTGACGACGCGGGGCGGCAGCTTGCTGGCGCCTCCGCTCCCACTCCTGGCGGCCTGCCCGAATTTCGTTGAGATTTTCAGAGCTGACAGTGCGGCCCTGAAAGGTGATCTGCTTGCCCGCCAGCACATCACGCTCCGCCTGTAGGTAGAGCCCAATCATGCTTTCGATGTCTTCCAGCTTCACAGCCAGCCTCCTGATCCTGATGATGTGCCCAGCCAGCTATT
>RCUT01001078.1_pt1 | contig 13327 bp, 12 predicted proteins | sample 2166171 | NCBI WGS metagenome assembly RCUT01 (sample SAMN09932757, study PRJNA488358) | compost metagenome | isolation source: compost soil in 4-hydroxybenzoic | place: Germany: Experimental Botanical Garden
CACAATGGCGAGGCGATCCGCCGTTGCTTTGAGAACACGAATGGCACTGCGGATTTCATGGCCCGCGTCTTGCGCAAGCACCGCATGCACAAGACCGTCTTTCAGTGCCTGCGATGTGATATCGTCGCGTTCATGGGCGATGACCAGGGGCCGACTGTCATTTCGGGAGGCCGCGAGTGCCCGGATTAGTCCGCTGTTACCTGCACCTAAGCTATAAATTCCGGCGAGGTCTTTTCGCTTTTCAAGGAGTTCAAGCACAAGCTTTTCAACGCGCGCGCCTTCATCGAAGCCCTCCAGAACCGGCAGAATCTCACGCCCGGAAAAGTCGGTTTCCATAGCGCTTTTGAAGCCTTCAAAACGCTCCTGATGGTCGTGCACTTTCAGCGAGCCAGCGATAACCGCAATGGCACCATCGGTACCGCTTGCAAAAAGGCCCAACAAGCGTGCGGCAGTGCGGCCAGCAGCACCATTATCGATGCCGACATAATGTGCGCGGGATGAATTGCCGAGGTCTGAAACAAGTGTAACTGCATGAACGCCTTGTTCCGCAAGGCGTAAACAGGCGTCGCGTACCGGGTCGGTGTCGACCGCAACAAAGGCGACACCATCGGGTTTGTGTTCTGCACTTGCATCCAATGCTCTAACAAGGGCTGCTTCATCAAATGCCGGCACAAGCACGAGATTGATGAGAACACGCTCGGAGAGCCCGCGTTCTGTTGCCGCTTCAAGCTCTGCGCGAAGGCTCTGCATGAAGGTGTTTTCATTATCCGGCAAAATGAAATCGAACTGATAAAGCCGGCCACGCGCAAGATTGGCAGCACCCACATCACGCACATAGCCAAGCGTGTTCATCGCGTCCGTAACACGGTCGCGGGTCTTTGCTCTCACACCAGGGCGATCGTTCAGCACACGGTCAACCGTGGCGAGACTGACGCCCGCAGTTCTGGCTATATCATGCACGGTAGGTTTCATTCTCACTCCTCGGAGCGGAACATAGGATCAAAAATGAGGTACGTAAATCAAAAAATGCTTGCTATTCATTTTTGTTCACGTATCAATTGCATCCGAGGATGAGATCTTGCACCTTCACGGGTGAGACTCACTGGAGTGGTCTTGGTGCATTGCACCGCAGGGAGGATCAGCCAGATATGAAATCAAGCAGCTTCGTCAGGAGCTGTTTTGTCGTGCCAGACTCCGGGGGCGGGTTCGTTCGGGGCGAGGAATTTATATCAACCGGCATAATGCCGGCGGTGATTGGAGGAACAGTGCATGAAACGTCGTAATTTTCTAACAGGCGCGCTGGTTGCAGCAGCTCTCGGTATTGGAGCAATGGGTGCAACACCAGCTTTTGCATCGCCGGAAAATCCGGTTATTGGTTTTTCCATTGACGATCTGCGCGTTGAGCGCTGGGCACGCGACCGCGATTATTTCATCGCGGCAGCAGAGAAGCTCGGTGCCAAGGTCAATGTTCAGTCGGCTGACGGCAACGAAGAAAAGCAGGTCAAGCAGGTCGAAAACCTGATCTCGCAAGGCGTCGATGCCATCGTGATCGTGCCGATGAATTCAAAGGTTTTTGACGCGGTTGTTGCCGACGCAAAGGCTTCCGGCATCAAGGTTCTTTCCTATGACCGTCTGATCCTCAATGCCGATATCGACGCTTACATTTCCTTCGACAATGAGCGCGTTGGTTTCATGCAGGCTGAGGCTGTGCTGAAGGCAAAGCCGGAAGGCAATTATTACCTGCTCGGCGGATCGCCCACCGACAACAACGCGAAGCTGCTTCGCGCTGGTCAGGAACGGGCGCTGAAAGAAGCTGTTGATTCAGGTAAGGTCAAGATCGTTGGCTCGCAGTGGGTCAAGGAATGGAGCCCGACTGAAGCGCTTTCGATCATGGAAAATGCGCTGACTGCTGCACAGAACAAGGTTGACGCGGTTGTCGCTTCCAATGATGGCACCGCAGGCGGTGCAATTCAGGCACTTGCAGCACAGGGCCTTGCTGGCAAGACTGCTGTTTCTGGTCAGGATAGCGATCTGGCAGCCGTGAAGCGTCTGGTTGATGGCACGCAGACCGTTACGGTTTACAAGCCACTCAAGCTGATCGCTGAAGAAGCAGCCAAGCTCACCGTGCAGATGGTGAAGGGCGAAAAGCCGGAATTCAACGGCAAGATCGACAACGGTTCCAAGGAAGTTGATACGCTTCTCCTCACGCCAACGGCTGTGACCAAGGACAATATCGACATCTACGTGACCGACGGCTTCTACACCAAGGAGCAGATCGAAGGGAAATAAGCCCTCTTTTCTGCAAAGCTGAGAATAAAATGCGGGGCCAGATGTTGGGAATTCATGCTTCCGACGTCTGGCCTCACATCAAGTTTGTCAGGCCTGTCTTTGACAGCGTTGTCGGCTAAAATTCTCCAGATGAGTGGCTTTCAGGAGCCTTCTTAGGGCTCAGCATCGAGCCAAGTTTTGAAAATACTGCAAGGTCGTTGTTGATGTCCGAATATCTTTTGGAAATGCGAAACATCGGTAAAGAGTTCAACGGCGTGAAGGCGCTGGATGGCATTTACCTGAAAGTGCGCGCGGGAGAATGTGTCGGGCTGTGCGGTGAAAACGGGGCGGGCAAGTCCACCCTGATGAAAGTGCTTTCGGGTGTTTATCCCTATGGCACTTGGACTGGCGAGATATTCTGGGAAGGCAACGAACTTAAAGCGAGCGGCATTCGTGACACGGAAGCCGCCGGTATCGTCATCATCCATCAGGAGCTGATGATGGTGCCGCATCTGTCCGTGGCTGAAAATATCTTTCTGGGTTCCGAGCCAACCAATGGCGGATTCATCGATTATGATCAGATGAATGCGCGGGCGACGGAACTGCTCGCACGCCTCAAGATCCATGACATCAATGTTGCATTGCCCGTTTATCATTACTCCGGCGGTAAGCAGCAATTGATTGAGATCGCAAAAGCGATCAACAAAAACGCCAAGCTGCTGATCCTTGACGAGCCAACCTCGGCGCTGACCGCATCTGAAACGCGGGTGCTGCTTGACCTGATCAAAGACTTCAAAGCGCAAGGCATGGCTTGCGTTTATATCTCGCACAAGCTCGATGAAGTGGCGGAGATTTCCGACACTGTGACAGTCATCCGTGACGGCGCGCATATCGCGACGAGGCCAATGGCTGAATTGACCACACCTGACATCATCACCATGATGGTGGGGCGCGAGATGAAGAACCTCTTCCCGCGCGAGCCGCATGACATTGGTGAGGTGATGTTTGAAGCCCGCAATGTGAGCTGCTGGGACGTGACCAATCCCGACCGCAAGGTGGTCGACAATGTTTCCTTTGCGCTAAGGCGCGGCGAGATTTTGGGCATTGCGGGTCTTGTGGGTGCGGGGCGCACCGAACTCGTATCGAGCCTGTTTGGTGTGTGGCCGGGAGCCCATGAGGGGCAGGTTTTCCTAGAAGGCAAAGAAATCAAAATCCGTACGCCGCGCGATGCTGTGCGACAGGGCATTTGCATGGTGCCCGAGGACCGTAAGCGCGATGGCATCCTTCCGATCATGCCGGTCGGCCATAATATGACGATCTCTGTGCTTGACCGCTTTTCGCTGCGCGGCCTGATCGATAAGGAATCGGAGCTTGCAACCATTCAGCGCGAGATTTTGCGACTTAAAGTGAAAACTGCCGATCCAATGCTGGCAATCGCATCGTTGTCTGGCGGTAATCAGCAGAAGGCGGTGCTTTCAAAAATGATGCTGCCTGATCCCAAGGTGCTCATACTCGATGAGCCGACACGTGGTGTCGATGTCGGTGCGAAGTATGAGATCTATAAGCTGATATTCGCACTCGCCAAACAAGGCGTGGCAATTTTGATGGTTTCGTCGGAAATGCCGGAGGTGCTTGGCATCAGCGATCGTGTCCTTGTGATTGGCGAGGGCAAATTACGCGGCGATTTCCCAAATGAAAATCTCACCCAGGAGAAGGTTCTTGCCGCTGCAATCGGCAAGCCTGCAACCAATGCGGCCTAGTCTTTGAAGACTGATCTGCAACTAATCTAACCGGTGCATGACATGACATTGACAGGCAAAAGCCTCAGAAAATTCCTTGCAGAATACAAGATCGTGGCGCTGCTGATTGTGGTGGCCCTCATCTGGGCATTCTTCGCCGTGATGACTTATGATCCCGAAATGGGGCGGTCGCAGTTTCTGACAGCACGCAATTTCTCCAACCTTCTGCGTCAGATGGCTATTACAGGCATGCTGGCTTCGGCGATGGTGTTTGTCATTGTCGCGGGTGAAATCGACCTGTCCGTCGGGGCACTGCTTGGACTTCTTGGCGGTGTCGCGGCGGTGCTCGATGTGGTTTATGGTTGGCCGCTATGGGCCACGGTCAGCACGGTTCTTGTTCTTGGCGTGATCTTGGGCGGCTTTAACGGCTGGCTGACAGCCTATCTCGGTATTCCCTCGTTCATTGTCACGCTTGGTGGGCAATTGGTGTTTCGCGGCATTGTGCTGGGCATCATGGGCGGTGTGACGATTGCGCCGATTTCGCCGGATTTCAAATATATCGGACAAGGGTATCTGCCCGGCTGGCTTGGCAATGTCTGCGCTATGGTGCTCTTTACGGTCCTTATTCTGATTACGCTCAGAACTCGTGCCAGCAAGCGCAAGCACAGTCTGCAAACCCTTTCACCGGCGATGGAAACTGCGCGTCTTCTTGGCACGGGCATCCTGATCCTCGGCTTTATCCTGATCCTCAACAGCTATCAGGGCGTGCCAGTTCCAGTTCTGGTGCTGCTGGTCATTCTGGGTGTTTTCACTGTCATTTCGCGCCAGACGGTCTTCGGACGACACATTTATGCGGTCGGTTCGAACCTTGAAGCCACGCGCTTTTCAGGCGTCAATGTGAATTTCGTCAAAATGGCGGTGTTTGCGCTGATGGGTTTGATGGCTGCGGTTGCCGGTCTGACGACAACGGCGCGTCTTGCGGCTGGGACACCATCTGCAGGCTTTGGCGGTGAACTGGATGCGATTGCGTCCTGCTTTATCGGCGGTACATCAATGCGTGGTGGTGTGGGATCGGTCATTGGTGCGCTGGTCGGCGCGCTGATCATGTCGAGCCTCGACAACGGCATGTCGATGCTGGGTGTCGATACATTCTGGCAGCAGATCATCAAGGGCAGCATTCTGGTGCTGGCCGTTTATCTCGATATCGTTTCGTCAGGCACGCGTCGCGCTTGATAAAAGCGGGCGCTTGATGTGGGCGGGGGCGTGTCGCGCAGAACCTTAAAGGTTCTGCGCGACACTATTATTTAGCTTTTTTCATCGCCACTTGGACGGCCGATGCTGAGCAACTGATAGATTATCAAAGCTGCAAAAGTGGAGGTGCCAATACCACCCAGCGCAAAATTGCTAATATTGACAGTAAAGTCGCCAGCACCAAAAATCAGCGCCACGCCTACTGTGAAGAGATTGCGCGGGTCAGCGAAATTAACCTTATTCACCACCCAGATGCGCGCCATCGCGGAGGCAATAAGCCCGAAGACCGATACTGCAAGACCTGCGAGAACAGGTGCTGGAATGGTCTGCAGGATTGCGCCGAACTTTGGTGACATGCCGAGTGCAATGGCGGCTACGGCAGCGATTACGAAGATCAGCGTCGAATAGACCTTGGTCATGGCCATGACGCCGATGTTTTCCGCATAAGTGGTCACACCGGTGCCGCCTCCGGAACCGGAAATCATGGTTGCAAGGCCATCTCCCAGAAAGCCCCGACCGATATAGCGGTCCATATTTTGACCGGTGATTGAGCCAAGCGCTTTGATATGCCCTAGATTTTCAGCAACAAGAACAATCGCAACAGGTGCAATCAGTGTGATAGCGGGCCAGGTGAAAACCGGCTTTGCAAAAGCGGGCAGACCGAACCATGGAGCTGCACTGACCGCTGCGAAATTGATGCCAGGGACCATGCCGAGACCATTGCCGAAAATCAGCACAAGGCAATAACCAAACAGAAGTGCGAGCAGCACGGCAATGCGTTTTGTGGCAAGCGGACCATAGGCCGAAATCATAGCCATACAGAGAACCGTCAGCATTGCGATGGTCATATGCGCGCCCGTACCCTTGAGCTGACCCACAGCTACAGGGGCAAGGTTCAGGCCGATGGCAACGCCGATGGCACCCGTGACGGCAGGTGGCATGAGTTTCTCAACCCAGCCTGTGCCGATCGTCATCACCACCAGACCGATGGCAGCATAAAGTGCGCCACAGGCAATGATGCCGCCAAGCGCCAGACCGATATTGGGATTGGGACCGCTTCCGGAATAGCCGGTGACGGCAATGACGACGGCAATGAAAGCGAAAGACGAGCCGAGATAGCTCGGCACGCGACCGCCGGTCATCAGGAAGAACAACAATGTGCCGATGCCTGAGAAGAACACCGCAACATTCGGATCAAACCCCATAAGCAAGGGGGCGACAATGGTGGAGCCGGACATTGCCAACAGATGCTGGATGCCCATCGGCACAGCCGCTGCTGTTGGAAGCCTCTCATCAGGCAATACTACGCTGTTATTGGTAAGACGCCATTTCGGGAAGTAAGACATAGACCCCTCATACTCATATTTATCAAAGTGCATTTATCCGCATTCCTTGCAGATCGCCAGTGTCTATAAGCATGGGAGAATGCGACCGTGGCGATCGCACAATATTTCCTTTGGAGAAGTGAGTTTGGGAGACAATCTTGAGACCATCTCCCAGATTGACTTCGTTTTAAACACTGGCCAGTTGATTGAGCTCACTGGCTGCTTTGATTATTGAACCGAGTTTTTCAGAAGTCTGGGTTTGATTGACGAAGTAGATGTAATGGAAGGCATCGGCTCTTCCGCCAATCAGGCAGATATCCTGACGGCTCCACTCCCATCCCAGGGCATCAAGTGTCTTTTCAAATTCGGGTGATGCAGTTGCAGACCAGAAACTCGCTATACCGTTAGATGTGAGTGCGTTTTCTACCACAGTCAGACCGTGATCTGCATAAATTGCATCATTCGTGCTTCGGACAAGAAAATCAGGACCATTATCGGTATCCATCAAAATCAGATCATATGTCGCCTGGTTCTGACTGAGGGTATCCATTACATCGCCGATCCGAATTTTCACGCGGCGGTCATGAAGTGGGAAACCAGCCAAGTGGCCAATGCGAGAGCGATTCCATTCCACTATTTCAGGCACGAGCTCACAGACCGTAACCTCGGTATCAATCGGGAGGTAATCCAGAGCAGCTCGGAGCGTGAAGCCCATACCGAGGCCGCCAATCAGGACTCTCTTCGGGGCACGACCAAGCAGCCTCAGCGATCGTTCCGCCAGAACTGTTTCAGATTGGAAGTTGATATTCGACATGAGTTCCAGACCATTATATCGGATCTCGAAAATATCGTCTCTTTGACGCAAGAGAATTTCGTCGCCAGCATCATTGCTGGCACGCGCCAATTCAGTCCAGATAGCCATAATAAATCCCAAACGTTGGCACTACCGGTTGCCCGGCAGGACTTTTCGTATTCAGTGTGACTGGAATTTGAGGGTCGCTGCGGGGCTAGGCGCGCAGCAACCCAATGGCATCGTCCGACTTGGCGTCCATCATCAGAGGAAAGGCCGACTGGTTATTCGAGATAACGAGTGAAAGCAGCGTATTTCGAAAATTAGCTGTCATGTCCCCAGACTGAATTGCTCACCACGATAGTATGGCTCCGCCTTAGGTCTAGGAAATAGCCAGACCTTTTGCAAGTTAGACGGACTGCAACTGCGAAGTCGGAGTGAGACTGATGGGAGAACAGGACGGTGGAACGGTTCTGTGCCGACGCCGACATTGGCGAAATGATAATCTTTAATTCGATCTGGGGGATAGTCTCTACACATCTACGCACTATCTGACTCCCTGCACTGGATTGGTTCCAAGGAGGAAATGACAATGCAGCACAGAATCCACGAGAATATGGAAGTGATAGGAGCAGATGGCGTTCATGTTGGAACGGTTGATCGGCTTGAAGGGAATCGTATCAAGCTGAAGAAAACTGACAATTCGGAAGCCCACCGAAATCATCATCATTATATCGAACTTGGCTTTGTGGCCGATATAGAGAGCGACGATAAGGTCCGGCTATCAGCCAATGCCGATGTGGCGGTGACTCTTGAAGAAGAAGACTCTGGAAAGCCGGTTGACCTCTGAGGGTTTGGGTTTTGCGCCAAAGAAAGGCGGCCTCTTCCGATGAAGAGCGCCTTTCTTTTGTGAAATCAAGCTGCGCTTACTATTGTGGAGGGATTGCCGATGATCTCAGAACGCGCAATCACAGTGACTGAAAGCCTGATCTATCTGCCTGATATCTCGGACAGTAACATGTGGATAGAATTTCGTGACTTGCCCTCCTTCATCAGAAGGAGGATTGTAACTAGATAACATTGAGCAAAGAAGGCAGAAAAATCATGATCAATTTCAAAGCATTTACGTCGATGGGCGTGATCGCCTTGCTGTCATTTTCTCTGTCTGGATGCGTGAGCGAGTCGTATTCCTACAATGGTTATCGTAACTATGGTCCTGCATATGGTGATTTCTATTCTGGACCAGATATTATTTACCGTAGCGGGCCGAGGTATAACTCAAGGTATTATCGAGATGATCGTTACTACCGTGATAGATCATACCGCGACAGGTCGTATCGGGACAGATCAGACCGCGAAAGAACCCGCCCACGACCGGAGCAGCGCACTGATTATTCCAGACCTGCCAATCGCTCCGATAAACGGCTTATCGTTGTGCCGAGGAACGACCAGCCAAACAACACTTCAGTCAACTCAGGTGCAGTTCGTATCATAAAAAGAGAGTCTCAAAACTAAAGCGATCCCCAAAAGTGGGTGCGGGTTTAGGATATAAGGTTCATAAAACAAAGACTTAAAGCGTGTCTCATGGATATGATAAAACACGACACGCTTTAGAGTTTGATCGTGGTTTCGCGCAACTTGATTGTGGGTGTAAGCAAAATTGAGCGTTGCGGTGCATCTGTTCCCAAAAGTGCGGCGACGGCGTTCTCAGCTATTGCCTTAACAGGCTGCACAATCGTCGAAAGGCGTGGTGTGGTAAGACGAGCCAGCGGAATGTCGTCGAAGCCAATGATGGAAACGTCGCGGGGAATGGAGATGCCGTAATCAGACGCCCCGCGCATGATGCCAATTGCCTGCTGATCACTGGAGGCTGCGATAGCTGTTGGCAACTCTTCCCGCTTTCGCATAAAGAGTTGCGCGGCCAATGCCTCACCTGAATTATAGTCGAAACCAGCTTCCAGCAATTCGGGCATAGGCATCTCTGCCTCTCCAGATTGAATGGCACGTTGGCAATAATCCATAAACCCTTTCCGCCGTTCAGCGGAGATTGTCAGATTGGATGGGCCAGAAATATAGCTAATCTTTCGGTGTCCAAGTCCAAGCAGGTGACGCGCCGCCAGTTCTCCGCCTGCATAATGATCGACCGCAACAAGTGGGTGATTACCGTAGGGGCGATCAAGTGCTATTGTTCGAATTGAACCCGTCAAAGAGCTGGGAGAGTGGGCATTGACGGGAATAATCAGAAAACCTGCGGGCAGGTGCGCTCGCAGCCCGAGTATCTGTTGTTCTTCACGCGCCGGGTCGCCATGCGTATCTGCCAAAACGACAAGATGCCCATAGCTATAAGCCGCAGCCTCAATGCGCTGAGCCAGCTCAGAGAAATACGGATTGGTTATATCGGGCAATACAAGCGCGATCATATTGGTGCGGTGTCGCCGCAATCCGCGCGCAAGATTGTTCGGCCGGTATCCAAGCGCAGAGACCGCCTCACCGACTGCTTCGCGCATTTTAGGTGTGACGGAAGGATTGTTGCTCAGCACGCGCGAAACCGTTCCGACCGATACGCCAGCCCGCTTCGCAACATCCTTTATCGTCGCCATGAATGCCTGTCCTGCAAATTACTTTCTTGCCTCTCCCATAAATCGAGAGAGGCAGGGAATTAAAGCATTTCCAGCAAAAGTGCGAAGCGGTTTTGCGTTGGATAATGCGTAAAAAAGTAGATAGAGCGGTTCCAACGATTAGTCTTAACTGGAGCCGCTCTAAGTTCTATTTGTCGAACTTGATTGGCACTGGACGCTGCATCAAATCCACATAGAGATCAAAGAAGCGCTTTTTGTCGAACTCTTTGACAACTTTCATCTTTTGCAATAGCGGCGTCGGCTGCTTCTGCCAATAGCCAAGAGTGCGCCCATAGCCTGGGCCAAAAGCGATATCGACGTCCATATAAAGATCGTCCACTTTCGTTGCGTAGCTCGGGTCAATTGCATAGGCCAGAGCGAGCGTATCAAAGACGCTTGCGCCGGCTTTCGGGTCTTTCGCAAAGGTCTCAGCCATCCAGCTATCTGCAAAAAGCTTTTGAACTGGTCCATCACCTGCAGTCACCCGGTCAAATGTCTCTTTATCAAGCTGTGTGATATCGGTGACATCCAGCGGAATCATAGCCTGTTCAATTGGCGCGCGCATGACGATACGTGCGGCTTCCGGATCGACCCAGACATTCATTTCGGCTGCTGGTGTCGTGTTGCCTTTTACGTCGACAGCGCCCGCCATATACACGATGCGTTTGATAAGCGGCACAATCTCCGGATTCTTGCGAATGGCCAGAGCGACATTTGTGACAGGACCAATAACCAGAAGCGTTACTTCATTCGGGTTAGCCTTGATTGTATTGACTATAAAATCGACTGCGTCTTCTTTTTCGAGTTTTGCCTTTTTTGCAAAGCCATCCGGCGGAGCGATCAAGTCTTTTTCGGTTGGTTCGGGACGATGAAAAGCCGTCTTGTAGCTCTCGCCAAAGCCAAACAGCGCTCGCTCGCTTTCAAAACTGCGGGGATCATGGACCAACGGTAGGTTGGCTCCCGCATAGACACCAACTTTATCCTCGATACCCAGGCGTTCTACGGCGCGAAGCGCATCGGCCACTTCCTGTTTCAGCCAGTTATTGCCGGTGACAACAGTGACGCCCAGGAGATCAATGGTGCCTTGCTTGTAGAGCTGTGCAGCCATGATCAGGACCTGACCATCGTCACCAATTGTGCTGAAATCGGTATCAATGATCATTTTTTCAGTGGCGGCTTGTGCCGGTAGCACGAGTAAAGTGCTCGCTGCGATACAAATGGCGGCTAGTAATCGATTCATTGAAAACTCCTCCTCTTCTCCCAAAGACCGAGCTGTCCCTTTTGGAATAATGTTATATTTTCCAAATGAAACGGTTCATCTTGTAAACGTAACAACTGAAAATTCTCTTGTCCAGCAGTTCGGACAACGTGATGTGGCTTGAAAATCTGATCATTACTTCGGTGAAGTCGCTAAAATTGGGAGGCGGCTCGATGAAGTCACGATTGTTATCAATGAACCGTTTCATATTGACTCGAAAATTCTATTCTGTTTTTGATTGGGCGTGTGGTTGCCATGTTATAAGCATGTCGACCATTGGGTAGGAGAGATGTTTCCCGAGCAAGCCGCTCGCGGGACAATTATTGGGCCAATCGTCAACATCGTCGCAGGTCTTGTCCAAGACGAAAAGCGACGGACGGGGAGGAAAGAATGCGCTTTAAAGCTTTTGTTGCCGCAGCGACTGTGGCGAGTGGATTGATCGTAGCTCCGGTAGCCAGCTACGCTGCCGATAAACCTGTCGTCGGTCTTGTGATGAAATCACTCGCCAACGAGTTCTTCAAGAACATGCTCGAAGGGGCGCAGGCCCACAATAAGGAAAAGGGCACTTACGAGCTGAAGGCCGTGGGTATGCAGTCCGAAACAGACATCGAAACCCAAATCAATGCTGTCGAAAATTTCATCACACAGGGTGTGAATGCCATCGTCATCGCTCCGGCAGATTCACGCGCATTGGTTCCCCCGCTTAAACGCGCGGTTGATGCGGGTATCGTGGTTGTGAACATCGACGTGGAGCTTGATGCGCAGGCCAAGAAGGATGCAGGGCTTGAGCTGGCATTTGTGGGCCCGGACAACCGCGCCGGTGCAAAAATGTCCGGTGACGAACTTGCCAAGGCGATCGGCAAAGGCGGCAAAGTCGTAATGCTTGAGGGGAATCCCGGCGCCGATAATGCCGTGCAGCGCAAACTTGGTTTCGACGACGCCGCAAAAGAGGGCGGTCTGGACGTGCTCGACTCTCGTACGGCTCACTGGGAAACCGAGGAAGCCAATTCGGTATTTACGAATATGTTGACCGCACATCCTGATATCCAGGGCGTAATGGCAGCAAATGACTCGATGGCACTTGGCGTTGTTAAAGCACTCGACGCGGCCAAGCGGAACGATATCAAGGTCGTGGGCTTCGACAATTTGCCTGCGATACAGCCGGAAATCAAAGCCGGAAAGGTTCTGGCTACGGTTGACCAGTTTGGATCGCAGATGGCTGCTATGGGTATCGATAAGGCACTTGAAGTGGTTGCCGGTGGTGCACCGCTTACAGGTTGGGTGAAAACCGATCTGGAGCTGATTACGGCTGATAAGCTGAAGTAATCTCAGTCGAGTGGTGGCTTCATACGAATGGAGCCACCATCATTCAACCGGAGAAAAGCTATGGGCGAGGCCAGCGCTGACGCGCAATCTGCCCCGATCCTTTCACTCAAAGGAATTCGGAAACGCTTCGGCGGCATTGTTGCCTTGGACAGTGTCGATCTTGAACTGACACCTGGTGAAATTCACGGCCTTGTGGGTGAAAATGGTGCGGGTAAATCGACGCTCATCAAGATAATGAGTGGTATTATCAAGCGTGACGACGGCACTATGACGCTGGATGGTCAATCCTACGAGCCTGCTTCTCCACGCGAAGCCAAGCAGGCAGGCGTTCAGGTTGTTCATCAGGAATTCAGTCAGCTTCCTTACATGTCTGTTGCAGAGAATATCTGCTTCGAAAATCTGCCAAGAAATGCCCTCGGAATCCTCGATCGCACGACCTTAAAGCAAAAAGCACGCGCTGCCCTTGATACAATCGGCCTTAGTGAAGTGGATGTAGCGACACCGGTCGAGCGTCTGGGTATTGCACATCGTCAGCTCGTTGAAATTGCCCGGGCATTGATGAGCGACAGCCGTATCTTGATTCTTGATGAACCGACAGCGACGTTGACCGCGCATGAAGCACGCCGCCTTTTCGAGCTGCTCGATCTGTTGAAAGCGCGTGGTGTGGCTATCGTCTTCGTTTCGCATCATCTCGATGAAATATTTGATCATTGTCAGCAAGTTACAGTCATGCGCAATGGCAAGACCGTGTT
>RCUT01001079.1_pt1 | contig 13326 bp, 10 predicted proteins | sample 2166171 | NCBI WGS metagenome assembly RCUT01 (sample SAMN09932757, study PRJNA488358) | compost metagenome | isolation source: compost soil in 4-hydroxybenzoic | place: Germany: Experimental Botanical Garden
TCTCTGGTCAGGCTGGTGCGATCCGTCACGGTATCACCCGCGCTCTGATGGAGTATGATGAGTCCCTGCGTGGCGAACTGCGTAAAGCTGGTTTCGTTACTCGTGATGCTCGTCAGGTTGAACGTAAGAAAGTCGGTCTGCGTAAAGCACGTCGTCGTCCTCAGTTCTCCAAACGTTAATTGTTTTCTGCTCACGCAGAACAATTTGCGAAAAAACCCGCTTCGGCGGGTTTTTTTATGGATAAAACGGTCGTTTTGCATGGCGAAGTCACCCATTCTTACCACTTTTTCAGCATTTCCAGAATCCCCTCACCACAACGTCGTCAAGATCTGGTAAACTATCATCCAATTTTCTGCCCAAATGCTGGTGATTGTTCGTTTTTTGTTTCTTTCATAAACGAGAATGTCTTCCCGCGAATGGGGTTTTTACATCTGGCTAGCCATGCGTGGCTGGTAGCAGTACAAAATTCTGAATATACCTGGAGGTTTTCATGGCTGTCGCTGCCAACAAACGTTCGGTAATGACGCTGTTTTCTGGTCCTACTGACATCTATAGCCACCAAGTCCGCATCGTGCTGGCAGAAAAAGGTGTTAGTTTTGAGATAGAACACGTGGAGAAGGATAACCCACCTCAGGATCTGATTGACCTCAACCCAAATCAAAGCGTACCGACGCTGGTGGATCGTGAGCTCACTCTGTGGGAATCCCGCATCATTATGGAATATCTGGATGAGCGTTTCCCACATCCGCCGTTAATGCCGGTTTATCCGGTGGCGCGTGGTGAAAGCCGTCTGTACATGCAACGTATCGAAAAAGACTGGTATTCGCTGATGAATACCATTCAGACCGGCACCGCCGCACAGGCTGATAACGCGCGTAAGCAGCTGCGTGAAGAGCTGCAGGCGATTGCGCCAGTCTTCACCCAGAAGCCTTATTTCCTGAGCGATGAGTTCAGCCTGGTAGACTGCTACCTTGCACCGCTGCTGTGGCGTTTACCGGTACTCGGCGTCGAAGTGATTGGTGCGGGTGCGAAGGAGCTCAAGGGCTATATGACTCGCGTATTTGAACGTGACTCCTTCCTGGCTTCCTTAACTGAACCCGAGCGTGAAATGCGACTCGGTCGAGGCTAACCGATGGATGTATCGCAGCTAACGCCGCGTCGCCCGTATCTGCTACGGGCGTTCTATGAGTGGCTGCTGGATAACCAGCTGACTCCGCATCTGGTCGTCGATGTCACTTTGCCGGACGTTATGGTTCCGATGGAGTATGCGCGCGACGGACAGATCGTTCTCAACATTGCTCCGCGTGCTGTCGGGAATCTGGAGCTGGCTAACGATGAAGTGCGCTTCAACGCCCGCTTTGGCGGCGTTCCGCGCAATGTCTCCGTACCGCTGGCTGCCGTACTGGCTATCTACGCGCGTGAAAACGGCGCAGGGACCATGTTCGAGCCGGAAGCGGCTTACGATGAGGACGCCATCAGCCTGAATGATGACGAAGCATCGTTAAGCAACGATAACGAAACGGTGATGTCAGTGATTGACGGTGATAAGCCGGATAATCACGAGGATGACCCTGATGACACGCCGCCGCCTCGCGGTGGGCGACCGGCGCTACGCGTCGTGAAGTAATCCTCCAGGCAGGGCCATCAGGCCCTGCTTTTTTTATCTCATCCTGCGCCTGAATCCAGCGGTCTCACGCATCGTTAGCCGTCGTTCTGCCCTGACTGCCGTTAGCTTCACCCGCCAGATGTTCCTATGATATGATGAATCTGCTGTCACATTTGTCACTCTTCGCTACCTATGGACACTATGAAAGCATCGGATACGCCCGCTGAAAGTACTGCTGATAACGTCGGACGCTCGCTGCGTAGCCGGCCGCTGACGCGTAAAAAACTGTCCGAAATGGTCGAAGAAGAGCTGGAGCAAATGATTCGCCGGCGCGAGTTTGCCGAAGGTGAACAGCTTCCCTCAGAGCGGGAGCTGATGACATTTTTCAACGTCGGTCGCCCGTCGGTACGTGAAGCGCTGGCGGCGCTAAAGCGTAAAGGTCTGGTGCAGATTAGCAACGGCGAACGGGCCCGCGTTTCGCGACCGTCTGCCGACACCATCATCGGGGAGCTCTCCGGTATGGCGAAAGATTTCCTCTCCCATCCCGGCGGAATCGCACATTTCGAGCAGCTGCGTCTGTTTTTTGAATCCAGCCTGGTTCGCTACGCGGCTGAGCATGCCAGCGATGAACAGCTTGAAAAGCTGGTACAGGCTCTTGAGATCAACAGCCAGTCGCTGGATGACAACACGCTGTTTATCCGTTCAGACGTTGAGTTCCACCGCGTGCTGGCGGAAATTCCCGGCAATCCAATTTTTATGGCCATTCACGTTGCGCTCCTCGACTGGCTCATCGCCGCGCGTCCTAAGGTCCCTGAAAGGGAACTTTATGAGCATAATAATTTAAGCTATCAACAGCATATCGATATCGTTGCCGCCATTCGCCGCCGCGATCCGGATGAAGCCGATCGCGCTCTGCAAACCCACCTCAACAGCGTTTCCGCCACCTGGCACGCCTTCGGCAAGAAAAAACAGCCGCGTAAATCCGTCTAAGGATCTTCAGGATCGTTTAGTGAAGCAGATCGCATAATAAGCGTTTGGTATGAGGCTGCTGCTTATTCGTTCTGGTATAACAGGTATAAAGGTACACAGTTAATCACAACAAATAACACGACGAGGTCTCTATGGCGGTGAATTTACGTGGGGTAATGGCGGCGCTGCTGACGCCGTTTGACGGGCAGCAAAAGCTGGATCAAGACAGCCTGCGGCGGCTGGTGCGTTTTAATCTCAATCAGGGGATCGACGGGCTGTACGTCGGCGGTTCTACCGGCGAGGCGTTCGTGCAGACCAGCGCTGAGCGCCAGCAGGTGCTGGAAATCGTGGCTGAAGAAGCGCAGGGGAAGATGACGCTGATTGCCCACGTCGGCTGCGTCAGCACAATGGAAAGCCAGCAGCTTGCGCAGGCAGCCGAAGGGTACGGCTACGATGCGGTATCTGCGGTGACGCCGTTCTACTATCCGTTCAGCTTTGAAGAACACTGCGCTCACTATCAGGCGATTATTGATTCCGCTAACGGCCTGCCGATGGTGGTCTATAACATCCCGGTGCTCAGTGGCGTGAAGCTGACGCTCGATCAGATAGGCACCCTGGTGACGCTCCCGGGCGTGGGCGCGCTGAAGCAGACTTCCGGCGATCTTTACCAGATGGAGCAGATCCGCCGATCGCATCCGGATTTGGTACTGTACAACGGCTTTGACGAAATCTTTGCCTCCGGGCTGGTGGCCGGCGCAGACGGCGGGATTGGCAGCACCTACAACATTATGGGCTGGCGCTATAAGGGGATCGTTAAAGCGCTTCAGACCGGCGATATTGCGCAGGCGCAAAGGCTGCAGGCTGAATGTAATAAGGTCATCGACCTGCTGATCAAAACCGGCGTATTCCGCGGGCTTAAAACCGTCCTTCACTATATGGACGTCGTTGCTGAACCGCTGTGCCGTAGGCCATTCGCGCCGGTGGATGAGAAATTCCTGCCGGAGCTGAAGGCGCTGGCGCAGCAGCTGCAGCAAGAGAAGCAGCATCTGGGTTGAGGATAGCCTCCGCGCTATGAGAGTGGAGCAACGCCCGGAGAGCGGCAGCAGCGCTTCCGTCCGGGCGACAACATTGATATGCCAGATGGGTGATAGCGGCATCTGGCATGAGAAACCAAGCGTGGGTCTGACCCATCGCGGGAGAGTAAAATGAGCACAACGACCCAGAACATCCCGTGGTATCGCCATCTCAACCGGGCGCAGTGGCGGGCTTTCTCCGCCGCCTGGCTGGGGTATTTGCTTGATGGTTTTGATTTTGTATTAATCGCCCTGGTGTTGACGGAAATCCAGGGAGACTTCGGCCTGACCACCGTTGAGGCGGCGAGTCTTATCTCTGCGGCCTTCATCTCACGCTGGTTTGGCGGGCTGATGCTCGGGGCGATGGGCGATCGCTATGGACGGCGGCTGGCGATGGTCAGCAGCATTATTCTTTTTTCGGTGGGCACCCTGGCCTGCGGCTTTGCGTCGGGCTACACCACCCTGTTTATCGCCCGGCTGGTGATCGGCATGGGGATGGCGGGGGAGTATGGTTCCAGCGCCACCTACGTTATTGAAAGCTGGCCCCAAAAGCTGCGCAATAAGGCCAGCGGATTCTTAATCTCCGGCTTCTCCGTGGGGGCGGTCGTTGCTGCACAGGTCTATAGCCTGGTGGTTCCCGTTTGGGGATGGCGAGCGCTATTTTTCATCGGTATCGTACCGATTGTTTTTGCGCTGTGGCTGCGAAAAAACATCCCGGAAGCGGAAGACTGGCAGCAGAAGCATGCCGGAAAAACGCCGGTGCTCACGATGGTCGATATTCTGTACTGCGGAAAACACCGGGTAATAAATATTTTCCTGACCCTCGCTGCGGCAACGGCGCTGTGGTTCTGCTTCGCGGGTGAGCTGCAAAATGCCGGAATAGTGGTGGTCCTGGGGCTGCTGTGCGCGGCTATATTTATCAGCTTTATGGTGCAAAGTAGCGGCAAACGCTGGCCGACCGGCGTGACGCTGATGGTCGTTGTGCTGTTTGCCTTCCTGTATTCATGGCCCATTCAGGCGCTTCTGCCAACCTATCTCAAGACGGATCTGGCTTACGATCATACTACTGTCGCGCAGGTTCTGTTCTTTAGCGGCTTTGGCGCCGCGGTTGGCTGCTGCGTCGGCGGCTTTCTCGGCGACTGGTTGGGGACGCGAAAAGCCTATGTTTACAGCCTGCTTGCGTCACAGCTCCTCATTATTCCCGTCTTTGCTATCGGCGGCACAAACGTCTGGGTCCTTGGCCTGCTACTGTTTTTCCAGCAGATGCTGGGGCAAGGGATCTCCGGGATCCTGCCGAAGCTGATTGGCGGCTACTTCGATACCGACAAGCGTGCGGCCGGCCTGGGTTTTACCTACAACGTGGGCGCGCTGGGCGGAGCGATTGCCCCGGTGCTTGGCGCCCTGATTGCGCAGCGAATGGATCTCGGCACGACCCTGGGATCGCTTTCCTTCGGCCTGACCTTCGTTGTGATCCTGCTGATTGGCCTGGATATGCCCTCCCGCGTTCAGCGCTGGATCCGTCCCGAAGCCTTGCGGACCCACGACGCGATTGACGGTCTGCCGTTCAGCGGCGCCACGGCGTCGGGTGCGCGCAAACGTGGCCTAATGAAAATCCGCTAACCTGTGCCCGGCGGTATGCCGGGCGATTGTCTTTGCCAGGGAGTCATCATGTCTTTGCTTGAACTACTCGATACCCGCATCCGCGCCAACGGTGGATTAATTGTTTCCTGTCAGCCGGTCCCCGGCAGCCCGCTGGATACGCCGCCCATCGTTGCCGCCATGGCGCTCGCCGCAGAACGTGCCGGGGCGGTGGCGTTACGTATTGAAGGCGTGGAGAATCTCCGCGCAACCCGGGCCGCGGTGACGATACCGATTATCGGCATCCTCAAACGCGACCTGACGGATTCAGCGGTGCGTATCACGCCGTTTCTCGAGGATGTGGATGCCCTGGCGCTGGCTGGGGCGGATATCATCGCCATCGACGGCACCGACCGCCCGCGGCCGGTGCCGGTAGCAGCGCTGCTGGCGAGGATCCATCAGCACAATACGCTGGCGATGACCGACTGCTCATCTCCTGAAGATGGTCTCTCCTGCCAGCGGCTGGGGGCGGAGATTATTGGTACCACGCTGTCGGGCTACACCGGCGGGGAAACGCCGCAGGAGCCGGACCTCGCGCTGGTCCGCACCCTGCACGCGGCGGGCTGTCGGGTGATTGCGGAAGGGCGCTACAACACGCCGGAGCAGGCGGGGGAGGCGATGCGCAACGGCGCGTGGGCGGTTACCGTTGGCTCGGCGATTACCCGCCTGGAGCATATCTGTGAATGGTACAACGCGGCGCTGAAAAAGGCGGCACCATGAGCACGCTGGCGATAGATATCGGCGGGACGAAGCTGGCTGCGGGGCTGGTGGGCGATGAGCTTACGCTGCTGGAGCGGCGTGAAATGCCCACTCCGGCCAGCCGAACGGCGGCGGCGCTAGCCGCTGCGTTAGAAGAGCTCGTTGCCCCGCTGGCCGCGCGCGCAGAGCGTTTTGCCGTGGCCTCAACCGGGATCATCCGGCACGGCACCTTAACCGCCATCAACCCGGCTAATCTTGGCGGCCTGGCGTATTTTCCTCTGGTTGACTGTCTGTCCACGCTCACCGGGCTACCCGGTATCGCGCTCAACGATGCGCAGGCGGCGGCATGGGCGGAGTATCAGGCGCTTCCGGAGAAAGTCGGTGAGATGCTCTTTTTAACCGTGTCGACGGGGGTCGGTGGCGGAGTGGTTAGCCGCGGCAGGCTGCATACCGGAAGCGGCGGCCTGGCCGGGCATTGCGGCCATACGCTGGCGGATCCCCACGGCCCGCGCTGCGGCTGCGGGCGTACCGGCTGCGTGGAGGCCGTCGCGTCAGGGCGCGGTATTGCGGCAGCCGCAGAGGGCGAGCTGAGCGGGCTGGACGCGAAAGCTATCTTTAGCCGTGCGGCACAGGGGAACCCGCAGGCGGAGCGGCTTATGCGGCGCTCGGCGCAAGCGCTGGCGCGGCTGATTGCCGACCTGAAAGCCGTTACCGACTGTCAGCTCGTGGTGGTTGGCGGCAGCGTGGGTCTTGCTGGCGGCTATCTGCCTCTGGTTAACGAATATCTGTTACAGGAACCCGCGGTCTATCATGTCCCGCTGCGGGAAGCTTACTACCGACACGATGCGGGCCTGCTGGGCGCGGCATTATGGGGACAGGGAGAGAACGAATGATTTTGGGCAATGTTCACCAGCCATTCGCCGCCGGCCTTCCGCCGGCACTGGCGCAGGCAATTCTTCTGGCACAAGCTCACGACCTGCAAAGCATCGCGCCGGGGCGCTACGAGCTGCAGGGTGACAGCATATTTATGAACGTGATGCAGTTCAGTACCGGGGCACCGGCAGAGAAAAAGGCGGAGCTGCATACGCGGTTTATTGATATCCAGATCCTGCTGGCGGGGGAAGAGCGGATATTTTACGGCGTAGCGGGAGCCGCACGCGAGTGCGAAGACGCGCACGACGAGGATGATTATCAGCTGTGCCGAAGCATTGACGGCGAACAGGTATTGACCCTGCAGGCCGGTATGTTTGCGGTATTCATGCCCGATGAACCGCATAAACCGGGCTGCACGGTGACGCAGGCCGATGAGATTAAAAAGGTGGTGATCAAAGTTAGCGCCAGCCTGCTGGCGAAATAGAAAAAGCCCGATGGCAACAAACCATCGGGCTTTTTTTGGCGACCCGGCTAAGCAGCTATCCGGGCCCTGGCGTTACACTTCCAGGTAGTTGAGGATCCCGTCAGCCGCTTTGCGACCTTCGGCAATCGCCGTCACCACCAGGTCAGAACCGCGCACGATATCGCCGCCGGCGAAGATCTTCGGGTTGCTGGTCTGGAACGCGTTTTCGTTACCTTCCGGGGCAATAATACGACCCTGTGAGTCGAGCTCAACGCTGTGTTTCGCCAGCCATTCCATGCTGTGCGGACGGAAGCCAAACGCCATAACTACCGCATCGACCGGAATGACGTGCTCGGAACCGGCAACGATTTCGGCCCGACGGCGGCCCTTCGCATCCGGCTGGCCCATCTCGGTGCGCGCCATCTTCACGCCGCACACTTTACCGTTGGCATTCACCTCAACGCCCAGCGGCTGAACGTTGAACTGGAACTCCACGCCCTCTTCACGCGCGTTTTTGACTTCGCGTTTCGAGCCCGGCATGTTCTCTTCGTCACGGCGGTAGGCGCAGATAACGTGAGTAGCGCCCTGGCGGATAGAAGTACGCACGCAGTCCATCGCGGTGTCGCCACCGCCGAGAACCACGACGCGCTTGCCTTCCATGCTGACGTACGGCTCGTCCGGCGTTTCGCCAAAGCCCATCGTCTGCTTGGTGTTGGCAATCAGGAACGGCAGCGCATCATACACGCCGTTCGCATCTTCGTTTTCCAGCCCGCCGCGCATCGACTGATAGGTACCGACGCCGAGGAACACGGCATCGTACTCTTTCAGCAGATCGTCGAGCTGAACGTCGCGGCCCACTTCAACGTTGAGTTTGAACTCAATCCCCATGCCGGTGAAAATTTCCCGTCGGCGGGTCATGACCTCTTTTTCCAGCTTAAATGCCGGAATGCCGAAGGTCAGCAGGCCGCCGATTTCCGGATGGCGGTCGAATACCACCGCCTTCACGCCGTTACGGGTCAGGACGTCAGCACAGGCGAGGCCCGCCGGGCCCGCACCGATGATGGCGACCGTTTTGCCGACCGGCTTGACGCCGGAAAGGTCGGGACGCCAGCCCATCTCGAATGCTTTATCGTTGATATAGCGCTCGATATTGCCGATGGTCACGGCGCCAAACTCATCGTTCAGCGTACAGGAACCTTCACACAGACGGTCCTGCGGGCACACGCGGCCGCACACTTCCGGCAGGGTGTTGGTCTGATGCGACAGCTCAGCCGCTTCAAAAATACGCCCTTCATTGGCCAGCTTCAGCCAGTTAGGGATGTAGTTGTGAACCGGGCACTTCCATTCACAGTACGGGTTGCCGCAGGAGAGGCAGCGGTCTGCCTGCGCCTTAGCCTGGCCCTCTGAAAACGGCTCGTAAATCTCAACAAATTCAATTTTGCGGATCTTCAGCGGCTTCTTTGGCGGATCAACGCGCTGTAAGTCGATAAACTGGTATACGTTCTGGCTCATCTGAATTCCTTACTGCGCCTGCACACGCAGCTCTGCTGCGCTACGACTACGGTGACCCAACAGTGCTTTAACATCGCTGGACTTTGGTTTAACCAGCGCGAATTTCGCCGAGAAGGCCGGCCAGTTGGCCAGGATCTCTTCCCCGCGTGACGAGCCGGTCAGCTGCACGTGTTCGGTAATCAAACCACGCAGATGCTCCTCGTGGATAGCCAGAGAGTCAACGTCCAGCACTTCCACCAGCTCCGGGTTCACGCGTTTGCGGAAGTCGCCGGCTTCATCCAGCACGTAGGCGAAGCCGCCGGTCATCCCTGCGCCAAAGTTGACGCCGGTTTTACCGATCACGCAGACGATGCCGCCGGTCATATATTCGCAGCCGTTATCGCCGATGCCTTCAACGACGGTGATGGCGCCGGAGTTACGCACCGCAAAACGTTCACCTGCGCGGCCTGCCGCGTACAGACGACCACCGGTCGCGCCGTACAGGCAGGTATTGCCGATGATGCTCGCTTCATGGCTGCGGAAGGCGGAGCCTACCGGAGGACGAATCGCGACCAGGCCGCCAGCCATACCTTTACCGACGTAGTCGTTCGCATCACCGGTCAGGTGCAGCTCCACGCCACCGGCGTTCCATACGCCGAAGCTCTGGCCCGCGGTACCGCTGAAGTGGGCGGTAATCGGGTCGGCAGCCAGCCCCTGGTCGCCGTGAGTCTGGGCAATATAGCCGGACAGCGAGGCGCCAACGGAGCGGTCGGTGTTGCGGATATCAAACCAGAACGTTTTGCTCTGCTTACCGTCAACGAACGGTTTTGCCTGCTGCAGCAGCTGCGCGTTCAGCACGCCGTTATCAAACGGCGGGTTGTTCTCGGTGCAGTACAGCGCTTTGCCCGCGTGCGGCTCGGCGGTCTCCAGCAGTTTTGACAGATCCAGCTTCTGCTGCTTCGCGGTAAAGCCGTCCAGCACCTTCAGCAGATCGGTGCGACCGATCAGATCCACCAGACGCTTCACGCCCAGCTGGGCCATCAGCTCGCGGGTTTCGCGGGCGATGAATTCAAAGTAGTTGGTCACTTTGAACGGCAGGCCGTGGTAGTGGTTCTTACGCAGTTTGTCATCCTGGGTTGCTACGCCGGTTGCGCAGTTGTTCAGGTGGCAAATACGCAGGTATTTACAGCCCAGCGCCACCATCGGGCCGGTGCCGAAGCCGAAGCTTTCCGCGCCGAGGATCGCCGCTTTGATGATATCGAGGCCGGTTTTCAGGCCGCCGTCCACCTGCAGGCGAATCTTATGCCGCAGGCCGTTGGCCACCAGCGCCTGCTGGGTTTCAACCAGGCCGAGCTCCCACGGACATCCCGCATATTTCACCGAGGAGAGCGGGCTGGCGCCGGTGCCGCCGTCATAGCCGGCGATAGTGATAAGGTCGGCATAGGCTTTCGCCACGCCGGTGGCGATAGTGCCAACGCCCGGCTCGGAGACCAGCTTCACTGAAATCATCGCTTTCGGATTGACCTGTTTCAGGTCAAAAATCAGCTGCGCCAGATCTTCGATCGAGTAAATATCGTGATGCGGCGGCGGCGAAATCAGCGTTACGCCCGGTACCGAGTAGCGCAGTTTGGCAATGTACGGGGTGACTTTATCACCCGGCAGCTGGCCACCTTCGCCCGGTTTGGCGCCCTGAGCGACTTTAATCTGAATAACGTCGGCGTTAACCAGGTAAGCCGGGGTGACGCCGAAGCGGCCGGAGGCAACCTGCTTGATGCGCGACACTTTGTTGGTGCCGTAGCGCGCCGGGTCTTCGCCGCCTTCGCCGGAGTTGGAGAAGCCGCCGATGCTGTTCATCGCTTCCGCCAGCGATTCATGCGCTTCCGGGCTTAATGCGCCGATAGACATGGCCGCGGTATCGAAGCGTTTGTACAGCTCTTTTGCCGACTCAACGTGGGCGATATCGATCGCTTCGTCGCCAGGATTCAGCGCCAGCAGATCGCGCAGCGTAGCGGCCGGGCGCTCGTTGACCAGCTGAGAATACTGCTGGTAATCGCGGTATTCACCGCTCTGAACCGCCTGCTGCAGGGTGCGTACGACGTCCGGGTTATAGGCGTGATATTCGCCACCGTGAACGTATTTCAGCAGACCGCCCTGGTCCAACGGCTTGCGGACCAGCCACGCGCGTTTCGACAGGTTCAGCAGGTCCTGCTGGAAGTCGTCGAAGCCTGCGCCGCCGATGCGGCTGACTACGCCGAGGAAGCAGAGGTCGGAAACTTCGCGATGCAGGCCAACGGCTTCAAACAGCTTCGAGCAGCGATAGGACGCGATGGTCGAAATACCCATCTTCGACATGATCTTGTAGAGACCTTTGTTGATGCCGTTACGATAATTCAGCATCACCGTGCGGTAGTCTCTGTCGATGGCTTTGCTATCGACCAGTCTGGCCAGGGTTTCATAGGCCAGATACGGATAGATAGCCGTTGCGCCGAAGCCCAGCAGGACCGCGAAGTGATGCGGGTCGCGGGCGCTGGCGGTTTCAACAATGATGTTGGCATCGCAGCGCAGGCTCTTATCGACCAGACGAGTCTGGATAGCACCGACCGCCATTGGCGCCGGTACCGGCAGGCGATCTTTCGCAATGTTGCGATCCGACAGCACCAGCAGCACGGTACCGTTGCGTACCATCTGCTCTGCTTTGTCGCACAGCGCCTTCACCGTCTCGGCCAGGGTTGTTTCCGCGGCGTTGAAGGTGATGTCCAGGGTATCGGCGCGATAGTGCTCCTCTTCCATGGTGGTCAGCTGTTTGAAATCAGAGTACAGCAGGATTGGCGATTTGAAGCTCAGGCGGTGCGCCTGGCCTTCCGCTTCGCAGAAGACGTTCATTTCGCGGCCAATGCTGGTGGCCAGAGACATCACGTGCGCTTCACGCAGCGGGTCGATCGGCGGGTTGGTCACCTGCGCGAACTGCTGGCGGAAGTAATCGTAAATAATACGCGGCTGGCTGGAGAGCACGGCAAACGGCGTGTCATCGCCCATGGAGCCGACGGCTTCCTGGCCGTTCTCGCCCAGCACGCGCAGCACGGAATCCAGCTCTTCAGCGCTGTAGTTAAACTGTTTCTGATAGCTGGCGAGCGTATCGTCATCCAGCTGGCGGCTGCCAACGTCTTCGTCAGGCAGGTCTTCGAACGGCACCAGGCGACGAACGTTTTTCTCCATCCACTCTTTGTAAGGGTGGCGGCTTTTCAGGTCGTCGTCAGTCTCTGCTGAGTGCAGAATGCGGCCACCGCGGGTATCGATAACCATCAGCTCGCCTGGACCGACGCGGCCTTTTTCAACCACTTCGTCAGGCTGATAATCCCAGATGCCGACTTCGGAGGCGCAGGTGATCAGCTTGTCTTTGGTGATGACGTAGCGTGCCGGACGCAGACCGTTACGGTCGAGGTTACAGGCAGCGTAGCGCCCATCGGACATGACGATGCCCGCCGGGCCGTCCCACGGCTCCATATGCATGGAGTTAAAGTCGAAGAACGCGCGCAGCTCCGGATCCATATCCGGGTTGTTCTGCCAGGCCGGCGGAACGAGCAGGCGCATGGCGCGAACGATATCCATCCCGCCTGCCAGCAGCAGTTCCAGCATGTTATCCATAGAGCTGGAGTCCGAGCCCGTTTCGTTGACGAACGGTGCGGCATCGTGCAGATCGGGGATCAGCGGGGTCTGGAACTTATAGGTACGCGCGCGCGCCCACTGGCGGTTGCCGGTGATGGTGTTGATTTCACCGTTGTGCGCCAGGTAGCGGAACGGCTGGGCCAGCGGCCAGCGCGGCACGGTATTGGTGGAGAAGCGCTGGTGGAACAGGCAGATTGCCGACTCCAGACGCAGGTCCGCAAGGTCCAGGTAGAAGCGCGGCAAATCCGCCGGCATACACAGACCTTTATAGATATTCACCAGGTTCGACAGGCTGCAAACGTAAAAATCTTTATCATCCTGCAGGCGTTTTTCAAGGCGACGACGCGCGATGAACAGGCGACGCTCCATATCACGCGGGCGCCAGCCTGCCGGTGCGTTAACAAAAATTTGTTCAATACGGGGCAGCGAGGAGAGGGCGATTTCACCGAGAACCCCTTCGTTAGTTGGCACTTCGCGCCAGCCGACGATAGACAGGGTTTCACGTTGCAGTTCTTCTTCAACGATGCGGCGTGAGGCAGCAGCCAGTTCAGGATCTTTATTAAGGAACAGCATCCCAACGGCGTAATTTTTGGCTAAACGCCAGCCGCGTTCTTCCGCAACGATACGGAAGAAACGATCGGGTTTTTGCAGCAGCAAGCCACAACCGTCGCCGGTTTTACCATCGGCAAGGATCGCGCCGCGGTGCTGCATTCGGGCCAGTGCGTGTATAGCGGTACGCACTACCTTGTGGCTAGGTTCGCCTTCTATGTGGGCGATCAGGCCGAAACCACAGTTATCCCTCTCAAGGGATTTATCGTACAACATATCAGTGAACCTCCCCAGGCTCT
>RCUT01001082.1_pt1 | contig 13314 bp, 17 predicted proteins | sample 2166171 | NCBI WGS metagenome assembly RCUT01 (sample SAMN09932757, study PRJNA488358) | compost metagenome | isolation source: compost soil in 4-hydroxybenzoic | place: Germany: Experimental Botanical Garden
CTAATCAAAACTGTCAACGCTAAAATATCAAAATAAACAAACTTTCTTTCCACAGGGCATATGGTGCATCTTAATAGAATATCAACCGTTCCAGCCCGCCGATTCCTTTATTTGCGACAATGAAATGACAGAAATGGCGATCACTTATCACTTCGGGATTGATGGCGGTGGCACTGGATGCCGTGCAATCGTTGCAGATCAGAACGGCAGAGTGCTGGGTGAAGGCGCATCTGGGCCTGCGAATATAGGGGCAGACCAAGAGAATAGCATTCTTCATATATGTAAGGCAGCAGACCGAGCGCGCAAGAATGCCGGTTTGGGCTCTTCTATATATGAATCGGCGAGCGCCGTGTTGGGGCTGGCTGGCGCCAACTCTCTTCCCGATCATACTCTTATATATGAGCGTCTGCCGTTCAAAGTGAGCAGAATCGTTTCAGATACGCTCACAGCGTTGCAAGGAGCGATGGGGGATGGCAACGCTGCCATCGCAATTCTGGGAACGGGATCAGCTTTTGTAAGGCGAACCGACGACACAATCCGCATAATCGGCGGGCGCGGCTTTATGCTGAGCGATCACGCTGGAGGCGCACGACTCGGTCGCGAACTACTGGAACAGGTACTGCTCACAGTTGACGGATTCGCGCAGCACTCAGATTTGTCTCGCGCGGTTCTTGCGAGATTCGACAGCAACCCGCGTGACATCACGGTTTTCTCCCGGACAGCCAGCGCCGCTGACTATGCCGCTTTTGCTCCAATGCTTTTCGAATTTGCAGTGCGGGACGATCCGCTCAGCTTACAAATCCTTGCCGACGCTTGTGAAATGATCCGTAGGGGATTGGATAATCTGCGAATCGAAGAGCTTCAACGTTTCAGCATTACCGGTGGGTTGGCGTCATCCTACGCTGCGCTGCCATTCTTTCCTTATAAGGAGCTCTATCGAGAACCACTCGGTGACAGCCTGCAAGGTGCGCTAGCACTGGCGTTAAAAAAGGCGACGCCGACATAGTGCGACGTGAAAGTAACTTGCCGGAATAGCCGTAACTCCCTAATTCTTATTATATATACGATCACCAGGGAAATTAGACCGTCCGTTGGACATTGCAGCAGGGATGCCATGCTAACCAAAAAAGGCAAATACGGCCTGAAAGCCATGGTGCACCTGGCCAATATATCGGACGGTCAGCTGGCTTCAGCGAGCGAGATTGCCGAAAGGCATCATATCCCGCGGAAGTTTCTCGATAATATTTTCATCGAGTTGCGAAACGCAGGCTTTGTATTGAGCCGCAAAGGCAAAGGCGGTGGATTTTGCCTTGCCCGCCCCGCCAGCGAGATCCATATCGGCAATATCATTCGGGCACTGGATGGGGCGCTTGCGCCTATCGCCTGCGCCAGCAAAACCGATTATCAGCCTTGCGACGATTGCGATGAAACCGAATGCGAAGTGCGGCACATGATGTTGGACGTGCGCGAAGCGATCGCCAATGTGCTTGATCACCGCACCCTTGCCGACAGCAGGATATCTGAAATTACCGCGCTGTCGGCTGAATAGTATCTGGGTTAGGCTGCCGCTGACCAATTTGGAAACGGGTCAACCAGTTTTTGCCAGTTTTGCGGCATAAAGAACTGCTCAGGCACCAGACAGGTATCGAGTTCAGCAATCATATTAGCCTTATCCATCGGACTAACTCCGATAAATACAATTTCCTGCCTGCGGTCTCCCCACTCAGCATCAAGATAAGGCTGCATCGCCTGATGCCATTCCGGTTCGACCGGCCAATAGCTGCGAGGAACAGCCGACCACCAGCGACCGCGCTTGTTGGTGCGGACCAATGCGCCGGCCTGACTCAACTCGCCCACATAATCAGGACGCGTTGCCAGCCAGAAAAAGCCTTTAGCACGAACCACGCCCGGCCAGCTTCGATCAATAAAGCTTTGAAAGCGTGCTGGATCAAATGGACGACGCGCACGATACACAAATGAATGGACACCATACTCCTCTGTTTCCGGCACATGCTCGTGGAAACCGTGGAGTTCTTTATACCAAAGCGGATGTTCGTGGGCGCGATTGAAATCGAACAGGCGTGTATCGAGAATCGAATCAAGCGAGACCTGTCCGAAATCGACTTCCTCTATTTTTGCGTCGGGATTGAGTGACTTGATCACCTTACGCGCAAGATCACGTTCTTCCGCGCTTGAGGTGGAAACCTTGTTGAGCACGACAACATCTGCAAACTCAATCTGCTCGACCAGCAGATCAACCAGTGTCCGCTCATCCTCATCTCCTAGAGATTCGCCACGGTCGCGCAGGAAATCGCTGGAAGAGTAGTCTTTGAGCAAATTGGCGGCATCTACAACCGTAACCATCGTGTCTAGACGGGCAAGGTCGGAGAGACTTTCACCCTTTTCATCGCGAAATTCAAATGTGGCGGCAACTGGTAGAGGTTCAGATATGCCGGTCGATTCGATCAGGAGATAATCAAAACGATCCTGCGAGGCGAGTTGAGCCACTTCTTTCAGAAGATCATCGCGCAATGTGCAACAAATGCAGCCATTGGTCATTTCAACGAGTTGCTCTTCGGTGCGCGATAAATCGGCACCTCCCTCACGCACCAAAGCAGCATCAATATTGATTTCGCTCATATCGTTGACGATCACCGCGACACGCCGATTTTCGCGGTTGTTGAGCACGTGGTTAAGGAGCGTGGTTTTTCCTGCTCCGAGAAAGCCCGAAAGAACGGTGACTGGAAGCCTTTTCATGGCATCTCCTTTGCTGCGGTTGATACAAAAGCTGCTAGCGCAGTATCACTGGATAATTAATGTTATATCATTACATCTACTGGACTAAAAAGAGGCGGCAAAGCCACCTGATTGAGAAACTTAAACACGTCTTAGAAAAGCTGGATAGCTTTTCCAAAGTACGTTGAGAATCGTTGGGTCGGACCATCGGAGAAATCAAACAGCCCGACCCTAAGAACTGGCCACTTCCGGGTGGGGTTCCAGAACAAGGGCGCGACCAGTGCTACTCTGACAGACAGCTCTTCAGTGAAGCTGCCAGATTACGAATGAGTTGCGGATAGAGATCAGGACCGTCCTTCAATTCTGAACCGAGTGGATCAAGCACACCCGTTTTGGCCTCGGTGCCGTCAATCACAGTGTTGACCAGCTTTGGTTCAAACTGCGGTTCGGAGAACACGCATACAGCGCCGAGCGATTTGATCTTCTCATGGATGTCCTTGATGCGGGCTGCACCCGGTGCTTTGTCAGGGCTGACAGTAATCGAACCCGCAGCTTTTACGTCGAAGCGGTTCTCAAAATACTGATATGCATCGTGGAAGACGATAAACGGCTTGTCTTTGACAGGTTGAAGTTCGCTGTCAATATCTTTGGTCAGTACATCCAGCTTTTCGGCATAATCGGCTGCATTCTTTTCGTATTGCGCCGCATGTTCAGGATCGCTTTCGCTCAGAACCTTGGCGATATCACCAACGAGAACCTTGCCATTCTGCGGGTCGAGCCAGAAGTGGAGGTCGAATTCGGCATGGTGGTGGTGTTCCTCTGCCTTTTCAGCACTTTCCTTTGCGTGGTCATGGCCATCGTGAGAGCCAGCTCCCGCACTATGGTCATGACCCGCCTCACCATGCTTTTCGTGCTCATGACCTTCATCGCCATGATCATGTGCCTCGAATGGCCCCCCTTCGCGGAATTTGAGCTTCGTCAATCCATCGGCTTCGCCCAACGCTACAACTTTAGCGCCCTCGCCCAAGGTATCGAATGGCTTATCGAGAAAAGTCTCCATCGAAGGCCCGGCCCAGAAGATGACCTTCGCGTGCTCGATGGCTTGGGCATCAGATGGTTTGAGGCTGTAAGAATGTTCCGACCCTGCACCCTGAACGATCAGTTTTGGCTCACCGACACCCTGCATTACAGCAGCAACCAGGGAATGCAGTGGTTTGATCGAAACGACAACGCCGCTGCGCTCGGCGGCAGAAGCCGCCCCACCCAAAACAGCCATAAATGCGGATGCCAACAGCAGGGATCGGAAGTGTTTCATGATATTTTCTCGGGTTCTCTCTTGAGAGTCAGCAAAAGCGAACAACATATACAAGTGATATGTTATTCTATTACATCATTTGCGTTATGCTATAACGTCTGCGATAAGGAGACACAACCTCTTTTTGGAGAATTGTTCACAGTGCTTAACCGGGCAACGCAAATGAACACGAATCGGCATATCGTTCACACATCTTGAGACAAGAATTTCGAGAGCGCCTTTTGTCCCTTAAGACAAAGTGTTGATGCTCTCATAAAGGCAGCGAAAGCTCATTTTATATGGCCCGTAAAACCGCCCCCCCCGTACATTCAAAGCGGGAACCATTGATCGACCTGAAAGGTGCCGGCGTTTATCGTGACGGGCGATGGCTTGTGCGCAATGTTGACCTGACGATCCATCGCGGTGAGATCGTCACACTTATCGGCCCCAACGGTGCGGGTAAAAGCACCACAGCCAAAATGGCGTTGCACATTCTCAAGCCCGATGAGGGCGAGGTGCATCATATAAAAGGTCTGCGGATCGGATATGTGCCGCAGAAGATCAATATTGACAGGACCATGCCGCTTTCTGTTGAGCGCTTGATGACACTGACCGGCCCCCTACCCAAAGCTGATATTGTGCGTGCACTGGATGCCGTCGGAATCACACATCTTCTCAAAGCAGAGATTACCAATCTGTCGGGTGGCGAGTTTCAGCGAGCATTGATGGCCCGTGCACTCGCACGCAAGCCCGATATCATGGTGCTAGATGAGCCAGTCCAAGGCGTCGATTTTTCCGGTGAAGCGGCCCTTTACGAGCTGATTGCTAAATTACGTGATGACACGGGCTGCGGTGTACTGCTGATCTCCCACGATCTGCATCTTGTCATGGCGGCAACCGACCGCGTCATCTGCCTCAATGGTCATGTCTGCTGCAGCGGAACGCCGCGCGATGTGACTGCCAGCCCGGAATATTTGCGCCTGTTCGGGAGCCGCGCAGTCGGGCCTCTCGCCGTTTATGAACATCATCACGATCACACACATCTGCCTGACGGTCGTGTCATGCACGCCGATGGCACGGTGACAGATCACTGCCATGCCGAAGATGGTCATCACCATGACGGTGAACATCATCACCATCATGAGGAAGGCAAACCCCATGCTTGACGATTTTTTCACCCGCGCTTTGATTGCCGGGATAGGCCTGGCACTGACCACGGGCCCGCTTGGCTGCTTCATCGTGTGGAGGCGGATGGCCTATTTTGGTGACACCATGGCCCATTCGGCATTGCTGGGCGTGGCCTTGGCACTGATCCTTGATATCAATCTGATGATCGGTGTTTTTGCCGTAGCCGTCGCCATTTCAGCCATCCTTTTGCTGCTGCAAAAAAGGCATTCGCTTTCGGCGGATTCGCTGTTGGGTATTCTTTCACACGCAACACTATCGCTGGGACTGGTCATCGTCGCCTTTATGACATGGGTGCGTGTCGACCTGCTGTCATTCCTGTTTGGCGATCTGCTCGCAGTTTCGCGTCTCGACATCGCTTTTATCTATGGCGGCGGAATTCTGGTGCTCGCCGTGCTTGCATGGTTGTGGCGCCCACTGCTTGCAGCTACCGTCAGCGAAGATATTGCGCGGGCTGAAGGCTTGAATCCCGCCTTGTCGCGCATCATCTTCATGCTGCTGCTGGCAATTGTTATCGCCATTTCAATGAAGATTGTCGGTATTTTGCTGATAACGTCGCTTCTGATTATTCCTGCCGCGACAGCCCGCCGGTTTGCTTCAACGCCTGAGCAAATGGCTATCATGGCTTCCATCATCGGGGCAGTTGGCGTTATCGGCGGGCTTTACGGTTCTGTTGAATTCGATACGCCATCGGGCCCATCAATCGTCGTTGCCGCACTGGCTATTTTCATTTTAAGCCTCCTGCCATTAAATAGGAGAGAGGCTTCACCGAAACGGACCGCTGGACAATGAGCAATCACCACGACCATCATCACGCGCATAGTCACCCATCGCATGATCTGACCCGCAATCAGACACTGGTTTTCGATGTGTTGTCCAAGGCGGATGGACCACTGAGCGCCTATACGATTCTCGACCAGCTCCGCGATGATGGCTTTCGCGCTCCGCTGCAGGTTTATCGCGCTTTGGAAAAGCTGCTTGATTACGGGATGGTGCACCGCCTCGAAAGCCTGAATGCCTTTGTTGCCTGCGCGCACCCGCAATGCCACCAGCACGGCCTTATTGCTTTTGCCATTTGCGAACAATGCGGACAGGTGACGGAATTTTCCGATCCAGCCATCGAAAATCTCGTCAGCGCGTGGAGCGTCCAAAGTGGCTTCAAATCACGCAAAACAACACTGGAATTGCGTGGTCGCTGTGAAAAATGCGGCGAACATTGAACTTAGGTAACGCTTACTAAAGTGATGCCTGCTATATTTTGCCTTCAAGGGGAAAATATAGCAGGCAAAATTTTATGGTGCGCAACAAGCCATCTCACGAGCGACGTAGGGAAGAGCGACAGCGCACGCGGCTGCGATCAGGTAAGATAATCGACCTTGATGGGCGCTTTATCATTGAGTGCCAGTTCTGCGACATTGCTCCGCATGGTGCAAGACTAAGGATAACTGACGTTCCGAGCCTCCCCGAACGCTTCTGGCTGTTTGACGACTTCTATGCGCGTGCGCTTCTGGCCCAGATCGTCTGGCGAGAGAAACGCGAAATCGGAGTCCAGCTCATCACAGACCCCTCCATACCCACGCTTGACGAAGAACGTTTGAGCCAGCTGGCGGGAAAATACTACTCGCTGTGAGATGAAGCGGCTGCCGCCTGCTTGCCAGCGATTTCCGACGAAGCACCGCCGCGCATATTCATGGCGCGAATCTCTGCCGCCGAAATGTAATTGAATTGTTCGACCAGCAGATCCTTGATCACTGGTTCTGGGAAGCGCGCATTCAAATCGGTGATGACCGATGCCCGCACAGCCTCGAAGTTCACTTTCTCGACTTCTTTGGTGTCCGAATAACTGCCGTAAAACTTACGGAAAATCTCATCACTGATGAAATATTCAAGCGGCACAGTGAGCTTTTTGCGAATGTTCGAATCGACCGTATAGACCAGCTGCGCCACGACATAGCCTGCAACGCTGCCATTGGAGATGATCGGCACACTCATCACGTCGGTCTTGACGTAATCGAGCCCGCCAAACGCGCCTCCATTCGCTTGCACCTCGCCTGAAGGCCCATCGTTCTGGCGCACAGCAAAGAACAGCGATCCGAGGGCCACTGCACATATCCAAAGGCCGATTGCGAATATGCGAATCATCGGGCGTGACCGAGCCTCGCGCTCTGCATGCTGTAGGTGCCGTCTGCATCCTGCGTTTCCAGCGCGCCACGGATAAGATCAGCCAGTTCACCAACCGCACGCAGGTGCAATTGCAGCGCTTCGCAATTTTTCTCCAGCTTCTGCTTGAGACTATCAAGCAATGGCTGCAATCCCTTCATCGTGGCAGGTTCGGCAAGGCTTGCAGCCTTTTTGATTGCCTTATTGAAGTCATACAGGCCACGGCTCTTGCGCGAGTTGATGTCAGCGAGATCTGGATGACCGCCTTCAAGCAAGAGGCGAGTTTCCGTATCGATGACGTCTTCAAGACGCTGAATAGCCCGCACAACCGGCTTAAGCACAGGCTGCTGCTCCAGTTCCTCTGCTGGATTGACATCCAGTGCTACTCCCGGCGCTTGCGGCAGCAGGCTGATTTCGGAGCTTGTGTCGGTCATGTTCAGGTTTCCTCAATTATATGTATCAGCGGGTCGCGCTCTCGTTCACTCGCTAGAGCGGTTTCGGTAAAGGCGGATCAGCCCTAAGCGCGTTCTCCACTTTCATTGTTTTCCAGTTGCTTCTGAATGAGTTGGCGTTCAAATCCGTGAATGATATCCTTCGACACGGCGTCCTTGCTCATTCCCTGTCCCAGATCGTTAACGACGTCTCCCAAAGCCAACGTTGCCGAATTCTCCGCTCGCTGCTTCATTGCTGCTTGCGCTTCGAGCATACGGGCGATGCCTACACCGCCCGTATCTGCCATTTTATTGGCCATGGCCTCAGCCATCATCGATTTCCAGTACTCACCTGCGATGCCCTTGCCAAAAGTGGCCGTTGTATCGCTGGTAAACATCGACTGGACGAAAGACTGCAGCATGAAAGCTTCAAACTTTCGATAGGCCGGGTTGGTTGCGTTCTGGCTTTCGGGATTGACCCTAACCCCTGAACCCAGACTTTCAGAAAAGCTCACAAAATTCCGCGGCAAACCTGTATCGGCACCAGCCCCCGTCGGACCTGTGTTAGCCGATATCGACTTCAGACGTTCCGCCGCCAGGCGATAGGCTTGCGGATCGGCCGCCCGCGCCACGTCCATCACCAGGTCTGACGGCGGATTGATCGCCATACAACTCGTCCTTCTTCATCTCTTGATTGCACCATAGTTTGCCAAACTTGACTGAAGCTTGCGGTACGAATCAGCGTCAGTTTTATGACAGACACAGGGTCAATGTCGCCTGGATAAGTCCACCAGATTTCTTGTAAATACTTGTTATAATAAGGAATTAACTGTCAGTACCCGCGATATCATCGATCAAGCCGTAGATGTTTTCCGGCAGATAAGCTCTTCAATGAGGCTTGCGAGTTCTCGTCTTTCGGTATCATTTCGTACCGTTTCCAGCCGATCTTCCAAAAGTTCTACCCGACGTTGTTCTTTCAGGAGACCGCTGCGCTGTGATTCGAGCTGCTGTTCGATGCTCTCGCTTTCTAAGGCATTGCCTCCAAGACGTTTGATAAGCAGTGCGGGGTCGACTGTGAATGAACTGCCATCGTATCGCCGATCCTGCATAGCGATCAGCGCTTCACGCTCTTCATCAAGCACAGCCTTGCGATTATTCGTGACCGCAAGAGATACTTCCAGCCGAGCGGCGCCCAGCTTTTGCAATGCAATCAGCTTTTTGAGATTACGGGCATTGGTTTGAGCCATGAAATCCTCAGAACAGATTGCGCATCTGCGTTGACGTTTCGCCGATAAAGAAACGCAGCAGTTCCGGCAAAATGAAATAGACGACCAGCAATCCACCGCCGAGGACAAATGGCATCGACACAAAATAGATAGGAATCGTCGGCGTCAGCTTGTTGATCAGTCCAATGGCGAAATTGACCAGAATCGCAAAGACAATAAACGGCGCTGCGATGCGCAAGGTTGCCAGAAATGCCCCGGAAAGCGCGTCGCTGATATCGATCATCGCGGCATCGGGTCTGAAATGACCTTCAACGGGTATCGCTGTGTAGGAACTCAGCAGCGCCCGCAGAATCTCAAGATGCATGTCCGTGACGAAAAACAGAAACAGCGCGCTGAAAGTGACAATGGTCGCAAGCGTTGCCTGCGGTTCAGGTTCAGTAATCGCATCGGCTGGAGTGCCGGAATAGCCCACTGCCATCGCCATCATATTGGCCATGAATTGCAGCGCCCAGAAATAAATATGCGCCAGAATCCCAATCACCGCACCAATAAACATTTCGCTCAGCATAAGGCGAAACATCGCCAACGGATGTGTGCCATCAAGGCTGGGTGTGATGGTCTCAATCACCAGTGGAAGCACAGCGAATGAGCAGGCGAGCGCGATGAACAACCGCACCTGCAGCGGTATCCGCCCGCTTGAGATGCCCGGCATCAGCATCAGACATGCCCCGACACGACAGAATGCAAGCATGGCTGCGAAGACAAGCTCGTTGATCGGCAGTTGGGTGATGGGCAACGGGTTCTCTCCCCGTCAGGAAATCGCGCCGAGCGATTTCACTTCGACACCACGTGCGATCTCGACATGCGACAGAACAGGCAAGGTCGCGAAAAGGCGCTCGATGATCATGCGGATATATGGGCGCGCTTCAGGAGAAGAGACCAACACAAACCGCTCGCCGCTATCAAAATGCTTGCGTATGGCTGCCGTGGCTTCGGTACCAAACTGCTCAAGCTGGCGCGGATCGATATCAAACTCGACGATTTCGCCCTTGTTGTCCCGCTTGAGGCTCTGATGGAAGACCAGATCCCATCGGTTGCCAAGGCGCAGGACATTGAGCACGCCATTGTCCGACAGGTCGCCGCATATCTGCTGCGCCATACGCATGCGAACATGCTCGACAATCATTTCAGGACGGCGAACCAGAGGTGCGATCTCGGCAATTGATTCAAGAATCAAATGCAGGTTGCGGATTGAAACACGCTCCGCAAGCAGCAGCTTCAAAACAGCCTGAAGCCCTGAATAGGAGATATTTGCCGGACAGATATCCTCAAGAAGCTTGCGATATTCCGGCCCAAGACGATCAAGCAGAATCCGCATGTCTTTATAGGATAGGAGCTGCGCCAGATTGTTACGCACAATCTCGCTCAAATGTGTCAGCAACACCGACAGATTATCGACGGTCATATAGCCATCGCGACGCAGGTCGGACGTAAATGTTTCCGGCACAGAATAGGCACGCATACCAAAAGCCGGTTCGCGCACTTCTTCGCCCGGAATAGACGGGATTGGACGTTCACCCAGCACGACAAGAATTTCACCAACCCGCAATTCATGGCTCGCAACCGCAGTACCGTGGATCTTGATACGATAGCTCTTTGGTGGCAGCGAAATATCGTCCGTTACCTTGATCTCAGGAATGACAAAACCATATTCCTGCGCGAACTTCTTGCGCATCTTGGCGACGCGATGTGCCAGTTCCTGCTGCGATGCAATAAGGCGGGCGGAGAGCTGCTTGCCAAGGCAAAGCTCGATCTGTGTGGTTTCCAGCGAAGCCTTGACGGAATTGCGCTCCTGCTCTTCCACATCTCGCTGCTTGGATTGTTCTTCTGCTGCCTCAGCCTCGCGTTGGCGGGCCTGACGGCGCGGCACTGCGATACCCACAAATGCCATGGCGCCGCCCAGCAGGAAGAACGGAAATGCCGGCAATCCAGGCATGATACCCAGCACAAACAGCAGGAATGATGCAATCAGAAGGGCTTTAGGATAAGCGCCAAGCTGTCCGAAAATCGCCTGATCGGCCGAGCCGCGTGTACCACCCTTGGAAACAAGAAGACCGGCTGCAAGCGAGACGATCAGCGCCGGGATCTGCGTAACCAGACCGTCGCCAACGGAGAGTTTGGTGAAAACGTCGGCTGCTTCGGAAATATCCATACCATGGCGGGTTACGCCAATGATGATGCCACCGAAAATATTGACCGCCGTGATGATCAGACCGGCAATCGCATCACCGCGCACGAATTTCGAAGCACCATCCATCGAACCGAAGAACGAGCTTTCCTCTTCCAGTTCACGACGACGATGCTGTGCCTGTTTCTCATCGATCAGACCAGAGGAGAGGTCGGCATCGATTGCCATCTGCTTGCCGGGAATAGCGTCGAGCGTGAAGCGTGCACCCACTTCTGCGATACGCGTCGCACCCTTGGTGATGACAAGGAAATTGACGATGATGAGGATCGAGAAAACGACAAGGCCGATGACGAAATCGCCACCCATCACGAATTGCGAGAAGCCGTGGATCACATGGCCCGCAGCCAGATAGCCTTCATTGCCATGTGTAAGGATCACACGCGTCGTCGCAATATTGAGAGAGAGACGCATCATCGTTGCGATCAGCAACACGGTTGGGAAAGCCGAGAAATCGAGCGGGCGCTGAATCCACAGCGAAACCATCAGGATAAGAACGGAAAAGGCGATCGAGAAGGCCAGACCGATATCCAGCACAACTGCGGGCACAGGCAGGAAAAGCACGGTCAGAATAATGACAATGCCAGCAGCAAGCCCCAAGTCGCTGCCTGTCAGAATTCCACGCTTTGTTAATGGCTTAGCCGCTGCCTGCTGCACGTCCGTCTCCTATTGTCGGACGGAACATAAACGGCGAAGCTTGCGCGAGGGCTACGTCAGAAAAACAGCAGCCTCTTCTGGAATAGGTTCTAAAATCCTTTTTCGATGCGCGAATAGGCCAACAGCGTAAAGGAGTTGATCTGCGCTCCGACAAACGGCGCGGTAAAGGCCAGAACGACAAAAATGACGATGATTTTCGGCACGAAAGTCAGCGTCATTTCCTGAATCTGTGTCAAAGCCTGGAACAGCGCAATACCGATGCCCGCAAGCATTGCTGCAAGGACAGCTGGGCCGCTGGCCATAAGCACGGTCCAAACCGCCGAATTGACGATATCGAGCGCATCAGCTTCGTTCAAAACCGTTTTCCTTAGCTGATCTTGACGCCTTGGCCGATCAGCATCGTCTTGCCGTCTTCCAGTTCGGCGAGCATGCCCGACGACTGAATGGTCACGGATTTGACGACACCGGAGACTGTTCCGTCAGCGCTTGTCAATGTGCGGCCAATCCAGCCTTCCGCCTGCGAGAGAGATGAATTGGCAATCAGCGTTTCAAGCTTGCTGTTCATCTGCACGGCTTGCTCCACATTGGAGAAGGTGGCCAGCTGCGAAACATATTGCGTCGCATCCATTGGCTGCGTCGGATCCTGATTCTGCATCTGCGTAACCAGAAGTTTCAGAAAGGAATTGTAATCCACACTGGCCTTGGCAGCAGCATTGCTGCTCGACGAGTTGGCTGTGTTGTTCGTCGTATTGTTCGCACCGACTGTCGATGTGGTGGTCATAGACTTGCCTCCGCAGGCTTTTCGGATTGTTTGACAGGCACGACCGGGACTGTTTCGCCCATCAGCTCGGCCTCGCGCTGATATTGCGCACGAATTGTCTTCAATGCTTCAAAAACACGTCCGTTGTGAACCAGCTCATCAACAAGCTTGAGTGCGTTGAGGATTTCCGCATCCTTGAATGCCGCAAACATGCCTTTCAGCATCTGCGCAAAGGTATTGCGGGCCTGTTCTCTCAGCGCTGGCTCGATCAGGATCATCTGTGCCGCAAAGTAGAGCTGGCGCAGCGGCGTCGTTGTCTCATCAGGTTGCAGAACGTGGTTTTCCAGTAGAAAAGTCGCGTCGTTCAACAGCTCGAGCGATACTTTCCGGTCTGCTTTCAGAACCGCGCCGTTGATGTAGATCTTCTCACCCGCACGCAGCGAAAGACGAATTGCCGATTTGCCACTATTGGTCGTCATGTCACAGACCATCCCGGATGGACTCGGTGATTTCGATCAAGGTATCGTAATCACTGCTTTCGCCCTGCCGAATGAGTTCCATTTCTTTGAGAATGAAGATGCCAACTGAAATGATGGCCGCCTTGAGTTCCTTCGGGAGCA
>RCUT01001088.1_pt1 | contig 13263 bp, 10 predicted proteins | sample 2166171 | NCBI WGS metagenome assembly RCUT01 (sample SAMN09932757, study PRJNA488358) | compost metagenome | isolation source: compost soil in 4-hydroxybenzoic | place: Germany: Experimental Botanical Garden
GCATCTGCACCCAGTGCGCAGTTAAAACCAATGGAAAGTAAATCGCCATGGCGTACCGAGTTCCAGAAGGCTTCAGCAGTTTGACCGGTTAAGGTACGACCTGAAGCATCGGTAATGGTGCCTGAAATCATCAATGGTAATTCACGACCAATTTGATTGAAGACTTCTTTCACTGCAAAAATTGCAGCTTTACAGTTCAGTGTATCAAAAACAGTTTCAATCAGAATGATGTCAGAGCCGCCCTCAATTAAGGCATGTGTGGCTTGAATATAGTTATCGACTAATTCATCAAAGGTAATATTACGAAAAGCAGGGTCATTTACATTGGGTGAAATGGAACAGGTACGTGAAGTTGGGCCAAGCACACCTGCGACAAAACGAGGTTTATCTGGGGTTGAATATTTTTTACAAGCTGCTTTGGCAATACGCGCTGCTTCAAAGTTAATCTCATGAACTAAATCTTCCATGTGGTAATCCGACATAGAAACGCGCGTACCATTGAAACTGTTGGTTTCAATAATGTCCGCACCTGCATCCAGATAATCTTCGTGAATACCTTGAATAATATGCGGTTGCGTCAGTACTAAAAGGTCATTATTGCCTTTTAAATCAGATGCCCAGTCAGCAAAACGCTCACCCCGATAATCTGCTTCTTCTAATTGATGGCGTTGAATCATGGTGCCCATAGCACCATCAATAATCAGGATGCGTTGGGTGAGAAGCTCTTTTAGGGTGGCAAGCGTGGACATAAATAACCCCAATCCGATGGAATACAAAATGGGCATGATTTTAGCAGAATTACACTACAGTTGAGGAATATTCAGCCGACTTAGTGAGACACAGTTTTTAAATAAGGTTATTTGTGCTGAATTTTTCATCGAATTGAAATATGGCTCAGCTATGATCTGAGTCTAGATAAGAAAAAATTGAGTGACGAACGGAATTAGAAAGATTTTTTATGCAGTTATCCAAATATTTTGAAATATTGAGGCACAAACTATTTTGGGCTTCAAAGATTGCAAAATGATGGATTTAAAAGAATTTAGCTCCCTAAAATGAAGCGGGAGTGATTTAAATTAGCTCAATTGTTAAAATTTGGCTTTATATGGCACCTGTTTGTCATATAATTGTCACAATTAAATTGAACAATAAGGGGATTTTATTATCCCCTTGAACCGTCTGCATGAATTCTAATATTCCTCCCGTCCAAGATCAGGTGCAATCCGTGCCACAGAAATCGACGAATGTGCATGTTGCCACACCGAAGTTTTTTATGCCGGTGTTTTTAACGGTTATTATTTCTACTTTGGTGTACATCGGCTTTCAACTTGCAGCTGATTTGTCACATGTTCCAACTTTAAGTTTATATTCCGTTATTCTTTTAGCCACTGCGCTTTTAATTGCCTTAGGCTTTGAATTTGTTAATGGTTTTCATGACACTGCCAATGCGGTCGCTACAGTCATTTATACCAATGCTTTATCTGCACCTGTTGCTGTGATGTGGGCAGGCTTTTGTAATTTTCTTGGTGTAATGGTTGCAAGTGGTGCTGTTGCTTACGGCATCATTGCTTTATTGCCTGTCGAGTTGATTATGAATGTCAGCTCTGGGGCAGGTTTTGCCATGGTTTTTGCCATGCTAATCGCCGCTATTCTTTGGAACTTAGGGACTTGGTTCTTGGGTATTCCAGCGTCAAGTTCACATACTTTAATCGGTTCGATTTTAGGTGTGGGGATTATGAACTACATCTTGCATGCCGGTAGTGGTGCCAGCGGTGTAGATATGGACCAAGTGATGAAAGTCGGCAAAGCCTTGCTGTTTTCACCTTTAATTGGTTTTGCTTTTGCTGCGGTCGTATTCTTGTTAGTGAAGAAAGTTTTCAAAAAACAAGTCGAACTTTTTCAACCACCTGAAGGTAATAAGCCACCACCACCTTTAATTCGTGCCATCTTAATTTTTACCTGTACAGGTGTTAGTTTTGCACATGGTTCAAACGATGGTCAAAAAGGTATGGGCTTAATTATGCTCATTTTGATTGGTGTTGTACCGCTCGCGTATTCGTTGAATAAGAACTTAGATACTCAACATATTCAGTCATTTGATCAATTATCAAATCAAACTGCGGCTGTTATGTACGCCAATCATAGCAATATTTCAGATACTCACGCACGTGAAGTCTTAACGTCATACATTCAAACCAAAGAAATGAATAAAGACGTTATTCCTGCTCTAGCAAGTTTAACGGATCATTTGGGTGATCGTGTAGCTAAGTATGGTGATTTAAAAGATATTCCTGAAGCAGATACTTCGATTATTCGTAATGACATGTATTTAAGTAGTACAGCATTTAAGCGTTTAGATAAAAATAAACAGTTACCTGCCATGTCGGAAGCACAAACCAAAGTGGTTAAAGAGTACCGCTCTAACTTAGACTCATTCTTACAATATATTCCGACTTGGGTGAAAGTTGCAGTTGCACTGGCACTTGGTTTAGGCACAATGGTGGGCTGGAAGCGTATTGTAGTGACAGTGGGTGAGCGTATTGGTAAAAATCATATGACTTATGGTCAGGGCATGTCGGCTGAACTTGTGGCAATGACAACCATTGCAGCGGCAGATGGTTTTGGTATGCCAGTTTCAACCACACACGTTTTGAACAGTGCGGTTGCAGGTACGATGGTTGCCAATAAATCAGGCTTAAACTTTGCAACGGTGAAAACCATTCTTTCTGCATGGGTGTTCACTTTACCAGCCACGATTTGTTTATCTGGTGGTTTGTATTGGTTGTTCTTACAGTTTGTTTAAACAATTTATATGAAATAAAAAACGCTGCAATTGCAGCGTTTTTTATTGCTTTTTGGTGTGGTCTAACTTTTACAGACGCCTAGAAGAGAGTAGATAAACTGCCTATGCTGAATAGTCATCTTGTATTAAACCCAAAACAGAGTTTTAGCTTTAATTGGCTAAAGATAAAAATTACTTCTTAAACAATCCGTATATTTTCTTCATCGGTAATTTATCATTGGCAAAGCCATAGATTGCTGCAAAAGGCAGAGCCGTACGTGCTAAATAAGCCACACGCCATAAACCACCATGGTTTGCACCTTTCATCATTAATTCTAAAGGATGAGCCAATGGTGTTTCTGGATTTGCAACAGAGTCCGGATTGCGTAAGTCATGAATCCATAATGCTGCCATAAGCGCATTGGTGGTTTCTGGACTAAATGATTCAACATCAAATAGACTGGCACCATTAAATGCGGCTTTTAATAACGGATTTTTAGTCACTGAATGGGTTGTGGTTGAAGGTGCAATATTGATACTGACACGTTGTCCAGAATGACGAGCCAAAGTTGCACGCCACTGTTGAATGCGTTTTGCCAAAGCATAGTTGGGACCTTGTTCCACCACCAAACAATCTGCAATACCATATTCCTTACCATTATCCGAAGAAATTAAGGTTTGTAGATTTTCTTTAAAAAAATGCTGACCTGAAACAGTGGAAATACTTTTGCTAATAATTTGCTGGGTTTTAGAACGTTGTTGGAACTTCTCGTGTGAAGCCTCTACCACTTCTTTAGGAACGGCATAGACATCGGTTGGAGTACACATAAACATTAAACTGGTGTCAGCTTTTCGCTCACTCACGTATTGCATAATACTGTCCATGGCCATAGAGACACGAACATGTTTTTCACCGTCTAAATAAGCAATCGCGGCGAGATCAAGCTGATGTTCACTTTGGGTTAGCCAGTGTGCAATTTCTGGCGTTTGAGTCAGTAAATCAGCTCCCAATTTTTTTTTCAGCGTGGCAGTTGGGGTGTTTTCGGCTAATTTCTCTGCGCAGGGTGCATATAGCGTCGCATTACCTTGTTGAATCGTCTTTAAAATTCTGTCCCAAACACGGCTATTGGGTAAATCGACAGCCACGATGTTGGCTTTCCATTTAGATAACCACGTAAGAGGGCCTGCTTCAGAGCCTGCACCAAATAAAACCATGGTGCGGTCAGAAAGATTGAACCATTCAGGATGAGCCTGTGCTGCACGTAAAGCATCGGCATGGCTGAGTTCAATAATTCCTGCATCTTGCCATGTTTGAATTTGATCTAGTAAAGCCTGACCTTGCAATTTTTGTCCTTTATAAGGCACATACCATTCAGGTGCAGCATCACTTTCACCTCTAAGCTGAACGGTATGCAAATCTGCTGTATCGACATCATTCATGATGTCTTTGAGTAAATAGCGTTGACCATTGCGATAAAAATCAAAGCTATGATGGGCCTTGTGTAAGCCTTGTTTTGCGATAGTAATCGGATTGTTGGTGCTACGAATACCATGTTCAACCAAAGCCTTAAAATAGATAGGATAATTTTTACGCCAATTTTTTTCTGTGAGTGCATCCATTGATGATTTATTGTCAACAATAGAAAGGGCTTCAGCAATAATTTCTTTACCTGTCTGAGACGTGCTGGCTTTATTGCTGGCAGAATTGATCGGGAATTGAAGACCATCTAATGAAGTAGACATGCAAAATATCTCGTTTTTTTGATTGTTAATATACAGATGTCTACATTATCTATGCCAAATTGATTTATGGGTTAGCATTTAATGACAAAATTGTGTAAATCTTTTTTAAAATGATTTTTTTTACAATGATTTTAGAGTATTGAGAAAGAAGGGCAGCAGCGCTTTAAGCTTTAAATCCACCACTTTAAAAGTCAGTGTATTTAGTAAGACTTTCAGCGCTTGTTTGAGCATGCCGTGATCAAATTTAATGACATAATCAGAATTTTATTTTTATCCTAAAAAAAGGACGCTGAATTTCAACGTCCTTGAATATTGATAAATGAAGCATAAATTTTAGAAAGGAAGTTGCATCAGCTTATTTAAAAAGTGCGGAATAACACGGGGTTCTATAATGATCGTCATGATCACACCGTAAGCTGCGCCCCATAAATGGGCACTATGATTGATGTTCGAATTGCCACGTTTCCCAGACCAAATACTATAGCCGACATATAAAATAGCAAAAATAATTGCAGGCACTGGAATAAAGAACACAAAAATCAGTTTCCACGGCTCAAATAAAATATAAGCAAACAAGACTGCTGAAACTGCACCAGAAGCGCCTAAGCTGGCCCAGCGATGGTCATTTTTATGTTTTAAATAACTTGGAATAATCGCAACAATTAAACCGCCTAAATAGAACAAAACAAAGCCAAGATCAAAAAAATACTGTCGATAAAAACTTTCAATGACACTGCCAAAAAAGAACAGCGTAATCATATTGAAGATCAGATGCGCGCCATCAGCATGTACAAAGCCATGGGTGACAAAGCGATCATATTGTCCACGTTGCATTGCAGGCGGCCAAAAAATAAGACGGCTCATGACCTTCTGATTTGAAAATGCAATTAATGAAACAACCACTGTAATGAGGATCAAGCTAACAGTATGGTTAAAAGGTAAATCTAGCATAAAGTGAAGGTTCAGCTTTTAGATATTTGCTTTAATAATGCCATTAAATGAAGGGTTAAGATGAACTTTTATAATAATTCCGACAATTTTAGTTGATTTTTTTTTATTACCCCGCATCTTCAGTTAAAATAGCCACTTCAGCTTGAGGAAATATTATTATGTCGACTGAGAACATCAGCGCTGCAGTTGCAGAAGAAATTCCAAATTTATTGATTACGCCAACAGCACAAGAGTATTTGTTTGATTTACTTGAAAAACAAAATACACCAGGTATTGCTGTACGTGTTTTTGTGGAAAATCCTGGTACGCCACGTGCTGAATGTTGTATGGCATATAGTGCGCCTGAAGAAATCATTCCTACAGACTATAAACAAGATTATCCAAATTTTGCGGCTTATATTGATGCACCATCTATCCCATATTTGTTAGATGCTGTGATTGATTACAATAAAGATCGTTTTGGCGGACAATTGACGTTCCGTGCGCCTAATTCAAAAGTGCCACGTGTAGGTGCAGATGCTTCAATTGAAGAGCGTATTACCTATGTATTACAAGCCGAAATTAATCCCGGTCTTGCAGGACATGGCGGTAACTGTGCTTTAGTTGAAATGATTGAAGACGAAGAACATGGTTTAACGGCTGTATTGAAGTTTGGTGGTGGTTGTCAAGGCTGTTCAGCAATTGATGTCACACTAAAACAAGGTGTTGAAACGACATTGAAACAGCATATTCCTGAATTATCTCGTGTAGTTGACCAAACGGATCATACTCAGGCAGAAGGTGCTTATTTTAAATAATTTTTGAAATAAGTTTAGGAAAACCTCCAATTATGGAGGTTTTTTTATGCAGAAAATAAGCATAATTTTTTGAGTTGAGCTCAGTTTTGGATTGTGCAGAGAACATATAGGTCAAACTTAAATTGATGATGAAAATCGCTAATTTTGTTTAAAATTACTCATAAACACAAAACTTAATGATAATAATTATCAATATTGATTGCAATGGGATTACTTTTTGTTACACTGTGCAACGAAAATTGCAATACTTATCCACTATTTGCCACTTGGGGACCTTGAATGACCAAGCGTATTATTCGATCTGCATTATCTCTCTCAATTTTGTCTGCTATCGCTTCATTTACATATGCAAATGAAGAAAAAATATCACCTGTTTCTGAGCCAGTTAAGTTAGAAACCATTGTTGTTACAGCAGCAGGTTATGCACAAGATGTGAGTAAAGCACCTGCGTCAATGACAGTGATTACCAGTGAAGAATTAGCAGCCCGACAATATAATGATATTACTGATGTGCTCAGAAATACTCCAGGTGTGGTTGTTTCTGGAGCAGGCTCTGCACAAACTGTCAGTATTCGTGGAATGGGATCGGGTTACACACTATTTTTGGTTAATGGTAAACGCCAATATTCTAAAGATGTGAATCCGAATGGTGATGACAGCGGTTTTGAAAAAAATATCTTGCCACCAATGGCATCTATTGAGCGTATTGAGGTGATTCGTGGGCCTGCATCTACTTTATATGGTAGTGATGCTATGGGCGGTGTAATTAATATTATTACTAAAAAAGTCAGCGATGAATGGTCAGGCACAGTTGAATTAGGGACTGTTCTACAGGATCAGGGTAATTCTGGTGATATTAAAAATGGTTCTGTGTATTTAGCTGGGCCTTTGATTGCAAATAAGTTAGGTATGCAACTTGGAATTAATAAGCAAGAGCGTGAAGAAGATAGCTATGTAGGTGGCTTCCGAGGTACGGAAGTAGAAAGCTTAAATTCCCGTTTTACTTATTTGATTAATGATAATCATGATTTAGAGTTTGAAGCAAATTTCACAAAACAGGAATCTGAATCAACTGCGGGAAAAACAATTCTAAGTACAGGAGCTGATTCATACGGACGAAATTATCGCGAAGTATTTGGCTTAACGCATAATGGTCATTACAGCGACCTATTAAACAGTAGTTCATATATTCAATATGAAAAGTCAAAAAATCCAGATCGTAAAAATAGTACTTCAGGCTTAAGTGGAATTGAATTGGAAACTTTGCTTGCCAATACACAATGGAATTGGCAGTTAAGTAATCACAATTTAATTTCTGGGTTATATTTTAAAAATGAGTCGCTCGTTGATAGTGCAACGAATCAAAATGCAGACATGCCTGTAACGGAATTAGAACGTTGGGCATTTGCTGTGTTTGCAGAAGACACATGGTCGATTACAGATACTTTTAATTTAACTACAGGTTTGCGTTATGATCATGATGAAAATTATGATGGTAACTTCTCACCACGTTTATATGGTGTGTATAACCCAACAGATGCATGGACATTTAAAGGTGGCGTATCCACTGGTTATAAACAGCCAGACTTAAGAGATTCATCCAGTGATGTACATTCTGTTACAGGTAAAGGCAGTGCCTTTATTATGGGGAATGATAATTTAAAACCAGAAAAATCATTAAGCTATGAATTAGGAACTGCATGGCAGGGTGACAAGGCTAAAGCCTCATTAACTGCATTCTATACTGAATATAAAGATAAAATTACCGAAGTGCGTGATTGTTCATCTCCAAACGGAAGTAATACAAATTCCGCAACGTGGGCATGTGTAGACCCATTTGGCCGTATAGATGCAGCAACGGGGAATATTCGTCTATGGAATTTTATTAGTTCGCGAATCAATGTAGATAAAGCAACAATGCAAGGTGTTGAAGCTTCATTTAGAACTGAACTTGCTGAAGGTGTAAATTTAAATACCAATTATACTTATATGGAAACTGAGCAAAAATCAGGTGATTTAAAAGGTCAACCATTAAATCAAATGCCAAAGCATATGTTTAATGCAACAGTCGATTACAACATCAATGATGCTTTAGATGTTTGGACGCGTTTACATGTTCGTAGTGAAACGTCTTCTTATTTGGGGCGTGCATCAATGTCTAAACCAACACCTGCATATCAATTCCTCGATGTTGGTTTTAACTATAACTTTACTTCAACTTTAAAAGGTAAGTTTGGTGTATATAACATTTTAGATAAGAAAGCTGAAAATGCAGATGGGGATCAAATCTTAGATGGTCGTCGCTACGGCATTAGTTTTGTTGCTAATTTTTAGATTAGTGACAATAAAAAAAGCCGCATTAGCGGCTTTTTTTATGCCTGAATATTTAAAATTTTCTGCGCTGTTTCAGCATAATAAAATTTCTCTAAATACGCTCTTGCACGTTCACGTAAATATTCAGAGGAAACTAAATTCTGCATCACAGGTGCTAATAAATGCTGTAATTCTTGTTGAATAAGCGCTTCATCAATATTTAAATCACGAAGCAATAGGTCAAAACTACGTTCTTGATTACGGATATACCAAGCATAAACACCATCATGAACTTGTTGTTTTAAATATTCTGTTTGACGGATATGATCCCAAATTTCATGCCCTAAACTGACGGTATTGGGAAGGTCTTGAATTTCAATATAGTTCTTCAAGACGGTTAAAGGCATATCTTTAATTTTATGCCAAAGATTGGCCTGAAAATGATACAGCTTGTCATCATCAAAATGTTGATTGAGAACATGCTCACTCATTTGGCTCAGTTTCAAAATATTTTTTTGTAAATAATGTCCGATGGTGTCATTTAAATTGGAATCTGTGACCGTTTCTAAAACAGATTTGCCCATTTTCATAAAACTAGACATACCCGGCATGCGTTTAGCCATGACAGAATTATCTAAATAATCTTGAATAGAGTGCTGAATTAATTGGGTAATCATGGCTGAAAAGGCAGGGCTATTCACCACAGTTTTAATTAAACGCTGACGATGAGCACTTTTACTTGCCACATATTGGGCAATTTTATCGACGGTGAGTACGGGAATCACATCTGCAATTAGCGTGTTTTCATTGGCGGGATGAATTAAAGCAAAACGAAGATGTTCAGCAATTTGCTCAATCAGAACAGGACTCGCAGGTGTGGCTAAAATTTGCTTTTGTAACAGGGCATTGATGTGTTCAAATGACCAAATATCCTGCAAGGTCTGTTTTCTAAACCAATGATAAAAATTTAGAAATTCGCTTTGAATGGTGGCAGCATGCGAAAACTCTTGCGCTAAAAAGTCAAGATGAGCATCTATTAATTGCTCAATCATCGGTTGTTTCTGCATACTGTTTCTGCAAGCTAATTTAAAGGGATGAGTTTATCAGCAAGTGGGTTCTTTAGCTTTTGGGTTTTTGCTAGAAAAGGTAAATAGTGTAAAGCCACTTGTTGTTCTGCTTCTAAAATCGGCATATGCCCGACATTGTTTAAAATCACAGGCGTTTCTGCACGCTTCAATAAAGACTGTAATTCACTTGCTGCTTCAACATTAATAATTTTATCTTGCTTGCCCCAAAGAATCAGTGTCGGGGCTTCAATGGTACGTGTCAGACGGGCAAATGATTCCGGGGTGTAAATACGATTCAGTGTCACGATTTGATCAATCATTTTACGGGTTTGTGAGGATTGTGAAATCAGCATTTTTTCTTGTGCTTTTTTAAAGTAAAGCGGTAATTCTGGTGGTGTTTGCATGACTTGACTGAGTACATCTTCTAAATCACCCGGTTTAGAGACAATCAAATTTTTTAAAAAATAAGGATCTTTGGTGTAGGCTGTATTGGCTTGTTTATAAATGCCTGCACTATTGAGTAAAAATAAACTTTGCGTATCAAAGGGATACTGTGAGGCATAGACGGTTGCGATCGATCCGCCCAATGAGTGTCCTGCAATATTTAGTTTGGTTTCGACATTAATTGCTTCAACAAAGCGACGTAAGCGTTCTGTCACATTCGGCACAGAGAGATCAAAATTGTCTGCAACTTTGGTTTCGCCATTGCTGGGCAGGTCTGGAATAATCACATGGTAATAAGGCGTTAAAAAATGTGCCACACCATTCCAATTGTCACGATTTCCTGCCAAGCCATGAATGAGTAATACAGCAGGTTTATTGCTGGAACCGCCTTCGCTATAGCTCCAAGTAATATCATCAATTTTTATACTTTTACTGTGTAAGCCTGCTGCATGACGTTCTTTGGCGAAATAACTCTGTAAAGAAAGCAGTGCATCGCTCACTGTATTGCTTGCTGCATATGAAAAATGAGGCACACTGACTGCAAGTGCTAAACACATCGTGGTTAAGATGCGAGATAAAATCGAGTGTGGCGCTATCATTGATCATTATCCTTAATGTGTTCATGACGATAATATTTATAGAGGACATGATAAAAATAATCTAAATTTAGACTGCATTTTATTTTTCTAGAAATGTCTATAGCTTATTGTAAGTATTATTAAGAAAATGTCACTGTATTGTTTGTTGAATTAGGTAGCTCGAAAGCTGAGAAGTGTGAACTAGATTCATTTTTCATGTGAAATAAAAGATCTGATAAGATCCTTATAAACTAAACAGTCATTCTTTTTGCAAGTGACTTTCATTTTTACAGAGATTAAAATGCTGTAACTTCAAAACATTCTGGTGGGAAAGAAATGCTAACAGCTCAAGAAGCTTTAGAACGTCTTAAAATTGGTAACCAACGTTTTGTATCTGGCGAAACGACCCATCATAAACAACTGAGCCATCAGGACCGTGCAGAAATGGCGGAAGACCAAAACCCGTTTGCCATTGTTTTAGGCTGCTCTGACTCGCGTGTTCCTGCTGAAATGGTTTTTGATCAGGGACTGGGTGATTTATTTGTGATTCGTGTCGCAGGCAATGTGGTTGCACCTTCTCAGGTTGGTAGTGTTGAATTTGCTGCTGAACGTTATGATTGCGCAGTGGTCGTCGTTTTAGGTCACAGTCATTGTGGTGCTATTCAAGCCACGATTGATACATTGATGAATCCTGCCAGTCCACCATCACAAAACTTAATGTCCATTGTAAATCGCGTGCGCCCATCGGTTGAAACGTTGTTGCAGACAGAACTGAAGGATGATTTGGCTAAACTGTCAAAACATGCGGTACGCTCAAATGTTTTTGCATCGGTGAATCAGTTGCGTCATGGTTCTTCTGTACTGGAAAACCTGATTGCTAAAGGTAAGTTAAAAGTGGTTGGTGCAGAGTATTCTTTAGAAACCGGTGAAGTTTTGTTCTTTGATTTTTAAAATCAAATAAATTTCAATGATTCATAAAAGGCGCTTATAAAGCGCCTTTTATATAGGGATAAGCATTGTTCAGTAAAATGCTTTGTGCTTTTGCATTCGGGTGAACCAGATCGGATTGCATCAGGTTTTTATTGCCTGCAACGCCTGTTAAAAAGAAGGGCATCAATTTCACTTTGTATTGTTGGCTGACAATACTGTAATTTTTTTCAAAAGCTTGACTATAAGCTGTGCCATAATTGGGTGGGATTTTCATGCCCAAAACAACCACCGTCGCTTTGGCTTGCTGACTTTGTTGAATTAAATTGGCAAGGTTCTTTTGAATTAAAAGTGGCGATTGACCACGTAAACCATCATTCCCACCCAATTCAATCACGACAATTTGTGGTTTATAAGTTTGTAATAATTTCGGCAAACGTGCTACAGCGCCACTGCTGGTTTCACCACTCACACTGGCATTGACCACTTTATGTTTTTTCGGATACTGTTGGTCTAAACGCTTTTGTAATAAATAGACCCAACCTTGTTCTGCTTGCATGCCATATGCTGCGCTAATACTGTCCCCCACAATCATAATGGTTTTAGCAGAAACCACGGCTGGAATAAGACACAGGCTGAACATCGCCAAGTAAGAAATTCCACGAATTTTTAAATTGCGATTTTGCATATAGAGATATTATGACCCAAGTTACTCACGATCATTGCATCATGCCACAAGTGATTATTTCTGCACAGCAACTGACACAAAAGATCAAAATTGCACAAAAAGAACTACGCATTTTTGAAAATTTAAATTTTGAAATTTATGCGGGTGAGCAAGTGGCAATTACGGGGCGTTCGGGTTCAGGAAAATCGACCTTGCTTGGAATTTTGGCGACGTTGGATCAAGCCAGTGCAGGAAAATTAATGGTTTGTGGAGAATCGATTGCTGAATTAAACGAAGAACAACGTGCTTTGGTGCGTTTAAAACATATTGGATTTGTTTTTCAATCTTTTCAACTGTTACCGCATTTAACTGCGGTTGAAAATGTGATGTTGCCACTGCGCTTACAAAAGAATTTTAATTTTGCAGTAGCTGAAAAAAAAGCTTTGGCGTTGCTGACAAAAGTGGGTTTAGAACGACAAGCGACACAAACGTCCAAAGTCCTTTCTGGTGGTGAGCAGCAACGAGTTGCCATTGCGCGCGCTTTAATAAGTGATCCGCAAATAATTTTTGCCGATGAACCGACAGGTAATTTAGACACACAAACAGCCGAAGATATTGAGCAATTATTATTTCAGCTGAATCGTGAATTGGGTACAACCTTGGTTTTGGTGACGCATGATCCAAAACTGGCTGAACAATGCCAGCGTCATTTTGAATTGTTAGATGGCTATTTAATTGAACATCGTAACGGTGAGAACTGAAATGAACCCTCTATTTCAACCGTTACTCAAACAAAGTTTTAAAAGTAGCGGTGTTTACTTACTGATTATTGCTCTGGTTTTAGCAATTAGTGCGACCACAGCACTAAAATTTAGCAATGAACAAATTCAAAATGCTGTGGCACTACAAGCCGCAGAAATGTTAGCAGCGGATTTAGTTCTGAGCGACAATCAGCCACTGGAAAAAAAGTGGCAAGATCAAGCAAACCAATTCG
>RCUT01001089.1_pt1 | contig 13258 bp, 11 predicted proteins | sample 2166171 | NCBI WGS metagenome assembly RCUT01 (sample SAMN09932757, study PRJNA488358) | compost metagenome | isolation source: compost soil in 4-hydroxybenzoic | place: Germany: Experimental Botanical Garden
GCCTTAAATAGGCTTTCCTAAATACTAATACCACTAACCACAAAATGGATAATGAGGCAAAAACTCTATAATTTAATATTTGATTGGGGGGATAACTTTTAAGATTTCTTACTAATACTGCCATAAATCCCCATATTACAGGAGAAATAATGGCAGCAATAAAGTATTTTAAGTTGGACTGATTTCCGTCTTCTTTCAAGATTTGTTAAAATTTAACGGCAACAACAGATATTTCAACACTTACATTTTTGGGAAGGCCTGCTACTTCAACAGTCTCACGAGCAGGGTAATTTCCGCTTAAATAACTTCCATAAATCTCATTCACAACAGCAAAATCGGCCATACTTTTTAAGAAAATTCCGGTTTTAACAACATTATCAAATGATAAACCTGCTTCTTTTAGAATTGCTGCCAGATTTTTCATTACTTGACGAGTTTCATTAGCAACATCACCGGTTAAAACTTCATTTGTCTCCGGATCAATAGCAATCTGTCCGGATACAAACAGTATATTACCTGCCCATACAGCCTGACTGTATGGACCAATCGGAGCAGGTGCATTTGTGGTATTTACAATTACTTTCATTAGAATATCTGTTTATTATTTGAGTATTTGATTTGAAGTTGATAGCCAAATCCGCTTATTTACGCGTTAGCAAGTCGATGATCTTATAAATTACCCCTGCCAAGAACATAATAATTGCGATTCGGTTAATCCAATGCATCACCCTTAGATTAAAGTTAATTGGACGATTGGGGTCTTTTTTACGAAAGAAATACATGTTTAGCTAATAATTAACCTTAACCACAAAAATAGAACTTTATCAACTATAAATTAGTACCAAATAAAAAAGGAGTCCAATTGGACTCCTTTTTTTTAATCATATCGTGTTACGATTATTGTTGTTTGAACTCAACACGACGGTTTTTCTGACGACCTTCTTCAGTATCGTTAGAAGCTACCGGACGAGTTTCGCCGTAACCTTTAGTAGTGATGTTACCTGATTTTACACCAGCTTTAACTAAAGCTTTCTTAACTGAAGTTGCACGACGTTTAGAAAGATCCATGTTATAAGCTTCAGTACCTTCAGCAGAAGCGTGACCTTCTAACAATAATTTACCGTTAGATGATTTTAATTCGCTAGCTAAGTTTTCGATAGCTGGAGCTGACTCTGGACGTAATTTATCAGAGTTAAAGTCAAACTGGATAGTATTGCTTGGTGCTTCAGGAGTTGGAGCAACTTCTTGTTTAGGGAATACAATAGTACGACCTGCACCGTCAACAACATTACCAGCTGGAGTGTTAGGCTCTTTGTCAAATACATCAGATACACCGTCACCGTCAGCATCTTTCTTAATGTTAGAAACATCACCTTCAGTAGCAGCTACACGAGATTTAAGAGTTTCAACTTCTTGGCGTAATTCGTTGTCTTTCAACTCATCATACATCAATGCATATGGGTTAACCCAATCTAAGTTTTTCTTAGATTTGCTGCCTAATGCAAAGTTCAAACCTGCATAACCGTATGACCACTTGTCGTTAGACGGACCAAACCAAGTTCTGTCTAAGTTGTCAGCATCTAAGAAATTCATGGTATAACCTAAATCTAAGTTAATACCTTCAGATAATTTGAATTTCAAACCACCGCCAACAGGGATAAACTGCTCAGTACGTTTTGCACCATCACCTGGATCGTATCCGGTTAAACCGTAACCACCTTGTACATATAACGCAACTTTGCTATCACGTTTTAATAATAAGCTGGTTAAATCAATTTGAGCTTGTAATGAAGCTGCATAGTTGATAGTAGTTTCGAAACTAGGAAAACCAGGATTAACTTGGCCGTTTGTGTTACCATTATAAGTACCAGAAACTTTACCACCTTGGTAATCTAATTTCAAACCGAATGCATGAGTAATTTGCTTTTGAATGTAAGCACCGTAACCGAAGTTAGCATCCCACTCATTGTAATCATTATGGCCACCTAAGAAAATAACTGGAGCAGCAACTCCACCATTGATTCCTATTGACCATGTTCTGAACTGTTTGGCTCCTCCAAACACTTTAGCGCCCCCATCCTGGGCAAACGCTGATAGCCCGCCAAACGCTGCAACCAGCGTCAATGCTGCTACCTTTTTAAAAGTAGATTTGTTCATAGTCGATCAAATATTAATTAGAATATATATTGTTCTGATAAAAAATTAGCGTAAATGCCATGCAAATATAGAACTTTTTCCTTAATTACATAACTTAGCCAAAAATCGTTCCAGTTTTACTTACGGTTATAATTACCTAAAAAACAAATAATCATTATGAAATATACAAATATTAATAACAATTTGTTTATCGAAAACAGAAAGAGATTTAATAAAAATTTACGCCCAAAATCCCTTGCTATATTTAATGCAAATGATGAGTGCCCTCAAAGTGGCGATCAGACATTCCCTTTCAAACAGAATGCCGATTTATTTTACTTGTGCGGAATTGACCAAGAACAAACAATATTGTTACTATTTCCCGATTGCCCGAATCCACTCTATAAAGAGGTTCTTTTTCTCAAAAAAACAAGTGAACATATAGCTATTTGGGAGGGTCATAAATATACGAAGGCGGAAGCTCGTGAAACATCTGGAATATCAACAATATTTTGGCTTGAAGAGTTCGAAGGATTACTCCCATCAATTATACATTATGCTGATAATGTGTATTTAAACACAAATGAAAACGACCGGTATGTTCATACTGTTCCGTATCGTGATCTTCGATTTGCTCAAGAACTGAATCAGAAATATCCTCATTTTAATTATCTCCGTTCAGCACCGATTATGTGTGATCTCCGAATGGTAAAATCAGCTATCGAAGTACAGCTTACACAGCTATCTTGTGACATTACAGAAAAAGCATTCAGAAGAGTTTTAAATTTTGTCAGTCCGGGTGTGACAGAATATGAAATTGAGGCAGAAATTATACATGAATTCATCAGAAATAGGGCAACAGGACACGCCTATAACCCAATCATTGCTTCAGGGAAAAATGCATGTGTGCTCCACTATAATGATAATAATCAAATTTGTAATAATGGAGATGTGATCCTTTTTGATTTTGGGGCTACCTACGGAAATTACAATGCTGATATGTCACGCTCTATTCCTGTAAATGGCAGATTCTCGGCACGTCAAAAAGCTGTTTACAATTCTGTGCATCATGTAATGAAGGAAGCTACTAAACTTCTGGTTTCAGGCACAATATGGAATGATTACCATGAAGAGGTGGGTAAAATAATGGAAGCTGAACTCGTAAAGTTAGGACTTATTGACAGGCATGATATTGAAAAACAAGATCCGAAGAACCCAGCTTATAAAAAGTACTTCATGCATGGAACCTCTCACCATCTTGGTTTAGATGTACATGACATCAGCAACCGTTACACACCTTTTCAAGCTGGAAACATATTAACTTGTGAACCTGGAATTTACATACTGGAAGAAGGATTGGGCATTCGTCTTGAAAATAACATTCTAATTACCAAAGAGGGCAATATTGATTTAATGAAAAATATTCCGGTTGATGCAGAAGAAATTGAAGAATTAATGAACGTTAATTAAAAACAATAAAGAGATTGAGAACTCCTTAACTCTCAATCTCTTTATTATCAAATTGTTTAACAAATCTATACAGGTTAAAGTTATCATTTCCCAGATTTGCCAATATCGATTTTAATAGGTCAGCTCTCCGGATGTTTCTCATCCTGTTTTGCTGTATTAATTTAAATGCCTTTTCCACTAATAGAAAAGGTTTTTTTGTGTTTTCTGAAACAGGATGATGTTGCTCGATATGTGCAAACAATTCCCCAATGCCTTCGTTTTTGTCTGCTATCGTCTTTACAACAGGAACACTCCAATTCGACTGAGGACGCTGATGTAGGAGTTTTTTAATATTTCCTGCAAATTCGTCTGCACCAATATGGTCGGCTTTGTTTACAACAAAAATATCTGCGATTTCCATCAAGCCCGATTTAATTGTTTGGATTTCATCGCCAGCTTCTGGGACAAGAACTACAATTGTTGTATCAGCCAACCCAACAATTTCTACTTCTGACTGTCCAACTCCAACCGTTTCAACTAAAATATAATCGAATGACGCCGCTTTCATGATATCAACAACTTCAATGGTTTTAGTAGACAAGCCACCTAAGGAACCTCTTGTAGCAAGTGATCTTATGAAGACGCTATCATTATTGAAATGCTCTACCATTCTAATTCTGTCGCCTAATAGAGAACCGTAATTAAAGGGGGAAGTTGGGTCAATTGCTACTATTCCTACCTTTTTACCCGCATTAGTGATATGACGTATTAACATATTAACCAATGTACTTTTACCGGCTCCTGGAGGCCCCGTAATACCAATTACAGGCACTTTCTTCGAAAAATCAAGCTTTAACAACAATTCTCTTGAACCTTCAGATTCATTTTCAACTAAACTTATCGCTCTTGAAATTGCACGAAAGTTTCCTTTAGTGATTTCGTCCATGAAGGTATTTTCTTTCATCGATTATTTGTTTTGTTTTCAAAATAAATAAATAATTACGATTCACCGTCATATAAGGAGTACCAGAATATCCTCTCAAACTGTTTTTAATTTTTACCTTTGCGCTTTAAAAGTTTTTTAAATACTCTATGCATCATAAGTTAAGTGCAGTAATAATAACATATAATGAAGAACGCAATATTGAGCGGTGCATTAAAGCATTGGTTGATTGGGTAGACGAAATTATTATTGTTGATTCACAAAGTACTGATAACACTGAAAATATTTGTAAAAGATATCCAGTAAAATTCTATTCCACTCAGTGGTTGGGATATGGTCCTACAAAAAATTATGGATCTACTTTAGCTACGAATGAATATATTTTATCACTTGATGCTGATGAGGAAATTTCTGAATTATTAAGAAATAACATAATTGAGGCACGCAAAAATGGATTAGACGCTGTTTACCGTTTTAACAGGCTAACCAATTTCTGTGGAAAATGGATAAAACATGGCGATTGGTACCCAGATACAAAAGACCGTATCTATCCTCGAAATATAGAGTGGAACACAGCAGCAGCTCACGAAGAACTTTTAATACCTGCAGATATCAAGCGCATTCATCTGAAAGGTAACTTATTACATTATTCGTATTATAGTAAAGAAGATTTAGTCAGAAAGTACAAGAAATATGCAGAATTACTTGCTGAAGACAGAAAAGATAAATCCAAGGTTTTTCTTTTTTTAAAAACAGTATTTAGTCCCCTGGTATATTTTATTAAAAACTACTTCTTAAAAGCTGGCTTTTTGGATGGCAAGGCCGGCTTTATTGTTTATTCTCAAGGCGCCTACTATACTTTTTTGAAGTATAAATTGGCATTAAAAAAATCTTCTGTTAACTGATTTATCACTATTAAATAATGAAGACCTACCTTCGTTTACTTTCATTTGCAAGACCCATTGGAAAATTTGCAATTCCCTATATACTTACCACACTTCTAGCTGTAATATTCGGAACGCTTAACCTTGCTCTTTTAATTCCGCTTTTAGAAACATTATTCAAAAGTGGGGCTGATACAATTCAGCACATACCATTGCCAGAGTTTAGCCTTAGTACAGATTATTTTAAAAATCTGTTTTATCATTACTTCAATGAAGCTGCTATTACAAAAGGTAAATTCGGAACTCTTGAGTTTGTATGCATAATCATTATTTCTTCAGCATTTTTAGCCAACTTATTCCGATATATTTCTCAACGGATTATGGAAGAGTTAAGAATTCATACGATTGAAAACTTACGAGTATCTGTTTTCAATAATATTATGAACCTTAATATTGGTTACTTTAATAATGAAAGAAAAGGAGATATAATTTCCAAAGTAGCTTCTGATGTGCAAGTAGTGCAATTTACAGTAACCAGCACATTACAGGTTATTTTTAAAGAGCCCCTTCAGCTAATTGCATTCTTCTATGCATTATTTGAAATATCTACAAGACTTACGCTGTTTTCATTACTTGTTGTTCCGGTTTCCGGCTTGTTAATTGCCGGCATTGTGAAAAGACTACGTCAACAGGCTAAAGAGTCACAAGAGCGTTTTGGCAATATGATAAGTTTCCTGGATGAGGCATTATCCGGCATTAAAATTATTAAGGCATTTAATGCAACTGCATTTATCAAAGATCGATTTACAAATGAGAACAAACAATATTCTAAGCTTTCAAGATCAATGGTGAAACGCCAGCAAATGGCATCTCCCCTTTCCGAATTCTTAGGTATTGCAACTGTGGCGGGAATACTCCTATATGGAGGGAATATCATCCTGAACAGTCAAGACTCAGGACTTACCGCATCTCAGTTTATCGTTTACATTGCTATTTTTTCACAAGTAACCAGACCTGCTAAGGCTATCTCTGAAGCTTTTACACAAATTCATCAAGGACTGGCTGCCGGAGAAAGAGTGTTGGATCTTATCAATACTCCTATTCCGATTGTTGATAAAGAAAATGCACTTATTGCTGATGCATTTAATAATAAAATTGAATTTAAGAACGTCAGTTTTTCTTATCATGAAAAGTTAGTTCTTGACAATGTAAGCTTTACTGTAGAAAAGGGGCAAACAGTTGCATTGGTGGGCCCATCAGGAAGTGGAAAAACTACAATTTGTGATTTAGTTCCTCGTTTTTATGATATTAAGGAAGGATCAATATTGTTTGATGGAACTGATTTACGAGAATTACAAGTAGATTCGATTAGAGGCCAAATAGGCATTGTTCCTCAGGAATCATTATTATTTAATGACACAATCTTCAACAATATAGCATTTGGCAAACTTGATGCAACAATGGAGGAAGTTGTTGCCGCAGCCAAAATCGCCAATGCGCATCAGTTCATTGTTAACTCCGATAAAGGGTATGATACCAATGTAGGTGATCGTGGTGCAAAACTATCCGGTGGGCAACGCCAACGCTTGTGTATAGCTAGAGCTGTTTTAGCCAACCCGCCAATTATGTTGTTAGATGAAGCTACATCTGCTTTAGATACAGAATCCGAAAAATTGGTTCAGGACGCATTGAATAATTTGATGCAAAATAGAACTTCATTAATTATTGCACATAGATTAAGTACGATTAAAAATGCAGATAAAATTATTGTTCTTGAACAAGGCAAAGTTCTTGAAGAAGGATCCCATAATGAACTTATAGAAAAAGAAGGCCTTTATTATAAATTGGTTAACATGCAATCATTCACAACCGAGGCTTAATCTCTCATAAATGCAATAACTAACCACCAAACCACGCATGGAAACTAAATTAAGTGTCATAATTTGTTGTTATAACAGCACTCATTTGTTAGAACCAACATTAAAGGCATTAGCATTACAAGAAAAAACAGAGAGCTTTAAATGGGAAATAATACTTGTAGATAATAATAGTAATGATAATACAACTGCTTTTGCTAAGAATGTTTGGGACAAGTTAAATTGTCCATTTACATTGAAGGTTGTTCAAGAGCCAAATCCAGGATTAATTCATGCAAGAGAAAAAGGTATCTCAGAATCTTCCGGAGACTTTCTTATCTTTTGCGATGATGACAACAGGCTCTCTGCACACTATGTACATACTGTTGTTGATGAGTTTGAAAAAAATGAACGTATAGCAGTTGTTGCCGGACGAGGTATTGCTGTTTTTGAAATCGATAAACCCGATTGGTTTGATGAATTTGCAATGAATTATGCTATTGGAAAACAAAAGGGTGCATTTTCAAAACTTAAAAATATTTATGGCGCTGGTATAGGAATAAGAAAATGTCATTTAGATACCCTTTATGCAGGTGGGTTTAGTCCGCTTTTAGTTGGACGAACAAAATCAATTCTGTTAGCAGGAGAGGATACTGAAATGATCTTTGCTCTTCAATTATTAAGAGTAAAAATCAGGTATAATAATGATTTAACATTTGAACACTTTCTTACAAGAAAACGTTTAACCTTTGACTACCTATGTTCCCTTAGAAAAGGAATCGGAGCAGCTAGACCTATTCTAAGATTATATGTTTTGGCACACAAAAACAGGTCCCTAGGGCTTTTCTATTTTCAACGTCAATTAATGAGTTGTTATTTAAGAATTGTAAGACAATACTTATTTCATTTTAGCAAGTCAGGAAGAAAAGCTCGCTTAGCTTACAATTTAGGTTATTTACATTCACTGAGAAGTTACAAAACTGAATTTTTGAATATGTATAATAAAATAATGATTCTTAAAGGGAATTTAAGGAAAATCCCTGATCATAAAAATAAATTGAAAAGTGGTTGATGGGATTATCAACCATTTTTCAATTCAATATCTATCTTAGTTTGTAATTTGATCTAAGAAACGCTGTTCTACGTTCTGAGGAAATTTACTTTCAAATAATTCAAAACTTCTTTTCCCCATTTTTTGCAAGTTCATTTTGTTGAGCCACAACAGCTCTAAAACTCTATCAATTTCATCATAGGAGGTATCTTCCGCAATCCATCCATTTTCATTCTCCAATACCCATTTAGGCATATCGCCAATACGGCTCGCAATTATTGGTCTTCCTACTGCCATGGCTTCTATAACTGCAATTGGCATCGCATCCTGACGTGTTATCTGTAATAAAACATGTGCATTATTTATCACTTCTTGTACATCTTTAGTAAATCCACGTAAAAACACTTTATTACCAAGTTCTGCCTTTGCAATCATTTTTTCTAACTGCTCTTTATCCGGCCCATTACCATAAAACTCTAATATCCAATCACGTTTTTTCCATTTCTCAGAAGACAATACTGTTATTAAACAATCCTGTGACTTGGTAGAAGAAATCAGGGCTGCCAGCATAATCATTTTTAAACTTTCATTCTCTGAAACTGCCAAATCGGAATATTTTGACTCAAAAGCTATTGGATTATAAATTAATTCAGAATTAGGAATAGAAAAGTTCAATTGTTTGGAAAGTACATGATGCATATGATTGGCAGCAAACAAATTGTGAGAAACAGCATTAAGTCTTTTTCTCATTTTATCGGCCTTTGAAGTTGAAAATACATACTTCTCAATGTAGTTATGGTATACTAATGAACTAACCTTACATTTAAAATCTATATCGTTCCATGGATCATTTACAATGTCCATAAATCCAGATTGATTAATCACAATATAGTCGTAATAATGTTTTTTTAAATCATTTACAACTTTATTAAGTTTATAGTTAGTTACATGTTTGGAGAATAATTTATAATATAATTTTTTAAAAAACTGTCTTTTCTTTTCACTAAAAGGAAGTAAAACAATTGTACACCCTGCTTGTCGTAAGACATCCAGCTTATCTTCCTTCCCTTTTAAATCAAAAATCGCACAACTTACCTGATACCCATTTTGAGCAGCATACAATGCTGTTTTATACCACAATTGCTCACTACCGCCCCAAGATGCGCCTTTTAATAACGAAATAAATAAGATTGATTTGTTACTCATTAACTGCTTTATTATTTAATACTTGATATCCAATCATTAATATTGGTAGAAAAATTACAAGACTTAACTAACTACAACTCAACCTAACTGTTTTTAGAATCCAGTCCTGATCATTTTTGTTTGATGTCGCTTCGTTCTGCCTCAGGCTCTAAATAAAGCCTTATTTAAACATGGAATGTCATGTGTTTTATTTTACATAAGCGAGACTTCTCCTAAAACAACATAACATTTCAATTTCTTTTTTATTTCTTTGCATAAAAATTTACATGGTTCTGAAAAGATAATCAGCGCCTAAATTAGTATGAATTATCCACTTATTTCAATTGCTCTTTGTTCTTACAATGGTGAAAAATATATTTCGAAACAGCTTACAAGTATAATTAACCAAACTTATAAAAATTTAGAGATTATAATTGTTGATGATTGTTCAAACGACCAAACCGTTAGTATTATAAAGGCTTTCCTTTCTTCCGATCCGCGAATCAAGCTATTTGTAAACGAAAAAAATATAGGTTTTAATAAGAACTTTGAGCAAGCAATAAATCTCTGCACTGGTGATTTTATTGCAATTAGTGACCAAGATGATATTTGGTTACCTAATAAAATAGAAACACTTATTAATTCACTGGGAGATAAAGGCATGGTCTTTTCTAATTCATTATTTATAGATGAAAACGATATCTCATTAAATACTCTCCTAATTGATCAGGACAGAAAAAAAGAAACGTATGAAACTTATAGAAATATCTTATTAAGCAATTTCGTAACCGGACACACAATTCTATTTAGAAAGGAAATGTTAGCCTATTTCCTGCCCTTTCCTCCTAATATTTTCTATGATTGGTGGATGGGATTCGTTATGCTATACGAAAATCAACTGGTTTATTGTCCAATGGTTCTGACAAATTATAGGATACATAAATCTTCTGTCATGAATAAGGAAACCGTAAAAATCCAGGAGAGTAGAAAAAATAAGTACAGGATAGAGACTACAACTATTTTCAATCAACTTAATAGCTTTAAGGAATACAAAGGTTTATCAGTAAAAGATCAGGCTTTTTTGAATAGATTGACAGAAGCTTTCAGAAAAAAAATGACAGGGTATTATTCTGCAACATTGTTTAGAATTATTCTGAAAAACTTTAGTGATTTATTTCCACTTCATATATCATCAAGACTGAAAAAAGTCCTGTTCCTGCAACGCTATTGCAGGGGCCTTAAGTTAACTGACATTGTTAGTCATTGATAAATATTAATCCTGATTTAAAGGCATTAATCTCACCCTAAAAAACACATCCCACAATCACAGCTATTTGAGGCATTTTTACCTTCAATTTTAATAGATTACAATCTCAATAAAATGAACAATAAAATAAAACCAATTGCAATATATTTACCACAATTTCATCCAATAAAAGAAAACAATGAATGGTGGGGACAAGGATTTACAGAATGGACAAATGTTACTAAATCTCTGCCGAAATTTAAAGGTCATTATCAACCACATTTACCTACAGATTTAGGGTTTTATGACCTAAGATTACATGACACGTTAATTGAGCAGGCCAAGCTTGCACAAGAGCATGGTATTTATGGTTTTTGCTTTTATCATTATTGGTTTAATGGTAAACTTCTATTAGAAACTCCATTACATAATTTGTTAAAAAACAAAACACCTGATTTTCCTTTTTGTCTTTGTTGGGCAAATGAAAATTGGACCAGAAGATGGGATGGGCTGGAAGAAGAAGTGTTAATTAAACAAGATCATACCATACAGGATGATTTAGAGCACATTAAATACCTCATCACCTTTTTCAAAGATGACAGATACATTAAGATTGAAAATAAACCTGTTCTGTTAGTTTACAGATCAGAGCTTCATCCACAAATAAATGAATGTACAAAGATGTGGAGAGAAGAGGTCCGAAAAGAAGGATTTGAAGATATCTACCTAATTAGAGTTGAGAATTTTGTAACAAATGTAAATCCTGAATCTCATGGATTCGATGCTGCAATGGAATTCGCTCCCAGTTTTTCAGGACAGTTAAAAAAGACATACAAAAAAAATGTCGCAAAATATCTTACAACTAAGGTGCTTGACAAATTAAAGATTCAAACAAGAGCAGATTTAAATAATAATATTTATGACTACAGGGATTTGATTGATTTAATGACCAATAGACCTGTTCCTACATATAAAAGATTCCGAGCGATTTGCCCTGGTTGGGATAATTCTGCTCGAAGAAAATCTAACGCCACGATATTCATTAATTCGAGCCCAAAATCTTATTCCGTGTGGTTAAAAGATATTATTGATTATACCAAAGAAAATTTCAGTGATGGGGAACAATTGTTTTTTATAAACGCTTGGAATGAATGGGCTGAGGGTTGTCATTTAGAACCTTGCATTAAATGGGGTAAAGCCTATTTAGAAGAAACTAAAAAAGTTGTTGAATCGAGATAACTCCAATTTCATTATCCCTATATCAAGACAAAATAACCATGAAAAAACATAAACTGCTAATAATTTCTCATGGAAGTACTTTAAATGGAGCCGAAAGAGCACTTTTTGAAACCATAAAAGCTCTTTCCTTGCGAGGCTATGAATTGTATGCGCTATTCCCTTATGAGGGTCCTATTATAGAAATGTGCTTACCTTTTTTAAAAAAACATTATATCACTAATGAAGTTGAGCCCTGGTGGCTATGTCGAAAGAAACTCACATTTTTACATAAGATAAAACGCTTTTTTGTTTTATTAAAAAATATTTGGATTAATTACAAATATATCAAGCTAATAGATCCCGACATTGTTATAACTAACACATTAACGACACCTTGCGCAGCCATAGGAAGTAAGTTTGCACAAAAAAAACACATCTGGTATTTACATGAACTTGGTGACGAAGATCATGGATTTCATTTTTTATTGGGAAAAAGGTTTTCATTACGAATGGTAAATTCATTATCCCAATCTGTTTTTTTGAATTCTTATTTTTTAGATTCAAAATTTAAAAGATGTATTGAGCAAAATAAGCGTTCTGTTGTCTATCAATCTGTTGAATTTACAAGTACTATTCCATCAAATAAAGCTAAAGAGAATTCATTAAGATTAATTCTCTCTGGACGTTTTGCTCCTGGGAAAGGTCAATTAGACGCCATTAAAGCGCTGAATATATTAAAGCAAAACAATGAAAATATAACACTTACATTAATAGGTTCAGGGGAAGACAGCTACTCATCGCAAGTAAGAGAGTACATTAAGAAGAACTCTCTGGAAGAACATGTTGAATTAGTTAACTTTGCGAAAAACACGTCACCTTACTATTCGCGTGCAAATGTTGCCCTTGTTTGTTCACGGTGTGAAGCTTTTGGTAGAATTACAATAGAGGCAATGAAAATGGGTGTAGTAGTTATAGCTTCGGACACTGGAGCTAACACCGAATTAATAAGAGATAACTTTAATGGCATACTTTATCAGTATGGCAATATTGAAGATTTAGCAAAGAAAATAATTTTAACAAAAGATAGTAAACTAAGAGAAAGATTATCTGAACAAGCAAATAAATGGGCCAATGATACCTTCAATTTAGAAAAATATTCATATAAACTAGATTCAGAAATTAAGAGGGTACTTGAATTACCACTTTAGATATCATTAAGATTTTGACTAATCATAATAAATTCTGCATACATCCTAGACATTGGCAAGATTGGTCTTGACACTCCCATAC